>PVBE011505945.1_pt1 | contig 11196 bp, 7 predicted proteins | sample 1631181 | NCBI WGS metagenome assembly PVBE01 (sample SAMN08397723, study PRJNA350692) | Marine metagenome, whole genome shotgun sequencing project. | isolation source: water | place: Pacific Ocean | collected 2012-04 | reverse complement strand
TTGCGACACCAAAGTGCAAGGTTTTTGGAGCGATTTGCTCAAAAAGCTTGCAGTTTGACTCCCTTCCGTGGTCGCACTCTACAAACTATCATAAATTATATCAGTTACTTGTATCAGTGCAAAGTGTTTTTCGGCAGACCCTAATGTCTTGCGTGACGACCTGAGCTTCGATGTTTGTTAGAAGCTATTGACCGACACGACTTATGACCAACAAAACGAAACCGCCTTCAAAGAGAACCCGCAACGCTTTCCGGATGGCGGAGGCGATGTCGCATGATCTCGCCCTGAAATCCCGCCGTCCAAGCACGGGAACGGATTCCGGCATTCTTGGTCTGCTACCGAACAAGACGATCCACGAGCAAATCCGGGAACTGCGGCGTTTGGATGTGGACGCCTACATCCAGCGCGTGGTGTTGCCTTCTGAGAACCAGAAACGCCTCAGCACCCAAGAGGTGATCCAAAAGCTGGGCGGAAAGCTGATCTCCGAGGATTCTGATGGTCCGCTGTACACGGCAGAACTGGAATTCCTGATGAGCGGGCGGTTGCGTCGCATTGGGGTGCTGGCGCAGAATCACAAGGCCCAGAACGGCATCTGGTATCCCCATCACCACCGACTGGCAGCGGAGAAAATCCGCTTCTTCGCGTCTCACTCCATGCCACTCGTGACCTTCATGGACACCCCTGGAGCGGCTGCGGATTCTGAGGCCAACCTGCAAAACCAGGCACATAGCATCTCGTTCCTGATCGCCGAGATGTCCAACCTCCAGCTTCCGGTGGTTGGCGTCGTTTTCGGATGCGGCTATAGCGGAGGCGCGATTCCTTTAGCAACGGCGAACGTGCTGCTCTCCATCCGCGAGGGGGTCTTCAACACCATCCACCCCCGCGGTTTGAGCAACATCGCCCGCAAGTACAACCTCTCGTGGCAGGAGTCCGCCAAGTACATTGGCGTGTCCTCGTATGAGTTGTGGAATCAGGGCTATTTCGATGGCATTGTCGATTTCAGCCTCTCGGACCCGAATCGGGTGTTACCGCTCAAGACTGCGATCCTCAGTGCGATTGAGCATGTGGAGGAGAATGCACGGGACTTCCTGAAAGAAAACCCCTTCTTTTTTGAGCACTACCGCGACAGCATTCAGCACTACCTCAATCCCTCTGAACTGCTGATCGAGAACAACCGCAAGACCGACCGCACCCCAACCGGAACCCTCAACATTTTCGGGGTGGTCTATCGTTACACACGCTATCTGGGGTTGCGGCAACGCATCACCAGCCGCTCCGTTCACCAATACTCCCGGCTCAGCCATCGCAAGACGCCCAGTGGGATGCTGCTGGAACGGCAAGCCCGAGAGCGGGAGGAGAAGTTCACGCGCTGGCTGGAGGCTCCGCTGGAACTACGCTACCACGATGGGCTCAACAAACGCTTCCAGCAGTATCAAAACGCACAGGACAACCGCAGCAAGGAGCGCGGACGCTTCGCAGCTTTTTTCATGGGCGACCCTCGCGAGAACTACGACAAGGCGCTGGATGATCTCGTTTTTGATGCGTTGTTCTATCTCTACAATTTTTGGAAGGACAGCATCCACGAGAACCTCCTGAACCTCAATCAGCACCTCGGCACCCTCGCTGTGTTGGAAACGCTTCCTGAGCAGCCGGACTTGCTGACCCTCCTGCGCCTGCCGGAAATCCGGAAACGCTTCGAGAATACCTTTCCAAACCTCCTGCTCTTCGACCTGCTCTACAATCAAGTGATTGACGGCCTGCCTTCGATTGCTGGAGAACTCAAGGGCAGCAACCGTATTTCGGAAGAGTCGGTGGCCAAGCTCTTTGACGAAGCGCTGGAGCGGGCGCTTGCCCAGCTTGAGCAATCCGAACTTCCCGTGGACCGTGAGCAAACCCGCAAGCGCTTTTTCGACTGGCTCAGCGCCTTCATCTCGCAGAAAACCTGCGACGAGGTGATGGGAACGATCAGCGCGTGGAAGCGGGTGGTGTTTCCGCGCATGAGTCCTCCCCTCTTTGGGCTGGTGCGCTACTACTTCTCCGGACTGCTGCCCTCGTTGCATGAATCCCAGCAAGGGAGCGGAAAATTCAACGGCAAGATCACTCCCAAGAACATTGGCATCAAGGATTTCTGGAACCGACTGGACCAAGCTTACAAGGACCTCCTCATCCAAAATCTGCTGCGATCCTGCAAGCGCAAAACCATTGCACCTAACGAAATCATCGACCGCTTCTTCGCGGGCTTCCAGGAGTTTTACGCTGACCGCATCACCGCGAATCCCCTCCAGTTTCCGGGCTTCCGGGAGTCCATCGAAAGAGCTTTGGCCCAAGGCATTGTGCCCTGTGGCGTGGTGACCGGGCTGGCGCAATTCACTCCGGACTCGCAGGCGGAAGGCCGTGCTGCCGAAAAAGCAGCGGCGCCCTTCCGGGTGGGGCTGGTGGTGAGCAACAGCGCATTTCAGGCCGGAGCCTTCGACATGGCGAGTTGCGAGAAAGTTTGTCGCTTGCTCGACGAATGTGCCCGCCTCAAGCTTCCCGTCATCTTCTTCATCTCCTCGGCAGGGATGCAAACCAAGGAAGGTGCAGGCGCTCTGTTCTCGATGGCGATCATCAACGACCGCATCACGCGCTTTGTGAAGGAACTCGACCTGCCCGTGGTTTGCTTCGGCTACCGCGATTGCACAGGTGGGGCGCAGGCGAGCTTTGTCACGCATCCACTGGTGCGGACCTACTACCTCTCCGGGGCGCAGATTCCCTTTGCCGGACAACTCGTCGTGGAAAGCCACTTGCCTGCGCATTCCACGCTCGCCAACTACCTCTCCCGGACTCCGGAGACGATGGATGGACTCGTGATCAATCCCTTCGACGAGGGGCTTGACGAGCGCCTCCGGGAGATCGACCCCGACTTGCCGGTTCCGCAAAACACGGTGAGTGAGGTGATGGGGCGGGTCTTGTCCGGAGAGTATCAGTTGCAGGTCGGCGTGGAGGCCGAGGGGGGCAGCCTCAGTCAGGAGCAGCTCAACACTGATCCGATCCGCCGGGTGCTGATCCACGCCCGAGGCTGCACGGCCACCCGCCTGATCCGGGCTTCACAGTCGGCAGGTCTGGAGGTCGTGCTGGTCGCCTCTGATCCGGACATCGAGAGTTACCCAGCCTCCTTGATTCGCAAGCAGGACCGCCTCGTGTGTATTGGTGGCAGCACCCCGCAGGACAGCTACCTCAACGCGATGAGCGTGATCCGCATTGCCGAGCAGGAGGAAGCGGACGCGATTCATCCGGGGATTGGTTTTCTTTCCGAATCAGCCCGCTACGCCCGCATCTGCCGCGAACATGGTTTCAATTTCATCGGGCCGCGTGCGCACAGCATGGACCTGATGGGCAACAAATCCAATGCGATCGCTACCGCCCGCAGTCTCAAAATTCCGGTAGTTCCGGGTAGCGAGGGAGCCTTGGTGGACCCCGTCCACGCAGCGGGGGTGGCGGAGGAAATCGGCTTTCCAGTCTTGATCAAGGCGACACATGGCGGTGGCGGCAAGGGCATCCACATCGTGGATGCCCCGGAAGAATTCCAGGCCATCTTCTCCCGGATGTCCCAGGAGGCGTTGAGTGCCTTTGGAAACGGCGATCTCTATCTGGAGAAGTTCATCGGCTCGATGCGTCACTTAGAAGTGCAGGTGATCCGGGATTTGCAGGGCAACTCGAAGCTGCTGCACATCCGGGATTGCTCAGTTCAGCGCAGCTATCAGAAGCTCATCGAGGAATCCGCATTCGCCCTGCCTCAGGAAATCCGCCACGAAGTTTTCGACCACTCACTCCGACTCATTGATGAGATGGATTATGTGGGGGCGGGCACGGTCGAGTTCATTTACGACCTCAAGAACTGTTGCGTGTATTTCATGGAAATGAACACGCGCTTGCAGGTTGAACATCCGGTCTCGGAGATGGTCACAGGGGTGGACCTTGTGCAGCAGCAGTTCGGCATTGCCTCGGGCGAGAGCATCGCTCAACTCAAGCCCCGCAACGATGGACACGCCATCGAAGTCAGGATCAACGCAGAGCGGGCGGAAATCACCGACTCAGGTGAGTTGCGCTTTGTGCCGGCTCCGGGAGAAGTCACCGATTTCTACTTTCCAGAAGTGCCCCATGTGCGCGTGATCCCTGCCGTGCAACCCAACTCAGTGGTTTCTCCGCACTACGACAGCCTCATCGCGCAGGTCATCGTTTGGGGCAGATCCCGGCGAGAGGCGGTGACACGGCTCAGCGATTACTTGGGCCGAGTGCGCATCCACGGAGTGCCGACCAATCTGGAACTACAACGCATGATCCTTGACGATGCCGTCTTCCGGCGCGGACGCTTTGACACGGACTTCCTCAAGGGATTCTTTGCACGGATTGAGGCGAAAGAACTCATCGGCCGGACGCAGGAGGCTACCGGAAAGGCGGCGGATTCCATGGATCGCAGTGCCATTGAGTTGGAAGGCGGCAGCGAGTTGAAAGTGCTGTCTCCACAGATGGGCGGGTTCTATCGCTCTGTTTCCCCGGAAGAGGATGTGCTGGTGGCGGAAGGCAGTGTGGTGGATGTCAACCAGCCACTCTGTCTGCTGGAATCCATGAAGGTGTTCTCTGAATTGAAACTGCGCTCCTTCCGCAGTGCGGCGGGGGATGGGCTTTATCCGGAAACCAGTCGCTACCGCATCACACGCATCCTCGTCGAAGACAAGCAGACCGTGAGTGCCGGAGATTTGCTCTTCATCGTGCAACCCGTCGAAACTTAGACAGAAACGGTCTTATTGCGAGGAGGCCGCGAGACGGGGTTGTGCGGGGGCGGATGGCATGAGATTCGCGATGTTGCCGTACTTGACCTTGCCCTGAAGCAGACGGTAGTCGATCCTGCCCGGAGTTGGTCTCTTGCTGCCCTGCCGGGTCATCAGCCATGCCAGCCGCCACACGCTGCGCGTGATTTCCTCATCGGTCATGGGACGTGGCCCGGCGGCCTGTGGATTGTCCCCGTCATGGGCCACTGCTTCTTGGCCCACAACGGGAGTGGTGCCCGCCAGCAACAGGACAAGAGCGAGGAGCAGTCCGAGAGTTTTTGTTGCCTGAATCATCCGACTTCCATATCTGATCATTGGTCAGGAACGGTTTGCGTCAAGAGAGTCCGCGTTGCAAAGGGTCTCAGCGTCCGGGCTTGCAGATGAGTTGCGCCCGTTCGTACTTGCCAAAGCGCTGGGTGGCGAGTACGTCAAAATCGCCGTGACAGCGTTGTACCGCCTTGGCTTGGAACTCGCTGAGATCCCCTTCCTTGTAAAACACCTCATCCACCTTCGGGGCACACCCGAACAGCAACAACACCGCCAGCAGCACCCCGCTCACACCTCTTCCTGTCACTGACGCACAACCACGAGGTGAAGAACCGTTCGGGACCATGGGTGCGTTTTGTGGGGCGCGTGTTGTTTGAAGGCTTGGGCGATCTTCTGGAAGGTTGCTGAGTCCAGCAACAACCGGAGTTTCCCAAAATACCCCGTGTTGTTGCGAGGCTCAAGCCATTCTTGAATTCGGTTCGCCGAAAGTTGCAGTTCGGTCGTGTAGGGTTTTGCGCTGCAAACCGCTACAGAATACCCCGATTGCAGGCGTTCGTCAAGGGCTTTCTTGGTCAGAGTGCCGTCTTTTTTCTGAAGCGGCTGGTAGATTTCCTCCTCGGCTTCCAAAAATGCCTGTTTTGTCGGCTCATCCAGTAAGTCAGCTGCCAACAGACTTGAAAGCCGAGGGGCCTTGCTGGGCAAAGAGAGGGCGAGGAGCAGTCGTCCTGCGGGAGCGAGCAAGCCGGAAAGTTCGGCCAGTTGCCCGGAAATCGGAGGCTCCAGTTCGGTAGGAAACCAGCCCAAGATGCGCTCAAAGCGGATGCTTGTGGAGGTCAGTTGCTCGGTGATTTCCTCCAGATTCCCCTCATGCCAAACGCACGCTGGATGCTCAGAATCGGAATCGGGGCCGGTCCAAAGTGTGCAATTACCCCCTGCGGGTAGCCAGACGTGGACCCCCTCGTCTGGAGTTTGCCGACGCAGTTCAGGGGTGAGCAATCCGGAGGTGGGTTCCAGCGCCAGCGTGAGAGAATTGCGTTGGAGTTGGGCGTGCACAAAAAGGTCCGTGCGAATTTGCGACAACACCTCCGTGCTGGTGTTGCAGGTCCGTTCTTCCCAATCCGGGCCCTGCGATTCGGCCTCGCTTTCCAGCAAGGCCGCGATCATGGCTTCGCGCCGATGCAACACCCCTGCTCGTAGGTGCTGTTCGTATCCTTGGTCCGATGGCTGATAGAACACCCGCCCCTGCAAGGCGTCCGGGAGGTACTGCTGCGCCACCCAATGGTCCCGGTAGGCGTGGGGATAAAGATAGCCTTCGCCATGCCCGAAGCTTTCCTTGTCCCGATTGGCGTCCTTGATGGGATTGGGGACCTCGTCCTTAGATTCGGATTCCACTGTCCGCAGCGCGTCAAAGAATGCAAACGCACTGTTGCTCTTGGGGGCGGTGCTGAGGTACAAGCAGGCCTCTGCGAGATGAAAGCGGCCCTCCGGCATCCCCACATAGTCAAACGCCTGCGCGGCAGACGTGACCACCGGGAGGGCTTGTGGATCGGCCAGCCCCACGTCTTCCGCCGCAAAGATCGTCATCCTCCGAAACAGAAAACGGGGTTCCTCGCCGCCGAGGATCATCTTCGCCATCCAGTAGAGCGCTGCATCCGGATCGGACCCACGCATGGCCTTGATGAATGCCGAGGCGGTATCGAAATGCACATCGCCGTCCTTGTCATACAAGACCGCCCGCCGCTGGATGGAGTCCTCGGCGACCTCCAGTGTGACCGGCACCACACCGTTTGCGTCCGGAGGAGTGGTCTGCACCGCGAGTTCGAGCGCGTTGAGGGCCGAGCGGGCATCCCCGGACGCCACCTGTGCGAGATGCTCGCGGGCTTCCGGAGCAAACGCCACCTGATGTTGTCCAAGCCCGCGTTCGGAATCCGCAAGTGCCTGATCCAAAAGGTGCTCGATGTGTTCGGCCTCCAGCGCATGCAATTGAAAAATCCGGGAGCGGCTGAGCAAGGCCTTGTTGACCTCGAAGTGCGGATTCTCGGTCGTTGCACCGATCAGCACGAGGGTGCCGTTCTCGACATGCGGGAGCAGTGCGTCCTGCTGGGCCTTATTGAAGCGGTGGACTTCGTCAATGAACAACAGGGTGCGAATCTGACGGGTGCGCCACGCCTCCTGCGCTTGCTCCACGCACTGCCGGATGTCACTGATCCCGGCAAGGACTGCGTTGATCGAAAGAAAGTCGGAGCGTGTGGTCTGCGCGATGATGCGGGCAAGGGTCGTTTTGCCACTTCCGGGAGGGCCGGAAAAGATGACACTGGAGAGTTGATCAGCCTCGATCGCCCGACGCAACAGTCGTCCGGGAGCCAAGACATGAGCTTGCCCCACGAATTCCACCAGCGTCCGGGGGCGCATACGCTCAGCCAACGGTGCCAGTCGTTGACGCACCATGTCGGCGGCGTGATCCAAGAGTGGGGCGTTTGGGTTGCGTTTGGGCATAATGTGACGGTCTCCCGACCAGATTACGCAACTGAGAGGCTCACGGCAAGCCCGGGATCAGGGTGCCAGTAAAAGTGAGACTTTTTACCGACGCGACTGGACAACGGTCCATCATTACAAGCCTGCTCACCTCGGACGAGTCAAGGCTCTGGCCAAAAAAGGGACGCTCGCCACCCTCTGTCAATGGTTTCAGAAATCGATGGAACCCGAATCCGTCCCGAAAGCGGATCCCGTCAGAACCCTCATTCAATACATCCAAAACCGGCCCGGACAGTTTGGCTGACCCAACGCTCTGGAAAGCCAACTCCCCCCTGGCTCAAAGCAGCTTGAAAGCTCCCACCGGCATCTCCTTCAAAAACGCCTCAAAATCCCGGGAGCCTCGTGGAAGTTGGAGAATGCCGACTCCATGCGGGTTCTCAGGGTCGCCCGAAAAAATCAGCGCTGGACGCACTACTGGGAGCAGCACACACTGGACTAATTGGGCGAAAGTCTCACTTTTACTCCTCCCCCATCCACTTGGGGATGGGCAGATTCTGAGAGCGCAGGAACCCGGGGTTGAAGAGCTTGGACTGGTAGCGCGATGCAGAATCGGCGAGGATTGTGACGATGGTTTTACCCGGACCCAATTTTTCCGCCAGCCGGATCGCTCCAGCGATGTTAAGCATCGCGGAGCCACCGAGCGGCAAGCCCTCCTCACGAATGAGGTCAAAGCCGACTGGCAACGCCTCGGCATCGGGAATCTGGAAAGCGTGATCCACCGGAGCGTCCTCCAAATTAGCGGTGATGCGCCCCTGCCCAATGCCTTCCGTGATCGAGTTGCCCTCGGCCTTCAGTTCTCCGGTGGTGTAGTAACTGTAGAGCGCTGCGCCTCCGGGATCGGCGAGTCCGATGACGACCTCCGGGTTGCGCTCCTTGAGGAACATGCCGACCCCCGCGAGCGTTCCGCCGGTCCCCACCGAACAGATGAACGCATCCACTTGGCCGTCGGTCTGTTCCCAGATTTCCGGACCCGTGGTTTCATAGTGCCCCTGACGGTTGGCGACGTTGTCGAACTGGTTCGCCCAGATCGCCCCGTTCGGTTCTGTCTTTGCAAGTTCCTCGGCCAACCACCCGGAGTATTTGACGTAGTTGTTCGGATCGCGGTAGGGCACTGCTGGCACTTCCCGCAAGTCCGCCCCACAAAGCCGGAGCATGTCCTTCTTCTCCTGACTTTGTGTGTCTGGGATGACGATCACGGTGCGGTAGCCCCTAGCGTTGCCGACGAGTGCGAGGCCGATGCCCGTGTTGCCTGCCGTGCCCTCGACGATCACGCCTCCGGGCCTTAGTTGCCCCTGCCGCTCTGCGTCCAGCACAATCGCCTTCGCCGCACGGTCCTTTACGGATCCGCCCGGATTCATGAACTCTGCCTTGCCCAAAATCGTGCATCCCGTGCGTTCGGAAGCCTTGCGGAGCTTGATCAGCGGCGTGTTGCCAACGGCGTCAACGAAGTCGGAGCAGATCATGGAAAAGGGTGGTTAGTCGGGGGCGGCTTTCCGCCGGGAATCCGGAACACCAGCTTTTGGAAAAAGTGCCCGGAGGTTGCGCCCAGCACCATCCAGAAGAATGCGGAGGTGAACAGCGAGGCCACGGCAAACTGTACGGAAAGCGCTGCCGGAACATTGCTCTCCAGCATATGCGGATGCGGTGCGCCGATGACATGGGGCAAGGTGATCACAACCACTCCAAGCAATCGGGGAAGCAGTGTTTTTGTCTCCACGAACAGGCCAATCCCAAGCGCTGTGGCGATCACGGTGCCGACCCACCACGCCTGCCGGGCTTCCAACCCTGCTGCCGTCATCCCCGGAAGCTCCGGAGGCAGCCCCAGTGCTGGTGCGCCTACGAACACGACAAATCCTGCCGCGCCCCAAAGCAGCCCTGTGTTGAAATCCACCGGCTTGCCACGCAAGAGGTAAACCGCGACCAACAGCAACGCAAACGCGACCCCGGTGACAATATTCGACATGCACGTGTAGAGTGTGCGTTCCAAACCATCGTTGGGTGCCCAGTCCTCCTCTTCGTGAGCATCGTTGGAAGCGGTTGCCTCATCGTGTGAATGCCCAACGGCGTCACCCTCAAAGGTTTCCGCGTGCAGGATCAACGGCGTCACCCGCAACTCCTGCGCACCCGTCACCAGCACTCCGCCAATCACTCCGGTGAGCAACACCACCAACAGCGAACGTGAGATCATGGCCTTTGTCTTCTGAAAGCTTAGTGACAGGGAAACGCTACTGAGTGACGGGTGTCGTGCGCTGCGTTATGCAATACGTCTCCGGAACCTTGTGCAAAGCCAACTGCGTAAATCAACGCAATTCCAGCGATGGCCATCAACAGGGCCGCAACCGTTCGGGTGGTGATTCCGGCAAATCCTTGGAATCGATCAAGTGCCTGAATGGACATGGGTATCTCCTGAAATGAATTGACAGACTGCTCCGCGTCTCCGCGACGTTTCCCGCAGTCTGCCTCCAAAGGACGGGAACAGCCCCCGTGAAAAAATGCCCTCTAAAGTTAAGCATCTCTGGTACAAAGACAAGTCGCTTTGCAACGGATTCACGAAAAAAACTCAGAGCCGCAGCACCTGCCGGACGAGCGGAGCGGCCTGAGGAAAATGCAGGTGAACGTAGGAGGCGTGGAGCGTTTCCGTGCCAAACCCCTCGCGGCGCAAAACTCCGGTGGAGTGGCGCATGACCGTCCAAAGGTTCGCCAATTCCGACTCTTCCACCCACTCCGAGTGATGGAACTCGTGACCTCGTGCTTCCGGAAGTCCCTCGGCCACCCCTCGGCAGTAGCCAAAATGCTGAAGCCGATCCGTCATCCGCACCGTTCCGGGAACCACACCCGCCATTGGAAAACCACGTCCGTCTTTCGTTTCCAAGTTTTCTGCCAGCAGCATCAATCCGCCGCACTCCGTATAGCAGGGCATTCCAGACGCAACCGCCTCGCGCAAGGATTTGAGCATCGTGCCATTCCCGGAAACCCTTTCTGCGAACACCTCCGGGAATCCTCCGCCAAGCACGAGGCCATCAAGCTTTTCTGGCAATGCCGCATCGCTCAAGGGCGAGAACGGCACCACTTCCGCGCCCTGCTCACGTAGCCACTCGAGATTGGCGCGGTAGTAAAAATGAAACGCCGCGTCCTGCGCCACGCCAATGCGCTTTGGGAACGTCGCAGGCTGCGGGGTTTCAGAGCGTAAACAACTTTCCTCGGCAGGTGATTTCACCACTTCCAGAATCGACTTGATCTCCAAATGCCGCTCGGCCAACCCGGCAAGCACCTCCGGTTCCGGAAGTCCGCGTTCCACACTGGCTTGCAAGCCGAGGTGACGCTCCGGCCAGGCGAGTTCCGGGAGTTTGGGCACGATCCCCAGCAGCGGCACTTGGAGGCTGGCGCACGCTTTCCGGAGGTAGGTGGCGTGACCCTCGCTGCTGACTTGGTTGAGGATCACGCCCAAGCAGCGCTCCGGCTCCGCCTCGTTCAGGAAGCCCCGGATACTCGCTACGATGGAGCGTCCCGTGTGGGCACAGGGTACCACCAACACCAGTGGCCAGCCGAGCCAGCGGGCGATCTCGAAAGTGCTGCCTTCATC
>PVBE011482501.1_pt1 | contig 11196 bp, 9 predicted proteins | sample 1631181 | NCBI WGS metagenome assembly PVBE01 (sample SAMN08397723, study PRJNA350692) | Marine metagenome, whole genome shotgun sequencing project. | isolation source: water | place: Pacific Ocean | collected 2012-04 | reverse complement strand
GGTCCGCAAGGAACTCGAGAAGGCGAAAGCTGAAATCAATTATATCGAGGTGATCGATCCGGACACTCTGGAACAACTTGAAGTGGCCCTCGATTCTTCGCGAATGGTCATTGCCGCAAAGGTGGGTGAAATTCGACTAATCGACAACCTACCACTTAAGGAGTAGGCGGTGGGTTGTCAGGAGAATGCCGGAAACCGAAGAATTTTGCAGGCCTTGTGTGTATGGGCCGTGTTGATGACCTGCCCCATGGCCGCTATCGCTCAAGTTCGAGAAAAACCGAAAGATATTCTGTTATTCGGGTTAAACGCCTTTCAGGATGAATTCTACGATCCGGCTGCGAATGCCCTCATGCGCTACTTGCGTCTCCAGCCCGGGGGGGATCATTCGACGAATGCACGCTATTTTCTTGCCGAGGCTCTTCGTCGTGGAAAAAGGTTCAAGGAGGCCATTCTAGCGCATAGGGAGTTCCTTTCCAGGCATCCCAAAGACAAGAGAGCCGTCGGCATACGATTTCGAATGGCCGAGATATTCGAGAAATTGGGTGATCAGGCAAGCGCCACCAGGGTCTATAAGTCGATCCCAAAGGGGCCGCTCCGAGCTGAATCCATTTACCGGGTAGCCTTGCTTCGCATGAAGGGCCGGGAGTGGATGGGAGCCTCAGCTGCTCTTAAGGAGTTCATCGACCTGGCGCCCGACGATCCCCGTGTGGAACCGGCCTTATATGAGAGGGCGAGAGCGCTTGATCGGTTAAGGCGGTTTGATGAGGCGGGAAAAGCGTATCAATTAGCCATTGACCGCTTTCCAAAGAGCAAAAAGGGACATGTCGCCCGCCGTCGTCTGGGGTTCGTCAAATTCGAGCTCAAAAAATACGTTCAGGCGGAAAGTATATTCAAAGAGGTGATGAAAAATAGTCCCGAGGAGGTGAAGAGTCCCGATTTACGCCTTGCGCTGGCGGCTAGTTTATATGGCCAAAAGAAATATGAAGCTGCGGCAAGGGAGTTTGAAGAATCTCTTAACCTCCATCTCTCCGGGGAACAGAAAAGGACGGCAGAGCGCGGAGTTGCCGAATCATGGTGGAACGATAAGAAATATCAGCGGGCGGCCGATTCTTATCGCCGCTTGATACTGGGAGAAGAAGAGAATACCCGTTTCTTGGCCCGATTTATCGAAAGTCTGAAGCTTTCGGGAGGATGCGCTTGGAACGGAAGGGAATCGCTCCGTTTTGCTATTAGAATAGAAGGGCGCAGTGCGGAGTTGAATGTCGGAAAGCGGCTAATGTTTGCGAATTGCCTGCAGTCCGCCGGGATGGAAGTAGAAGCGGTCAAGCACTATAAAAATGTGGCCACTTCAAAAGGTCAATTGCCGTTCAGACTCATGGCTGAATTGCGATTGGCGGAGATTTTAGAGGAGTCGGGTCATCCCAAAGAGGCTGCATTAAGGTATGAAGGGATTTTGCTTCAAATGGATGAATTGAAAATGGACGACAAAGCGGTTCATCCGAAGCTTTTGGACGAGGTGTATCAAGGTGCGCTTCGCGCGGCGGGAACATATTTCAACGAAGGAAAATGCAAGTCGGCTCTTCGTCTCGCCACAAAGGTGCCTCGGAAGGCAGTCCCCGAAAAAAAGAGAGTGGAAGTGGCTTCGCTTCGCGGTGAATGTGCTTTTCGTGAAGAGAAGCTGGATGAAGCCGAATTGTACTTTGGAAGGGTTCTTACGGGCCAAAGGCGGCTCGGGCTGGGTTCGCGCGCCAGATTGCGCCTTGCCGAAATTTCAGAAGCGCGGGGCAATAATGAAGAGGCGCTTCGGCGGTTGATGGAGTCTTTACCTCTGCTGCCGGTGAATATGCAAAGAGAGGCTCGATTGAATGCAGGACGTCTCCTTCGCGAGAGCGGTAAAATAGAGGAAAGCCGCTCTGTCCTGTTGCCTGTAGCGATGGATGAAAGCGCCGATCTGGAGAGTAGGAAACGGATTTGGTTAATGTTTGCTCAGGATGCCGCTTCCGCGGGTAATTGGACCGGTGCCATTAAGGCGTTTGAATATTGGGGCGCCCTTGCGCCCTCTAGTCAGGGGGATGGATTTCTCCTGTGGGCAACTGTCCTCGTCAAGGCGGGAAATTGCCCAAGGGCCGTTGAGATTGCCCGCCGGGCGCTTTCTTCCGAACCGGACAAATCATTGCGGATAGGCTTATTGCGGATCGTGGCTTCTTGTTTCCTCAAACAAAGAAAATTCCTTGAGGCCGCTTCTTTGCTTGAAGATATCAGAATTTTGGCGCCATCTGATTCGGAGGTCGTATTTCAGTTGGGAGTTGCCGTGGAGAATACTGGAGATCCGGCGAGAGCGGCAAAAGTATACGCATCGTTTTTAAGTGAATTTCCGGGTGATGAAAAAGTTTCCGAAGCTGCGCTTCGGCTTGGTTTTATTGAAACAGGCGAGGGGAAAAGAGAATCGGCTCTCGAAGCCTATCGCATTGCCGAACGTTCTCACCTTGCTCGGATAGCTGAACCCGCAAGATATCAACTTGCTCTGTATTTCGAAGACAAAGGGGATTTGGATGAAGCCTTGAAATCATATGAGCGCATATCCGAGTTCGATTTGGGGGTGTCCAAATGGAGGCGTGCAGCGGCCTGGCGAGCGGCGGCCCTCCTCGAACGGCGTGGAGAGTGGAAGCGTGCACTTGATTTTTATTCCCGAATTTCCCGGCTGTCCCCGGTCGATGCTCAAGATAACTCTCTGATTGCCAAGGAGGCTCGCCAGGCTGCCGGGCGTGTCAAAAAAATCAAGTCGTATCTGATGGCGGTTGAGGAACGTGATGAAAAAGAAAAAAGACAAGTGCCCCTTCTTCGGTGACTGGGATGATTCCCGAGAATAGAATATTTTTTATGCTAAAAATACCTCTAATCGGAAAAGGGTTTCTTGCACTCTCCATACTGGTGGCCTTCTGGCTGCTCGAGGGACCGAATCTCGGGTACGGCGAGGTGATTTTCTCCGATAAAGAAAAAAAACTGTCACTCTCCCTGCCCGAGGTTGTCATTGAGTCTCCTGACATCGAGAGACTTGTAGCTCAGCGCGTTCGTCCGACTCCGCCGCGACAGTTGGGTGTGGTCATTCCAAAAATATTTCCGCGGGCGAAAATGCCGGAATTTTACCTTCCCCGGAGGCCGCAACCCCGGGAGCGTAAACCTGATCCGGAGCTAGCGAAAGTAATGGGGGGATTGTCGCGCCTGTTCGGGTCCAGCGAGAAAATCTACGAGAGTGGGCTGGCCTATATGAAAAAGGATGCGCCCGTGGAAGCGCTTTCCTACTTTGAGGAAGCGTACAAATCCGCGGATTCGCCTCGTCTGAAAGCGGCTGCTCAATACTGGGCGGCGGAGACTCTCGAAAGGCTTGGCCGGAAAAAGGAATCTCTTCAGAGAAGGCGGTCTCTTTCTAAGGCAACCCCTCGTTTCGCCGAACCCTATCGGTCCGCCGCCCTGTATGCACTGGCTGAAAACCGGTGTGAAGAACGGGATTATGAGGGATGTCTAGGGTGGCTCGACAAAGGAAAATGGAGGCTGGGAAAATTCGCATCGGGAGAGGCTCGTCTCCTTCGCGCCTGGGTGCAAATTCAGTTGAAGGCTTGGCTGAGGGCGATTGACATCTTCCGATTACTGGTATCGGAGGAGCCTGATAAAGCACTTAATCCACTCGTTTCAATGGGGCATTTATATTTCAGCAAAGGTGAATTCGCCAAAGCGGAAAGGGCATATTTGCGGGCGGAGGCGATTCGGACGCCGAGAGGGAGGAAGGACGCCGAACTGTTGGGAGAGGCGCTTGGAGGGGTGGGATGGGCTCGCCTTCTTCTCGGACGGATCGAGGAGGCGAGCCGAGCTTTTTCTTTATTCATCAAGCGTCACCCGAACCATCCGTTGATGCCGTTGGTGGAAACCGGGTTGCTGGCGGTTCGAATCGAGACCGATTGGAAAAATGCGGGGAGGTTGGTTGATCGGTTTGTGGAAAAATATCCCGCAAATGAACAGATTGGACCTCTCCGCCTTCAGTTGGCATGGGCGCTCTTTCGCGCAAGAGATTACCGAAGGGCACAAAAACTGGCGGCTTCGGTCAGCGACATTTACCCCTTGGGGCGAATTTACCGGCTTGGACGAATCATCGAGGGATTAAGTCTTTATCATCTGGGAGAAGTCGGAAAGGCCTACGGAGTCCTTCGCACAGGGGCCGAAAGGCCACCGGCGGGAGGTCGCGAACGCATTGCCGAGCAGAGCGCGGCCCGATCGGCGGCCATGGCCACCGCGTTTGCCGCTTTTAGGCTGAAAGACTACCAAGGAGCTCAGGCGGTGCTTGAGCGTTGGGCCTTTCCGCCAGGTACAAATAAGAACTCCAAGGCATCCGATAATGAGGCGGCTCTTTGGTACGGGGAAGCCGCTCTCGAGGCGAACGATCTCGACCGGGCGCGGAGAGCTTTTGAAAAAATATCAGAGGACGCTAATGAGTGGTACCCGGCAAGGGCGGCCTTGGCTTGGATTCACTACCGGAAAAAGGAGTGGCGTCAGGCTGCGCTCATGTTTGATCGCGTATTTTCGATGAAACCGCTGGGGCCCTTGGCGGCTGAGGCTCTCGCCCGAGGCGGCGAGGCCCGGTTTAATTTGGGCGATTACGCGGGGACGCTCCGGGCCTTTGAGCGTATCGAAAAGGAGTATGCGGGTGGCCGGGTGGCGCACGAGGCGCTTCTTGAAAAAGGGAAACTGCTGTTTCGGAGAAGTCGTCTTGAAGAAGCCTCCAAGGTGTTCGGCGTCTACCTCGAAAGGTACCCGAAAAGCGCCGCAGCCACTGAGGTGGAATTCTGGGTCGCTCTCATATGGTACCGCCAGGGCCGCTATAAGATCGCCCGGGAGAGTCTGTTGGCCTTCTCCAAGCGGCACCCCAAGTCTCCCCTGGCCGCTGCGGCATATCTCCGCGTGGGAGACTCTTTCTACAACCAGGGTCTCTATTCCCAGGCCGATCAAGCCTACCGGCTATTGATGGGACGATACCCGGGATCTCCCCAGGTGCGCGAGGCGGCATACGGCTTAATTCTGACGCGCCTGCAGCAAAACGATACAAATCGATTTATCTCTGAGGCAAGGAAATTTATCGATTCGTACGGAGAAGATGAGTTCGCCATTGCCTTGGGTTTTCAGGTGGGTGAGATTCGCCTTACTCAAGGAGATTTAACCGGCGCCCTTCGAGCTTATCGCGAGTTGGAGGCTCGCTACAAATCAAGTGAATTGGCCGCTCACGCCTTATTGCGGATTGCGAGTATTCACCGCCGCAGGAATGAGCTGGATGCCGCACTGGATGCCTACGAGTCGTTAATGAATCGATTTCCGGATAATCCCCTGAGCTCGGACGCTCTTTTAGGTATAGGAGAATCCCTGGCGGGCGTCGGCCGATGTGCGGAAGCTAGAGAGAAACTGGGGGTGTTTTTGGAAAGGTATCCAAGACATGACTACAGACAAATCGCCCTCTACGAGCAGGGTCGTTGCATGGCAAAACTCGGCGATTTGACGGAATCGGTGACCCATTTAAAAAAAGTTATTGTTGGAGGCTACGATGGCAGCAGTTTGCAAATAAATGCTTCCCTTCTTTTGTCTGCTTTGCTGTCGAAACAGGGAAAGCTTGGTGAAGCGGCCGAGGCGCTCAATTTGGCTTTGCTCTCGCATGATCCGAAAGTGGCCGCCGAAGCGTTGTACCGCCGCGCCGACATTCTTTCCAGGCAAAATGACCGGCAAGCTGCATCGGAATTTCTTAAGTTGACCTATCAATTCGCAGGACAGACAATGTGGGTTACGCGGGCTCTCGCACGGGCAGGTGAATTGTATGAGAAGACAGGGAAGCGTACGATTGCACTTCGGATATTTCAAAAAATGAGGAATGTTGCACCGAAAGGCCCAATGCGGAAAAAGGCGGAGGAGGCGATTGTGCGTCTTTCCAGACAGTCATCACCTCGCCAGTAAGAAGAGATAAGTTGGGTTTATCCACCTGACTATCCCTTAGATGGGGGATGCCCCTAGATGATAGATTTCTTGGTTCGTGGCGGAGTATTGATGATTCCTTTGGGGATCTCTTCCGTAATGGCTTTAGCGATTATTTTAGAGCGTTCTTTCAGTCTTAGGGTGCGACGTGTCATTCGTCTTGATATTTTGCAAAGAGTTAAGGAGCACCTCTCCGAAAATCAAATCGGTGAAGCGATGACCATTTGCAGACGTCATCCATCGATAATGGGGAGGATTCTTCTCGCCGCGATTATGAATCATGACCGAAATCAGGAAGAGCTCAAAACCATCGTTGAAGATGCAGGTCGGCAAGAGGTGCCTACTCTCGATCGTTACCTCGGCATGCTTGGAACCATTTCCGCAATATCCCCTCTCCTTGGTCTCACTGGGACGGTGTTTGGCATGATTCGAACTTTTGCCGTTATTAGCGAGAAAGGTATTGCCCATCCGAGTCAGCTTGCCAACGGCATCAGTGAGGCCTTGATAACCACAGCTTCAGGCTTGGTAATCGCCATACCATCGCTTATCTTTTATAATTATTTCACAGCAAAGGCGGACAGATTGGTTCTCGAGATTGAAAAGCATTCTTTTCGCCTTGTCGATGCGATGAAACGATAAAATGAAGTTTCGCGAGCGGCGGCGAGTTCAGGCGGAACCCGGGATGACCGGAATGATCGACATCATATTTCTATTGCTTCTCTTTTTCGTTCTCAGTTCCACTTTTATTCTTCAGCCTGGAATAAAAATAAAGTTGCCTCGAGCACTTACGACAGAACAGCCGGCCAGAAAAGATCTGATTTTGATAATCGCAAGAGATCGGCGAGTGTTTTTAAATAATGAACAACTTCCCTTTAGCGCTCTTTGGGGACGTCTCATCGAGGAACTCAAGTTCCAGCCCGAAGCGGTCCTTGTGCTTCGTGCTGATCGCGATGTTCCCCATGGATTTGTTGTTAGAGTCATGGATGTAGCCAAGCAGGCAGGCGCGGATCGAATTGCTATCGCGACCGCGCCCGCCCGTCGAGATCAAAAGAAAAAATAGCTCATTGTTTTATCTAATTGGATCGGTAATGTACGATGAACGCCACGTTGATCACAGCACTCCTGTTATCCTTGATTATGCATTCGGTAATTGTTTTTTTGACTCCTCAGATTCCTCCACCCCACATCATGGAATATTCGAAAGATTCGGTTGATGTGGAGATGGTCAGGCGGGAAGTTGAAATTCCCGACTCTCTTCGGCCCAAACCTCTTCCCGAGGTGCCTCAACCGAAGCCCCTTGATTTGGATCGATTGTTGGTTAAGCAAGGAGATCCGCTTGGCGAGGCAAAATCAAGGTTGAAGATCCATCCAGCGGCCTTCAGGTTTAAAAATATTCCTAAAAGCCCGTTAATAAATGATCTTCCAAAACTGGAATTGCCGCGTCCTGCGACATCTTTGGATTCGATCCCGCTTCGGAGGAAAGAGTCATCATTGCCTCCTGAAGAATTTGCACTTCCAATTAGGAATCCGAAAGTTGGCTTCGGACTTGTCGGAAAAAAAGTATCCTCGGAACAAAATCCGAAAATGTTTCAAAATCTAAGGAGAGACTTGTCGCTGCTGGCGCGGGAAAAACAGAAAAATTTGCGGCGACAGCACATTCGTGGGCCTGCGGGTGCGAGGAGAATCATTTTTAGACCCCCGCCCCCAAGAGTAAAAATTCTCGAATCATCTGAAGACATTGAACTCCGCTTTTGGGTTTTGGCCGATGGTACGGTGGGGCGGATATTTCCCGTTCGAAAGGGGAGTGCCTACCTGGATGTAATAGCGGCTAATCACATGAAGAGATGGAGATTCAGCCCTCTTCATCCCGATGAAAAAAATCAGGAAGAATGGGGTCTGATCCTATATCGCTTTAGGGTGAAATAGTTGCATGTCAGTGTGTATTTGAATGATTTAGAGGAAAGCAATGGAATACAAACCGCTTGGCCTTTATTATGAGGAATTTGAAGTGGGCTTCAAATGGCGGACGTCCGCGAGGACTGTAGGGGAGGTGGATGTCGCCTCGTTCGCAGGGCTAACGGGAGATTATACCTTCCTTCACACAGACGCCGAATCAGCATCAAAAACAGTCTTCGGCGGTCGAATTGCCCACGGTCTCTTGGGATTATCCTATATCTCGGGGCTTGTCACCAGGTTGGGAATTTTAGAAGGGACCGTAGAGGCTTTTATGGGTGTAGAGATGCAGTTTAGGAAACCTATTATGTTCGACGATACAATTTATGCGGAAGTCGTGGTCAACGAGAAGCGAATATCGAGTAAAGGCCATGGCTTGGTAACCCTTGGGGTAGTTGTGAATAATCAGCGGAGTGAGATCGTCCAGGATGGCGTTTTTGCACTTATGATTGCAAAAAAGGATAAATAACTATCCGCCGACGATTGGCGGAAAAATACATAGCTCCACGCTCTCGGCTAGAGGTGTATCCATTGAAGCGTGGCGGCCACCGATGAGAATTACATAGGCCTCTTCGTAAGGAATATCAAATATATCCAGAACGTCTTTTATTAAAGCGTCATCGGGAAGCGCAAGATCAACGAACCCATCTGCGGTTTTGCTGGAAGGCATTTTTTCTTCTAGGTTCGCATAGAGCCTAAGTCGAATATTCATGATTCTTCAGTCATCCCTTTTTGAATCGAGGCTTCCCTTCCAGCTGAAGTCGCAACGTCTAGGATTTTCCTTAAGGGGACTCCGGAAGATTCAGCCAACTTTCGGCAGTCTTCGAATTCCGGGGCGAGATTGACGACATCGCCACGGAGATGCGCTCTTTTGATTCGGACTCGCCCCCATGGGATATTCACTTCTATCCAGTCTCGCTTGATAGTCATTCGTTCTGTAAGGCGGTAACGAATTCCAAGGGTGGTTGTTTCTTGAAAAAGAAATTCAAGAAGCGCGTCCTGGCGTTTGGCTGGACAAAGGACGATGAGAAGAGAAGCCGGCCGTCCTTTTTTTCCGACAGTTGGAATAACAAAAGCATCTAACGCTCCCAACGAGAGCGCCCCATCTATGACATAAGGAAAGACCTCGGGGTTCATGTCGTCAATGTTGGTTTCCAGGACGGAAATTGTTTCCGGGTGGAGTTCATTGGAAGGAGGGGGATCAACCTGGCCCAAAAAAGCACGTACAATATTTGGTATGGGTTTGTCCATTATTCCTGATCCGTGGCCAACACTGGAAATAGTCATAGAAGGCATGCGTCCAAAGGATTCGGCGCTTTCTGAAAGCAAAAGAGCACCTGTCGGGGTGAGGACCTCCCCCTCCATCCCGTTATCGAAAACCGGCACCCCTTCTAGGATTTTGGCGGTCGCGGGGGCGGGAATGGGCATATTCCCGTGGGCGCTATTGATGTAACCGTATCCTACCGGGAGGGGGGAGGATATGACCCGATCAATATTCAATATATCCATGGCGAGAAAAAAACCGGTGATATCGATGATGGAATCGATTGCACCTAATTCATGGAAGTGAATGGTTTCGATAGGAACATTGTGGATAAATGCCTCAACTTCGCCAAGGCGCCGGAAGGCTTTTAGGGCGCGGGCTTGCGGAGTAGGAGGAAGCGGCGCATCGGTAAGAATTTTCACGATGTCGGACAAGGAACGACTTTGGACACCGGAATTTTCGTGGTGAGAGGAGGTGAAGGATTTCCCATCAATGGTTTCTACACTCACTTGCATCGCGGAAATGCCGCATTTCAAGGAACGCTGGGCGTTTATTTCGTAGCCCGGGAGGTTGAGCTTGTCGAGTTCTTTTTTAAGCGAGTCAAGGGGAAGGCCCAAGTCGAGCAAAGCGCCAAGAAGCATGTCGCCGCTCGCTCCTGCAAAGCAGTCAAAATAAACTGTTTTCATACGTTTGAAGCCAATTTATTAATCAGATGGGCCTGGAAGCCCGCGCCGAAGCCGTTGTCGATGTTTACAACGGATATACCGTCAGAGCAGGAGTTAAGCATCGCGAATAGCGCGGTAAATCCGCCTAAATTCGTTCCATAGCCCACCGAGGTGGGAACAGCTATAACGGGCGCTTTCACAAGGCCGGCAACCACTGACGGAAGTGCCCCCTCCATCCCCGCTACGGCGATTATTACATTGGCCTTACTCAACAAATTCATCTCGGATAAAAGGCGATGGATCCCCGCCACTCCGATGTCGTAGACACGCTCAACATATGAGCCCAAGGTTTCGGCTGAAATAGCGGCTTCTTCCGCTACAGGCTTATCAGATGTTCCTCCGGAAATTACAGCGACGCACCCGGTTTTGGCATCTGGCGAGGAGCCCTTTAATACGACCATTCGCGCTTCGATGTGATGAACCGCATCGGGCCATGTATCGAGGAGAGCCCGGGCATGGGTGTCCGCGACTCTGGTTACGATTACCGTTTGATTATTCTTGGCAAGTCTTTGCGCGATTTCAAGAACTTGGGAGGTAGTTTTCCCTTCTCCGTAAATGACCTCGGGGAAACCGGTTCGGAGGCTCCTGTGGTGGTCTATTCTCGTGTGACCCAGGTTCTCAAAGGGCAGATCGCGAAGACGGTCGGCGGCGGCGGAAGGGGCCAATTTTCCCGCCTGAACTTGCTCGAAAAGATCAAGAAGAATTTCAGGATTCACGGCAGTAAGGCCATGAGTAATGGTTTTTGAGGGGAATTTGACTCGTTCAGGCTCCCCGAACGAAATCCCTCAAGATCGAGTGACACATAAGTAAAACCCGCTTCCTTGATAAAGTGAACCACCTTTTCTGTCATACTCTCTGAAAATAATCGTGGGAATTCCCCCCGGGGAATTTCGATTCGGGCGATGGGTCCATGGTGTCTGATTCGAAGGTGTTTAAAACCCAATGAGTGAAGCGATGACTCCGCTTTTTCCACTTGATAGATTTTTTCCACCGTTATTTTTTCTCCATATGGAATTCGACTTGAAAGACACGGCATCGCAGGTTTGTCCCAGGTCGGAAGGCCTAATTTTTTCGACATTTCACGAATTTCGGCTTTGGTAAATCCTGCCTCGATAAGAGGGCTGCGAATTCCCAGTTCTCGAGCCGCCTTCATTCCGGGCCTAAAGTCACATGAATCATCGGCGTTTGAGCCATCAATTATATGAGGGAGATTTTCGTCGGCCGCGATCGCGCGGAGGCGAGTGT
>PVBE011110855.1_pt1 | contig 11196 bp, 7 predicted proteins | sample 1631181 | NCBI WGS metagenome assembly PVBE01 (sample SAMN08397723, study PRJNA350692) | Marine metagenome, whole genome shotgun sequencing project. | isolation source: water | place: Pacific Ocean | collected 2012-04 | reverse complement strand
CGCTCAGCCAGGGGGTCGGCTGCACGTGAACCCCGAAGCCGGGCAGCAGCACCGCGCGGTCCTCGGAGGTGTCCGGCTCCCCGAGGTCGTCGGTGGTGGCGGTGTGGATGACCTCCAGGCGCAGGCCGGGGAGCAGGCGCACGGGGCCGAAGCCCAGGTCCTCGTGCAGGTGGGCGGCGAACGCGGTGGCGAAGGAGTCGTTGGCGACGTCGACGTGCTCGGTGCCGTCGGTCTCCGTCAGGGCCCCGCCGATCATCGCGAAGCGCTCGTGGCTGTGGTCGCGGCGGACCCGGTCGGCGTGCAGCCGCACCCCGAAGCTGAGCTCGTGGCGGACCTTCTCGGTGCGGTGGTTCCAGCGGGCATCGGCGGCGCCGCCGAAGGAGTGGTACCGCCGCGCGTTGGTCCCGATCAACAGCTCCTCGTCGGTCGAGGAGGTGTCGAGCTCGCCGGCCAGGATTCCGTAGTAGATGGCATTGGTACCCGCGGTCGGATCGGCCAGCACCGTCGCTGCGCCCGCGCCGCCGCTGAAGTCGTTGAACTTGGTCCAGGAGCGGTCGAGCCAGTGGTAGTAGCCGACCGCCCGCACCTCGAACGCCTCCCCCGCCCGCAGCGTCCAGGCGAGCTCCGCCTGGGTGCGGTTCCAGCTCATCAGGCCGCGCTCGCTGGCGGCGTAGCGACGCGTCGGGTTGGCCTCGAAGTCCGCGTCCGTCAGCCCCAGGTACGTCTCCCGGGAGCGCTCGGTGGCGTAGCCCAGCTTGAGCTGCCACGCGGTCTGGACGGGACCCTGCAGCGGCGGCTGCACCCGGAACTTGAACATCAGCTCGGACTTGTCGAAGCCGGTGCTCCCGCCCGAGTCCAGCTCCTTGAAGCCGTCCGTGGTCAGGTGCACGGCCTCGAGCATCGCCCCGCCCCAGCCCCAGGAGGTGCCGCCCCAGCCGTGGATCTTGACGGTGCGGTCCATCCCCACGGCCACGTCCAGGCCGCCGGCGAGGCGGTCGGGCACGCCCCGGGTCTGCAGGTTCACGGCGCCGCCGATGGTGTTCGGGCCGAACTGGATCGCGGCCGGTCCCTTGAACACCTCGACGCCGACCATGCGGGTGGTCAGGGGGAAGTAATAGGCCGCGGGCGCGGCGTAGGGGGCGGGCGCCAGGAGCACGCCGTCCTCGGTGAGGGTGACCTTGGAGGAGCGGTCGGAGCTGGCGCCCCGCAAGCCGATGTTGGGGCGGAGGCCGTAGCCGTCTTCGTCCCGCACGTAGACGCCAGGCACGGGTGCCAGGACGGCGCCGATGTCGTTGTGCTCGAACTGCTCGAGAGCCTCTTCCTCGACCTTGTGGGCCGAGCCGCCGACGCGGGGCAGGCGGGGGCGTTCGCCGTAGACCTCGAGGGACTCAGTTACCCCGGATGGGGGGGAGCTTGCTCCACCGCCCGTCGGGACGGGCTCGCCCTCTGGATTCGGGGTCGGTTCCTCGTCGTCGTCGTCCTCATCGTCGTCCGCCTCGGGCTCCTCGGCCGGGGGATCGTCGTCGGCGACCGCAACACCGGAGACCAACAGCAGCAGCAGGGCGGTGCCCATCGCGGCGCGTCGCGGGACGAGCCCCCGGATCGGCCCGATCAGCACCGACAGGAGATCGTCCGGCCGGTGGTTGCTCGGCATGTCACCGAGCCCGAAGTCGAGCTCCCGGCGGGGCCCGCTCAGCTGCAACGAGCCGAACAGGCGATCCCAGATCGCGAGGTAGGCGCCGTAGTTCGTGTCGTGCCCTTCGGCGTGGTGCAACTGGTGCTGCGCGGGGCTGATGAAGCAGCGCTCGAGCAGCGGACCGAAGCCGACCCAGACGTGGCTGTGGCGCAGGTTGCCGAAGGTGACCCCGAAGACCAGCCCGACCGCGCTCACGCCGAACAGCTGCCACGGCTCGGCAGTGCCCCGGAAGCCCCAGAAGAAGGCGCCGGCGACGGCCCCGGTGACGAGCGCACCGCGGGTGGCGAACAGGAACGCCTCGATCGGGTGCACCCGGTAGAAGGTCGCGGGCGTGAGCACCTCGGCGCTGTGGTGCACCTGGTGCAGCTCCCAGAGCATGGGGACCTCGTGCACCACGCGGTGCACGACGTAGCGGGACAGGTCCGAGGCGAGGAACAGCGCCCCGGTGTAGGCGATCGTGACGGCCCATGCGGGCCAGTCGGGGAGGGCCGGAATCCCCAGCGTCGCGTCCATCGAACGCACGACGAGGGCAGCCACGGCGAGCGCCGACAGCGACCAGGGCACGAGCCCGGCCCACCGGACCAACTGCCGCACCAGCAGCAGTTGGTAGTCGAGGATCGCGGAGCGGTGCAGCCAGATCTTCCGATCGAAGAGCTTGTCGGGAGCCAGCAGGGCCGCGATCACCGCCGCGCACAACAGCGCCGGCCACCACGTGCGGCGGGCGGGGTCGAGCAGGGGTTCGAAGAGTTCAATCATTGTCGCCTGCGCTCTCGGCGGGGACGGTCAGCGCCAGCACGATCGCGACCTCGCCCTTGAGGAGGTCGGTCGCGCGCTTGATCGCGTCGTGGATCGCGAGGAGGTCTTGAGGCGAGTCCGCCAGCACCGTGGCGGGGTCCGCGTCGCCCACCGCATCTGCCGCCGCGATCGCCTCGTCGAGCGCCGCCAGCAGATCGTCCCCGAGCGCTTGGCCGCCTACATGGGCCAGCAGATCGACGATGCCGGGGGCGTCGTTAGCGCCCGCCGCGATCGTACGGATCTGGGTGAGGTTGGCGCGCACCGCGGAGACGGCGCTGCCGGCCCAGGGGCCTTCGAAGTCCTCGGGGCAGGTGTCCCCGGTGGTGCAGTCCAGGAGCCCCAGCGGGCGGCCGAGCTTGCGGTCCTTGACGCTGGTCTCCAGGTAGAAGAGCGCGGCAAAGACCCCCTGAAGGGCGGCGCGATCGCTGGCCCAGAGGCCGTCCTCGGTCGGGCTCGCGAGTTGGTCTCCCACGCCCCCGTCGATGCCCCAATCGGTGTGCAGCACCGCCGCCACGTCAACGATTCCGGTGGCTGCGACGAGGGCGTACTCGGCCCGCCGCAGCAGCACGCCGTCGTCCCCCAGAGCATCCCAGTCCGACGGCTCGATCGCCTGCGACGGGCAGAATGTCTCCGTCAGCGTGCCGAAGAGCAGCCACTCGATGGCGTCGAGCCCGTAGGCGTTCACGAGGTTCGCTTCGAAGAAGTCGGCGTCCGCGTAGCGCTGGTCCACCAGGCCCTGATCGACGAGGCAGTCGTTGACGGTCGGCCAGGAGTAGATCTCGTCGCGGATCGCCTCGCCGCCCACGCTCGGGGGCGCCGCCGCGGGGCCGAGCTGCAGCACCTCGGTCTGCTGCCAGAGCATGAACGCCGCGCGCCAGGCGATGCGCGCCGACTCCAGGCGGGCGGCGTCGTCGCCCCCGTCCTGCAGCGTCTCGAGCCAGGAGGTGAGCTCCCCCTCGAGGCTGACCGCGGCGTCCCGGAAGGCGGCGTACCCGGCGTCGACGTGCACATCGGCAACGCCCGTCAGGAACGGGCCGAGGTCGTACCCCTCCAGGGGATCGGGCACGGGCTCGGGCTCGGTGCAGCCCGAGGCACGGAGCGTCACGGCGATCAGGGCGATCGCCGCGACCAGAAGCCAGGACCTACCAGCCGCCGAGTCCATGGTCGTCCCCCAGGTTGGCGGGGTCGAGGTCCAGCCGATCGCCCAGCATGTCGCGGGCGGTGATGAGGTCGGCGTTGTAGGCGGCGACGTCGTCACCGGCCAACGCGGGGGCCATGCCGATGAGCTCGTGCAGCTGCGCGAACCGGTCGGGGGCGAGCTTGCTGCGGGGGTTGAACTGCAGCCCGAGCGCGAAGCCCTTCATCTCCGACCAGTGCTTGGCGTGGTCGGCGAAGCTGTAGCCATCCGTGCCGATGGCCTCGCCGTCGACGATGACCTCGTTGATGTAGTGGATGACGGTGGCGCCGAGGGCCGCTTCCCAGGCCTCGACCGCGTCGTCCCGGCGCAGCTGCAGGGCGGCCATCTCCTCGTCGGTGAGGGGGCCGTTGGAGGCCGCGAGGATCGCCCGCCCCTCCACGAACCCGGTCCACGCCTGGGCCGTCCAGTCGGTGGCTTCGACGCTCCCGCGGTCGCGCTTGGCGGCGTTGACGGAGTGGCCGAAGGCGTACTCGCTGAGCAGGTCGATGGAGCCGCTTCCGTCGGCGTCGAAGGCGCCCATGTCGGCGATCTCGTCGTCGGTGTGGAGACCGTAGTCGCGGGTCGCCCCGAAGTAGCCGAAGCCCTCGTCCCAGGCGTGCTCCAGGGCGGTGTTGTTGGCCCCGTCGCGCGCGGCTTCGTGGTCGGAGTTGAGCCCGCCGTCGGCGAGGTCATCGTCCAGGTAGTCGTCGGTCCCCTGGCTGTAGGCGATGGCGCCGAGCAGGAACTTCTGCATCAGCTGGTTGAGGTCGTGTCCCTCGGCGGTCACGTAGACGGCGGGCACGGGCGCGCCGGTGGGATCCAGCGGGTAGCCGCCGGTCGACCACGCGATCGCCTGATCCTCGATCTGGTAGGTCCAGAGCCGCACGAGGCTCTCGGGCGTGGTCACCAGCGGGTCGTCCCAGCCGACGAAGTCCGTCGCCCAGGTGGCGTGCTGGCCCACCGGGTCGTTGCCCGCGAGCTTGCCCAGCAGGTCCTTGCCCGAGGCGATGTCGCCGTAGGTGACCTGGTCGACCCCCAGGGTCGTGGTGATGCCGTGCTCCAGGCCGCCGGAGGTGTCGCCGTCGAACTCGAGGAAGAAGTTCAACTCCGCGACCACGTCCCCTTCGGCGGGGAACCAGCCCTCGTCCAGGCGCGGGGTCAGTCCGCCGATCCAGGACTTCAGGTCGTGGATGAGCACGTGGCGGAAGGTCTGGCCGGAGTAGGCCACGCTGTCTTCGCCGTCGAAGCGGCTCTCGAAGGTGTAGGTGTAGGTGGAGGGGGCGTCGTCGTCGCCCGGGACGGGATCGACGGTCGGGCAGGCCACAAGCAGGGGAATCAGCAGCAGAAGGGAACGGCTCATATCGTCAGCACCTAATTGATATTGAGAATCGTTATCATTCTCAACAGGAGGCGAGAATAGTCCCCTGCTGACGCAGTGTCAAACGGTCGAACTGACGATGATCAGGAAGGGGACGGAGCGGCTCTAGGCGCGCAGCTCGATGATCCCGTTCTCGAGGAAGAAATGGAGGCTGCTGAGCACCCGGAACTCATCGAAGGTCCCGAGGATGGTCAGCAACTCCTCGACGGTGATCTCCCCGTCGATCTGGCTGATGAGGAACCCGCCGATGGGGTCCAGGCTCAACTCCAGGATGCTCGCGTCGGTGGCACGCAGGAACGGCACCGACTCCAGCGGCTCCAGCTCCTTGCGGTACTCCTCGGACAGCCGCTTCTTGAGCGAACCGGCGAGGGCGTTGGCCGCGGCGTGGTCGGGCTCCCGCTTGAGGGCCTCGTCCGCCTTGGTCAGCGCTGCCTCGAGGTTGCCGGCCCCCTCTTCGTCCCGGGCCTGGCCGAGCAGCACCTCGACATCCGTCGTGAGCGTCTCCAGGTCCTGGGTCTCTTCGTCGGGGTCGAACTCCGCCGCCGAGGAGACGTCGCCGCTGCTGTACGCGGGGAGCTCCTCGGTGAAGGGAGGCACCAACGAGTCGACCGGGGGGCTCGACTTCAGATCGGCGGGCGCCTCCTCGACGGGGGCGACCTCACTGGTGGTGGCACCCAGCTCGTCGAGCTCGTCGCGCGTGATCGCGCCAACGCTCTGGAGGTAGTCACGTGCCCGCGAGGAGCGGGGGTTGTGCTCCAGGGCCCGCTGCCAGAAATCGATAGCCTCGTCGCGCTCCCCGAGGGCAAAGCGCACGAGCCCTTTGTCCAGGAGACTGGTTACGAGGGCGTCCTGCTTGCGGCGGGAAGAGCGCGACATGGGCTTTCTGTTCGGGGGCCTAGATGTCGGCGCCAGCAAGGGAACCGTGGGCTTCGTTCAGGCGCGAGTAGCTCGACCGCAAGGCCGTCTCGTCGCGACTGTTCATCGCCCCCTTTGCTTCGGACAGGGTGTCCATGATGGCGTGCAGCTGCTCCCCCGTGATGACCGCTTCGGCCGATGGGAGCAGGTCGAGGACCTTCTGGTGGAGGGTCTCAACCTTGTAAACGAGTTCCTGAACCGACTCCTGCTCCTTCTCCTGAACCATGTAGTCGACGCGTTCGTCGATCATGCGCTGCAGGTCGGCGTCGCTGAGGCCGCCGCTCATGGCGACCGTGATGGACTGTTCCTTGCCCGTGTCGGCGTCACGCGCCTTCACCGAGACGATGCCGTCCGCGTCGATGGCGAACGTCACCTCGATGTCGGGCACGCCCTTGGGCGCGGGACGGATGCCGGACAGCAGGAACTCGCCCAGGAGCTGGTTCTCCGCCGCCTTGCCCGACTCGCCCTGGAGCACCACGATCTTCACCGCCGACTGGTTGTCGTGCACCGTCGTGAAGCTGTGGCTCTTCTGGGTCGGAATCGTCGTGTTCTTGGGGATGAGGGTGCTGACCCCGCCGCCGACCGTCGCGATGCCCAGCGACATCGGCGTGACGTCCAGCAGGAGCATCTCCATGCCTTCGTCCACCAGCGCCTGGCCCTGGAAGGCGGCGCCGAGGGCGACGACCTCGTCCGGGTTGATGCCCTTGCTGACGGCGCGGCCGAAGTAATCCTCGACCTTGGCCTGCACCAGCGGGGTGCGCGTCTGACCGCCGACCAGGAGCACCTCGTTGACGTCCGTGGGGTTCAGCCCCGCAGACTCCAGCGTGTTACGCGAGATCTCGATGCAGCGGTCGACCAAGTCCCCGACCAACTCCTCGAACCGGGCTCGGCTCAGGCTCTGCTGGAGGTGGATGGGCTGGCCGTCCTTGGTCGCGATGAACGGGAGCGTCACCTCGACGGTCCGCTTGAAGCTCAGCTCGCACTTGGCGTTCTCAGCCGCCTCGCGGAGGCGCTGCAGGGCGACCTTGTCTTCCCGCAGGTTGATGCCGTGCTGGGCCAGGAACGACTCGGCGAGGTAGTCGATGATCCGACCGTCGAAGTCGGTTCCGCCCAGGAACGTGTCGCCGGAGGTCGAGACGACCTCGAAGACGCCTTCCTGAATGGCGAGGGCCGACACGTCGAACGTGCCGCCGCCGAGGTCGAAGACCGCGAGGTTGCGGGTCTCGCTCCGCTCCATGCCGTAGGCGAGGGCGGCCGCGGTGGGCTCGTTGATGATCCGGATGACGTCCAGGCCGGCGACCTGACCGGCCTGCTTGGTCGCGGCCCGCTGGTTGTCGTTGAAGTACGCGGGCACGGTGACGACCGCCTTGACGACCTCTTCGCCCAGGTAGTCCTCGGCGATCTTCTTCATCTCCATCAAGACGAAGGCGGAGATCTCCTGAACGGTGAAGCTGCGGCCGCCTGCGCGGACCATGCAAGCCCCGTCCTCGGCCTCTTCGATCGAGTACGGGACGATGTCGAGGGTCTTGGTGACCTCCGGCGACTGAAAGCGCCGGCCGACGAGGCGCTTGACCCCGAAGATGGTGTTCGTGGCGTTGGTGACCGCCTGACGCTTGGCGATGTGCCCGACCAGCCGTTTGCCGTTCTCGGCAAAGGCGACGATCGAGGGCGTCGTCTGGTAGCCACCCCGATTGGGAATGACGACGGGACCCTTGCTCTCGAAGACCGCGACACACGAATTCGTTGTGCCCAGATCGATCCCGATGACCTTATCCATGCTGCTCCTCAGCCTCTACCTCAGTCGCTTCAGCGCCTTGGCGGCCACGCTCCGCTTGCTGTCCAGATGCAGGACGCGCTCGTAAGCCCGGACTGCATTGCTGGGCATGCCAAGCTCCTCATACGCCTTCGCCAGATCCATCGTGTACTCAACGTTTCGCGGTTCGAGCTCGACCGCCTTCCGCAACAGCTCCAATCCCACGCGCTGCTGCAGTGTGTGCTCGCTGATGAGCTTACCAAATTCGTTGTAGTACTTCCCCTTGGTGGGCTTGCAGTCGACCGCCTTTTGCATCGACTCGGCGGCGCGCTTCATGTCCTCGGACAGCAACGCCTGCTGGGCGACGTTGTAGTGCTCCTCTGCGCGGGTGTTCCGCGAGGTCGCCTGGGCCCGCTTGAACATGATCTTGGCCCGCTTGTTTCGGGGGTCCATCGTCATGGCCATCTGGAAGTGGGTGGCCGCCTCCGCGAAGGCGCCCTTGTCCATGGCGCCCTCGCCCATGGTCATGTGCTTGCGGCCGCGCGCGATGTTGCTGGCGAGCTGCTTCTGGAAATCCTGGAGGAACTTCGCCTTCTGCCCTTTGCGGACCTTCCCGCCGGCGGCGGTGGCCCGCGCCGACATGCCCTTCTTCGCTTCGGTGGCGGCGTTCTTCTTCTTGACCGCGTCGGGGACGAAGTTGACCGTCGCCGTGGCCTCGGTCGGGCTGGCGGCGTCCTTGCCGTCTTTGCCGAACACGAGCATGTCGTAGTCGCCACGACCCTCGATGTCCGAGAGCACCCGGTAGGCCTCGTTCACCTTGTTGAAGATGACCTCGAGCTTCTCTTTGTAGGGCCCCAGGGTCTTTCGATAGAACTTGTCCGGGTGGTACTCCTTGCTCAGCTTGTAGTACGCTCGCTTGATCGCCTTCTCGTCGGCCGATCGCGGCAGCAGGAGGATCTCGTAGAAGGTCTTGTTCTCGATCCCGTCCGAGGCCACGTCGATGGCCATCCGCTGATCGCTGCGCAGGTCGATGCCGTCGTCTTCGGGGTTGGCCCGACTGTCGATGTGCTCGGGGATCGCCGCAGGCACCGCGGGCATCGACGGGTTGCTGAGCACGTCATCGAAGAAGGTGCCGGCAACGCCTACCGCATCGTCATCGAGCTCGAACTCCTCGAAGTCGTCGTACTCCTCCACGGGCTCGACATCGCCAGAGGCGGTCGGGTCGACGGGTGACAAGGAGGGACGGAGGCGCGGGTCTGCCATGAGTATTTGGAGAGCCTACAGGGTCAGAGGATGTATCGCGACAGGTCGCGGGCCCCCAGAATCGGAGCGAGCCGTCGCTCCACCTCATCGCGGTCCACCACGACGGTCGACTCATCCCGCTCGGGGGCGTCGAAGCTGAGTTCCTCCAGCAGCGCCTCCATCACGGTATGCAGCCTTCGCGCGCCGATGTCCTCGGTCCGGCCGTTGACCTCCGCGGCCAGCTCCGCCATCCGCAGGATCGCCTCATCGGTGAAGCTCAGGTCGATGCCCTCGGTAGCCATCATCGCCTCGTACTGGCGGACCAGGGCCCCCTGCGGCTCGGTGAGGATGCGCCGGAGATCGTCCACCGACAGCGACGACAGCTCGACGCGGATCGGGAACCGGCCCTGCAACTCGGGGATCAGGTCCGACGGCGAAGCGACGTGGAAGGCGCCCGCGGCGATGAACAGGATGTGGTCGGTCTGCACCACGCCGTGCCGCGTGTGCACCGCGGTCCCCTCCACGATCGGGAGGATGTCGCGCTGCACGCCTTCGCGGCTGACGTCGGGACCTCCCCGGCGGCCTTCCGCGCCGCCGGCGGCGATCTTGTCGATCTCGTCGACGAAGATGATGCCGTCGTTCTGGGCCCGCTTGAGGGCCTCGGTCTTGACCTTCTCGTCGTCGACGAGGCCGGCCGCCTCGTCGGCCTCCAGCAGCGGGAGCGCCTCCTTGACGGTGAGCTTGCGGGCCTTGCTCTGCTTCGGCATCAGCCCCTGAAGCATGTCCTGGAGCCCCTGCCCCATCTGGTCCATCCCGCCGGCTCCGCCGGCTCCGCCGAGGAAGTGCACGCCCGGGGCGCCCCCCATGCCGCCGGGCTTGGCGGTGACGGTGATGTCGATGACGCGGTCGTCGAGGTGGCCGCCCTCCAGCATCCGCTTCAGCTTCTCGCGCGTGCGGGCCGTGCGCTCCTTCTCCGCGTCGCTGGCGTCGGCGTCGGGGGTCGGCAAAAGCGCCTCGAGCACCCGCTCCTGGGCCCGCTCCCGCGCGCTGCCGTGGACCTCGGACTCCATCTCGGTGCGGACCATGTGCATGGACGCTTCGACCAGATCGCGGACCATCGACTCGACGTCCTTGCCGACGTAGCCGACCTCGGTGAACTTCGTCGCTTCGACCTTCAGGAACGGCGCGCGGGCGAGCTTGGCGAGGCGCCGCGCGATCTCCGTCTTTCCGACGCCCGTGGGGCCGATGAGGATGATGTTCTTGGGCGTGATCTCGTCGCGGAGATCCTCGTGGACCTGCTTGCGGCGCCAGCGGTTCCGGAGCGCCACCGCGACCGCCTTCTTGGCCGCGTCCTGGCCGATGATGTGGCTGTCCAGCTGGAGCACGACCTCCCGGGGGGTCAGCTCGGCGCCCTCGGGCGGGGTGGGGCGATCGATCTCCATCAGTCAGCCTCCTCCGCGCCCGTGCTCCCCAGATCCAGGAAGGTGATCTCGCGGTTGCTGTAGATGCAGATGTCCGCCGCGATGTGCATCGATCGCAGGGCGATCTGGCGGGCCGACAGGTTGGTGTTCTCCACCAGGGCGCGGGCCGCCGACAGGGCGTAGGGGCCGCCGGATCCGACCGCCGCGGCGTCGCCGTCGGGCTCCATGACGTCGCCGTTGCCGGTGATGATGAGCGTGCGCTCGGAGTCTGCGACCAGCAGCAGCGCCTCCAGGTTCCGCAGGTACTTGTCCGTGCGCCACTCCTTGGCCAACTCGACGGCGGCGCGGGCGAGGTTGCCGGGGAACTTGTTGAGCTTGCCCTCGAACTTCTCGAACAGGGTGAGGGCGTCGGCGGTGGAGCCGGCGAACCCGGCCAGGACCTTGCCGTCGGCGAGGTCGCGGACCTTGCGGGCGGAACCCTTGAGCACGGTGTTGCCGAGGGTCACCTGGCCGTCGGCGGCGAGGACGACCCCATCGGGGCGGCGGACGGAGAGAACGGTGGTCACTTACTTCTTACCTCGCGGGTGGGCGTTGCGGTGCACGGCGAGGAGTCCCTCGACCGACAGGTGGGTGTACTGCTGGGTGGTGCTGAGGCTGGCGTGGCCGAGCATCTCCTGGATGCTGCGGAGATCCGCGCCGCCGTCGAGCAGGTGGGTGGCGAAGCTGTGCCGGAGCGCGTGCGGGTGCGCGTCGGTGGAGACCCCGGCGGCGAGGGCGCGCTGCTTGATCATGCGGCGGATGGAGCGGTCGCTGATCCGG
>PVBE011108269.1_pt1 | contig 11196 bp, 11 predicted proteins | sample 1631181 | NCBI WGS metagenome assembly PVBE01 (sample SAMN08397723, study PRJNA350692) | Marine metagenome, whole genome shotgun sequencing project. | isolation source: water | place: Pacific Ocean | collected 2012-04 | reverse complement strand
GTCGTCGAGATCGAGCTGCCGCCGCTTAGGAACCGTCAAGATGACATCCCGCTGCTCGCTCAACACTTCCTAACCAAGTTTGCGAAGCGGGCATCCCAAGATATTCGAGAGATCTCTCCGGCAGCGATGCGCCTCCTCCAGCACCACGGCTGGCCGGGCAACGTCCGCGAGCTGGAGAATGCCATGGAGCGGGCGGTGGTGTTCTGTCGCGGGACGACGATTCACCCCGAGCACCTGCCCTTCACCGCGGCCAAGGTGGTGGAGCGTGAATCTGACGAATCCGAGGGGCACAGCATTGCCCTGCCGCCGAACCTATCTGACGCCCACTACCGAGATGCCAAGCAGCAGGTCGTCCACATGTTCGACCGCTACTATTTCACGGCGGTGCTCCGTCGAACCGGCGGCAACGTCTCGGAAGCGGCGCGTGCGTCCGGCCTAGACCGCTCGAATTTCCGGCGCGCGGCTCGACGCGCCGGCGTAGACACGCGACTTGTTCGCGATTCGTCCACAGACTAGGGCGCTCGACGCAGAAAAGCGTAGCCGTCTCGCCGCGCGGGGCAGTACGCTTTTGACCAGATGCGCCACATGCGTCACAAGCGCCAGACGCGTGGCTTTTCCCGAGCCCTCGCCCTAGCCGTGTTTCTGTTCGCCCCAATGGGGTTGGCGCAGGAGGACGACCTGTCGACGGATCCAGAGCCGGACTCGGAACCGCTGCTTGACCCGATGGTCAACGACGACATCAACACCCTCGACAACGAGATGGAGGAGGACGGCAAGTTGGGCCCGCCCGTCTCGGATGCCGATCTGGACGCGGATGCAGCCGCGGTCGGCGACGCGGATGCAGTCGCCCCAGCCACCGAATCGGGGCCTACGACCGCTCCGCCACCGGCTCCGGGAGTCCTCATCGCGACGCTTGACCGCTGCATCGCGCTCGCCGAGGCGAATTACCCGAAAATCCGCCAAGCGCAGGCACGCCTTCGGCAAGCAGATGCACAGGTTCTCGAGGCCCATTCGGCTCCCTACAGCCAGTTCACCGGCAAGGCGTCGCTCGGCTTGGGACCGACCGTCGAGGGCACCAGTATCTACAGTCCGAACACGGCGCTCGAGTTCAACAAGCCCGCGCTCTTCTGGCGAATCGGGTTCGAGGGGATGGTACCCATCTGGACCTTTGGCAAGATCACCGCGGCATGGGACGCGGCGGACGCGCAAGTGGACCTGCGCAAGTTCGAAATCTTGAAGGAGCGCAACGACGTCCGCTTCTCCGTCTACCGCGCCTACTACGGCCTGCTGCTGGCTCGCGACGCGCGCCTTCTCGTCGACGACGCTCGCAAACGGATCGAGAAATACGTCGCGAGGCTCGAGGAAAAGGTCGAAGAAGATGAGGCCGACGAGGCCCAGCTTTTCAAGATCAAGCTCCAGCTCATCGACCTCGAGGCCCGCGACAGCGAGGCACGGCAAGGCGAGGAGATCGCCCTCGGAACGCTGCGTTTCCTGACCGGCGTTCCGAATATTGACGCTCCGGACGAGCCGGTCGAACGCGCTCCCCACGAACTCGGTCCACTGAGTCGCTACCTCGCCTCCGCAGCTAATTACCGTCCGGAAATAAACATGGCGCGAGCGGGCGCCCGCGCAGCGACCGCGCAGGTGGACCTCATGGAGTCCAAGTTTTATCCCGACATCGGCCTCGTGCTCGGCGCCGAATGGGCGGAGGCTCCGGAAGTAACCGACCAGCTCAACCCCTTCGTCACCGATGCCGGCAACTTCGTCACTTATGGCTTTGCGTTTGCGATGCGCTGGAACCTCGACTTCGTGCCGGCCGTAGCGCGCTACGATCGATCCAAGGCACAGCTCGACGAGGTGCGCGCGCTGCGCGATTTTGCCGCGGGCGGCGTAGAGACCGAAGTCCAGAAGGCCTACTTCGAAGCGGCCCACGCCGCCCGACGTCTCGCGCTATACAGCCGAGCGGTCTCCATCGCGAAAGCCTGGGTCATTCAAGTCCAGCAAGGCATCGACATGGGAGTCACCGAGGAGAAGGACATCGCCGTGCCGGCGAAGGAATACGCCTTCAAGCGCTTCGATCGGCTGCGCGCCATCCACGACTACAACATCGCCCTCGCCAAACTGTCGCAAGCCACGGGTTGGCAAGAAATCGACCCTTTTCGCTAACTGTTCGGTCAGATTGACCGAGAAATCTGAAATAAACCGCTGGGCCGGTTCGAATACGTGGTGAATGTTCTCCTCGACCATGGCTCAACCGCACTTCCCGGCCTCCGCCAAGGCACCCGCTCCGGTGGCGGGGGAGGGTGTGGACGCCAGGCCTGACGGGGTACCGAGCGACGCGGGCGTGAGGGATGTGGGGGCGGAGTTCGAAACGCTGCGTCCCGTCGTGCGCGCGGTGGTAGCGGCCATCCTGCGCAGGAGCGTACATGACGCTGACGTGGAGGACTGCACCCACGAAGCGCTGCGCAGAGCGCTCGAGGGTCAGGCGCGGCTCAAGGCCGGCAACGGTGTGCGCCCTTGGGTGCTGGGCATTGCGCGTCACGTCGCGCTCGACGCAGTCCGAAGTCGCCATGCTCGGCTGGGGCGCGAAGCTAGACGCGGCGCGGATGAGGACGGCACCAGTCTCGCCGAGTTGCTTCCCGACGCGACGCCCAATGCTGAGACAGTTCTGACGCGGGCCCAGGCCGCGCGTCGCCTGCGCTCTTCCCTTAAGCGACTGCCCGCCTCACAGCGACGTGCGGTCGAGATGGTCCACTTAGAAGAACTCTCCTACCGCGAAGTCGCCGCCCGATTGGACGTGCCTGTCGGGACCGTGTGCACGTGGGTAGCGCGCGCGCGCCAGTCGCTGGCTTCAGCGCTCAAAGGACAGAACCTATGACTGACGAACGCCTGACGGGGCTTGAAGAAATCTGGCAAGACGACAGCCACCTCTCAGGTGTCGCCCTCGTTGCCGCTGCAGACGGACAGGACGACTTGCTGCCAGCCGACGCGCTCGAGCATTTGGGCGACTGTCTGTCTTGCAACGAGCGGCTTGGTGAGCAGGCCGTACTGGCGATGGTGATGCACGAGTCGCTCGTTGCCTCCCGTTCGAGCGAGGTCCCACAGACGGCCCAAGTGTCGTGGCGCCTGTTGGCGGCAAGCGCAGCGGCACTTTGTCTGGCGCTGATCGGTTCGATGCCGGTGCTGATGGGTATTCCGGATTTTCTCGCTAGCGTTCCCGCGTTGCTGAGTGGGCTTTGGCGGGCGGTACAGCCTCTAAGTGTGGGGCCGTTCGCATTAGTTGTTTCAAGCATAACAGCGCTGGTGCTGGTGCTTTCCGGGTGGGCGGTGGCGCGTCTCGCCCCCCGTCGCGTTGTCTTGAGAGGAGTAGGTTGATGACCCAGTTTTGGAAATGGACAGGAATCGCTTTGCTGAGTGTCGTGGTGCTGGCAGTACCGCTCGCGGCCTTTGCAGAGGTGGTGCGCGAGGGTCAGTGGCCGGAAGCAGAGCAAGAGGTGACGCTCTCTCTCGAAGGAGTGACGCGGGCGGAAGCCGTGCGGCAACTAGCCAAGGAAGCCGGCTGGAGCGTGGTGATCGAAGCACTCTCCGACGAGCCCATTGATCTGCAGGTTGAGGCGCAACCCGCGGGCAGATTGCTCGAACTCGTGCTTTCTGACCAACGTTACGTAGCTCATCGAGAGGGGAACCTGCTGTCGATTCGTCCGGCACCGGCACCGGCACCGGCGGACAAGGAACCGGCACCGGCGGACGCAGGAACACCCGTCGTTGCTGCCGCACCTGACGATGACGGACGAACTGCCCCTGCCGTGCCGACGCGTCGGTTGCGAAAAGCCCTGGAAATCAGTGCGGATGACCGCATCGTCTTTGGAGACGATTCTCGATTGGAAGCCGGCGAAGTCGTCGCCGATTTCGTGGTGTTCGGCGGCTCGGCCGAGATCTACGGCACGGTTACGGGAGACGTTGTGGTGATGGGGGGCTCCGCAACCCTCTTTCCGGAAGCGTGGGTGGAGGGTGACGCCGTAGTGATGGGCGGATCGCTAGCGCTTCAGGACGATACTCGCGTTGACGGTGATGTGTTCGCGTTCGGCGGTGAAGTCGTACGGGGGGAGAATGCCATGGTGCAGGGCCGCGTCCACGTTGGTGGTGCTCCCGAGACGTGGCTGGAGCGCCTAGGTGGGGCGGTCACTCGCTCGGCGTTGCTCTTCGTCTTTGGGACGGTGCTCCTCGCCTTGGCGGCAAGGCGTATGGAACTGCTGCGAGTAGAAATCGCGGACCGTCCGATGCGTACCTTCGCGTTGGGGGTCGTCGGCCTCGCCACCACCATCGTCGTGCTCATTGCCCTGTGCGTGACGTTGATCGGGATTCCGATCGCCCTCGTGGCTGCGGTGCTTGCCGCTTTCGCCACGTACGCGGGGGTCGCCGCTCTGCTGGTGATGGTGGGCATGGCGCTGCTGCGCGGCCGCTCAGACAACGCCTACGTCTATCTCGCAATTGGCTGCGCGGTGTACTTGGTGGCGTCTTGGTTGCCCTGGGTGGGAGGCATCGTGTCCACCGTCGCGGTCATCTTCGGAATCGGTGCGATCGTAGCGACCCGTGGTGCGGGGTTCATCAAGCCGCGCTCGCCGCAGGCTCCCGTACCGCCCGCGTCGAATGCACCGCCCCCGCCCCCGCCCCCGTCAGTGCCGCAAGCACCTGACGCCATGACTCCGACGGGAGCGTAAGAAGGGTCGTCCCAAAGCCAAGCAGGCCGTCAGCGCACGGCCTGCTTGGGCTGAAGGGAACCTCCTGCGCTGCCCCCTGTGGCCGTCCTTACGAATGGAAAGTGAAACCATGCGAAAGTCAACATGGATAGGATTCGTGTGCGTCATGTCAGCGGGTCTCTCGCTCGCTGCGTGTCAACGTCCGCAAGAGCCAATGACACCCATTGGCGCGGAAGCCGCGCATTCTCCCCAAGAGCCGATCGTGATCGAGCTGGAGAGATACGCAGGTCGTTTGCGACAAGCCCGAGTGACGATTGGTGGGGAGACACATCCTTTCCTACTCGACACCGGCGGCGGCGTGACGGTCGTAGGTCCAAGAGTGGCGGCGCTCATCGGCTGCACCCCCTACGGCCAAATGACGGCCTTTCGCATGCACGGTGAGCGACTGGACATGAAGAAGTGTCAGTCGGCCAAACTGCAGATTGGCGAATTCGCCACTGAATCGGACCTCGTCTTCCTAGACTTGATGTCCTTGCTGCCCGAGGGACTGCCTCCGATAGAAGGACTCATTTCTCTGGACACTTTTAAGGACCAAGCGATCACGCTGGACCTCAGCAAGAATCAATTGACTGTCGAGAGTGAACAAAGCCTAAGGAAACGAACTGAAGACATGCAGGAGATGCGTGTCGCCTTCGACCGAGGAGTTGACAACAACATACTCGACGCATACGTCGAGGCTCCGACGCTGCAGGGAAGCCTCTGGTTGGTACTCGACTCTGGGAATCTCAGCGGTTTCATTCTCAACCCGCAGGCGCTGAAGCAGCTTGGTTTCGAGGCGGAAGCAAACGAGGGTTCGGAAGATAACCCGAAAGAGATTGGATTCGAGATCGCCGGCTTGGGAGTCGTCCAAACGCCTGTGTTGGTTCAGAACGTTGCCCTCGACGGCGCCGTCAGTGCTCAGTTCATGGAGCAACTGGTGTTGACGCTAGACCTGAGAACGAAACGCCTGTGGGGTAGATTCAGTCGCCCGGACTAGCTCAGCCGTCCTGCGTCGTCGGACGTTCCGGAATTTGAGTGGCGCCATTGCGACATCTCCGAACGTGCAACAACAGCGTGCCGAAACGAAGATTCCGACGAGCGTAGGATGCCGTGAGCAACAAGTCCGACCCGAGCGTAGAACACGTCGCTGTCGTCCAAGTGGATACCGGCGCGGCGGAGCCCCCACCGTCCACCCCGGAAGCTAGACCCGACAGTTAACGGGTCAAGTGATGAAGGCTCGTTTGCGGCTTTCCCGCTCGGTGACGAGTTTCTCGACGCTCTCGAGACCGTTGACGATAGCTTCTTGAATCATGTTCACGAGCGTGGGCAGTGAGCCCTTGAGGGATTCGTAGTAGCGCTGACGCTCTGTGGAGTGAAGGATGGCCGGAGGGTAGCCCGCGCGCATGAGGATGACGTTCATGATGAGCCGCGCGACCTTCCCGCTATCGATGGGGAAGGGGTACGTCCGCACCAAATCGTAGTGAACCCGGGCCGCGATCCGAATCGGGTTGCGGATCTTTTTGGGCTCGGGGCCGTTCAGCCACTCGATCGTCTGCCGCACGCGATACGCGAGTCGGTCGGGCGCGGCGTACTCGTGGAAGTAGAGGCGGTGTTGCGGGATGTCCTTGCGGTACGCGACGGACTTGATGTCGCCCTCTTCCGGGTGCAACGTCACGTAGAAGCGCTTCACCATGTCGACGGTGATAGGCACGCGCTTCTTCGTCGCGAGTTCGCGCGCGAGATCGATTGCAGCCTTATGGCGGCGGATCTCCTCGCAGACCGGTTGCAGACTCGAATCCGGCACGACCGTGATATTTGGATCGATGGCGGTTCGCAGCTCTTGGTAGCTGTAGACGACGCCCTCGAGGTGACTGTCGTGGTAGATCCACGACATATCGAAGGCCTCGCGGTAGTCCTGTTGGAAAGACTCGCTTGTCGCTTGGAGCCGCGCGTCGAGTTTCGCGAAGCGCTCCTCGAATCTCTCCGGCGGCGGAGGCGGGGGCGGAGCCGACGGCGTTCGCTGGGGAGGGATATGCTTCACCTCCTCCTGCAACTGCTGGAGCTGCGCCGGGGTTCGCAGGTTAGCGAATTTGCTCGTTGAAGCGGGGGGAGCTATCTCGTGGCGCGAGGTGCCGGACTGATCTGGGATCGCATCCGGTCGGTACGCGCGAGCGGCCATCGCCGGGCGCGAGCCGCTTCGCTGAGCGCGCTTTGTCGCGCGGGCAATCTTGCTCTCGAGCGCGCGGCGAGCCGCCTCTTTCTCGGCGCGAATCTTGGCCTGCTCGGCCTCCTTCGCCTTCTTGTAGGCCTCGCGCTTCGCGGCTCGTTCGGCCCGTTCTTCCTCTCGGCGCTTCTTCTCAGCTTCGCGCTCCGCGGCCTTGCGCGCCCGCTCCTCTTCGCGTCGGACCTTCTCGGCCTCGCGTTCGGCGGCCTTGCGAATGCGCTCTTCCTCGCGCGCAGCCTTCGCAGCCTCGCGCTCTTCGGCCTTTCGCTTGCGCTCGGCCTCCCGCGCTTCCGCCGCGGCCGCGCGTTCGGCGGCCTTTTGGGCTCGCTCGGCCTCTTTGATTGCAGCCGCGGCCTCGCGCTCCTGCTGAAGTTTGGCCTTCTGGCGCTCTTTCTCGAGTCGGGCTTTCTGGCGCTCTTTCTCGAGTTGGGCTTTTTGGCGCTGTCGCTCCTTCTGGAGCTTGGCCTTTTCGCGGTCCTGGCGGAGCTTCTCGCGCTCTCGTTCCTTCTGGAGCTTCGCTTTCTCGCGCTCCTTCCGGACCCTTTCGCGTTCTCGCTCTCGCGCCCTCTGCGCCTGAGCCTTCCCGCGGGCCCGCTGAGCCGCAGTGGGGGCCTTGGCGGCCGCCTTCTTCTTTGCCGGAGCCTTCGCCACTTTCCGAGTCGTGGCCTTCTTGGCCGCCGACTTCCTCTTTGGCGCCGCCTTGGGAGTAGCCTTGGCCTTCTTGGTAGCCTTGGCCTTCTTGGTAGCCTTGGCCTTCTTGGTAGCCTTGGCCTTCTTGGTAGCCTTGCGCGCGGGCGCTTTGGTTTTGGCCTTCGCTTTTTTCGAGGCGGGCTTCTTCTTCACCGATGCCTTGGTTTTCTTGGCGGGAGCCTTGGCCTTTGTCGCCGATTTCGCAGACTTGGGCCTGGTTCCTCGATTTGACGTTGTGCCTCGCTTCGCCGGCTTTTTGGTAGTCCGTCGTGCTGCCATGACGATGGATCGCTCTAGTTCGCGCGGCCTTCGGCTCGCTAGCCCCTCGAAATCACTCCGTTCGGAGCCGATCTGTTTCCGGGTCGGAAGCTAGTCGGCTCGATGGCAATTCGTCAAGCCTATGGTCGCCTAGTCACACCTGCTTGGCGAAGAAATCGGGGAAACGCTCACTATGCACCAGTGGGCGGGCACGCTCGGTCAGCACCTCGACGCCAACATTTGTGACCAGCAGCGTATGTTCGAACTGCGCCGACAGGCTGCCGTCTGCCGTTACCGCCGTCCAGTCGTCTTCCTGGATTTCCATCTCATATTCGCCCATGTTGATCATGGGTTCGACGGTGAAGATCATCCCAGCCCGCAGCCGCTTGCCGGTTCCCGCGCGGCCGTAGTGCTTCACCTGGGGCTCCTCGTGGAATTTTCGCCCGATTCCGTGTCCCACGAAGTCTCGGACGACGGAGCACCCGTGGGAATGGGCAAAATCTTGGATAGCCGCCCCGATATCGCCGAGCCGCGCGCCCGGGCTCACTTGGGCGATTCCCAATTCTAGGCATCGCCGGGCCACTTCGGTGACCATCTTGGCTTCGTCGCTTGGCGTCCCGACGTAGAACGTCGCTGACGTGTCCCCAAAAAAACCATCGTAAATATGGGTCACATCGATGTTGATGATGTCCCCGTCTTGCAGGACCTGATCGCCGGGGATCCCGTGGCAAATCACGTTGTTGACGGATGTGCAGACGCTTTTAGGGAAGCCCTTATAGTCTAGTGGGGCTGGAATCGCCCCCTTCTCCAGCGTGTCGCTGTGCACGAACGCATTGATTTCCTCCGTCGAGACGCCTGCGGCGATGATTTCGCCGACTTTGATCAAGGTGTCGGCGGCCAGCTTGCAGACTTCCCGCATGGCCTCGATCTCGCGTGGGGTCTTTATTTCGACAGAAGCGCCAAATGCCATCGTGGTTGGTCTTTAGTCTGCTTCAGGCTCGTTTGCCACTCGTCATACGGTTCGCCAATCACCGACAAGGTGTGTTGAGGGCGCGCCCACGAAGGTGTTAGCGTCAGCACGCCCGTCTCCCCCAGAGGTGTCTCCATGCAAGCTAAATCACTCACCGCCATCGCATTTCTCAGCCTTTTCGCGCTCGCCCCGGTTGGCAGCGCTGACGCAAAACCTCGCAAGGCAAAGTCCGCGAAGAAAGCGACCGTCGCGGGGCCAACCCTGGTTACGAAGCGTGTTTCGACGGCTCATAAGGTTCAGTGGGGCATGACCCCCAAAGAGGTCGCCCGAGCCTACGATCGTTACTTCGAGAAGAAGTTCCTTCCGAAATACAAGACGGCGGGACCGGGCCCGGAGCGGCAGATTCTCGATGCCGAACTCGCAGCCAAGAAGGCAGAGCTACGTCGGATTATCAAGTTTGGCCTCACCCCGACCGGGATCGACAACACCCCCCTAAAGGGCGAGTACACCTACAACAACGGTGAGGCTCTGGCGACCGTAACGGTTGGAGTCCGCACCAAGCGGCACTTCTTCTTCATCAAGGAGAAGCTCTGGAAGGTCTACGGCGAGCGCAAGCTCGGGCCCAAGTCCAAGCTCGGCAAGACCTTCAACGAGGTCGTCCGCAACATGTCCAAGAAGATGGGCGAAGAGCCCTTCGTCACGGCCCCGGATTTCGGTGCAGGGCGCCTCTATGCCACCGCCGAGTGGACCGACGGCCGAACCATCCTACGCCTCGTCAACCGTGACGAACAAGGTGTCATCGGGATCGTAAAAGTCCACCAGGATACCCTGAACCGACTCGCCGAGCTCCGCACCAACAAGGTGAAGGATGTGGGCGAGGTCGACAAAGAGGTCGAGATGGTGACGCGGAAGCCCCAGAAGGGCCCCGACGACCCGAACGCTGGCGCGGCGGATGCCTACGTCAAAGGCAAACGCCGAAAAGCAAATTGAGCTCAGAGCGCCCTGAGCACGCCGATATCTGCGTTGCTTCGCTGTGGGGGCCTCCTCACGAACCCGAGTGGACAGAGTCCACGTAGTGGACGGAGTCCGGGAGGGACCACGACCCGTGCGCAGCACGGGGGCGCCCGAAGGGCGCAGTGCACTCAACGTACGCTGCGGGGACCCCTTGCTTGCGCCTTGATCTCGACGCACTCATGACGCTCTGAGAGCGTCTAGCTACCGGGGGCGGGGCAGGGCTTCTCGCTGGCCCCGGCGCACGGGCCACCTTTGAACGCTTGTGGCTGCTGGGAGGGCAGGGGCTTTGGGCGCGGCTAGCGAGGGACTTGGCTTGCTAGGCGGCGGGGCCGATGGGTTCGGCGCCTTTGGGAATGATGGCTCCGGCGGTCACGCGCAGAGCTGCTTCCGGTGCGGCCGTCTGGACGGCTGGTTCGAGGATTCGTCGTTCGACCAGGGTGTTTCCTGGGCAGCCCGAGTAGCTGCGCGCCAGGTGCACGTGGACCTCGGAATCGCTTACGGAGACCAAATACACCTGGCCGCCGTCCGCCTCTAGCAGGGGGCCGACCACTCCGCGCAATACGGACAGCACCTCGTCTCTCGCCATATCCTCAATTTACCACGCCGCTTGACTGGTTGGAGCCCATCTTCTAGGGTCCGCCGCCCGACCCCCTTGAGCCCCAGGGCTCCTGGCCTCAGGTTGGCTCAGTGCTAGCCTTCGACGGGCTTCGCCTTCGAAGCACCTATAGGAATCTCAATGGCCGTCCATATTCGACTCGCGCGCCATGGCGCGAAGAAAACGCCGTTCTACCGAATCGTCGTCACAGACCAGCGAAGCCCCCGCGATGGGCGCTTCATTGAGCGTCTGGGCACGTTCAATCCAGCCTCTGACGCTTTCGCGTGCGACCGCGAGCGCCTCGAGTACTGGCGCAGCAAGGGCGCACAGCCCTCCGCCACGGTCGAGTCTCTGCTCAAGAAGCACCGCGCCGAGCCCGAAGCAGCGGCTAGCTGATTCGGCCCAGGCCGGAAACGATGCCATCGGCCGTCGGTCAGTCGGTCGTCGACCAATCATTCTGGAGTCACGAATGTCCCTAAAGGACCTCATTGCAACTATCGCCGAGGCGCTCGTCGACGAACCCGAGAGCGTTGACGTCACCGAGATCGACGGGGATCACAACTCCGTTATCGAGCTACGCGTCGCGAAGAACGACATCGGCAAAGTCATCGGTAAGGACGGCCGCACGGCGCAGTCGATCCGGACCGTTCTGAGCGCGGCGTCGACCAAGCTCGGTCGCCGGGCCCACCTCGACATCGTCGACTAG
>PVBE010211169.1_pt1 | contig 11196 bp, 12 predicted proteins | sample 1631181 | NCBI WGS metagenome assembly PVBE01 (sample SAMN08397723, study PRJNA350692) | Marine metagenome, whole genome shotgun sequencing project. | isolation source: water | place: Pacific Ocean | collected 2012-04 | reverse complement strand
CTAAAACATGACCACAGGTCTTTAATATCAAGAATTGGAGTTAATTATGAATAGTAATAAAAACCCCCTTCCTCCTACGCCAAGATTAGAAGAAGAAGTAGAAGAACAGGAAATGTATCTAGGTGACTTTCTAGTGAGAACTGAGTTTTTCACCAAAGAATGCTATGACAGGCTTATCTTAGTGGAAGCCAAGATTGGTGTAATGACAGAAGTGATGATGAGTCTGCGTGATGTGATTCATAGTTATATGGATTTAGATAAGCACATGGATGAACCTAATTAATACAGACTTATCCTTAGAGGAAGAAAAGAATAATGCTCTATAAAGACTTAAGATGGTTTAAGACATGCTAAGTCTAATAATATCAATATATATATCAATCACCACAGGAAATAAACTGCACTTTTTATGGCAGAAAATAGGCAATTAATTTCTTCTTATGTTGTAGCTGATGACAATGGGGAGGAAATAAGTACTATAGAAAGACTTATAAATCTTCCTGAAACCATTTCTTTCCCCAAGAACTTCTGCAAAGTGCATCATGCAGTCCATCGTAATATGACCGATAGCCAAATAGGTAAATTTCTGAAATTAACCGACCATTTAGAGTATTGTACAAACAGGCTGGTTGAAGGAAGTAGAGGCAGAAAACCCATTCCGCTCGATCAGGTAATGATTTCTCATATACTAAAAAAAACCCTCAGAACAACAAATACATTTATGCGGGAAATGGACGCAATCAAGGCAATTATGAAAATTGACACAGATTATCATATGAGTCCAAGATTTGCTTCAAGGGCTAGCAGTCTCAATACAGATATAATTATTAAGATGATCAAAAAAGATTCATTAATTGTTAAAGCTATGGACAGAAATCAATGGAATAGATTAAAACACTTTATCTAGGTGAAGCATATATGAAGCAGATTTGGTACATTTAAGGGTCAATTTTGACTAAATAACCGCTTCAGGTTATAAAACAAAAAACCCCATCTTTCGATGGGGTCTACTACTGCGGGACCGAAGGGACTCGAACCCTCGACCTCCGGCTTGACAGGCCGGCGTTCTAACCAACTGAACTACGATCCCAAACTGTAAATAAGCTTTACTTATTTTCTCGGTAAACTAAAGCCAGAGGTATCACAACAATATATCCTAAAAAAAGGAGTATTGGTGATAGTGATATGCTTTGAAAGCTATTTACAGAACCATTAGCCATCAATGTATACCCAGCTAAAAGCAATCCAATTCCAATGGAAAAAATAATATAATTAATTTTTCCAAATGCCCATCCTTCGAATAGATGAACGCCATTATTACTTTTTTTATCCTTCATAGCGACGGCAAAATTACAATTACCACTTTGGTCTACCAATCTGTTTTTCAGATTTTAATCATTTTGTTGATTCTAAAAAAAGACACAATAAAATTTGCTATGAATACAGTTAAACCAATAGATTTCGCCCCCGAAAATGATGAATAAATCTCCATTTCATCTGGGTCAATCTTTTATTGGGATTATGGCTGCGGTGGTACTGGGCATACTATTGGCTTTTTATAGCCTAGTATTATTTTGGCCCCAAGGTAACCCCTATGATTCTGTGAAAGTGACCATCCAAAAAGGCGCGTCCCTCCAAGAGGTAGGTGCGAATTTGAAGGATCACAATGTGATTCGAAATACGCGTTCTTTTAAGTTGGCTGTAAAAACATTGGGATATGAAAAAGATTTTCCAGCGGGTCGTTTTAAGCTTGTAAAAGCACAAACCAATTTTGATATCATTAATCAATTGGTTAATGGTATTCATTTGAATAAGCGGGTGGCCATCTTAGAGGGATGGACAATAGCAATGATTGCAAAAGAATTAGAAAACAAACTGGGGATAGATCCGCACGAATTTGAAATAGCGTGTAAAAATGAGTTATTACTCTGGAAATGGGGGATTGATGGTGATTCATTTGAAGGCTATCTTTTTCCGGAAACTTACCGTTTTTCCGAAGATGAATCCTCTCAAGAAATAATCAATCGAATGGTGGAAGAGTATAAAAACCATTTTATTGATGAATTTAAAGATCGAATGAAAAAGTTGAATATGTCAGAAAAGGAAGTGATTACATTGGCTTCAATCATCGAGGGGGAGGCGATATATAATACAGAGCGACCGGTAATTTCAGGTGTGTATCATAATCGGCTTGATAAAGGAATGCGGCTTCAAGCAGATCCCACTATACAATATATCGTCGATGATGGACCGCGTCGATTATTAAACAAAGATTTGAAAATCAAATCGCCATATAATACATATTTAAATTATGGGCTTCCACCAGGACCCATAAATAACCCAGGATTTGAATCTATTAAAGCAGCTTTATATCCAGCAAATACTGAATTTTTATACTTTGTGGCAAAAGGCGACGGATATCATACATTTTCCAGGACACAAAAAGAACACAATACTGCAAAACGAAAGTTTCATAAACTTCGACGATTGGCCAGAAGACAGAAAGCAAAAAATGGACAAGAATAGTAAATATGAGTAAAAAAAATCTAAATAAAGTACAAAAAGCAGCAGTAGAAGCCTTCGGTAAGCCAGTATTAATCTTTGCGGGAGCTGGTAGTGGAAAAACGAGAGTATTGACCCATAAGATTGCCCATCTCATCCAGAAAAATCTGATTCCTGCAGAAAATATTCTTGCCGTCACTTTTACCAATAAAGCAGCTCAGGAAATGAAAGAGCGTGTAATTAAATTGGTCCCAGGGAAAGAATCAATTTTAAATATTGGTACATTTCATTCTATTTGTGCTCGGATTTTGCGAAAGGAAATTCACAACCTTGGGTATACTCCAGATTTCTCTATTTTTGATGTTCAAGATCAAAAATCACTCGTAAAGGTTGTTATTGAATCTATGGATATCCCCAAAAATTATGTAACACCTCAGGAGGTGAGGCATAAAATCAGTTATTTTAAAAATAAATTGATTAACCCTATTGAAGCAAAAAAGAAGGCCCATTTAGTACTTGAAAAAACGTATGCAGATATATATGATAAGTATCAAAAAGCATTGATTAAAAATAATGCAGTTGATTTCGATGATCTATTAATTCTTCCATTAACTATTTTTGAAAAACACCCAAAAATACTGGAAAAATATCGTGAGAAATGGCAATATATTCTTGTTGACGAATATCAAGACACGAACAAACCCCAATTTATGTTTGTGAAATATTTAGCCGATGGACACCACCAGATTTGTGTGGTTGGAGATGATGATCAATCCATTTATGGCTGGAGAGGTGCCGATATTCGGAATATTCTAGATTTCGAAAAGAATTTTGGCAATTGTGATGTATTTAAATTAGAAAAAAATTATCGTTCTACTGCCCATATCCTTGAAGCGGCATCCTCAGTAGTTAAAAATAATAAAAATCGTGCCCCGAAAGAACTTATCCCTCACAATGGTGCGGGAGAAAAATTAGGATTGATTGAAACAAACGACGAGATGGAAGAAGCGGATGCTGTCATCAATGCTTTGGAGAAAGAAATCAAACTTCAGAAACGCAATTTTAGTGATTTCGCCGTTTTATATCGTACCAATTCTCAATCCCGATCTTTAGAAGATGCCTTTCGTAGATCAGGGATTCCCTATAATATTGTGGGAGGATTTCGATTTTATGAAAGAAAAGAAATTAAAAATTTAATTGGTTATCTTTCTTTAATCGTAAATCCAAAAGATACAATATCTTTACGTCGCGTTATCAACTTCCCTCCACGGGGGATTGGTATGAAAACTGTGGATAAATGCGTTATTCAAGCATCAAAGAAAAAAACAGAAATGGTAGAAGTGTTATGTTCACCTGAGGAAATGGGTATCCGTGGAAAACAAGCAGATTCCTTAACAACCTTTTATACTATAATTAAAAAATATAATGAGTTATTACCCAAACTCAATGCAGGTGAATTGGTTCGTGCCCTAGTAGAGGAGGCAGGAATTATTCGATATTACCGTGAAAGTAGTGCGCCTGAAGATCAAGAACGTCTTGAAAATGTTATGGAATTTCTCAAGAGTGTGGATGAATTTATGTTGAGAATGCCTGATGGTGGATTGTCTCAATATTTAGAAGAAGTTTCTTTATTAACGGACTTAGATCAATGGAATGATGAAACAAATCGTGTCACGTTAATGACGCTTCATTCAGCAAAAGGTCTAGAATTTCCAGTTATCTTTATCACCGGTTTAGAGGATGGTTTATTTCCTTTATATAGTGCCTTAGAATCAGCTGAAAAATTAGAGGAAGAAAGGCGATTGTTCTATGTGGGTCTTACCCGTGCGATGAAGAAAGTCTATCTCATGTATGCCAATCACCGGAGAAGGATTGGTTCAGATGAATTATATGGAATGGTATCTCGCTTTGTTTATGAAATGCCGGAAGATAAACTTGAGAAGATTTCATTTACATCTGCTTTGACACGAAAAGTGATCGGTGGCCGCCCAGGTCGATTTACAAAAACAGCTGTAAGTAGAACTGTAGTTGTATTTGATGATTTCCGGGTTGGTGACTATGTAGAACATGCCATATTTGGTGTTGGTAAGGTCATGGCATTGAGCGGTCAAGGAGAAAACCAACGGGTGGGTATTGTATTTAAAGATGGGTTAAAGAAAAAACTTGTGGTGAAATTTGCCAATTTAAAAAAGGTTGAATCCCCGGAAGATTAGGGGTAGATCTTTATTGATTTTACCCCAAGCCAATCGTTATAAATTATAATTTTTCTTTAATTCAACTGGATTCCTTTGTTAAATTCTGAGACTCATTATCAATAAGGAGGGAATCTACCATGGCGAATTATGATCTGTTAAAACAAGCGTTAAAAAAAGAAGGATTGCGTTATACGATTCAGCGTCAGTCTGTATGGGATGAGCTTTGTGCAACGGATGACCATCGGGATGCCGAAGAAATATATATGGATATCCGTCAATCTGGAAGTGATGTCTCCAGAGCCACGGTGTATCGTACCATTGATGTTCTTGTTAAAAATAAACTCATTAGAAAGTTAGACTTAGGTGATGGTAGGGCGCGTTATGAACATAAAATAGATACAGCCCATCACGACCACTTAATATGTGTTCAATGTGGAAAGATTGAAGAATTTATGGATGATTTAATAGAATCACGACAAGATGCTATCATCAAAAAACATGGCTATAAACTGATACGCCATATCCATCAATTATTTATTATTTGTGATGAATGTAGTACCAAATGACACTCAATAATATGAAACCTGGGGAAGTCGGAACCATAGAAAGTATCAATGGAGATCATCATTTACAAACTCGCTTAGTAGAGTTGGGTCTTCTTTCAGGAATAGAAATTCGGTTAATTAAACGAACGCCATTCAAAGGGCCAGTTGAAATTAAAGTACGTGAATCTTATTTATCCATTCGATGGGATGATGCTAAAATGGTTGATATAAAATGAAAAAATCGGACTTTACACCTTTGAAGCAAACAGGCGAGAATCAAAGAAAATGGGTTGCATTGCTTGGGAATCCAAATTGTGGGAAAACAGCCATATTTAATCTTCTCACAGGATTAAACCAAAAAGTATCTAATTATCCAGGTATAACAGTAGAAAAAAAAATAGGCGCTGTTTTTAACGAAAGGGAAAAGGTATTTGATTTATTAGACCTACCGGGTACTTATAGTCTATCGGCAGAATCGTTTGATGAACAAATAGTCTCAGATCAGGTTTTGGAATGGGCTAAAGGTGAGGATCCGCCATCAATAATCGTTTCTGTAGTAGACGCATCGAATTTGGCTAGAAATTTATACCTCACTACTCAACTTCTGGACTTAAATATCCCAATGGTAATTGCTTTAAATATGATGGATAGGGTCGATCATGAAAGTCAAATAGATTATAAAAAATTAGAGAGAGAATTAGGGGTGGCTGCTGTTGTGCCTATTTCAGCCAAAATGAATCAGGGCTTAGATGATTTAAAAAAATCTATTTTAAAGTCAATGGATGTTTCGCAGGAAATGGATAATAAAACACCATGGTTAGATCCACGTGTCTCTCACGCGTTTGATCCTTTATTAAATCGAAAGCTACTATCCAAAAAATTTGCGGTAGCACATACTTTAAGGCAGATTTCATCGAATTCATTCGTTGAATATGATGATGTGCAATTTGAACAATGCCGTCAAACTATTTCAGAATTGGGTTATCCCATTGAATCTTTGGAAGCGGCTTTAAGGTATCAATGGATAGATGAATTTATCCCAGCAATTCAACCAAAGCGTAATTCCAACGTGCAAAAAGAAACCAGGAGTGAAAGGTGGGATCAAGTTTTAACTCATAGTTGGATGGGGCCGACTATATTTATCACTATTCTATATTTTATTTTCCAATCAATTTTTACTTGGGCTGCAGTTCCAATGGATTGGATTCAAGCAGGAATAGATGGCGTCTCTGATTTTGTATTAATCAATTTTCCATCTGGAATGTTACGTGATGTACTTGTGGAAGGAATAATTGGTGGTGTCGGTGCCATTATTATTTTTTTACCTCAAATTCTAATCCTAAGCTTTTTCCTAACATTATTAGAAGATACGGGTTATATGGCACGGGTTGCTTTTATGTTAGATAAGGCAATGACAAAAATGGGGCTTCACGGAAAATCAATTTTACCTCTCATGAGTGGTTATGCGTGTGCGATACCAGGGATAATGTCTGCGCGAACAATCGATAGTTGGAAAGAACGCTTGGTGACTATTTTAGTTTTACCTCTCATGAGTTGTAGCGCTAGGCTACCAGTGTATGCCCTCTTGATTAGTGCATTTATTCCACCAGTTACCGTCGGAGGATATTTCAACCTTCAGGGGTTAACATTGGTTGTGATGTATTTTTTGGGTACGGCAACTGCCTTAGTATTGGCTAAACTATTTAGCCGGTTTATCCATGAAAAATCATCATCAACTTTTATTATGGAGCTGCCGCCATATCGTGCACCTATTTTCCGTTCTGTGATACGGCAAGTATTTATAAGAGGAAAATTATTTATGGTCAATGCGGGTAAAATAATAATGGCTATCTCAATTGTTCTTTGGTTTTTAGCGACGTTCCCCAAAGTTGAAGATCCCAATATGAATGAAAACCCAATTCATTATAGTTATGCGGGAAAAATAGGCCATGCAATTGAACCGGTGATTCGACCCTTGGGGTTTGATTGGAAAATTGGCATAGGATTATTGACGTCATTTGCAGCCCGGGAAGTAATGGTTTCTACCATGGCGACCATATATAATGTAGAAGATAGGGGAGATGAAACAGTCAATTTACGGGAAGCTATGCAACAAGATATTGATGTAAAGACAGGATCACCGGTATATACGCCGTTAATTGCATTGGCATTAATGGTATTTTATGTTTTTGCAGCTCAATGTATGGCTACCTTTGCCATTGTGCGCCAAGAAACCAACTCATGGAAATGGCCACTTTTCATGATCGGTTATCTTACTTTCTTAGCTTATGCAGGCGCATTTATTGTATATCGGGGTGGATTGTTATTAGGATTTAGTTAATGGATTGGCAAACCATTTTGGCATGGGCTCTCGGGGTTGCTGCATTCATTTATGTAATTCGAAATTTTATGCACCAGTTGAAGAACCAAGAAATAGACCCAAAATGTGAGGACTGCCCTGCCCCCGATTTAATGGCTAAAAGAAAAATATTAGATTAAGGATTTCTCCATAAAAAAGCTTTTCTTTTTTGAAGTTTCTTTTTGTGTAAATCCCAATTTATCATATAATTGAATTGCCGGTTTATTCTTTGGCATCACCCACAAAGTCATAATTTTCAGCTGTTTATTTTTGGCTACAGATTCAAGAAAGGATATGATCTTAACACCTAACCCTTGACGCCGATATTCTTCATCAATAAATATATGAAATGCATGGGCCCGATTGGTTTCAGACATAATATTTAGATTCCCAATACCCACAATCCAATCATCAGATTTTATAACAAAACTTTCAATGGATTCATGGGTGTAGAAAGTTGATACCCATTTTTTAAATTTGAATGGATAGGACATATTTGGACTTGTCAAATTGAGTTCTTTTGGGTTTTGAAACCATTTTATTAAAGTAGCCTCTAAAACTCGAGAATCCTTTTGGTTGGTATAGCTGACTTTTTCGATTGTGATGGACATGGGTTATATTTATTGATATTATCGTAAGTTTAGGCTCATAATTTAGATACAATGAAGACTATAGTCCCAATTTCAAAATTTAAAGAAGGTGATTCAATCCAAGGGTTTTACCTTTGTGTAGAAAAACACTTACGCCATACTAGATCAGGTGAATTATATATAGATCTAACACTGAAAGATCGTACAGGACAAGTACAGGGTAAAGTTTGGGAAAAGGTTGCTGATTTTAACGAAAAGTTCTCAAGTGGTGATGCCGTAGCGATTAAGGGTGAAGTCGATTATTTTATGGATCGACCTCAACTCACAGTCAAACGCATTAACAAAGCAACCGTACAAAATTATGCACGATATGGATTTGATCCTGCTTTAGTCGTACCGACTGCAAATGCTGATCCGAATAAGATGTGGAAAGAAATCAATGGTATTATGGGTAAATTAAAAAACCCATTTCTAAGAAAATTATGTCAACAAATATATTCAGTGAATAAAGAGAAATTACTCACATATCCGGCATCTGTTTCCATGCATCATAATTATCGATCAGGGTTTTTGGAACATACTTTGTCTATGACAAAAATGTCGGTTCAATTGGCACCTCATTACCATCTGGATTCAGATTTGGTAATAACTGGAGTGTTACTACATGATATCGGAAAATTAAAAGAGATTGAATCTGATTATGAAGCATCTTTTACGGAACAAGGTAATTTGATTGGGCATATTGTGATTGGAAGGGATATGGTTCGCACATCTGCAAGAAAAATCAAAAAATTCCCCAAAAGTCTATTATTAAAAGTAGAGCATATGATACTTTCCCATCAGGGCAAATACGAATGGCAGAGCCCCAAAAAGCCAGCATTTAAAGAAGCATTATTAGTCCATTTAATTGATGTAGTTGATTCCCAAATGAATATAATGGATATGGCAATTGATGAAGATCCAGAACAGGGGCCATTTACCAATAGACATAATTATTTCCGAATACCCTTATTTAAAGGTGATAATGGAACTGAATAATTTGGTCCGAGCAGCTATTTTTTGCGCTCTGGCTGTCGGAATGGGATTTTCCTTAATGCTCATCCCCAATATTGAATTAATCACCGTCATTGTATTTATTGCTGGATTACACTTAGGAATAGGGTGGGGTATTTTGGTTGGCGGTACGGCAGTATTTATTTATTCAGGGCTTAACCCTATGGGGTCTGGTTTAGCGTTTCCCCCATTATTTATTATGCAGATTTTGTGTATGTCCTTGGCAGGTGCCATTGGCGGAATGGCTCGTCCTGTTTTTTATAAAAAAGAATTCACAACCCTTTTGATTGTAGGCCTATGCCTAATGGGATTCTCTATTACACTTATTTATGATGTATTCACTTTAATCACTTATCCAATTTCAGCAGGATTGGGATATGCCGGTGTAATGGCAGCAATTTTGAAAGGATTGGGATTCACAGTGCTGCATGAAATATCCAACGGATTGGTATTTATGGTTGCTGTTCCTCGAGTGGTTAAACATTTAAAATAAAAGCATGAAAAAACTTGCCGTTATTTTAAGCCTGTATTCAGGATTATTTTCACAAGCATCGTTATTAATACCATTTGATTGGGCCGGTCAAAACGGATTCTTAATAAAGGATGGTGCTTTGCTTTGGAATCGGGATTGGTCATCAGGTATGCTGTTGTTTGATGGTACCTATACATCATATCCCTTAAGGTTTGGTTCGCATACATCCTCCTTATTCCAACCGGTTAAATTGGGAAATTTACCCTCCTGGCGTGCATTACCTGATTCGAATAATGTGGAAAGTTACTTTGATTATTATAGAGGTGATTATGCTTTTGACCAACTAGAAATTGGTGCCAATTATGAGCAATTAAACAAATATCTTGGTGTAAGAGGATTCAAACGATCTCATGGGGGTAATACAGGCCATTATTTTTATCCTGGTGGTGGATCTTCTCCCATTCACCATTCCTATCGTATCGATTATGGAGCCATAAAAGGTAAAAGGAGGCTGGAAGTATCAGCGGGGCGATTTATTACTCGGAGTGGCTTACCTGATTCTACCTCAAACGGTTTTGAAAATGATAATATTCTAAGCGCAGGGGCTCGTTTAAAACAACCAATTGGTCAATGGACAATGGATGTACGTTTTGCTCAATTTTTTCAACATCGTCTTTCCAACCACTCCTCAGTTACTGATTCTAGTTATCAAAATATAAATCGAAATCAATTCGAGGTAATATTTCAATCTCCTGGGGGGATCGGGTTTGGTGTTAATCATAATTCTCAACAAATAAATGCGGATACAACCAACCGATTTCTGCGATGGTCAACTATTTTTGCGTCAAAAAAAATAAAATATATGAATATTCTCATAGGTGTGAATCAAATTAAAAACGAAGGTAGCAAATTTCCTTTATCCTGGCAGTTTGATTATCAAAAAGAAATGGGCGATTTTTATACAAATATTGTTACATCTGGTTTTCCAAAACCAATCCATCCTACTTTAGATGATTCTGACGGAAAACGTTTTTATGAATTTTGGAATCACTCTATGGTCAAGGGAGGGTTTATCAATCAAAAGGTGCGTGGGGATATATTTGTTTCAATGGTTTATCGAAATAAAAGTGGGAATGAAACAAGAGATTCTAATATTCAATTTATTGGTGGGAATCTACAATATGGATGGAAAAATGGATGGAATATATATACTAAAATAATATCACAATTAGATACATCAATTTATGGAGGTGGGATTGGAACGTCATTGACAACAGGCATTAACGGAAATTTTAATTTTTTCAAAGATTATTTAATAATGGATGCACATCTTTGGGCAGATGGATCCAATGGAAAATTAAAAACCTTTGGTTTTGATCCTATAGAACAGATTCCATTTATTAATACGAATTCTGATTGGATATTATCAGATCAATGGCTCCTTCACTTCGAAGTAGTGGCCAATATTTCCCATGTTCTT
>PVBE010122107.1_pt1 | contig 11196 bp, 5 predicted proteins | sample 1631181 | NCBI WGS metagenome assembly PVBE01 (sample SAMN08397723, study PRJNA350692) | Marine metagenome, whole genome shotgun sequencing project. | isolation source: water | place: Pacific Ocean | collected 2012-04 | reverse complement strand
GTGACACGGTGATCTACAACCTTGATATCACCTACGGCAACTCCGGTTCATCCATCCTCTACAACGGGGAGATCATCGGCGTTGTCACGCACTGCTCATACTCATGCGAGAACTACGGCACCCGAATCGATACTTCCGGCTTCATCGCCGCCCGCGAAACCACCTGCCCCGGCGGCAGCGATCCGACCGGCGCCTGCTGCGTCGGCACGTCCTGCTCGGTCACGACCGAAGCGGACTGCGGCGGCACCTATCTCGGCGACGGAACCAATTGCTCAGGTGACCCGTGTGCTCCTGATCCGACCGGCGCCTGCTGCTACGGAACAAGTTGCGCGGTCATGACGCCGGACCAATGCAACAACACCGGCGGCACCTATCAGGGCGACGACACCGACTGCAACGGCGACCCCTGTGGAATTATTGGCGGCAACCTCTCCATCCGCTGGAAGGTCATCGGCACTGATCTGCTCTCGGACGGCTCCGCGAATTACACCGTGGACGTCTATGCCGAAACGCCCGATCAGTGGCGCATCGACGCGGTCGCCGGCAACCAGAATCAGCAGAAGACCGTCACCTCGACGACGAGTTTCTATCAGGATTCCTATGGCGGTCCGACAAGTCAGGGCGTCAACCCAGCCCTCTATCCGATGGTCCCGGATCTTGAGTGGGACAGCCGCGTAACGATTGGATGTCTGGATTCCTCAGGCGATCCCTTCTCCGAAAACGCGCTCAACGACATTGGTATCGACTGGACCAACTTCGAGAATGGCGGTGATCTGAGCGTCGGAAACGGCACCTGGTTCATCATCCCGACCGACGATCAGGGTGACAGCCAACCGTTTACCGACAGCGGCTGCACGCAGCGGAACGGTGTCCTCATCGCCCGGCTCACCACCATGGAGTACTCCTCGGAGATCCTCTTTGAGGCGCTCTTCCAGGGCCGTGATGACAGCAATGTCACATGGCAGGACATCGCCTCTGGCACCATCACCTATGAAGGTGAGCAGGACTGCAACGGCAACGGCAACCCCGATGCCTGCGACATCGCCAACGGCGACAGTGACGATGCCAACGGCAACGGCATTCCAGACGAGTGCGAAAGTGACTGTTCTGGCGATGCTGATGGTGACGGCGACACCGACGTCGATGACATCTTGGCCATCATCAACGGCTTTGGCTCCATCTATGACGTTGATGACCTGCTCAACGCCATCGCTGACTTCGGCTGCACCGGCTGATTTGCGGCAGACAACCTGTGCTCTTCACGCAGCCGCCGACCTTCGAGTCGGCGGCTGTCACATGCGCCCTGCCTGCCCCCATCCACCACCCCCGGGCGTCTCAATATGGAGCACATCATCCGGTGCCGCATGGAGACTGAAACAACCATCCAACCGGCTCCGCGAGCCATCCGCGAAGACCAACCACTGCCGTCCGGGCAATCCCGCTTGTCCACCGGACAGGCCAGGCGCGCCGGCCCGCCGACGGTTGGACAGCAGCGATACCTGCATCGAGTCCATGAATCGGATCACTCGGATCACACCATCGCCGCCACGATGCTCGCCAGCCCCGCCTGATTCGATGCGAAATCCAAATTGCTCAAGCCGAACCGGGTACCTCGCCTCAAGTACTTCCGGGTCCGTCAAGAGACTGTTGGTCATGTGCGTATGAACGCCGGATGCGCCATCGAAATCAATACCGGCACCTGCGCCGCCACAGATTGTTTCGTAGTACTGCCGCGTCCCGTCTCCGAATGTCAGGTTGTTCATGGTTCCCTGCGAGGCGGCTTGCCGAGCAAATGCGGCAAGCAGGCAATCGACGATGGCTTGCGATGTTTCGACATTTCCCCCCACCACCGCCGCCCCCGGACGCGGAGAGAGCATGCTGCCTTCTGGAATGATCAACTCGACCGGTTCGAAGCATCCGTCATTGAGCGGAATATCATCGTTGACCAGACATCGAAGCACATACAGCACAGCGGCCCGCGTCACCGCCCGGGGCGCATTGGTGTTGCCCGATCGCTGCGAGCTCGTGCCCGAGAAGTCAATGGTGCCCCGCCCCTGCTCAGTGATCTCAATACGAACATGGATCTCGCCCCCGTCGTCCATCACCATCACCGCCTTACCTCCGGTCTCGCCTCGCAGCGATTCGGACACACACGCCGCCGCATTCACGCGCATCGCGTCCATTGCAGCAGCCAGCCTGGACCAGCCCAGTTCCTCGGCCATCAATCGCAGTTGAGCCGAGCCTCGCGTATTGGCCGCCAACTGCGCCCGCAAATCGTCGAGTACCACATCGGGCTGCCGAGCGGGCCATGGACCACGCTTCAAGCATGCTTGAACTTCTTCGAGCAACAGGACATTGTTTCTCGTCAGCAGGGCCGCATCGAACACAACGCCTTCCTGATCGATCGTCGTCGAATCAGGTGGCATCGAGCCCGGTGTGATTCCCCCGACATCAGCATGATGCGCTCTGCTTGCAATGAAGAACTGCACCGTATCACCGTCAAAGACGGGTGACACGACGGTCAGATCCGGAAGATGAGTCCCACCTTGCGCCGGATCATTGATCAAGAACGAGTCCCCGCACTTCATTGACCCTTCATGCACCTCGATGACACGCTGCACACTCTGCCCCATCGAACCGAGATGCACCGGTATGTGCGGCCCGTTGGCAACCAACCTTCCAACTCGATCAAAGATCGCGCACGAATAATCACGCCGCTCCTTGATGTTCACACTCGTAGCCGTGTGCTGCAACGAAGTTCCCATATCACGGCAGATGCTCAAGAACCTCCGATTGAGTATCTCGATGTGCCCCGGATCCTTCGCATCAAAGATCATCGTTTCCGCTGCAGCGGTACGCCGAATCAGAATGGCCCCACGCTCGGTACGGGTCGCAGTCCACCCCGGCTCGACTACGGTTGTCGCCCCATCGTGCAGCACGATGGCCGGACCTACGCAGTCCACAACCTCCGTTTCTGACAGCACCGGAAGATCAACCCACCGGCCTTTGATCCATGACTGCGTTGTCTGTGTATCCGCAGGCCGCGTCGCTGCTGGAGAAGACCATTCACAGGGCGTCCGATACGCCGCCTCAACCTCTACCGATTCAATCACCAGTGGTCCCCTCGCTTCAAACCCGAATCGCACTCGAGAGGCCTCACGGAAACATTGGTCCATCTGGTCTGGATCGGCCAAGGCAACCGGAATGGACCGATCCCACCCCGCGGCCCGCAGCGCCACCATCACCCGCGCATCGTCCGCGTCGGCGCCAGCTGCCCTGAGTTCAGCGATCGCTTCGCGGCGGGCCTCGTCGATCGCGCGCCTCATGGCCTCTTCGCCTGCAGGATCAAGCGTGCACTCGACACTGCGCCGGCGAACCGCAATCAGGTCCGATCCCGCAATGCCGACCGCCGAGAGCACACCGGCTCGGGGTGGAATCAGCACCGTGTCCATGCCAAGCCGGTCAGCCACCCTGCACGCAATGCCGCCACCGGCGCCGCCGAACACACACAGCGACGCGCTGGTTGTGTCGTGCCCCTGCTCAAGCGTGACACGACCGATGGCAGCCGCGACACACTCAACAGCAACATCGAGGCACCCCGCCGCCGCCTCCTCGGCAGAACTCATCCCAGCGGCATCCGCGATCGACTGGATCGATTCCCTCGCTGCATTGCCATCGATCGGCAAGTTGCCCGAGTCGCCGAACAGCGAGGGAACGGCAGAGATTGGAAGCCGCCCGAGGACAACTTGGCAATCGGTCAGTGTGGCCGGCCCCCCGTGTCGATAACTGGCTGGTCCCGGGTATGCGCCGGCGCTCTGCGGGCCAACACGCAATCGTCCGCCCTGCATGCGGCAGATTGATCCACCGCCTGCTGCGACGGTGTGAATTCTGAGCATGGGCGTGCGAATACGTGCGCCGCCAAGTCGGGTGCCGGTGTCCCGTTCCAACTCGCCGCCATACCACGACACGTCTGTCGAGGTGCCACCCATGTCGATCGCAACGATGCGGTCCATGCCCTCCGCCCGGGCCGCCTGCGCAGCGCCAACAAGACCCCCGGCTGGCCCAGACAACACCGCTCTACTTCCGCGAAACTCACTCGTAGCGACCAAACCACCACTGCTCTGCATGCACAACAGTGGTACGCCACCGATCGAATGCTCGATGTTGGTCACAGCCGCCCGGAGTACCGGGGTGAGGCTCGCATCCAACGAAACGGTGTCGAATCGTGACACGAGTCCACGCATCGGGTTCGTCTGGCTGGTGACAACATTCTCAAATCCGACTTCCTTGGCGATGTCCGCCACACGCTGCTCATGCACATCGTGTTGCCATCCGTGCAGCAGCACGATCGCGACAGCGGAGTGCCCGAGCGAGCGAGCCGATCGCAATTCATCCCGTATCGCATCCTCATCGAGCGGCCGGATCACTTCGCCGTCCACGGATACACGCTCTCTCGCCTCGATGACCGCTGCAGCGATGGGTTTGGGACGCGCGATGTCCAGCGTGAAGAGATCCGGACGTGACTGGTCTCCGATCCACGGAAGGTCGCGAAAGCCCTCGGTCACGACCAGTGTCGTAGGTTCACCAGTTCTGGTGAGCAGCGCGTTGGTCGCAACGGTGGTTCCGAGCCGGAGGCTTTCCAGTACATCGGGGCCAAGAGGCGTCTCGGAAGGCCAATCGATCAATTGGCGAATACCACCGAGCGAAGCATCCTCCCCGCCACGTTCCTGCCTGCTGAGCACCTTGGTGTGCCGCACTTCGTTTCCGCGGTGGGCCACAATGTCGGTGAACGTGCCACCGCGATCGATGGCGATGGTCCAGCGGTCGGTCGGCTGGTGGGACATTGGACAGGGGCTCCTTGCGTGCGCAAAGCGTACCGCACCGCACTGCTCCTCCGCGTCATACGAAAGCACCCCCACCGATCGGCGAGGGTGCTGAATGAATTAATAGAAAGTGAACTCAGCGGCGACGTCGTCGTCCAGCCAGACCTGCAAGACCGATCAACGCCAGCGCGCCAGGTGCCGGAACGGTGCTGAAGTCGTAGTGCATTCGATCGGTCGATGTCGACCCACCACCCCATCCTGGTTGCGTACCTTCGCCACCAAGCAAGTCGATGGCCGGGTCGCCCCAATTTCCTCCGGTCGTGGCAACTTCAAAGTCGAAGCCGGTGATACCCTCAGATGAGAGCCCGGCCACGAAATCGTAGAAGTTCCACTGAATAGTATTGTTGTCCCAATCGGCCCAGACGGATACCGCATAGGACAGGCCGCCCCAACTGCCGCCGGCATGTTCGTACGGATCAGCCCCGCCGCCGCCGTCGAGCCAACTGCCGACAAAGACGTCCATGCCGGAGAGTCCACCGATATCGCGGCCCCACGGATTGTCATTGTCATCGCTGCCACCGGCCCAGCCGTCCATGAAGAACAGATACTTGCCCCAGTCGCCATCGAGGTCATCGACCGTTACCCGCACGATCAGATCCGTGCCGTCGTCGGTCACTTCGACCTGAGTGATGTCCAGATTGCTGTTGCCTGTGGCGATGTCGCCAACCGGATCGGTGTACACACTTGCCACTGCTGGCAATGCGCACATCGCAACAAACAAGCCTGCTGAACGGAACATGGAAAGGGCACTCCTCTCTCTTCTCCCCTGCAGGATAGGGCACGGGGACTCTGGATCAAGCCTGGAATCGAAAAAAAACACAGTGCTCCTGTAAATACGCAGACATCCACCCAGTCGCCATCGATCCGGCAGGACGAGTCAAAAACGCCGTTTTTTGCTGCGGCTGGACCCCACTGCTGGCTTCACGGCCACCGCAGTCGCCTGCTCGGATGCGGTACTGCCCAAGGAGCTAGGCATCGCCCTTCCCTCAGTCGTCACCCTTCGGCTCGTCCCCCTCCTTCTTCTTGTCCCCTCCTCCGAGCAGATCCTCGATGCCCTTGCCGATGCCCCCGACGCCCTTGTTGAGGCCGCCAGTGACTCCCTTGAGAAGGCCGCCGACACTCTTGGCTGCCCCGGTCTGACCGACGAGCGGGATGTTTTCAATCGCCGTAACAACAGATCCCACCGCCACGCCACTGAGGCCCTGGATCGGGTTCTCGGCGATGTGCTTCATCAGGACGCCGAGCAGTATCGAGACGAGGTGGTGACTGAGTTGGTCGCCATCGGTCTCGGTGCCGAGGTTGCTCAGTTCCAACCTTGGGATCTTCGTGTCCAGATGCCCGCCGGCGATGTTGACGATGCTTCCAGACGCGGTGAGATGGATGTTCTCGATCACGAGTCTCTGGACGTTGACCTTCATCGGATCGTCGGTGTCATCGGGCGTCGAGGTATTGTCGCTGACGTTCTTGACGATGATCGACGCATTCATGCGATCATCGATCTGCTCGAGATCCACGGTCAATCCGGTGACGTGCACAAGCGGAATCTGGATATCACTGCTCAGGAGTGTCCCGAGATTCGCCTCGATTCGCGCATCATCAACCTTGATGAAGTTCGGCTCCTTGAATCCGCTCGGATTGGCAATCGTCAGGTCCTGAATCTTGGAGCCATTGGAGAAGACCGCCAGCCGCACGGACGAGACATTGGTCGGCACACCGAAAATCGCCGTCCCCTGTGAGTCCACGACATTGCGGGCAATCATGTCGATGCCGACGTACACGCCGATCACAGCCACGATCACCACCAGCACCACAATCAACGCGATTCGCTTGAAAAGTTTCATCCGCCACCTCCATTCGCGGCGGAACCGGACCGACGCGAGCGGGCAGCCTATCGACTCAGTGCCGCGGGTGTCAGCATGGCCCCCACTGGGAGAGCACGACCAGAAGGTCGTCCGTGCCGACCATGCCGTCGCCAGAAATGTCCTCCGGGCAGCCTTCGCATGGCCCCCACAATCCAATGAGCGACAGCAAGTCGTCGGTCCCGACTACTCCATCACCCGTGACGTCCGCCTGGCACGCAACGCTCGGGCCAAGTGTGCCGTCCTCATGGATGTTCTGGGCGTACACGCGATCTACCCCGTCGCGATCATCCGACCAGCATGCAACCAATTGTCCGCCTTGGCTGCTGCACGAGAGATCGGTCTTGGCACCGACGCTTGTCCCGAGCGAAGTCGGGGCGAACCCCCACTGCATGTCGCCCATGGCATCCACCGCGGCTGCAAACACAGTATCGCTGCCGGTCTGCGAGTCTCGCAGCCACGCCGCGGTCGCAAACGGTCCCACTTGCGCAGCCTGCAGATCCAGAATCGAATAGGAGGAGGACGGCATCACGATCTGCTGACCCGAACTGCCCCACAATGGCGCGGCATCGGCATTGAATCGATTGGCCTGCACACCGGCCGTGCTCTGGTTTCCGCTCTGCCGCACCCAGAACACCGTCGTTTCACCGCTCGATGGATCAAGGCAGGCCCACGGCGATACGTGCACCATGGAGGTCTCATTCGTCACAGCAAAGCCGTTGCTCCCCCACCGAACCACCCCATCACCGTCCACCCACTGCAGCCTCGCCATCAGGGGCGATGTTTCATACCACGAGAAGATGCCTCCACCGTTTCCATCCGAGATGAACTCCGGATAGGCCCCGAACTGAAGCGATCCGCTCGTAAAGACATCCACCGGCCCGAGTCCCCACATCGTCGCACCACTGGCTGAGAGCCGCTGCGTCTTGAGTCGTTTGGCGCCGGTAAACGAGATGTAGTGCACCAGCGACACCACGACGCTTCCATCGAGGCCCGCCTTGATGTCGGACACCGCCGTCGTGCCGCCATCATCGATGACAATTTCAGAAGGCCAGGCAAGCGAACCATCCGCTTCGAGACGCTGGAAGTGCGATGGCGCATCCTGCATCCATCCGACAACGACGGCCCCGTCATCGGTCCCGCACACCTGCGGGCTTCCCAAGAATGCCCCGCTTCCGGCGCCGAACTCGTGCGCCCATGCCAGATCGCCGTCGTGCTCGACCAGTGCCGCCCCGATCAACGTCTCGTTGGCCCAGACAATCGCAGCCCGGCCACTCGCGTCACAGGCCAGATCAAAGTCCTGCACCCAAGAAAGCGACTGATCGCTGATCAGGATCGGCGGATCAAACGCGGAAGCGCCCGTCTCATCCAACCGCTGGAGCCGCACGTCGTACCCGCTGGAACTGTCGTACCACGCCACCCACACGTGTCCGTTTGGCGTGGCCGCCGTGTGCGTAATCACACACCCCGCCTCGCCTCCTGAAACGAGCGTGTTCACCGCCGGATCATCCGACCACTGGCCGCAGGCGAGCGAACTCCAACCGAGGCTCACCGCAATGATTCCGGTATGTCGAATTGCCAACATCCCTGCAACGCTACACCAATCCAACCGCCATCGAAAGCATGAAATCCAGAGTCCTTGAAGGTGACCGCCTCCGGCCATCTTGACCCCGCTGCCGGGCCTGATACCATTCCGATCTTGACCACTTGGGGCGGTAGCTCAATTGGTTAGAGTCCCGGCCTGTCGAGCCGGTGGTTGCGGGTTCGAGTCCCGTCCGCCTCGTTCACTATAGAAGCGGAAGCAGCAAAGCCTGCTTCCGCTTCTTGCGTTCACGAGTCGGTGGTCCGCCAAAGGCGGACCTGGCACGCCTGCGGCGTGCCGCGGGATCCCCGTGATCAATTGCCCAGCACAGGGGGGGCAACAGCTCGAGTCCCGTCCGCCTCGTTGAAAACGCCCTTGGCAATACGCTGGGGGCGTTTCGCGTTGCGTATGGGTGCATGCACGTGCAGCGTTTTGTACAACCTCCGTATTCACGGGGGTGGTGTTGTCAAAACTGCCAAATTGAACACCTTGTAGTGCAGTAGAAACGTATGTTGAGGGAATGAGAACCTCAATTAAATTTTCGATCTCGGCCTCGGCAATTCTCTCTGCATCGGCCCTTGGAGCTTCCATAGAGTACGTCGACAATGGGCGAGGCCCAGTACCGCTGTACCTGCCCTCAAACTACGACGGAACAGAACCTCTGCCATTGATTATCTCCCTCCACGGATACAGCGATCCGAGAGTTGAAGAACATTTCAACTTCAGCCCTCACGTCGATTCGAAGAGGTTTCTGTATTGCGTGCCAACTGGAACACAGGATCTGATGGACGCTTCATTTTGGAACGCCACCGACGCCTGCTGTGACTTCTTTAACACCAATATCGATGACTCGGGCTATCTTCGACAACTCGTCGAAATCATTCAAGCCGAGTATGCCGTGGACGAGTTGAGTATTCACTTCACTGGTATTTCTAATGGCGGTTTTATGACGTACCGTATGGCGTGCGATCACGCTGATCTCATTGCCTCGATCGCTGCGCTGGCGGGGACGACTTATCTAGAAAATCTAGACTGCAACCCATCTAGTCCAGTACACGTGCTGCATATACATGGAACGGCGGATTCAACCGTCCTCTATGACGGCGGTTGCATTATCTTCAATTGCTATCCAGGTGCCAATGAGTCGATTAACACATGGGCAGGCTACAACAAGTGTGATGCCATCAGCGAGGACGGTGGCCCAGCATTCAACCTCGACTGGAATGTCCCGGGCAACGAGACTACCAGTACGGTCTATCAGCAGAACTGCGATGACGGGGCAACGGTCGAGCTGTGGACGATGGAAGGCTCGGAACATGTCCCGAACTTCTATCGAAACAATGATCCCCCTGAAGAAAATCTATTCGCCACACATGCAATCGATTGGCTATTAGCCCACCGAAAGCGAGCAAATAACGAATGCATCGGTGATATAAACACAGACGGAATCGTAAGCATTCACGATCTGATCTCCGTCCTCGCAGCCTGGGGGAGCAACGATACGCCCGCCGATATCGATCTGGATGGCACTGTGGGTGTCCTTGATCTAAGCACCCTCATCAACTTCTGGGGCCCCTGCCCATAACCCCCCACCACCCCACAGCACCTCCGTATTCACGGGGGTGTTGTTGATTACGCTCGACTGAGCGCCTCACACACGCATGATCTTCCGGAGGGCGGCTGACACGAGGGCTCTCTTCGGAACCCGTGCAAGCATGCAGTGCGTCCACCCCGACGGTCCATGGACTCAGGGGTAAAGTTGCCGACCCGCCCCCCCTCAGGTGTCAGGATGGCAGGTGTTGAGTTTCGCTCTCTGGCCCGTCCTCATTCGTATGTGTTGCTTTCATGGGGGCGTTCTACCATCAATCGCAGTGGTTTCCCCAGATACCGCCGTTTTTCGGCTCATGTGACCCAGTACACCATCGCACCCTTGATCCACCGGCCACAGGTGCTATCTTCTGGTGACGCGGGGACTCGATGCCCCGAGGGAGAGATGACATGATGCGAGTTGCAGCAGCGATGATGGCCTTGCTCGTGTGTGGTGTGACAACGGCCGCGACGATCAATGTGCCTGCGGACTACACCACGATCCAAGCCGCGGTGGATGCCGCTAGCGGTGGTGATGTGGTCAAAGTGTCGAGTGGATATTACAACGAGCAAGTTGACTTCCTTGGAAAAGCGATCGCCGTGATGAGTGAAGGCGGTGCTCATGTAACATTTATTGATGGATCTGGACTGGAGGGAGAAAACGGCGTTCAGTTCATGTCTGAAGAAACCACAACATCTGTAATTCAAGGGTTCAGCATCATCAATCACATGCGGGGAATTAGGGGGCTGTTATCTAGCGCGACAATTCGAGATTGCATCATCGCCTACAACACTGATGACGGCATTGTGTTTGAGAACGGAAGTCCGCAAATCTTTGACTGCGTAGTTAGCTCAAATTGCTTGGGCGGTGGCAGCAATGGCATTGAGCTCTATGACTGCATTAATTCAAAAATAGATCGCTGCGTCATTACCAATCACAATCTTGATGGATTTGGGGGCGGCATCCGACTTGACTATTCCTCGCCTGTTATTCGCAACACACTTATCTCGAATAACAGATCGAGCGGCGCGGGGGGCATCAGCATGTTCCAGTCAAATCCAATAATCACCAGTTGCACCTTTACTGGAAACTACCCCGCTGCACTTCGATTCCATGGAAGTTCCACAGTTGTAAGAAATTCGATCATTTGGGGAAATGGTGCTGTTCAAACTGGGGGAGCTACATCGGATGTTAATGCCACCTATTGCTGTCTACAAAACTCTTACTCTGGCATAGGGAACATATTCGATGACCCACTACTAGTTCATACACACATGGAAGCAT
>PVBE010076286.1_pt1 | contig 11196 bp, 6 predicted proteins | sample 1631181 | NCBI WGS metagenome assembly PVBE01 (sample SAMN08397723, study PRJNA350692) | Marine metagenome, whole genome shotgun sequencing project. | isolation source: water | place: Pacific Ocean | collected 2012-04 | reverse complement strand
TAAAGCCCTATTCGATAGGAAATCAACCAATAGGTATGATTTGGGGTATTGGCGAATAACAAGCAAAATGCTATTGATAATGCCCAAGGCGTATGATGCGCACGAACTTGCGGCGGCAATTTCAGGGCAACTAAAATTCAGGGAGTTAGATACTAGATGGAGGAAAGGCGACTTCCAGCCAGAAACCACTGGCGAGACGGGAGAATCACTACTGAGAAAACAAGGTGAAGAAGACAAAGACGTGAAGGGGAAGACTATCAGACCCAAGGTAGCCCAGATAAGTAATAAGGGTAGAAAAGGCCACACCAAGCTTTATGCTAATATATGGAGTCAAATGTAAACCGACTTCGGGGATGTAATGCAAGTGTCACAGTCAAAAGATTTCAGAACCCAAGTCGTTAAGCGCAAAGGGCAAACAGATGCAGAAGTCGAGTTCAGAATCAAGGGCACAGTGCATGATGGGAGAGAAATAGCCCACGGCCTCTCAGAGAAAATACGCAAAACTGCTCTAAGAACCTGGCTTCCAGGCGACAAGCCAGGCTATGAGAAATCTGAGATGGCTGACCTGCTAGCAAGCAGCGGCGTAGAAATGTCAGACGTGCCCACGACCAGAGCACCGACTCAATCTTAAGCAACTGACTAAGAGCAATCCACATAAGCAACCACCTTGTGCGATAGCATGATGCGTGTAACATTCTGTGGCGAATGTGGTGTCAAAGCCAACCCTCACAAAGACAGATGTCATCTATGCGGTGGAAGGCTTCCTCATTCTAGAGAAGTCATGGAAAATCCTGGGGTTTATGCCAAGACGACCCAAGAAAGGCCCAAAGTTGCCATCTTTGATTTGGACATGACTATATTCAACAACACTCAAAGATTCACTGATGCAAGACGGGCAGGGTTAGTTGACAAAGACGGTAAGGCAGTTACTAAGGGAATGATGAGTACAGGGCAGGCGTGGAGGAAGCGAAATAAATTCATTTATTCAGATAAGGCATTGGCTAAGGATACTGTGATACCTGGGGCTAAGGAACTAATAAGTGATTTATCTAATGAGGGATATGTAATCGTATATCTGACTGCTAGACCAGAACAATATTACGAGGCTAGTTTGAAACAACTGGAAAGTAATGGATTTCCATTATACAGGGACAAGAATGATAAAATTCTATTGATTACCAAGCCAGTTAAGAGTTCTCACACCGCCAAGTACAAAGCAAACGCTGCAAGAGAACTAAGTGGAGAATTCAAAGTCGAAATGGTATTCGATGACGATAAGAGAGTTCTCGAAGAAATGGCTAAATTGAGGATACCAGGGCTGTATTCGTCTATTTCCGACCACGTCAAGACCAACCCAGGAGCAGGAGATGTGTACGTAACCAAGTCAGATCCGGAGGCTGCGTATCTTGCGAGGCCGGACCCAGACGACCCAGATGGTAGAACTGTGGGAGAAACAATGGGAATAGAGACCGCAGAAGAAGAAGAGTTGCTAACGCTGGATGATTTTCTAGCCCAAACCGAGTTACCAAATCCACTACCAAAACCGAAGAGAAAGAAGCTCAAGACAGGGAAGTTCCGAAAGGAACCTGCTAGAAAGTACCTTTCAAGGTTAATGGGAATACCAAAGATGCGGGAGGATTTCCCAGATTCGAAACAGCGATTCGCAGTTGCAATAGGATTAGTCAAGAAGTACTACAACGCGGAGACAGCCAATAGAATAGCACCACGCTCTAATCCAATAAAGAAAAATCCAGCAGACAAGAAGAAAATCGAGAAAGGAAAGAAACTCTATAAGCACATGAATGGGAAAGCCCCAGCAAAGCAAAGAGTGGAAAAGGTGGATATTGGAGACGTATGGTACAAGGTCGGAGAAGGTGGATGCTGGCAGATTGGTTACATGTCTGGTAAGGAAACAGGTCAAGAAAGCCAGAAATATATTCACACATTTAACGAAGAAACCAAAGACGGAAACTTCCCAGAACTATACGCTACAATGCCCGAAAGCGGGAAGCCAATGCTGATCATAAAAGGCGGCACTTGGAAGATAAAGACAGACGATAAAGGAGTTGCTTGGATATATGACTAATCACTACAAACTAGGTCTTTCTGATAAGACGTGGACCTATATTGGGTTGACCTCCGCCGGGCTACTTCTAGTGACTACTTCTAAGTCTGCAGCTAATTCAATAGGGAAAAACGGAATCTTCGGGTACGGTAAGAGTAAAAGGCTAGCGTCCCTTGGCAAGGGGCGGGAGACAACCTGGGGGAGCTTACAAAATATCTCGTTACTTCTTATAGCGATAACGATGGTAGAGAATAATTACGATTCAATATCAAAAGTAGTAGAGACGAGACAATATGAGAAGTTCCGGGATATCTTTTGAATAGGTGATATGATGAGCAAAGTTGTATGGAATCCTTTTGATGACGGAAACCTCGTCTACAAGGAACTAGCAGCACAGACCGCAATTAACAAACAAACATGGAGGATGGTTGGCTCAATTGCTGTACTTATGCTAGCAGCAGATCAATTAGGCAAGCCAAATTCAATCTCCAGAAGAACGTTAAGGAAAGTCCCAATTGTGAAGAATTTCGCCGGATATCGCAACCCCTACGGTATAATCCGTAGGTAGGATATCAATGGCAGACCCATTCTCAGAAGGCTTTTCTGGCGACCCACTCAACGCAGAGTCAGTTGATGTTGTACTGACTAGGTACAAGAAGAATCTTCAAGAGCATACGCTACAACATTACGAGATGTTCGCTAACAGTCATCGCAAGGAACACCTAACCTCTCATAACCTACTATACTATCATGTATATGGGGATTATAGATTAGTACTAGAGGGAGGTAAGGGTAGATTTGTATATCGTACATATGATAACAGTGACATTATGTTCAAAGAACCATCACTACCCAAGTTCGTAGAAGACCATGGGGTCAATATCAAAGGTGAAAGAGATCCGAACCAGTATAACTATTTCCTCAACCCATATATTAAGGCTGAGAAAATCGATAGACTCAGTGGTATATTCAACTCCGTAACCGATGATGGCGGTTTATTGTATGAGTTCGGCGAAGTGGAATGGTATAACGAGGAATTGAAAAGACAAGGCAGCGGAACAAGATTTAACTTGCCTAGTTTAGGCACAGAAGTCGTTAAGTTACACGCATACGGAAATGCATCGGATAACATAAAGAAGGCACTCGTCGATGAGATGATAGCACTCGCTGAGTTCTATGATAATAGTACAACAACCGAAAGGCCGAGTATATTCGGTGTATTCGATAAAAACGACGATGACAAAGTGATGTCCGACGACGATTGGATGGAGCTTACTGGACACGACAATATAGGCGACATAAATACAAACATATCACCGATACCCGCAGTATTCGTCAAACAGGTATTGACTAACATAGAGATTGGGGAATTAAATCGTGAGTTCTCCGCGAATAACCCCGTATTGAACGAAAATAGTATTGGAAGAAAAGTAAGGGAAGCATACTCAGATAGTCACTCGTTAGACCAAGATACAATGATATCTAAAGTCGTGGGGGCTTTATTCGGTAGTTCCACCCAGAAGTTCTACATAGGGGACAGCGTCACAATAAACGACAACGATTTGCTGTCGCTCATATCAGATCAGATAGGCATACCTGCAAACCAGTCGACCACATTCAACATAATGGGATACGAGACAGGCTTAGACAATGACCACAATACCGGGTATACTTTGTTCCATGAGAGTTTAGCAGAAGGAGATACCATAATAATTCCAAATACAAAAGAAGGTGGGTCCTGGGGTCCAGATTTTTCGGTCATCGGACAGAGATACTACTTCAATGAAGACGATTTGGTTGCTTCATACGAAGGAGAATCTGACCACGGCGATGTTCGCTTAACCGGTGGTCAAATCGGCAAAGACGGTAAGAAGAAGAAGCCAAAGAAAAGCAAAGGAAAGAAAGTACTCAAACCCGAACTTGTAGTGATGCAACGGATAATTATCGACACATTCAGCGCAATGCAAATCCTAACGCACCTCAGCGATAAGTTTGGAAATAACGATATGGATTCAGACAACGGGCGAGCAAAGGCAGAATCCAGTATGAGATTCCTATCTAAAGGGGTCAATATTTACTCCACAGCGAATATGCAGGAGTCCAAGGGTGGGAAGAAGGATAAGCAATTGAAAATGAAGGATGTTTACGGGACGTTCCCAAGCATGACCCATCTCAATATGGGAAGGCTACAATCCATGCCACCTACCAAAGACGATAAAACTGGTAACTTCGGTCTCTTAGACGAGATGGTAAAGTGGAGACAGTATTATCAATTGTCAATAATGGCTAAGGTCAGACAGAAGACCGTAAGTAAAGAGATACTAGATTCCTTCTATTCAAAGAGCATCTTAGTGCAAGAAGTGGGATGGCTATCTGCGGCATTGGGAGATGGTGCAACGGTTCTACGCAAGAAGGAAGAGCCAAAGGACCCACTTGCCCAAGTACAATATGCTTACGTTGAAGGAGTACCAAAGGGAGTATCTCAGAGAGCAGACGCACCGAAAGTGACAGTCTTCTACGAAGTTGATATGCCTATACTCAAGGAAGTAATCAACGAATACAATAAGGTATACAACCAAACAATCATTGCAAGAGCATTCAATACATCATTCAAGTATGAAAGACAAACGGAGAGGAAAGATGGATCTGGTACAGTGGACATTTTCAAGTTACTCAAATTAGCCAAAGAAGCGAAAAAATTCGGAGATGCAATCAAAGGCGAGAGAAAACTACACGAATTGAGTACGGAGGAAAGGAAAGAGTATGACCAGCATATGGCCGATAAAAACAACGAAATGCGGAAAGCAATGAATGAAAGACCTGAAGATTTTATCATAGATGAAGCACGACCAACCACCAAAACCGGAAGCCCTTCTGATTTTATAGGTGTGCGATTCACAGCTCACACAGGGCCAGCACACACGTGGCAGTATCACCTTGAAAAAAAATCCATACCTCAAAACATAAAAGGAGCAGAAAATATAATTGGTTACCCTGACTCAGTAGCAGACAGTGCAACACCAACACACCATGCTTTTGACATAAAAAGAACAGAAAGGCCGGACGAAGGCAAATTAGCAAATGTCATTTGGGCATCTGCTAGAGATAGAACCAGGGGGATATTCGACATAGAAGGCGTAAAACCCCACGAGTTTATGACGAATCTTTTCAATCAAATGAACACAGCATTAGATAAGTCGTCCACCATAAAGTCCCCTTATCCTGAGAGTTGGATAGGAACTAATACCATACAGAGGCTTGAGGCCAACCCCTTAGACACAGGAGAAATTATTGAGAGGAAATACTATGATGAAAAGCTAACCGAATATGTCGAGTATCTCAAGTCAAGATACATGAATAACTATCAGATTCCATCCATACTGATCACCAGCTTCGAGCAGTCGAAGATAAAATACGCTAAGGATATGCAGAATCTAAAGACGGCTTTCATGCAGCGGTTGAAATATGACGCAGACAAACCAAACTTGGTTACTACAAATTATGTGCTAAGACCCTACGCAATGACTATAGCAATAATGAGAAGTATGGCAACAATTCCACAGGACGAGATAAAACATTGGGTTGCCGGAGAGATCGATAAGCAAATGAGAAGTGATATTCAGAAGCAACTCAAATCGGGCAAGATATCCCCAATACTACCGCTAGAACATCCAATGTACAAAGGACGTCCTGAGGAGAAAGACCCCATGAAGGAACTCGCAGACAAAGCACTGGATGCAGTAGAGTGGGCAGAAGAAAAATTCTTGCCTCCGGAAGACCCTGACAAAAGTGAACCAGACAACCAAGCCAGAAAGGATCTAAGAGAGAAGAGCCAGAAAGAAATTAAGGAGAAAATAGAAGAATTTCTAGATAATTCACCAACTGGCGAGGAGGAGTAATATGAGTAAGTACGCATTATTATTCCGTGAGTTCAACAAGTATACTGAGCTTGTCACCATCGAGAAAGAGACTCCAACCGAAGATGATGTAGATTTGTTCTTGGAGAAGTTCTTGACTAGAAACACAGTGTTTAGATTCCAAGGTGCTGCGTTCCTGTGTGCTAATGCAGAAGACCCCGAAACGGGGCAGAAACCATATGATATGGCCAAAAAGTCGCAGAAGGATGCACTAAAGGAACTGAAGCCCCTGTTGATGCAGAAGGTGAAGGAAACTTATGGTTCAGTGTCTCAAGATGCCAATAGATACCAATTCGATCCAGAACCAAGAACCGTAGCAGATATTGCAAAGGATATTGCATACAGTGCAGGAGTAAAGCGAGATAAATGGGACGCGATGAGCGAATCCGATAAGGAAGTTCATTCAATAACGGGCGATGCACAAATAGAAGCAGCAAAAATGACGAGTCTGATACACCAATATTATCAGAAGGTTTTGCCCTTTATGCTAAGAAAAACAATGCATCACCCCATTTCTATGGTTCTCTATAGCACACATACCGGTCCTTTACCTCCAGTAAGGAAGGACAAGCACGGTAACTATATCACCCTGAACTCGGAAGAGGACTTGCAGGATTTAATTTCAGAGAAGACCTATCGAGATACTGGTTTCCCTGGAGGTAAGCACCAAGGAATAAGGAGCTTGCTATGGACGCCAACAACAACTGGAAGAGATGTCAAGATGGGGGTTGTTGATATTGACAACCCTGCAAAGCTACCAAAGAAGGTAATGAGAAATGTGACAAAGCAAGTTGCACTGAAGCTAGAAGAGCAAGGACACCCTTACATCATTATGTTTACAGGAAACAATTTCCAAATATGGTTCGGTGAGAAACCCGAAGAAAAGCTCGGAGACATAAGAGATGTATCACTCTATCTTAGAGCCATGTTGTATGGTTTGGGTGTGTTTGACGCCAATGAAGCAAAGGAAAAGGAGCTGGTTCAATTTGACGAGTTTGTATTCTCAAAAAGAGATGAAGGTAAGTCGTATCAGCCGACGAGAATGTTCTTCAGTTTGCATTATCCAATAGGCAACGAATCCGGCAAAAAATATACAGGACTGGCCGCAGTTCCTGTGCCAATAGACGAAGTATTGGATTTTGATCCAATCATACACGCACATCCGGAGAACGTTAGAGATAACTTCGACTCATACGCCGCAATAGTATCCACATTCTTTGACCAAGTCAAGATAGGTCAAGACTATGAATTCCAAGACGAATTAGAATCTCAACCAGACTCCACGAGAATGGATAATAAGCATCCAGATCATGAATTACTATCTCATATAGATGATACTACTAACAGTATAGTAGTAGAGTTAGAGGATATTTCTAAGAAGGTAGCAGATGAGAAGATAGCATATGTGTATGCTAAGGCCAGAGGCGTAGACACAATCATACACTTTAACGAGAAAGGTGGTTTGAGATTTGGGGGTGATGCCCTCACAACCGCGACAACAAATGTGGATGCAATAGGGAAGAAGCGTGCATCTGTAAAAGAAACGCTATCCGCAATGATAACAAGAACTGGAATAGTTATCTACAATGATTACATTACAAGAGAACTAGAACGATATTGCCAAGCAAAAGGTATCATGGAACTTACCCTAGCGGGTCAGTTGACTAGTTTGGATTTCATGGGTAACGAGTTAGACGAATCAGAGATTCAGGGCGTATTGGCAAGAAAAGAGGGATTGGACGACGACGAGTTCAAGTCTCTTAGGTTTGTTGTGAATAAGATAGTATCACACAACCATGACCCAGTGCCAATAGAAGTAATGCGGGATGAAGTAGACATAATAAGCTCAAACAGGATAATCCCAGGACCTTCTCAAGTGTATACTAACCCAATGGGAATGAAAGTGAAGAAATATTACCAGAGCATTAGGAATCAAAGAGCCGGTAACAGGTTGGTCGTGATGGGAGAAGAAAAGTACCTCATAACATCAAAGAGAGTCATAACTATGGCAATAATGGGTGTTGACAAACAAAGCAGATTATTCCAACAAGAATCTCCGGAACTAGGACCGGTTTGGGTTGGTCTGATGAAGACAACGAGTAGTAGAGGACCAATATACTACATCGCTGCAAAGGCAGAAATAGCCCTTAAGCGAGAGGACAGAATCAAGTTAAAAGAACTGGTTTACGGCGAGAATAATTCGAATAGAGTGCCATTCAGGGTACATGAGGATGATATCACAGCCGACTTAGACATAGTAGAACCTAGAGTGGTTGTAGATGTACAATACGACGATGTCAGTAAAAGAATGACAAATGCCGTACCATTCCATTATCTGAAAGGCGCACACAGAGCAAGTATATACCGTGCAGTTCCTATGGAGCGATACATAACAAGACTAACAGGCGCAAAAATAATAGGAATCAGAGAGGATCTCAATGCAAACAGAGAAGCGGATGTAAGTTACAAACAAGACACCCTAATAAAAATTGTAGCAACTGCACCCAAGACTGGATTCACAATACTGCCAACACTCCCGAACCCAATTGAGAAAGACGACATGTATTCTACATTCGACACACCGCTCGGCGAAGAAATAGATACGCAAATCCCATGGAAAATGTCTGAGAAGGCTTTCAAGAAGTTCACAAGACTGGCGAAGGAAGAACAACTAATTGGGTATGTCTACAAGAAACGAATATACTACAACGATGCGAAAGACTGGGTAATGTTGGGTAACAATGACGATTTCTTTGATTGCTCGATGACATTCCGAACGATAACACATCCATTCAAACTGAGGGGAATAGATATTCTCTCAGCGACTAAGATGTGCGCAGAATATGGCATCAAATGGCATTTGATTATAGCTGATGGCGTCTTCTACTGGCTGCACTGCGATATAGAACACAGCGATATTAAGTCCGAACACAAGAAATATATTGAGGAAGAAAACTACGAGGGAGACATCGAAGAAACGCTACTCGACTTACTACATACAGTAACTTCCACATATTCACCGAAGGAAGAAGTTGTAGATGCAAGAGTGCCAGGGTTTGATGTGTCTCTAACAGTTATGGAGAAGGTAAAGAAGAATCCCGCATTCCATGGCGTTCCTGCGAAATTAGATTCATGGGTGGATGTTTACGTCGATGCGACACCATTGGACGAACCCAGGTTAGTCACAGGACAATACAGTAGAGATTGGGTACATTCAGTTGGTGGCAGAAAAGTATCTCCACCATTGATACACACAACTAGTACAAAAGCAACGGGAGCAGTTCCAGCAGAGTTCGACAGAGCGTATAAGAGATGGCTGAATGATGAACCGGGGTTCAAAGTATTCATCGACCAGAACTCCATAAACAAGTATCACGAGACCCCTCACTATAGAATTACAGGATTACCACCAGGGTTCGAGACAGCCGTTGACGATAAGTTTGGATACGGAGCAGATGGCAATGCAATAGTCAAGGGAGATTTGGAAGACATAAAATCCTACAAAGACCATGTTGATAACTACAGACTAGAGAATAAGGCACAGGCAAGAGAGGATGCTAAGTTGTTAGCGTCAATGTTCAATTATGTTCCTGGCGGGAAGGGAGACTTGAGTGCGGATGCTCCGGAAGATAGGCAAACTGGCCCGTATCAGTACAAGAGTCTGGACTATAAATTAGCATTGAAGGAACATAATGATAACATGAAGAAAGTCCTCAATTCGCAACCATTTGCACATTTCGATACTGCTAAGAAGACTCGTGGTTTGTTGAAGAATCCACCAGTAAAACAGGAATCTTGGAACCACTATGTGAATAACTATGTGATTGCCCATTCAAAATGGGAGGATACGCCAGAGCCCAAACAAACTTGGGAAAAGCAAAGCATGGGAGAGTTCCCAACTCATCTAGTGCCACTATTGGAGAAAGAAAGGTTATTGCTAAAGGCCACCTCGGAACACGCGTTGACCGAAGACGAAGTTCGGATCATTGACGAGAGCTTTAGCCGAGAAGTAAGCACTGGTCTGCTAGAAAGTCCTTTAGGAGACTTATTTGAGGCCGAAGAAGAAGACGAGGAGGTAGAGTACTATGAACCAGAAGGCTCAGATTTCGACCCAGAATGATATTCTATCTGCATTATCATTCCCTAATAAGGGTGACATAGTATCAGGCGTCAAAATTATTGACACCGACACTAAGATAGTCGATGGTAACTTCAGATATAGAATTACATTGCCAAAAGGAACTAGGAGAAGCGATATACCGAATATCCTGGGGTCATTCTATAAGACTCAGATGATAAACATTGACGGAATAGACCACGTAGTCCAAGAACATGACTATCAGACTAAGCCAACGAGAAACAGCACCGTGGTATCAGGTTCGATGGTCTTGACCCCACTCAGTAAGACAAATCCAATGCAGAAGAAACTAACCGCCTTGGAAGATTTCGACCAAGAGTATACGAAGATGGAGATGGTATCACCAGAGTCATACTTCAATATCTATCCATACAGAGGGTTTAATGGACCGACATTCAGAAACAAACTATGGTCATTTGTATCTACAAGAGGAGAGAACTATGGTTATACTGATGGTAAGAAGATGTATTACAGGAGGGCGTCACTTGTTATGCCGAAGATTAAGATCACAAAGGCTCCACCTGAAGCAAATATGTTTTATCACACTCATCCAAAGAAAGATGAGCCGTCGTTAAGTTCTCCAGATGATTACTTACTATATTTCGACATGAGTCATAAACCACTCAATATACGTCACTTCTACACGGTGATGGCGGATAGAATGGATCACTTCCATATCGTGCCAAAGCATTCCAAGAAGAAGGACTATGTTAGAATAAGCGAAGACAACTTCATCGAGGAATTAGACCATCAAATAGACGAGGCGGGTAAGAAACTCGATGAGAAGATGCCAAACGATACGTATCAAGACGACTTACACTATTGTGAGAAAGTAACCCGCGAAGTCGTAAAGTGGTTGAATAAGAAGTACGACAAATACTTTACAATCACCTACAAGTGCTATTACAAAGTAAAGAAGAACCCAGATAAGCCAACAGGGTCAGACTTGCATTTAGATGACGAGTTGATAGCAAAACCACTGAATGATATAAAGTCTGGAAAGTATTCCTGGCCGGAATTCAAAACTAGAGATAAGCCTCACGAAGGGTATGCTTACTGGCATTCTCGGTATTTCT
>PVBE012747033.1_pt1 | contig 11197 bp, 6 predicted proteins | sample 1631181 | NCBI WGS metagenome assembly PVBE01 (sample SAMN08397723, study PRJNA350692) | Marine metagenome, whole genome shotgun sequencing project. | isolation source: water | place: Pacific Ocean | collected 2012-04 | reverse complement strand
CTGGGCGCTTGCCCAGCGCACACTACGTGCCTCCCGCCATCTACCGTGTCGAGGAGATCGGCCATTCCCTCATGCAAGACGAACTGTTCGGATCCATTCTCGCCATCCACCCCGTGAACACCTTCAAAGAAGCCCTCGCGGCGGCGGGATCGACGGATTTCGCCCTAACTGGAGGAGTCATGTCGCGGCTGCCGAGCCATCTCGAAGCCGCGCGCCGACAGTTCCGCGTCGGGAATCTCTACCTGAACCGCGGAACAACCGGGACCCTCGTCGGCCGCCAGCCCTTCGGAGGATTCGCCATGAGCGGCGGGGGCACCAAAGCGGGAGACCCCGGATATCTACTCCACTTCATCGATGCCCGCGTCGTGACCGAAAACACTGAGCGCCATGGCTTCGCCCCGGAGCGGAGATAGGCTAGAGCGTCCCAACCGGTTCTCCCAGTACGTCCCAGTCGATGTCGTAGCCCAGTCCGGGCTTTTGTGGAATGTGAAGATAACCTTCATTGTCGAGGCGGTAGGGGCGTTCTTCGAGGGGAAGGTTCGTTGTTGTTGAAGGTTTATTGCTCAAGGGCCAGAATATTTCGTGAAATTCACAGTTCCTTATCGCGCACTCGACGTGCAGATTCGCCAAATCGCACATGGGTGTCGCAGCGTGTATCTCGCACTGCATGCCAAAGACTCCACATAGGTCGGCGACTCTCTTGCAGGGGGTAATGCCGCCAAAGAGCCGAGTATCGCTACGGACGATGTCCACTGCCCGGCGCAGTATGTATTGAGGAACGTCGAACATTCCCGTCAGCACGTTCTCGGCCGCACAGATTGGGATGTCAAGCTTTTCGCGCAGCATGATCAAGCCTTCGATGTCATAGTCCGGAATCGGTTCCTCATACCAGTAGTAGTCAAGTTCCTCTATTGCCCTGCCCACCCGCAATGCATCTTCGCGGGTAAGAATCCTGCTGCCGGCATTGTCCAGCATCAGCAGCATATCCGGATCGGCCGCTTCCCTTACTGCGCGGCAAAGCTCGATCGTCTCATTTGCATTCTTCGGGCCGGGATGAATCTTATAGGCCGTCACGCCGTGTTGCTTGCAGGCGACAACCTGCTCTTGACATGCCTGAATATCGCCAGTACTCGAACTGGCGTACACCTTAATCTTGTCACGATAGGCGCCCATAAGCTTGTAAACGGGTACGCCAAACGCCTTTCCGGCCAGATCCCAGAGTGCCATATCCACAGCGGCCAAGACCTTCATGTAACCGTCACGGCGTATCTTTCTTCGGGCCAGACCCCAAAGCCTTTGCCAACTCCATTCCCTGTCAAGGGGATCCCTGCCGATCAGCAGCCGCTTGATATCGGCAACGTTCGATTCACTGAGATTCACATCGGTGCGAAAGAACAGCCCCTCCGTTCCATCGTCGGCAATAATCCTCAGTATGTCGAGGGGCGCCTTCCCGATGGGATATGGGTACTCAGGAGACACGACCTTGGGTGTGGGCCTCTCCCACGTGTACACATCACAGATGACGTCTTTAATCTTCATCTTTTCCTCCTCCGGGGATCTGTTTTTGTAGTCCTTTCGTTCGGCGGCCTCTCCCAGAGCGGCAATTCCGGGGGCAGGTTAACTGCCTACAAAGGTGTGCCGAGAGACAACGTAACGACGAACGTCACAAACTGTATTGACGACATGTTCATGCTGGCATTGTTGTGATTGATTCGATTCACTCGTCATTCTTCGTCTGCCAGACAGGCTACGGTCCCGTCTAATGTGGAGATGAAGACGCCCGCGCCGGTCAGGGCCATACCGTCCAGCACGGGTGGGGCGGGAAGGGCGCATGCGGCTTCTTTCGAGCCGTCTTCGCGTGAGGCGACCCAGAAAGTGCCCGGCCCACGACTCTCGGCGATCTCGGCCAACGATTCTCCTCCGGCGACCAATAGAGCGTCGCGGGAAAGCACGATCGACCTGGGCACGAAGGGCAGCTCCCTGGCCCACCGGATCTCGCGCGACCAGGGGAAACGCTTCAAACCCTTCATCCGCGCTGGGGTCCAGTTAGCCCACGTTCCCTCGGCAGGCCTGGGCGCCAGTTCCTCTGAGAACAGTAAGTTCTCGGCATCCGCGCCAACGTGTCCGACCTCCGGATGGCCGATAGAGCTGATGCGGTAGCCCAGGCGGCCATAGCCATAGAACTCCTTATCGCTATAAGCCAGCAGCCGTCCGGCAGGGGACATGTTGCTAACGATAGGAAAATTTTGGTACCCCCATCCCATAGCCGTGTCGTAGAGCGAGTAGGTCCGGTGCCACCACGTGTCGTCTAAGAACCCGCGCGGGGCAAACAGATGGGGCACCTTTTCGACCGGCGCCAAATCCTTATCCACACCCAAATGACGCATCCAGATGGCCCCCTTCTGGAACGAGAGGATGTCCGGCAGCGATTGCGCGTTGATGGTCCCCCCGCCCTGCGCCTCGTCGCTCATGTTGACATCTGCCGTGCGAAGGACCGCGCCCGTTCTTGCCTCCAGCGCGTACAGACGGATCCCACCATCGATGCGCGAAGACCGGCCGGCCGCGAAGTACACTGTGGCCACGCCATCGGAGAGCGTCTCGTCGACCAGCACCGACCCGTGCACCGGCCACACCGACTCGAGTTGCTCGTAGGAGAACAGACGGCGATCCCGCTGCGCGGCGCGGAATCGCCAGACCAGCGCGCCGTCGGACGCTCGAAGACAATAGACAAACCCGTTTCGCGTTCCGAACAAACACAAGTCGTTGTGCAGCGTCGGCGGCGAATCGATCCGGCCGTCGGCGACAAAGGTCCAGACCGGTTCACCGTCCACTGTTGAGAGCGCGTTCACGGTGTGACGGTCCGTCTCGGCGACGAGAACCATGCCATTTGCGGCAACCGGAGCCGTGATCGGCGCCAAAAGCTTCTTAGCCCAGGCGATTTCCGGTTTTCCCGGCGCCGGCAAGTCCTGGTACCCGCTTCGGCCGGCGTCCCGGCGGTAGGTTGGCCATCCGGTCTCTGGAGAGCCGGACGGGAGATTTTGGGTTTCAGCGTAGGCTGGACCCTCGAGCAGCTGCACCGGGTCTTCACCGGCGGAGGACTGCGGCGAGAGGACATTGAAGCTCGCAAGCAGTTCCAAGGGATTGCATACGCAGGAGTGTTGCGGCACATAGATGAGGCCGTTGGCCGGCATGATGCCGTACTGGCACTCTCCTCGCACCCACGGATACCAACTGAAGTCGCCGCTCTTTGGATCGAGGAACTCAAGCCAGGTGCGGCCCTGCAGCAGCCATCGAACCGTTGCCTTGTTCCGGTAGCAACGATGATGGCCCATCTTAGGCGTTTCCCTCTCGCTGGTGATCGTAGCAGTAATCTCGCCCGTTCTAATGTCGCGTCCGTGAGTGAAGCCGGGGTCGCCTCGGTGGCGCATGTTGCCGACCCACACGACGCCTTCGATCACGAAAACATCGGTCTGCACGTTATAGTTTTCGAAGGAGGGAGCGCGCCAAAGCTCCTTCCCGTCAGCAAGAGAGAACGCCACAATCTCCCCCTTCGCCTTCTTCTCCCCGTCCCCACCGGTGACGATCCATTCGCTGCCTTCAGCCGGTAACGATTCGCGGGCATTGTTTTGGACCCCGCAGTCGGCACTCAGCACAACGCCGTCCTGGATGACCAGCGTGGGCGAGGACCAGGAGAAGCGGCTCGTTGCGACGGGCCGGCTACTGCGCCACAACTCCTCGCCGTTAGCGCCGTCGAGACAGAGCATATCGGAGAGGGTCTGAAGGCAGAGCCTGCCGTCGTCGACCGCAAAGGTCCCGGGCAGAATCTCCCCGGAAGCCTCGAATCCTCGTGCCCAGAGCCGCTCGCCGCTTCCAGCTTTCACGGCGACGACCCGCTGGACGCCATACATGTCGATCGGTACGTGCGGGAACTGATACCAGAACTCGAGCGCCGGCGTACCCAACTGCGAAGCGGTCCGATCAATCCAATTCCTACGCTCCTCATGCCGGTCCGCGGTCATATCGTCCGCCAGCACATAGAGGGTACCGCCCGTCAACACCAGCTCGCGCGCGCCTTCGGTGCCGGCAAACGTCAAGAGGTGTTCTCCCGTTGCAGCGTCCAGAACGGTAACGGGATCACCGTAATCGAGGGCCACGTAAAGCCGGTCGGCCGACGCCACGATGCGCCGCCCGATCTCCGGCGGCCCGCTTCGAAAGGTCCTAAGATGGGATTCCCAGTTCGTTACGGGGACCTTCCATAGCAACACCCCGCTGAAGGCGTCCCTGGCCACCAAGCTCCATTTCGGCGGCAAGAGAACCGAGCCGATAGGGCCCTCGTCGATGATGTAGAAGACCCGTCCACCGGCCGTGACCATCGCGCTTAGACTGGCGAAGTGCTCGTGGCTCCTGGCGTATTTGGGCCCAACAGTCCAACGCAGTCCCTTCGGCGGATCGACCGTGGTGTCGTTGGATACGGCGTTGTTGGTGGCGTCATAGAGAAAGTGGGACCACTCATCCAGTTCCCCCGGCCAGTCCTTGCGCGTGATCTCAACCGTTGACTTGCCAACGTTCGCGATGACGCCCCTGGGGGCGAGAGCCCTGGTCATTTCGCTAATCGGAACCTGGGAATCGGTAGTCACGACGATCAGGTTAACGAGGCCGTCCACGTACGGCAGTTGCGTTCCATCCCATCGGGCCGCGGTGACAGAGCCGTACAGCTTCTCAGCCCTAAGGTGCTTGCGCGCGGCAGCGACCTTTGCCGGGTCGCGGTCCAGGCCGTGGACCAGGTAGGAATCGTTTGCCCGCAACTTCGCGAGCAACGCCGGGCTGTCGCAGCCGATCACGACAACCAGCCCTCCTTGGAGGCCCGAAACATCCAGAATCTGCTTGGCATCCTGAGCGGCTGCCATCGACGAAAACATCGCGAAAACTCCAAGTGCGATAAAGGCGCTTATTTTCATGTCGATCATCCTTTCCTACTGTCCATTGTGTTCCCCACGACACTCTTCTCGATCATCTTCGCTTTGTTCTAAGAATTCGCGGTAAAGGATTAGCCGTCGCGTTGCGTCTCGCAGACGACAGAGCGTGAAGTATTGACGAACCCTCGTTCGGTTTGAATCGATACCGAAGAACATCCGCATGTGGCAATGAAGCCAGAATAACCGATCCTGACACTCGGTTCGAATCGAATGCGAACGGAGCATTCCCATATCGGAAGAGAATATGGAGTTGAAACGAAGCTCGCGCCGCGTTACTTGAGGAGTTCCACCACTCGGTCGATTTCGTTTTGCGTATTGTAGAAGTGGGGCGAGAAACGGATGAAGGCCCGGTTTGCGCGGTTACGCCGCAGGGATGCGGCGACGCCTGCTTCGGAAAGGCGCCCAAAGAGGCTGTCCATGTCGCGATCGGTGTGGCGGACGGTGACGATGGCGGACCGGCTGGCGTCCGAAGTATCCGGCCCCAGGTCGTCGGCTTCCGTATAAAGTTGGAATCCGAGGGGGCGCAGTCCTTCGAGCAGGGAGCGGCGCAATTCGAGCAGCCTTCTCGATATGTTCTCGACGCCCATCCTCAACAGAAGTTCCATTGCGCCCGCCATACCCACGATGCCGGCGAAATTCAGGATGCCCGGCTCGTAGCGCCGGCCCCCGGCGTAGTAACGAATTTCTGGCTGGGCGACGAATTCGGGCGACACGACGTTCCAAGCGCCGAGCAGCATCGGATCGAGGAGAGCGTGGCGGCTCTTCTTGACGAAGAAGACTCCGGCCGCCGCGGGACCAAGCATCCACTTATGAGAATCGGCGCAGAGGAAATCGATATGCTCGACCGTCGTTCGGAATGCGCCGAGGGTCTGGATGCCGTCCACGCAGAAGAGGATATCCCGCGCTTGTAGATTGCGCCCGATCGTGTCAAGGTCGATGCGGTGGCCGCTGAGGAAGTTGCAGGACGCCAGGGCCACTAGGCGGGTATTTTCAGTCAGGGCAGCCTCGACCAGTTCCCACGTAATCTTGCCGGGAACTTTAGGCGCGAGTGCGACGGGCCTGACGCCGATCCGTTCGAGGCGCGTCCAGGCGTACACATTGGCCGGGTAGTCGTCCTGGTAGAAGACGACCTCGTCGCCCGGTTCCCATGGGATGCCGCTGGCGACCAGGCTGATACCCGTCGAGGTAGGGCCGAGCAACGCGACTTCGTCGCTGCGCGCGCCGAGGAGTTTCGCGGATCTGGCGCGCGCGATGGCAACTTGCTCGACGACCCACGCCGTTTCCTGGTCGCCGACAAGCGAATCGTCCAGATAGCGCCGCATAGGCTCGACCGCCGAACGCGGGAGCACCGATACGCCCGCGTGGGCCATGTAGATGGATTTGGCGGCCACGGGAAATTCGTGTTGACGCTCCTCTTCGTCGCGAACCAGCTCTTCTAAGGGGTTCATGGAGTTCCTTCCGGTAACGATCTTGCCATCGACTCGGCGCGCTATGGGGCGAGCCTCGACTTCCACCCATGGTCGAGAGGGCCGGGGCTGGAGCCAATGTCGAGCGAGTTTTCCAACGCGCCACGCATGAACTCTTTCGCGGCGGCAATTGCTTCGGAGATGGTGGCCCCTTGCGCGAGGGCCGCAGCGATGGCGGCCGAACAGGTGCAACCGGTGCCGTGCGTGTTAAGGGTTTCGACGCGTGGGCCAGTATACGGCGTCCAGCTCTTGCCGTCGTACAAGTAATCGACCGACTCCGGAGAATCAGCATGACCGCCTGTAATGAGAACGTAATCGGAGCCTAACTTGTGGATGGCGTGGGCCGCAGACTCCATGTCGCTTTTCGATTGTATGGATACACCCGACATCACTTCGGCTTCGGGCAAGTTCGGCGTTACAATTCGCGCAAGTGGGAGCAATTCCTTGAGAAGCGCCTCCACTCCCTCGACGTCCAACAGCCGATGGCCCGAACTGGAGAGCATGACGGGATCGACGACGAGATTGCCCGCGGAATGGCGATCGAGCGCGGACGCAACGGTGCGCACGATTTCCGCGTCGCATAGCATTCCCGTTTTAACGGAGTCCGCGCCTATGTCTTCGAGAACGGCGTCGATCTGATCGACGACGGTGCGCGCTGGCATAGGAGCCGCGCTCCGAACGCCTTGAGTGTTTTGCGCCGTAACGGCCGTGATGGCTGTCGCGCCGTAGACGCCCATGGCCGCGAAAGTTTTCAGGTCGGCCTGGATTCCCGCGCCGCCTCCGCTGTCGCTTCCGGCGATGGTCAGAACTTTCGGTATTCGAGAAGTCACGATAGGGCCCTGCGTAATGGCGTTTGTTCCCGACTAGGATAGCGCACTTCGCTTCCCAATTCACGGAACCGCCGAGACGATAGTCTATTCAACTCTCTGGTTTCTTTCATGATTTGCCTGCAGAACGGCGTTGCTCATTCGGGTTCCCATTCCTCAATCGAATTTTTTTGCGCGGCAGTTGTAGGCTCTTGCAGTATTGGATCGATGTCGAATTTCCGCGAGCAAGCGCAAGGAGGAGCTGGACGGGGTATGAACTCATAAAGAAGAGGTTGCGGCATCCACCGTGCGAAGGGATACGCGATAGTTATCGTCGTCGGCATCGCGCTCGTCGGGGCGCCAATCTTGTTGGCAACGGGCTGCCGAGCCGCTCGGATCGGATTGGCCGTGGAAAGATTACGGGCGAGGCATGGTCGAGGGGTCGGGTTACACGATTGAAGACCCCGAATCTGGATCGTCACGAGGGGATCCTGTCGAGTTTGCGGTCAGACGGATCGACAAAGACCTCTAGCACGCATCACCCAGTTACTTCGCTTCCCTCAGCATGACGGATAAGATAGAAACAGCATGAATCAATACACCAGGTGTCTGAGCTGGCTCTTGGACTCGAGCCAGTAGCCGCGCAACCTGTAGGTGGCGCACCCTACCATGGAAAGCAAGAGCCCGAAGCCGGGGATGCTGTAGAAGGCGCCGTTTCCGGTCAGTTTTTCTAGGGCGGTGGCCTGCATCTGGCTAACGGCTATCCCGAGCGTAATCAGCATGAGCGCGGCGGTAGTCCAGCAGTCGTTGGAGCGCGGCCAGAGATAGCAGACGCTGGGAATGAGAGCCAGCAAAAGAACGAGCTCGTAGTGGTATGAGACTTTCGGGATTGCGGCCATGAAGGGAAGGTAGAAGAGAGCGCAGGCGTAGAACTCCTGTTTGTCTGCCATCCGTTTCCGTTTGAAATCGGTTACCGCCATCATTCCGAGCAAGAAGGCGTAGAGCGCGTAGGCCGCCACGTCAAGCGACTCGGAAAACCGAAGGGGGGCGCCCGCTTTGGACAACAGAAATTCAGCGAGCTGGCCGGACCAGCGCACGGCGCTTACGATGCTCCCGTTTTCCTCATGGGTGTAGAAGTTGACTCTCCATACGAAGGCTCCGCGGTAGAAATCCATCCAGTAGGAGGGGCGGATCAGTATGAATGCGATCTGAAATGCGGCGGCCCACGCCAGCGCGGCCCAGCGCTTATATAGGGTGAATGGGATCGCCAAGAGGACAGGATAAATCTTGGATGAAACGGCGCAGGCGAGGAGAAGACCGGCGGCGCAGGGGAGAAATGCGGCGCGTTTCCCGCTTGCGCCCGCCGCCAGCGACCCGCACATGAGGCATAGGATGAATCCATCAATATTGCCGCGGTCGAAGAGAAAGTACACGGGGTAGCTCAAGAAGATCGTTATTAGGAGGGAGCCCGCCACGGCTAGAAACTCGCCGCCAGAATCCGGGCGTAGCGAACGCGCGGCCAATGCAACACCCACGATAGTAGCGAACAACACGCCCGCGGATACGAGAATTGCGGCCGTCTTGAACGGGAGCGACGTGAGCGGCGCGTTGATCAGCGCGGGCAACGGCGGCGTAACGTAACGCGGGCTGTCGTAAGGGCTGCCGCCTTCAACGAGCGATGCGGAGGCCTTGTAGAAGGCGTCGTAATCGAGGCCCAAGAAGGCTCGGTTATGCAGCACAACGTCTCGTTGACACAGCAGGTGAAGCAACAGCAGCAGGCCGGTCGCCAACGCCAACGTGCCGGCAATGAAGACAGCCGGAAACCATTCTCGTCTAAAGTCCATCGGATTTCTACTCAGCCAGCGCTGCGTTCTATAAACCGGTGGAGCATACAAAAATCGCCCGACAGGGAGCGACTCTGACTCGGGCATCTCAGGCGGCTGGCACCTTCATAGCAGTGTATCGGCTCGCGATTGCGCAGCTTTTGAAAGCAAGGCAAAGCGTGCGCTTTCTGTCATCCTAACGATCTGAAGGATCTCTTCGACCGGAGGACTCAACATTAGAAAGCGATTCGTAGCTCACATGCAAACGAGAAAATAATGTCCCATCAGGCCGAATCGGTCCACTAGCCCGGATATCCCACCACTTTTCTACTGCGACGGCGAATAAGGCCCACTCTGACGAGACTTTTCTCGCCTTTCGGCCTCGACGTGACCCGCCACGCTGTCGTCCGAAAGGCTTCGAACAAGTCTCGACATAGCAACCTTCTCCACCGCCTCGCTACGGAAACCGGTGAGGTATCCGGGCTAGGTTGTGACGTGGCCGCGGCAGGCTCTCAATCCACCGGCGGCGCAGCGGGTCCGTTCGAGCCATTGGTCTTGAGCGCGAACAGGAGGCAAGCCGCAATGACGAACACAATGACGAAGACCTTGTAGGCGCCGTCGTAGCTATGCGTCTGATCGCGCACCCAGCCGGCGAAGGGGAGTCCTCCGCTTTGAATGGGCAACATGGAAACGCTCATGAGTCCCATGATCCGCCCAAAATTCGCGCGGCCGTAGGAGTCTCCAACCAGCGATGCGTACAGCGGCACGATGCCACCCATCCCGAACCCGTATACCACTGCCGCGGCCAGAAGTTCGGGGAATGTCTCGGCGAACATGATGAGGGTCGTGCCAACAATTAGAAAGCCGATGGCCAGCCACGACGCTACGCGCGTATCGATGTGATCCGTAACCCAGCCGAACAGGAGCTTTCCCACGGCACCGACGCCCGCGGCTGTTGCGGCAACATAAGGCGCTTGGGTGACGGGCGAGAAACCCATGTCGATAACATGCTGTACAAGATGGGTCATAATCGCGCCCATACAGCATATGCATAGACCGATTGTTGATGTAATCACCCAGAAATTGCGGTCGCGCAGGGCCGAAACGGTGGACCATTCCAAGTGGCCCGGATGGTCGAAAAGCTGGTCGCCGGGCGCGACGGGGATGACGGGTTCGACGGCGTCGGCCAACTCTCCGCCGAGAGGCATTCCGTCGGGCGTTAGACCCATGTCTTCTGGGCGCTTGACGACAAACATCCACACCAAGGGAAGAATGATAGCTACGGTAAGGAGTCCGTACACCACGAAGGTAGCGCGCCAGCCGAGCGCGTCGATCAGGCGCGCGGATACGGGCAACATGACCAGTCCGGACAACGACACGCCCATGGTCGAGATGCCGAGGGCCATGCCACGTTTTCGCACAAACCAGTTGGCGACTAGCGTTGTACAGGGAAGGGCGCCAATGGCCGCGGCCCCGAGCCCTATGAAGGTCGTCAGCAGGAGATAGAGTTGCCCGAATGTCGTCACCTGCGAAGCCATTAGGAAGCCCAGAGCAAGGGCTATGATCCCAGCGGCCATGATGTTCCGTGTCTTGCGGTGATCGATTATGCGCCCGAGGAAAGGAGCGAAGAGGCCCGTGGAGATGTTCATGGTGGCGAGGCCCATGGAGGCGAGAAAACGGTTTCCATTCAGATTCTCGACGAGATAGGGCAGGAAGATGCCGTAGGAATAGAAGACAAATCCCACCGATGTGAAGTGGCAGATGAAGGCGACGCCAACTATTTTCCAGCCGTAGAACATGCGCAAGAATCCATGAAGAGATGCGGGGAAAGCCCGAGATTCACGCTCGCGCCGGCGGCATGAGGCATCGAGAAGGGCGAAACAGCGGGTATTATCGCAGATCCGGGAACGGGATCCCACGCTCTCGAAATGCCGCTCGCCAAAAGGGAGAGAAGAAGCAGCGGCAGCTAGAAATAGATGACGGTCGATAGGTAGAACTGATGCTGGTCGACGTCCTCCGAGAAGCCGTTTTCGAAGGGCACACTGCCGGCGAAGGTGTCCGCCTTTACGTCGCGGCCCCAGCGGTATTGGTAGGCGGCGTCGATGTTGACGCGGTTCTTGATGAGT
>PVBE012620657.1_pt1 | contig 11197 bp, 9 predicted proteins | sample 1631181 | NCBI WGS metagenome assembly PVBE01 (sample SAMN08397723, study PRJNA350692) | Marine metagenome, whole genome shotgun sequencing project. | isolation source: water | place: Pacific Ocean | collected 2012-04 | reverse complement strand
CTTGGTCTTGTGCGACTACCGTTGCGGCGCTTCGTCGACGGGGAGGTATTACGCCGCCGACGGGATACCGAGTTTGGGTTCGGGTAGCGGCGGCCGCTGGCCGGCCACGACTTCCTCTTGCCTGTCTTCGCTCAGGGGCTCGAATCTTTCTGCCGCGTCCAGAACCTTCGGCAGGAGATTCACGTCGCCCGCCGATGGGGCAGTGTGCATGGGCTGTGAAAGTACCCACCATAAAGCGGCGTCGATATCTTCCTGATCGCGGTGCGGGTCGTACCACGTAGTGCATTCATGTTCGCCGTCGCCCCATCCACCGCGGGAGATCATCTTTATCGTGTGGATGCCGACGTTCTTTTCGCTCGCCAGCGCGAGAAGCTCCTCTGCGTCCCGCCTATAGTCGGCGTTTCGAAAAATCGCCGCGCTGATCGGAAACATGATTGTGTCGAAATCGAATCGACCGAGAGCCTCTATCTGAACGCGGGGCACGACCGGCCCATGACCGGTGATACCAATGAACTTCGTCAGCCCGCGATCTCGCATCTCGACCAGAGCTTCCAAAGCGCCACCCGTGCTCGTTACCTGATCGAGCTCTCCCATGTCTACGACCCCATGTAGCTGAAAAAGGTCGAAGGAATCCACGCCCAGGCGTCGTATGCAGTCGTTAATGTCATCCCAGGCTTCGGCCTTCGTGCGCTTGCCGGTTTTCGCTCCGAGGAACATCTGATCGCGAATCCGCGGCATCCACGGGTTCATGCGTTCCATGGCCTCGCCGTAGCTTGGTGCGATATCGATGTGATTGACGCCGTGTTCGAGTATCCGTTCCACGGCTTTGTCGGCAACGTCCTGCTCCACGCGGCCGACGCCGGCGGTACCGAAGCAGACGACCGTACTTTCGTGCCCTGTTCGTCCCAGCATTCTCCTTTTCACCGGTGCGCGCCCCCGAGAGTGAACGTGGTGTCGGTACGGTTCGAGCTTAACGGAGGAGTCTCACGAAGCGTTGCCGAAGCCGAGATCGTTCTCCCTCCTCAGAACGTCGGGATTGTCTCCCTCTTCACCCTTCAGTAACAGGATTCATGAGGCATCGCTCCCCTCGCCGGTAGCAATCCTATTGAAACAGCTCGGCCAATGGATGTTGAGCGGAAGCGCCGCCACGACGGATCAAATTCCTCGGTGCGGCGAAATCGAATCTTCATCACAGCGGAGGTTTCGGGCTGCGGCGTAGAATCAGTCGGAAGGCGGGAGTGATATGCGATCCGAGCCACCCAACAATGAGGCCGTGATACTCGGAACGGCAATGCCAGGAGACGGGCGATGAACTCGAAGGCGATTGCGATAGACGACTCATTTCCAGAAATCGAACTGACGGACCTCGCCGGCGGAGGCGTTCGGATTCTGGGTACGGATTTCGACGAAAGGACGCTCTTGTTCGTCTGGGCCTCTTGGTGAGGTTGCAGACACCAACTGTCCGGGTGGCAGCGTTTCCTCGAAGAACACGATTATTCAGGGTTCAAATTCATCAGCATCGCGGCAGACGCTCAAGGCCCTTCCGCGGCGCAACCGTGGGTTGAGAAGGCGGCCCCCACATTCCAGACGTTTGTTGATGCAAAAAATGAGCTTGGCAAGGCGTTTGGATACACGGCCATTCCAGTTGGGATCATGGTGAATCCGGGCGGCACTGTCGCCTACATAAAGGTCCCATTTTCAGTCGATGACGAGTCCGATCGCCAAGCCGTTGACGTTTTTGCCGGCGGCGGCACTCCCGAAATTCAAAAGGCAGGCAGCCTTGACGGTGTCTCCGCCGCCGCCGAATCGTTTGCCGGGGGTGTGAGCAACTATGCCGATGGCGACCGGCAATCCGCGGTTAGTCAGTGGCGCGAGGCCCTCGCCGCGGATCCAGACAACTTCGTCATTCGTAAGCAAATCTGGGTGGTCGAGAACCCTGACCGGTTCTATCCCGAGATTGACTGGGGATGGCAGAAGGAAATCATGGCGCGCGAAAGGGAAATCGAGGAAAGCGGCGCCGAGCAAAAGTAGACCGCATTTCGGGCGCCGACTGCGTTCCGTTGGTGATTTCCCAGGCGCCGCGACGTGCAAACGCCGCTATAGCCGCCGCGGCGCGGTGAACTCAGTGCGGCTCGGAATCGATATGCACGTTCGGGAACGATCCGATGGCGCAATTCTTTAGGTTCTTCCTCTTCTCGCTGTTCGCGATTGCGATCGTTTTGATTACTCCCATCGTTTATGTCAGCGCCGCCATCGGAGCAATCGACCTGCCGTGGCTGACCGGCGTCTCCCACGAGGATTTAGAAAACTCCCGCCCCAACCACTCCGAGCGTGATCGTCTGCGGCAGCGAATTGACGAGGATCTACGGTCGGGGAGCGGTTTCGACGTGACGCTGTCCGAGGACGAAGTCAACCGGATCCTGCAGGGTGAGTTGGCAGGATCGGGAAGGCTGCAAAACGCCGAAATTGACCTGAGTGCCCAGGGCGGCCGTTTCCGCGCTCAACTTGCCGGTCGGATTCCGATTCGCGTCGATGCCAGCGTTTCGTTCGTTCTTGACGATGGACGCATGCGATTCGATTTGGAGAGGGTCTCGATCGGATCCCTGCCACTTCCGAGTGTTCTGCTGGACCCTGCGGGGCGGCTCCTGAACCATGTCGCCAGCGTCAACCAGATGTTGTTCTCCGGGGGAAATGTGCGACTCGCCGAGCTTCGGTCGGGTAACGCGGCGCTGCGAATTGCGGGCTACCACGACAAAAAGACTGACGATACTTCGAGTGCAGAGCTTGCGACCGTCCTTTCGGACGGTTCAGACGATATCCCGGCGCCGCGGACGCGCGCCTCCCGGGAGCCGACCGTCCATCCTCCGCCGGGGGCCTGGAAGTACCTTGCGCTCGGCGATTCGCTTTCAGCGGGTGAGGGTGCCACGTCTACGGCGACCAATTACGCCACCGGGTTCTGGAAGTACCTTGAATCGTCATTCAACGTCGGTTTCGAGTTCGCGAATTTCGGGATTCCGGGCGAATCGACTTCGTCATTCGTACGGGGCTCGGAGTCGCAACTAGATCGAGCAATTGCGGAAATCCAGAACTTACAGGCGGACGGTGACCCGGCGACTCGCGTACACGTGATAACGCTGGCTCTGGGAGCTAACGACATTTTCCCGATTCTTGAAGGTCCCACGTGCAGGGCCGGACCTGGCGATCCCAACTGTCGAGACGAACTCGATCGGGCGACATCGGAAATCGAGGGCAACATGAATGTGATACTTCGGCGTCTTCGTGAGGCGGCCGGCCCCGAAACTCTGATAATCATGACGACCTACTACGATCCGTTTGATTTCGGAACCGGACTGGCCTTCGAAAGGCTTTCCGACGAGACCATGCGGAATCTGAATGACAGGATCGTCGTCGCCGCGCGCGGTAACGATGTCGCGATTGCTGACGCTCACACTCTATTCCGAGGACTTGCGGCCCGGCTGACTCACGTACTCGAGGGCGACGTACATCCCTTGGATAGCGGCTACGGCGTCCTGCTTCTGGCATTCCAAGACGTCTACGAGCGCATCGGGCCGTTTATGTAAAGCGGGGCACAACAATAATTCACATGGACTATGGCAAAATAGTTTCACCTTCGCTTTCGGACCTGTCTAGGTTGAATTAGCGACTTGATCGCAATGTTGCGGACTGCTCTGCGAGACCGGTTCGCAAGTCACCAGCTTTGCCGATTGATTGAGACATTCTGGCCCCAATGCCACGCTGAGAGCGGATGCCGAGCAGAACGCATAATCGAAGCCTGATCGCTGATCGTGGCGTCGTGGTCGCAAATCATCCACTTGCGGCCGCGGCAGGCGTCGAAATGTTCGCAACCGGCGGCAATGCAATCGACGCCGCCATAGCGGCCTGCCTGGCTGTGAGTGTTGTCGAGCCCGCGATGTCGAGCATTTTCGGAGCGGGATTCGTCCTTATCCGGCGCGCCGGGGGCGAAATCGTCGCACTGGACAATTACATAGATTCTCCGGCTGCGGCGTACGACGGCATCTACCGATGGGAGTCGGTCGAGGGTGGCATTTTCAGGGTCGAAGGCCAGCTAAACGAGTTGGGTCACCTGGCGGTCGGGGTGCCGGGTTCTCTCAAGGCCTATCACGAATCTGTCGCTCGCTACGGCAGCCTTTCCTGGCCGGAGATCTGCGCACCCGCCGTGAGATTCGCTCGTGACGGATTTGCCATCTCGCCCCTGCTGGCGGACTTCATAAAGAGCCATCGAACGCCCCTCGCCCGATATCCCGACTCCGCCGACGTTTTCCTGGTACAAGGCCTGCCGCGAGAGCAAGGCACGCGACTCGTTCGAACTGATTACGCGGATACGCTTGAATCCATCGCCCGGGACGGCTCCGACCTTCTCTACGGTGGCGAGCTGGCGAGGCGCGTTTCCGAAGACATGAGCGATCACGGCGCTATTCTGACTTTTGAGGACTTGCAGGAATACGAGGTCCGGCGGCGCGAGCCGGTCCGTACGTTCTATCGTGAATATGAAATCGTCGGAATGGGACCGTGCTCGGCGGGCGGTACGCTCCTCGCCCAGGCGCTGAATATCCTCGAGGGTTTTGACGTGGCGAGTCTGGGATTCGGGACTCCCGAGTCGACGCACCTGATAGCCGAGGCGCTCAAACTCGCGTTCGCCGATCGGTATCGCTATCTCGGCGACCCCGACCAAGAATCCGTGCCCGTCGAGTGGCTTATCTCGAAAGAGTACGCAGATCGGCGACGTGTCGAAGTCGACCTTCGCCGCGCGCGAACCTACGAATCCGGCGTTCCGATTTCAGGAGAGCCGGGATTTGAACAAGCCGCAGACTCTGCACGCAATGGGCCGGCTCCGCCGGCGGTGGGCGAAAGTGCAAATACCACTCATGTGACCGCCTGCGACCGGGAAGGGAACATGGTTTCTACCACCCAGACGCTGAACGGCGCATTCGGAAGTCACGTCACCGTTCCGGGAACCGGGATGCTCATGAACAATTGCATGATGCTGTTCGATCCACGTCCCGGTGGGAGGCACTCGGTTGGGCCGTCCAAGCGACCCGTTTCCAGCAACACGCCCACCTTTATTCTCCGGGATGGGAAACCGATGCTGGCGCTTGGGACACCCGGTGCAACACGAATCCCGGCCGCCGTACTGCAGACCATCGCAAACGTGATCGACCATGGAATGCCGCTGCAGGATGCCGTCGAAGCGCCGCGGTGTCACGCGGGTTCGGAGGGGGACGGCCTTCTCCTTGAGCATGGGTTCGCCGCCGATGTCGGCTCCAAACTCGCCGAGCTAGGTCATTCCGTTACAAGGGTTCCACGGGTCGCGGGCGGCCTGAGCGCGGTGGCCTACCGCGACGACGGTACGCTCGAAGGCGCCGGATGCTGGAGAGCGGACGGCGCACCCGCGGGATTTTCGGGCGGGTCAGCCCTTGCACCAGTGGACGGCTTTCAGGCCGATATCGTCTAGTTTCGAACATCGGCTCGCCTCACTGCCGGTCCGATCCACGGTCGCGTAAGCGCATCTGGTGTTGCGTCTGGGGTCTGGCGATCGCCCAAATTGGCGGGAACCGTTGCCCTGTCGCTGCAGAGCCGCGGGACCATGCTCCGCTTCGCGCTGGCGCAACTTCGGGTAGAGCGGCTGAAGACCGGCGGCCCGCCGCGATGCCGACTGTTCTTCTCCAATATGCTTTTCCCGGACCAATCCGGATGGAGAAGGCAAATGAGCGATTCAGAGGGCGATGTAGGCGATCGGAAGCTGCGGGTGGCAGTGGTAGGTCTGGGAGGCAACGGTTCGAGCTTCGCGAGGCTGTATTCAAACCATCCCAAGGCCGACCTGGTGGCCGCTTGCGACATAAATGAGGAGCGGTCGGACTTTGCGTCGAGCCTGGGAGCGACCTTCTTGACCGACTATCGCGCGGTCGCCGCGCTCGACGACTTGGACGCGGTTTCGGTTCACCTCCCCGACCGCATCCACGCCGACGCAGCCCTGGCCGCCATTGACGCTGGCAAGCACGTTTTCGTCGAGAAGCCCATGGCGACCACCATCGACGATTGCAACGCCATCGTCGATGCCATGGATCGAACTGGACTCTGCGTTGCGGTCGGCCAGGTTCTCCGCACCAAAGCCCTTTACAAGCGCATCAAGGAAATTGTCGATTCCGGCGTGCTGGGAACGATTTACTACTGTGAGGGCGACTACATGGTCCATGAATTCTCGAGCGAGAAGGAGGCCGCCAAAGTCGGGCCAACTTACTCGCTGCAGGGCTTCGGCTGTTCGGCGACGCACCCGCTCGACATATTACGTTGGTGTCTCGGCAACCCCGTCGACGTCATGGCCATGGGCAACATCGGGATGGCTCATCCGTCTCATCCCGGCGACGGCTTCATCGCCGCGCTATACCGCTGGCCCGACGGATGCATCGGCCGCGTTACGGGGACATGGGCCTGCAGCTACGACCACAGCTATGAAAATGCCTACGGCATTTCGCTGTTCGGCAGCGACGCCTCCATCGTGCGGGGACACCTCGTTTCATCGGATAGCGGCAACAAGCCCGTCGAGCTCGCGCCTCACCACAAAGCTCACCCCTACGACGACGAGGTTGACGACTTCGTCAACGCTGTCTTGGACGGGCGCAGCCCGGCTACCGATGCGCGTGACGGTGGCAACACGGCCATTGCGATCATCTGCGGGGTCCAGGCCATGGAGTCGGGCAGAACGGTCGCGATCCACAACCGATAGCGGCGTTCGCGATTTCGCGCCGCGTCCGCTGAGCGGCGCCCCTAGCCTCATTCGCTTCTGGCCGAGGCTCCGAGCCGAGGCTGCGCAGCTCGCCGGAACAGGAAAACGGCGCAGATAAACGCGGTCAAGGCAAGTCCCGCGAAAACAAAGAATGCCTCCGACGGCCGATCGGCGACCATCCTGCCTCCGATCTGCGCGCCGCCCAGCGCCGCTATGCTCCAGGGAGCGTTGACAAGCGCCATTGCTCTGCCCGTTTCGCCGGGCCGGGCGAGTTCCTTCGCCAGCGGAGTCATCTGGCCCGAGAGCGCCCACCCGAACGCAGCGGCCAGGGTCCCTGCTAGAAACAGTCCGGGGAGATTGCCGGTTGCAAGACCGTTAAGGACGGATCCGGCGGCCGTCCCCGCCAGGGTTACAAGAACCGGTACCCGCCGACCTCGGCGATCCGAGAACGCCCCCACCAGCAGCATGGTGGCAAGCCCCACGCCGGTTGTGGCGGCCACAAATAAGCCGATCACGAACTTGCTCCCGCTGAGACCCGCGATCATCACCGGACCCATTATCTGAAACCCGCCCCAGAAAAACGTCCGCAGAATTTGTGTCGCGACGAGAAGCTGATACGGGGTCTGTCGCAGCAGCGCCGCGTAACCCATCAGAGTCTTCCGGAGCCCAACGCGCACCTCGGGTTGACGGTGCTCGATACTTGGGAGGATGGCCAGTGCAAGAGCCGCCACACCGCCGGTCGTCACGGCGATATAGAGCGCGAGTGCAGGGTATCCGGCCCATTCCGCGACCGCACCGCCTATGAGCCCGCCGACTACATTCCGCCGTTAGCCCGGCAAACCAGAGCGCCGTCATCACCGACAACCGGTTCCTTGGCGACGCCTCCACGAGGTACGTCTGACTTGCGGTGATATAGAGTCCATCAGCCGCGCCAAGGATGATGGGCAGCAGATATCCGACCATGATCGGCGAGCCAGTGACGAACATGGCGGCGCCGGCGAGCGCTCCCGTCAAGCCCAGGACGATGGTGAACTTCCGGCCCACCGCGTCGCTCAGCGCGCCGCCGGCCACCGCGAACAGGCCCATCCCTGCGAGCCATATCGCCCGCGCATTCGCCGTGAACCCCTGATCTAGTTCGAGGATTTCATCGACATATATGGGTAAGAAAGCAAGTACCGGAGTTGCCACGACTCCGGCGAGAAACTGGATGGCGATGAGAACGACAAGCCGGTGATCGTCCAGAAAGCCAGATACTCGCTGAATGCTCCGCAAATTTGGGGTCAACGAGACCGGCCGGACGTCACGGACATCGGTTCACAAGTTTTACTGACATGTGGCTCACAACCCTTGCATTCGCAACCGCTGGAAACGATCGTCTGGCGGGTGCTTGGCTCGGCGGGCCGATCCCAAATGATCAGACGAGGTACAAGTAGGCGGCTTGCCATAAAGCTCGAAGGTTCGGCCCGGCCGGTTTCAGTCGAGGGATTGCTCTACTGAGACACGAGCGACCAAAGATAGGACGCTATCCCCTTGCCTCGGAATCCACCACAGATGTAGATCAAGACCGTGTCCGGATCGACCGTTCACCCAGCCTCGCACAAAACTCTTGGCACGCATGCCGATCAGTCCCCGTTGGCGGCGGCATGGGACAGTTCAACCCCGGGACTTATCGATCGAACATGGAGATCGCGCTGCGGAAACGGAATCTCCACGTCATTCTTTCTAAACGCCTCGTCGATGGCAAAGTGCAGTTCGCTCTGGGTAGTCAGCCGGTCGCTGACGTTGGCGACGTAGGCGAGTACGCGGAAATTGAGTGACGAATCGCCGAACTCGACAAACAGCACGCGCGGCTCGGGATCCTCAAGAACGCTTTCGTTTGCCGACAGCAGATCCTGAAGGATCGTACCGACCAGCCGGGTATCGGATCCGTAAGCGACTCCGACGATGAAGTCGATTCTCACCCGCTTGTCGTCAAGCGTCCAGTTGGTCACCGTCTGTGAGATCAGGTCTCCATTCGGCACGATGGACTGGGTCTGGTCGAACTTACGTAGCGTCGTGGCCCGGATTCCTATCCGCTCGACGGTTCCAAGAACGCCACCCACGTCCACAACGTCCCCAAGTTTGACCGGTCGCTCGGACATGAGAATCAGCCCGGAAACGAAGTTATTGGCGATGTTTTGAAGACCGAAACCGATGCCGACTCCCACGGCGCCGAAAACGACTAACAGCGAGTCGAGCTGAACGCCGACCGATCTCAGCGCGACGTAGAGGCCCATGAAGACTATCGTGTAGCGCATAAGCGCGCCCATGGTGTGCAGAGTCGTCTGTTCGACGCCCGTCACGGACCCGATCCATCGCTCGAACGCCGAACGCAGCCTCCCCGCCACCAGAAAAGTGACGGTTACTATCGCTGAGAGTACCAGAATTCCCACAACGGTCACCGGGTCTCCGCCCAGGCTGAATAGAGGCGCGTTGAGCGAATCCCAAATAGCGTTCCAGATATGCATGAAACCGCCCTTCCTCGGAACTAAGTATTTTCACCCAAGCTCATGCTAATGGCATCCGCCGACAGATGCCTCAGGCGGCTCGCTTTGGCGCAATGGACGCGATCCGCTCCAACGGCATGAAATTGCTGCGATCGATGAACGCCTTCGTCATCCGTTGATCATCACCTCGCCCGCAAGTGAGCCCCTCTCGCCTCATCATCCCGTCCTAGGGCCCGCGACCGGAATCTCCGGAGTTAGCCCGCTGTCACCGCCAGCAACTCTCCGACGTTCTCGCGAACCTTCGAGATCGCCACGATGAGGTCATCGATATCGGAGCGTGGCCCCAAGAAGACGTTACTGGACAGAGTGAGGACTTCCTCGCTGCAGAGGCGGGCCGTTACCGGGGTTTCCACCTTTGCGTAATTCACCGAACCTTTGTAGCAGCCGCAGGTGAACGGATGGCCCCCGGGCAAAGAATCGGGGATTCTCGCGATGAGTTCGTATTCCTGAAGCGGCTTGTCATAGCCGAGCCTCACCGGGATGCCCTCGGCGGTCATCGCTTCGGCAAAGGTCTCCCGCGGGAGCCCCTCGAACTCCTCCTTCTTGTAGCGAAAGAGGAATTGATAGACCGTATTCACCGTCACGTCGGTGTGCCGAGGCAGAGAACGGAATCCGGGCAACTCGTCCAAAGCGTCGCATAGGTATTCCGCGTTCAACATCCGCACACGGTTTTGCTCGTCAAGCCGTCTGAGTTGGTTCCGCAACAGCGCCGCGAGGATCTCGCTCATGCGGTGATTGCTTCCCAAGACCGGCATCTTGCCGTCACGCTCGCCATCTCGAGCCCAGCGCAGATGGTGTGCGACCTCGGCGGCTTCCTCGTCATCAGTGGTTACAAATCCTCCCTCGCCCGCCGTGAGATTCTTGCTGGCCTGGAAGCTAAAGCCGGCCGTGTCGCCGATCGAGCCGAGTCTTTGGTTACGCCACGACCCGCCCCATCCGTGACACGCGTCCTCGACAATCTTGAGGCTGTGTTTCTTCGCCAAAGCCAGGAGACCCTCCATGTCGGCCGCCCGTCCGCCCCAGTGAACGGGCATGATGGCCTTCGTGTATTCAGAGACGGCCTTCCCGGCGGTTTCCGCGTCGATGTTGAAGGTCTCTTCCTCTACGTCGCAGAAAACTGGAACCGCTCCCACGTTCAATACGGCCAGGGCGGTGGCCACGAATGTATAAGACGGGACGATCACCTCGTCTCCAGGCTCGATACCGGCTGCCTTCAGCGCCACCTGCAGCGCGGTCGTACCGCCATTGACCGCTATGCCGAATCGAGCGCCTTGGTGATGCGCGAACTCCTCCTCGAACGCCGCCACGTGGCGACCGGTGCCCCCCCACCATTCGCCGGCGAGAATCGTTTCACGCACGGCCTCCACGTCCGTCGGATCGCCAACCGGCCAGGGATGAAACGAGCGTTCGCGCACAGGGTTGCCGCCGTTGATAGCCAGTCCCATCGAAAACCTCCGCCTCTTCTCAAGCCGTGGGGCTTCCCGCTCACGCGGCGATCTCGGCAAGGGTGGCCGGACGCCCACGTGACGCTTTCGGTTGCAGTGCCGCGAATCGTATCAGGTCGCTTGACCGCTGGTTCGGCCCGAGCTCCGGCTACTGAGGACGTGAAAGCGTTCTACCCCAAGCGGGCAGAACGAACTGTCCAGCGCGGTCGATTGCCTGCGCCGTGCCCGTCCGCCAACCATGATGCGAATCTTGGGCCTCATGCGCTACTCATGTTCGCGCGCTACCTCAATGTACGCCCGGATGTTGTCCGGCGGAATGCCACGCGCGCACAAGTCGGTCGTCATCTTCGGCGCTCCATCGGCGATAGCCTCCTCATAGGCCCGCCTGATCGTCCCGGGCGTCCCCTGCAGCATGTGCTTCACGGTTCGAACGTTCCACT
>PVBE012533998.1_pt1 | contig 11197 bp, 6 predicted proteins | sample 1631181 | NCBI WGS metagenome assembly PVBE01 (sample SAMN08397723, study PRJNA350692) | Marine metagenome, whole genome shotgun sequencing project. | isolation source: water | place: Pacific Ocean | collected 2012-04 | reverse complement strand
GTTCCGATATGGGCAACCCGGAGCGAAGCTCGACGTCCTCGGGAATACTCAAGGTGGCTGGTTGGATGATCACCGCGACCTCGGCTCTCGATCGCCACAAGGCTGCCTGATCAAGTGAAGTTTGCGCGTGCAGCATGCTCATGTCGTGAATCAAGGCAATACGCTGTTGTCTGAGCGATAGCAGGATCAGCCCGATCAGGCCGCAGGCCACCACAGCTGCAACAAGTCGTCGACTCATGGCGACGACGCATGCTCTGGGGGGTGGTACCGAAGCCTGAGCCCGATCCGAAGGTCATCGGCACTTGAGAGTCGATCTCGATTGAGCTCAAGCAGTCGATCTGTGTGTCTTGCCGAGCCCATGAGTTGCTGAGCCAGTTCCGAGAGTGTGTCACCGGGGCGAACCTCGTACTCGCTGGCTGATTGGGCGACTTGGATATTCGCATCAGCCGGCGGCAGGATGGCAGGGGCGGCGAGGCTTTGTGGCATCTCCGCTGTGGGTGGGATGATGAGCCGAAGGCCCGCCCGAAGCTTGTCTGGGTTTGGAAGGCCGTTGTGTACAGACAGATCTGCCGCGAGGGTTCGATCGCCGTAATAGCGAAGGGCGATGCTCGAGAGTGTGTCCCCAGCACTGACGATGTGCACTGGATGCGAGAGCCCATGGGCGGTTGGCAGTGGCGTGCCTGCCACGGATTCGGTCGATTGCGCGACCTCGGTAGCAGGTGCAGGAACTGCGACAAGCGGTACATACTCGATCGCTCGCTGATCATTCGCGGCCAGAGGATCTCGGGCTGCAAGGCTTCCGGGGGCTCCTCGGGCCACCTCCGCCAAATGGTCCGAGACAAGAATGCCGACAACCAGCAGCAAGGCGAAGCCGATGATGATTGCGAATTTATTCTCTTGAGTCATGTCCACGCATCCATGCGAATGGGCTCACTCTGCTCTCTGCGCCAACCGGGCTGTCCGCATCCTTGCGGGCATTCTGGTCAACTGATTGTCGATCGGATGACCCGGAGGCGTGCCGAGCGGCAGCGCGGGTTCCGATCCAGTTCCTCCTGTTTCGCCTGAACCGCACCAGCCGAAACGTCGATCGCAAGTCCCTCGCGGACGAGTGACGCGAAGCACTGCTTGACCGGCCGATCCTCGAGGCTGTGAAAGGCAATGATGCCGATCCTCGCGCCGGGCCGAAGCCAAGCTACGTCGCCGCTCCGCAATGCCCGCGTCAGTCGATCGAGCAGCGTCTGTAACGCCGCCAATTCATCGTTCACCGCGATCCGGATTGCTTGAAAGGTCCGGGTGGCGGGATGCTGGCGCGAGGTGCGGGCTCGGACGCCGTAGGCTTCGCGGACCAAATCCGCGAGCTGACCTGTCGTTTCGATCGGCCGTCTGCTGCGTTCAGATGCAATTTTTTGGGCGATCCTTGCCGCGAGCGGCTCTTCACCATGCTGCTTGATGATTTCAGCAAGGTCCCGCTCAGACATCGAGGCAACCAGAGAGGCTGCAGTCACAGACGAACTGGAGTCGAGCCGCATGTCCAAAGGGCCGTCCTCAATGAATGAGAATCCTCGGGTGGCGTCGTCGACCTGATTCGATGCGAAGCCAAGATCTGCGAGAACCATGTCGGCGGCGAGCTTCGATTGCTTCAGGAATTCGGGTGCACGGACGAAATTGCCATGGGACGTGTGATGTTCGACGCCCTCGGCTGTCAGCAGTTCTGCTGCTGCCTGGCGATTGTGTTCGTCCAGATCCAGTCCGACCACGGTGACTCCATTCGTGGAGGTCCCGATTGCTGCGGCATGTCCGCCTCGACCAAGCGTGCAGTCCAGCAGTGTCTCTCCTGGGGCTGGGGCGAGAAGCGACACCACCTCCTCAATGAGAACCGGTTCGTGTCCGGAGGGATTCTTCTCGGGGTTTGTCGGGGGACCACTCACATGCCCAGCAGGAGCCGCTCGGGCGACTCGATGCACTCCTTGATATGGACGAGGAAGCCGACTGCTTCGGAACCATCGACGATTCGGTGATCGTAGGACACGGCCAGATACATCATCGGTCGGAGCACAATGGCGCCAGGAGCATCAGGATCCTCGACGGCCCTCTTGGAGATTCGGTGCAATCCGAGTATGCCAGACTGTGGAGGATTGAGGATCGGGGTCGACATCATCGAGCCATAGACGCCGCCGTTACTGATTGTGAATGTCCCGCCCGTTAGATCGTCCATGCCGAGCCGGCCACTTCGGGCTTCGCCAGCAAGTCGGCCGATTTCTGCTTCAATCTCAGCGAAACTGAGCCGGTCGGCGTTTCGAACGACTGGCACGACCAGCCCGCGGTCGGTTCCTACCGCGACCGAGAGGTCTACGTAGTCGTGGTACTCGACCTCATCGCCGTCGATCCACGCATTGATGGCGGGAACGGCCTGAAGTGCAGAGACGACCGCCTTGGCGAAGAAACTCATGAACCCCAACTTGACGCCGAAGCGATCGTGGAAGTCATCCTTGTGGGCATTGCGGAGCCGGATGACTTCGGTCATATCCGCCTCGTTGAAGGTTGTCAGCATGGCAGCGGAATGCTGGGCGGCCACGAGCCGCTCGGCAATCCGGCGGCGGAGTGGTGACATGCGTTCTCGCCGGGTTCCACGATCAGCCGACTGGGTCAGTGGCGTGGCTGCGGGCTCGTGGCGAACGGCTGGCTCGGCCGCAGAGAGGACGTCAGACTTCATGACACGGCCCGCTGGACCACTTCCATGAAGATTGCCTAAATCGACCCCGTGGTCGTGGGCAATGCGGCGGGCCATGGGTGTCGCTCGGAGGCCCGGGTCATCGGCTGACGCAGCGTTCTCGGTTGCCACTTCGACACTGGTGGCGGGATCTGGATCGGGTATCGGGCTGGCAGGCTTCACGCCAGCCTCATCAATCTGTCCAATGACAGCGCCGATGAGCAGGTCGGCGCCTTCCGGTTCAATGATGTGGACGAGCCCGCTGACCGGAGCAGGGAGTTCTTGGGTCACTTTGTCGGATTCGACTTCAACCAATGGTGCATCACGCTCGATCCACTGACCATCTTGGCACAACCACCGGCCGAGTCGAACCTCGGAGATCGACTCTCCTAGGCTTGGGATGATGATGTCCATACTCATTCGTGCTGCTCCTGGGGAAGCGTAGATTCAAAGTGAGTCGAGAGCGCGGCGTCCAGAACAGCCTGTTGTTCCTCTCGGTGAAGGCGGGCGGATCCTACGGCGGGAGAAGCGTTTGCTGGTCGACTGACAACATCAAGACGTATGTCGAACACATCGAAGAAGACGTCGGCGATCCAAGTCCAGGCGCCGGCATTGCGAGGTTCCTCCTGAACCCACGTCCACTTTGTTGCGTTCGAATAGGTATGGAAGATCGCTCGGATATGTTCCTCTGGGAACGGATAAAGCTGTTCGATGCGGACAATGGCCGTATCGGTGACGTCCTCAGCTCGTGCCGTCATCAGATCCAGGGCAATCTTGCCACTGCACAAGATGACGTGACGAACATCCATAGCTTGGACCTTGGTGTCGTCGAGGACCTCGCGGAAATGGCCGGCAGCGAAGTCAGAGACGCTACTGGTAGCACTTCGATGGCGAAGCAGGCTTTTGGGTGTCATGACGATGAGCGGCTTTCGGAAGTTGCGGAGCATCTGCCTGCGAAGAAGATGGAACATCTGCGCTGGAGTGGTCGGGACTGCAACTTCCATGTTGTCGTTTGCGCACAACAGAAGGAAGCGTTCGAGTCGAGCGGAGGAGTGTTCGGGACCCATTCCCTCATAGCCGTGAGGTAGAAGGCACACGAGCCCGCTGTGCCGTCTCCACTTTCGCTCTGCGGACGCGATGAATTGATCGAAGTAGACCTGCCCGACATTGGCAAAGTCACCGAATTGTGCCTCCCACAGCACGAGCATGTTTGGATCGCCGAGTGAGTAGCCATACTCGAACCCGATACATGCTGATTCGGTAACGGGTGTGTTATGTACACACATGCGAGACTGGCCGGTTTCAATGTGATCGAGAGGCGACCATGCTGCGCCGGTCGTTGCGTCAAAGAAGACAGCGTGGCGATGACTGAAAGTTCCTCGTTGACAGTCCTCGCCCGTCAATCTGATCGGGTGACCCTCCAGGAGCAGGCTGCCGTAGGCGAGCAATTCTCCCATGGCCCAGTCGAGGGGCCTGTCCTCGGCGACGGCCGTCGCCCGTTCGGTTAAGAGACGTTGCAGTTTTGGGTGCAGAGTGAAGTCGCTCGGTGTCCTGGCGAATGACTCGCAAATGCGGGTGAGTGTTGGAACTGGCACCGATGTGTCGATGGAATCTCCGCTCCACGACTTGGTGAACCCCGCCCAAGTGGAATGGTCATCGAATGCGGGCGGCGTCGGTCGAACGGGAGCCGAGCGGATGCGTTGCTGGGAGTCATCCATGACAGCGAGAAGTCGCTGCTCTGCTTGATCCGACTCTGATGAATCGATGACGCCGGACTTGGCAAGGTCGGCGGCATACTGCTCGACGATCGACTGTTGGGAACGAACTGCGTCGTATAGCATCGGGTTCGTGAATGCGGGCTCGTCGGTCTCGTTGTGTCCGTATCGCCTCCATCCCCAAAGATCAATCACGATGTCGGTGCCGAAGGCCTCTCGCCAATCTACGGCGAGGCGAGTGGCGCGAATGCACTGGTCCGGGTCGAGTCCGTTGACATGCAGTATCGGAATGTCATGTCCCTTGAGAACATCAGTGCAGTATGCCCCAGAGAAGGCTTCATCATGTTCTGCCGTGAATCCAACCTGATTGTTGATGATGATGTGGATCGAGCCGCCTACGTCGTAGGGTTCAAGGCCCGACATATTTGCCAGTTCTTGTACGACACCCTGCCCGGCAATTGCCGCATCGCCATGCAGGAGCACGGGAAGGCATCTTTGTCTGGTCGTGTCACCACGAAGCCGCTGCTTGGCGCGCACACGGCCTAGCACGACTGGATGTCCCCACTCCAAATGCGACGGATTCGATGCCATGGTGAGATGCATCGGACGCCCACTCGTTGTGGTGATATCGGTGCTGTAGCCTCGGTGATATTTGACGTCGCCGCCACTCTCGATGAAGTCCTCGGTCCAAGCCTCTTCGAACTCGGTGAATAGTTGGTCATACGACTTCTCGAGAATGTTGACCAGGACATTGACGCGTCCCCGGTGGGCCATGCCAAATGCAACTTCCTCGACGTTGTGATTGGCGGCCCCCTCGAGCAGTTCTGTCAACATGGGAATGAGTGTTTCGCCGCCCTCAAGACTGAACCATTTGCTTCCCACGTAGCGACGCATAAGAAACCGTTCGAGCCCGGTAGCCCGCTGGAGGTCCAGGAGAATTCTGTGCCGAGTCTCGTCCGATAGTGGTGCATGGGCATTCTGTGACTCGATTCTCTCGTGCCACCAGGAACGCTTTTTGTCGCAGCGGAGGTGCTCACTTTCGATGCCCATGGTGCCGCACCAGCTGATCTTGAGATGCGAAAGAATGTCACGCAGCATCGAAGGATTCGGCAGCGGGAGAGGGCCAGGGTTGAACTCAGAGTTCAGGTCCTGGTCCGTCAATCCGAACTGGTCAATCTCGATGGCTGTCGTATCAAGTTTGCGTCGCTTGAGCGGGTCGATATCCGCCGCGAGATTTCCCCACGTGCGGTAGGCCGCCAACAATCTCCAGACGGATGCTTCCCCATTATTTTTTGTGTGGTGTGGAGTTGTTGAAGCGAGCGCAAACCCCTCGAAGAAGTGCCGCCACGACTCGGGAACGGTCTGAGGGTCTTCCTGCCACCTTGTGTGCAGGGCGTCGATCCACGGTGCATTCCAACCGTTGATTCCGACATCTGCGGATGCGAGCGCAGCCACCGGCGGGGCCGGTGTCTGGTGAGGCGAGCATTGCTGTTGCGGGTCCATGGTGGAGTCGTCCATCGTGATCGACTGGGGACTGGTTGATAATCAGGCCGGGATTGCGCTGGCAAGACCAGCAATTGTACCGCACCAATGGCTCTTGCAGGCCATCGGCGTTATTGGGCGACTTGCTCTTCGCAGAGGCGAACTACAGCAGTGAGATGGGGTCGACATCGACGACCAGCGACGGATCGTTCAAGGCCATCTCGCGGCGAGCGTGGTGGAGCCACAGTTGCAGAATGTCTGCGGTCGGGGCTGCTAGCAGAACCTCTCGCCTGTGGCGGCCGCGAATGCGGGCCAATGGGCATGGCATCGGGCCAATGACGCTTCCACCTTCAGGTGCCAGGGCATGAAACGTCTTGGCCGTATCGTCAATAGTCCGCTCGCACGCGGTGAGATCGGCGTCGCGGGTCACGATGCGCGCCATGCGGGTAATTGGTGGCAGCGCAGCGTCCTGCCGCTGGGCACGCTCATACTCCAGAAACTCCTCAATGCGCCCGTCGCATGCCATCGTGATTGAAGCGGCCTCTGGGTCAAGCGTCTGGACGATCGCTGTTCCCGTCGCGTCGCTCCGGCCACAACGGCCAGTGACTTGAGCAACCAACTGCATCGTTCGTTCGGCAGCTCGAAAGTCCGGCATGTGAAGTGCAGTGTCGGCGTCAATGACGCCCACCAGTCGAACACCAGGAACATCGAGCCCTTTGGCGATCATCTGAGTACCGAGGAGTACTCGGATTTCACCGCGTTGAAAGGCTCCCAAAACCGTGTGGAATTGATCGGCCCGGTTCATGGAGTCCGAGTCCATTCGATACAGCGTCTTTCCAACTATTAGGTCGGGTCGAAGGGCGACCACTTCCTCTTCGATTCGTTGCGTACCCGAACCGAGTCGGACAGGTTTGCCGCCACAGTCAGGGCAACTGCGAGGAAGGCGTACTTCACGCTGGCAGTGGTGGCATCGGAGGAATCCGCCTGTTGGGAGATCGCCCGCCCGGTGGTACACCATCGTGACGTCGCAGTGTTCGCACTCGAGAACCCAGCCGCAAGCGCGGCTACTGCACGCGATGTGGGTTGCCCATCCTCGTCGATTGAGCAGAAGGAGGGCCTGATGGCCTGCTTCGAGGGTTCGTGACAGTGCTGCGCGGAGTGTTGGCCCGAGGGCGCCGCAGTACTTTGCGTCGCGCCGTCGCTCTTCGGTCATGTTGACGATTCGTGTGCGTGGTGTACTCAGACCGGGGGCGCGTTCAGGGAGTCGGTGCAAGGTCCAGTCACTTCGCGTGTTCGCATTCTGCCATGTCTCGAGCGAGGGTGTTGCGCTGCAAAGCAGGATGGGACATTGGGCGATGTGCGCACGCTGGATTGCGACATCTCTGCCGTGATATCTGGGGGTCGAGTCCTGCTTGAAGGACGCATCATGCTCTTCGTCGACAACGACAAGTCCGAGCCGATCTGGAGGAATCGGAGCAAACACACCGCTTCGGGCTCCGAGAACAATTCTGGTTTCGCCACGGCGGATTGAGTCCCAATACGCGTGCCTGGTTGCGGGTGGAAGGGCCGAATGAATGAGTCCGACGGACTCGTCAGGGAATCGGCTCGCAAGCCTCGTTGCAGTTTGGGGCGTTAGCGCGATTTCCGGTACGAGTATGAGTGCGTGTTGATCCATTTCAAGGAGAAGCTCGATCAGCCGCAAGTAGACTTCGGTCTTGCCACTCCCCGTGACGCCGCGTAGCACATGGGATGAGAAGCCGCGGCCCATGCACTCAGCTACGGCGTCGATGATTTTCTGTTGCGTTTCGGTCGGTGTTGGTGCCGGAGAACTGTCTAGATGGCGAGGCGACCATCGCGACTCGATGACGGTCCGTCGGTGTTCTTCAAGAAGACCACGTTCAACCAGCGCCGTAATAGGTCCGAATGTTGCGACGGAAGCGCGGTCCCGCAACTGGGTGCGCTCAATGGGCAGATCCTCGGCGGGAATTGCGAGGATTGTGTCAAGGATCTTGCGCTGCGCGGGGCCGAGTCGGCCCTCTTCTGCGGCCGCCGCTGCCGGGGAATAGAACCGCCGTTGAATGCGCCCCGTCTGCCGACGCACAGGGGCAGGCATCATGCTGGAGAGCGTTGGCCCGAGCGGGGCGAGGTAATAGCGTGCCATCCACTGGCCAAGTTCCAGAAGGTCTGGAGAAAGTTGAGGGCGATCATGTCGAGCTAGAACGTGTTTCACGCTACCGCTGCGTGTGGGGGCCGCGTCGGAGGGGCTGCACATGACCCATCCCGCAGTGCGGGTATTCCCTCGGCCAAGAGGCACGATGACGGCCTCGCCAGGTTCAAGATCGGCGAGCTCTGGGGGGACTGCGTACGACAGCCCTGTTCCAGCCTGGTCGATGGGACGGTCCACAGCAACGCGGATCCAGCCAGCAATTGGTTCGGGGAAGAGATCCTGCACGCCAGCATTGTCTACACTTCCGGGCATGCCGGATGCAACTCCATCAGCGAGATTGGTTCTGGAGGACGGTTCCGTCTTCGCAGGCCGCTGTTTTGGGGCTCATACAACCGTGTGTGGCGAGGTCGTCTTCTCGACGGCAATGACCGGATACCAGGAGTCACTGACCGATCCCAGTTATCGGGGGCAGATTCTGGTGTCGACGCCGGCCCATGTAGGGAATTACGGGGTCTGCGAACATGACATCGAGGCGGTCGACCCGCAGGTGGCGGGCTTTGTGGTACGGGAAATCGCTGCAGTTCGCTCTAACTGTCGCTCTGAAGAGGACTTGCCAGTTTGGTTGGAGCGTGCGGGGGTCCCAGGTCTGAGCACGATCGATACCAGGGCACTCGTGAGGCGCCTGCGGGGGGCTGGGGTGATGCGAGGGGTTCTGGCCGTGGGAGACGCTCGGCACAATGGCGATCTTGTATCGCTTGCTCGCAACCTGCCTGAGATGGCAGGACAGGATCTTGCGACCGAGGCGGGGTCTGAACCACCAACAGAGTGGCTGGAGCCCGTGGACAGATGGTGGCCCTCGTCCACCCATGCATCGCCTCTCGGCACCCCGTATCGGGTGGTTGCCATTGACTGCGGCGCGAAGCGGAATATTTTTCGCCAGTTGGTCTCGGCTGGATGCGAAGTACTGCCGGTTGCGGCTGGAACATCGGCGGCCGACATTCTGGCAATGAAGCCCGAAGGCATCTTTATCTCCAACGGGCCTGGAGACCCAGCCGCAGTCACAGCGGTGATTGGAGTGGTCCGAGAGATGATCGGCGAAGTCCCAATGTTTGGTATTTGTTTGGGTCACCAACTGCTGGCATTGGCTTTAGGTGCCAGCACGTGGAAGCTGCCATTCGGACATCGTGGTGCCAATCAGCCGGTGCGAGATCTCGAATCAGATCGCATCTTCATTACGAGCCAAAATCACGGATTCTGCGTGGACGCCGAGTCACTTGAGGCCGTGGAATGCGTCGTGACGCATTCGCATCTCAACGATGGCACGGTTGCGGGATTCAGGCACGAATCACTCCCGATCCGCGGCGTCCAATTCCATCCGGAGGCATCTCCGGGGCCCCATGAGGCTGCGTGCCTGTTCGGCTGGTTCAGCTCGGTGATGGAATCGCGCCGAACGGCCGATGCGGTTGCAGGAAAGGCCCCCTAGGGCTACCGTACGCCCTCTCGGCGTAGCCGGCGAAACGGAATCGCCGGGAGTGGCCGGTGATCCTGCAGCCGGCTTTGAGAGAGTTGGCCGTGGGGGGGTTAGTGCGTTCCGAGACTGAGAGTGGAGACCACGCATGAACTGCCGCCTTATGGCGCGTATTCGGATCTGGACCTTGGTAGCAACCCTTGCAGCGATTGGCACGCCTTGTGTCTTTGCCGCTGAAGGTGATCCGCCCAGTGATGACAAGTCGGAGCAAGTCGATCTTGCGACGCAACATGCTGCAAAGGTGAACGCGGCGTTGCTCGCTGCGCGCCGTTTGGAGCGTGAGGGCTTGTGGCGGCAGACCGCTGCGAAGTATTCCGAAGTGTTGCAACTGATGCCCGGAAACGAGCAAGCCAACCGCGGATACCAGCAGGCCATGGCAATGCTTGATCAAGGTGGGATGTTGACTGACTCAAAGAAGACCGGTGCAGGTTCTGTCGAGCAGCAGTATCAGGAGCAAAGGTCACGCGCGACCGTGGAGTTTGAGGAGGGCTATTCCCGAGCAAACCAGTTGATGTCGCAAGAGGACTTTGCAGGGGCCGACCGAGCCATCCTGACTGCCCAGATCAAACTCCGCCAGCGCAAACAGTATTTGTCGCAGGGCGAGTTGGAGAGCATGAATAAACGTGCCGAGAACTTGATTGCAGTCATCGGCGAGGCTCGAGTAAACGCCAGGCTGCTGTCGCAGCAGGCGGCGTCCGTAGAAGCGGAGCAGTCTCGCGGCGCGGAGATTCACAAGGCAGAGACCGAGAAGGCCAAGATCATCACCGAGAACCTCATTCGGGTTCGATATCTCCAGGCAGAGTTGAAGTACCGCGAAGCACTTCAGGTGCTCGACGAGATCCTGTTCATTGACCCCCAAAATCCTGCGGCATTGGCGCTGCGAGACGTCATTCGAACAACTGATATGTATCGGCGGTTCAGTGATTACCAGCAACAGCGAGCATTCGGCGAAGCCGAGGTTTCGTTGGACCATCAGCGGCTGCAGCAGATCCCCGCTCGCAACCTGAGCGGTCCTGGTGAACGATCAACCAGCGGTCTGATGACCTATCCAGAAGACTGGCCACAAATCAGCCATAGGCGTGGTACCGACGGCGGCTACATGATGCCTCCGGCAGATCGAGCGATCTTCCGAAAGCTTCAAGAGATCAAGCTTCCGTTCACGTTTCCCCCGACGACCACGTTCGAGTCCGCCCTGAATATTCTTTCAGAAGCGATGGGTGGGATACGAATCTACACCGATTGGAAGTCTCTTGAAGAAGACGGTGTTACGACAGATACCGAACTCGAATTGGATCTCAACGAGCAGCCAATGGACATTGTGCTCTCGCGTCTTTTGCAACAGGTTGGCGATGAAAACACGCATCCAGAGTGGGATGTCCAGGACGGCATGTTGGTCGTTTCCACAAAGGCGGCACTCCAGCGGCGTGTGATTCCAATCGTGTACGACATCCGTGACCTCGTTATGCCAATTCCGAACTTCAACGATCCGCCCAACCTAAATCTTGGTGGTGGCGGCGGCGGCGGCGGTGGCGGCGGTGGCGGCGGTGGCGGCGGCGGCGGCGATGGTGGGTTGGCGGCGGCCAAGGGAAGATCAG
>PVBE011134255.1_pt1 | contig 11198 bp, 6 predicted proteins | sample 1631181 | NCBI WGS metagenome assembly PVBE01 (sample SAMN08397723, study PRJNA350692) | Marine metagenome, whole genome shotgun sequencing project. | isolation source: water | place: Pacific Ocean | collected 2012-04 | reverse complement strand
TCTTCGTCCTCGCGCCCTCTCTCCGGGCGCCCATCGATCTCGACGCGGACATGGTCGCCATCGTCGTCTATCGTCGTCGTCTCCTCTCACCACCACCGACGCGTCACCGTGTATCGCGCGACGTTCACCATCGTCATCACCCATCCACCCATCACCCATCGCGTCACCACTCGAACGACACCCGACCCGATCCTCGAGGGTCGTGATCGGAGAATGAGTCCCTCCCATCGACGTTACGTGCACCACTCGTCGCGCGCACACCACGGAGACGGTCGATCACACCGATCGATCGTCCCGTCGACTCGACTCGACTCGACGCGCGCGCGGTCGCGGTCGCGGAGGGCGCGAGAGGGAGACGCGGAGGGAGCGAGCGCGTGGGAGAGAGACACCGGACGGGAAGAGACGAGGAGAGGACGCGTCGAGGGCGATGGGTCCGCGCGAGAGTCGCGCGAGGGCGTGAGACGGAGAGACGGAGAGACGGACGGCGCGCGCCATGTCGAACGCGCGCGAGGTGGAGCGAATGGTGCGACGGGCGTGCGCCGAAGACGGGCCGAGCGTGGATCCAGAGGCGATGCGAGCGCTGAAACGCGCGGTGAGAGCGGATGAGAACGCGTTGAGGTGCGCGCACGAGGCGCTGGTGGGGATCGTGCGGGGAGGGAGGTCGAGCGCGGGGAAGAGGACGCGAGCGGTGACGGCGACGGCGGAGCTCTTCGAACGGTCGAAACTTTTTAGAGAGCTCACGTTGGACACGTTGGACGAGTTTCTCAGACACGCCGTGGGGACGGACGACGACGTAGCGCTTCCAGACGTGCCGAAGGGGTCGGCGGAGAGATTGAGAGAGCACGCGATCGATACGTTGGACGGTTGGGTGAGCAAATTCGGCACGCGGTACAAGCAGCTCGCGCTGGCGCGCGCATTCGTGACCACTCGCTTGGGTGATGAAGCTCCCGAGGCGCGAGCGGAGAGAGCTCGTCGCGCTGAGATTGAGCGCGAACACGCGGCGCAGAGACAGCTTCAGCAGAGTTGGCGAACGATGGCGCGAGAGCTTCCGGCATTGTTGAACGAAATCGACGAGTCGCAAACCAGCGCGCGGACTTGTTTTCATTTACTCTTCGGGCCTCGATTCGACACGGACATCGAAAAGACAAACGTGATGTCCATGGTGGGGGCGAACGAATCGGTCGATCGCCAAGATGACGACGCAGAGGAGGATTGGGAAGACGTCAAAGACGGAGCGGCGAACGAGTGTCGTTTCGGACGAGGTTCACATGATTCCGTTTCCAATGACATCGTGTTGAAGGAGACCGCTGAAAACGAGCCCATCTTAGAACAACTGCGCGGCATATATCGTTCGACAAAGGCTCGCTATGTGACTCGGATGAGTGAGATTCTACAAGTCTTGGGCAGAATTCAACCCGGCAACAAGGACGATGATGGGCGCATCGTCATCACCATGGATGAGCGCTCTGAAAACGTCAACACGTTGGGTGAATTGAAAGAGAGCATGAGTTCATTCGTTAAAAGGTGCGAAGCCCTGCGCCTGATCGAAAGACGCCCCGAAGAAGACGTGGACGTCGAGCTGACGCTGGAGGACGCCGAAACGGTTCAAATGGAGGACGAGGATATCGAGTCCCGTCAAGGCGCCTCGAATCGTGCCCTGGACGCTCTGCTCGAGCGCGCGACGAACCGTCGACATCGAGGCGTCAAGAGTAGCGCCCAGCGCGCGCGAGAGGAATTGGCGAAACGAAAAGCGACGGAGGACGTCTCTCGACGTGCGCAAAAAATGCTCGCGAGTCAGATCAAAGCGCACAACGATGAAGTGCTCGCCGAAGCGAGCCTGGATGTGTTTGAGGTTGAACGTAGACGTCAAACCGATGCATCAGAGGCTCTCGTGAGCGATTTGATGGACGAGGAGATCACGCGCTACAACGAGTTGATGGCGAAGGGCGCGACGCCGCAACGACGAATTGAAAATAGACTGAAACATCTCAAGCGAAGAAAGAGATGAATAGGACACTTCTGGATTTGTTTTGTGTGAAATTAGAAACCTGTACTAGTGCTCTGTCGCGAGTAAAATCTATCAGTTTTGTTTCGCCTTGCCTTGACCCAATTTTTTCCTTCTCTGTGCGAACATGTACGCGTAGAGCGAATAGAACAAAAATGGGTACACGACCAAGAGCCCGTTGAGAAACGACGGGTAATCGAACGCGAAATTAAACGCATTCGGCATCTCGATGGCGTACATTTTCGTTTTCCGCGCGTAAGCCCGCGCGTCGTACATCAGCTTCATCTCCGCCCCCGCTCCGAGCGGATACAGCGGCACGAACACCGTGTACCGCAGCCACGTCAACCACTTCGGGTTCACGCCCACGAGTGATCCGACGTACGACGGATACCGAATCACCTCCGTCATTGCCCACGCTAAAATCAACGCCGTCGCCGCCGGTGTCCCGTGCGACGATCTCACCGAGTCCAACGCGCACTTTAAACAGTGCGTTCGTCCCGCCCACTGCATGAGCGCCGCCGACGTCGGCGACTTTGTCACCCCCATCGCCGCGTGCATCACCTCCGCGAACGACAACAGTTGAAACGTCATCAACGTCGTCCTACACGTCTCATACACCGTCGTCGTCCCCACCGTCATCATCGCTCCCACCGCTCGCACCAACACGCACCCCCATCCAACCGCCTGCGCGCCGTTGTACGCCACCAGATACGTCGTCTTCATCGCTCACCGACGGACCGCGCGCGAGGAAGGAAACGAACGAACGAACGAACGAGAGGACGCGACCGATCGACGCGTCTTCCCCGCCGAGCGGTCCCGCGTCGGTCCCGCGTCCACCTCTTCGAGACCCTACCTAGGGTTCAGACCACACCCCGGGCGGCGACGACGTCCATCGCTCGAAGTTTCGTTCGGTCCGTCGTCCGAGTCGTGCGTTTGATTTGATTGATGGATTGGATTGAAGAGTGACGATGAATGAATGAATGCGTGTCTGTCTGTCTGTCGTCCGGACTCGACGACGCGCGACGAACGTCGAGGAGGGTCGACGATGGAGTCCGACGACGACGTCATCGTCGGTCGAGGGCGCGATCGAGAGGGAGAGGCGGACGAGGAGGTGGACGACACGGTGGCGCTCCTGGGTGACGTCCGAGACGTCGTCGCGGGTGATGGGACGGCGACGAGAGGACGGACGGAGACGAGGGAACGGTCTCGCGAGAGGGGGGTGAGCGCGGTGGAAGAACGCGCGAGATGCGTGCGGTTTCGCGTGGACGGGATGACGTGCGCGGCGTGCGTGCGAGCGGTGGAGGAGGCGATGAGAGGGGTGGACGACGTGACGGCGAGCGCGGCGTCGTGCGCCACGGGCGAGGCGACGGCGACGGTGAGAGAGGGTGCGGACGTCGCGCGCGTGGGAGAGGCGGTCGTGTGTGAGGTGGAGGCGTGTGGCTTCGAGTGCGAGGTAGTGCGAGAAGAGCGTTCGGGGGTGGTGGTGAGATTGGACGTGCGCGGGATGAGGTGCGCGGCGTGTTCGACGAGCGTGGAGAAGACGCTGCGAGACGCGAGGGGGGTGTCGTCCGCGAGCGTGAGCATGATTCCCGAGGGAACGGCGGTGATCGCGTACGATCCACACGTGACGGGCGTTCGAGATTTGATCGCCGAGGTGGAAGACATGGGATTCGAGGCTGGCGTTTCTCGCGGAGACGCCGCGGCGAACGAGACAAAGCGGCGAGACGCAGAGGCGCGACAACGGGAAGAGTTGAAAACGAGCGCGGCGTTCACGGTGCCGATCATTCTGAGTAATTTGATTTTTGAGAGAATTTGGAGTCCCAAACTCGTGAAAGGGCTCTCGATGTGGGTCATCGTGCGATGGGCGCTCGCCACCAAAGTTCAGTTTGGCGTCGGGATGCGATTTCACCGCGGAGCGGTCAACTCGCTCAAACGAGGAGCGAGTAACATGGACGTTCTCGTCTCGCTCGCGACGAACGTCGCATATGGGGTCAGTGTGCTCAGTATTTTTCATTGCGTCTTGTTCGGATCCATGCTCGGACGAGATTATTTCGACACGAGCGCCATGTTGATAACTTTTATACTGATAGGAAAATATCTCGAAATGACGGCGAGAGGAGAGACGACAGCGGCAATCACGAAATTACTGGAGCTCGCTCCTCGAAACGCCGTGTTGATGACGCCTTCGGACGGTGATGACGACGCGTACGCGGAAAAGGATATCGATGTCGATCTGGTTCAGGTGGGAGATTTGTTGAAAGTGTTGCCCGGAGCGAAAGTTCCGACGGATGGCGTCGTGGTTCGCGGTGAAGCCTTCATCAACGAGTCCATGGTCACCGGAGAGACGATGCCGGTGACGAAAAAGGTTGATGGACAAGTGATGAGCGGTTCTATCAACGAAGGCAACGCGTTCGTGATGCGTGCGGAGAAAATTGGAGCAGATTCAGCTCTCTATCAGATCGTTCGCCTGGTGGAAGAAGCGCAACTCGTTAAGGCACCGATACAAGCCTTTGCGGATCGGGTTTCAAACATCTTCGTACCCCTTGTCGTGACCATGGCCGCCATCACGTTTTGCAGTTGGCTCATCGCGGGATGGGCGCACTCGATTCCCGATACTTGGATTCCAGAAAACGAAAACCGAGCTCTCTTCGCGATGATGTTTGGAATATCCGTTCTCGTCACCGCTTGCCCGTGCGCTCTTGGTCTTGCCACGCCCACGGCCATCATGGTGGGCACGAGCGTCGCTGCGACGAATGGAATCGTCATCAAGGGCGGTGACGCGCTGGAGCGTGCGGGTAATCTAGATGTAGTCGTCTTCGACAAAACTGGTACGCTAACCACCGGCTCGCCGACGGTGACGGCGTTTGAATCGGCGCAACCGGAAAATCTGGAGCGAATCATCAGTTTGGTGGTTTGCGTGGAGAAGGATAGCGAACATCCGGTCGCAAAAGCTGTTCGAGACTATGGTCGTCGTCAGAGTCCTGCAGAGATCCCCGCGAGTTCGAAATCTCAAGTCCAAGTGATTCCCGGGCAAGGAGTCTGTTGCGCGGTGGGAGGTAAAACCGTGGCGTTGGGTAACGAGAGATTGATGAAGGAGAGAGGAATGATACTCTCTTCGGACTCAATCGCAAAGTTTACATCGAGGAACGAAGAAGAAGGGAACACGGTAGTTTTTGTTGGAATCGAAGGATCTGTCGAGGGTGCTTTCGCTGTTTCCGATGAGTTGAAATCCGACGCTCAAGAAACGGTGGAAGAACTGCACGAGCGAGGCATCGCGACCGTCATGGTGACCGGTGATAATTGGAAAACCGCGCGCGCGGTGGCGAATAAGTGCAGAATCACGAATATTCACGCGGAAGCGTCTCCCTCCGACAAGGTGAAGATAATCAAGGAATTACAATCCAAGTGTTCGCCGCGGTCCACGCATAAATTCAAACCGACCGTCGTGGCCATGGTTGGAGACGGAATCAATGACGCGCCTTCTTTGGCGTGTGCGAGTCTTGCGATGGCTATAGGCGCCGGTGCGGACGTGGCCATCGAGGCGGCAGATTTTGTGCTTATGCGCGCCGACCTTCACACCGTCGTGAGAGCAGTCGACATATCGCAAAAAACCTTCGCACAAATTCGACAAAACTACATCTGGGCACTAGGATACAATATCGTCACGTTACCGTTGGCAGCTGGAGTGTTTTATCCTAAAATCAGGGTTGCACCTTGGCTTGCGAGCATACTGATGGCTTGCAGTAGCATTTCGGTCGTCGTCGCATCATTGTCACTCAACCGGAAATGTAAGGAGTCCAAACCGCCGACGTTGCGAGGTATAAAAATTAGAAATTAGACATGTACCACTAGTAGATTAGACGAGTGGAGTGATGGAATTGTAAATGTACAAGCTTGCATATAGTTGAATGAAGTGATGGTCTAATTTGTGCTATTTTTCGCCTTCTCCATGCGCGCCTTTGCCGCCAGCCGTTGCTTCTTATTCTTCTTCGGAGTCTTCAGTTCGAGGAGACCCGTCGGTGGTGTGATCTCCATGAACCCACCCTTGGTGTCGACGAGAGGTACGATCTCCTTCACGAAAGGCACGTACACATAAAAATCGGCGTCGATTCCAGTCTCTTCGTCCAGCGCTACGAATTCAACCTTCAACAAGTCCTGAGTACCGGCGCCGCGAACGATGTCGGCGACCGTGCCCACTTCGTTCCCTGTCGCTTGATCAATCACTCGCAACCCTTCGAGCTCCTGAGCATAGAACTCATCGTCGCCATCGTCGTTCTCGTCATTTTCACCATCTCGCAAAGGAGTTCTGTCACTCGGTAAAATGTACAAGCGCGTCCCGATGAGCTCCTCCGCCGCGTTTCTATCGTCGCACCCCGCGAGTTTGACGATGACATCGTTTCTACCCTTGCTCGTCACCCACCGTCCGCTTCGAACCTTCACCTCTCGAACCTCACCAATGGGTGCGTCGAATTCTCCACTCTTGGTCGATTTCCCTTGAGGTGCGAGCTCCACGCGCAACGCGGCTCCCGTCGTCATGAAGCGTTCCTCGACGAAGTCCGTCATGGGCTTCACTCGAACCTCTCCGCGCAGGCTGTGCGCGCCGACGACGGCGCCGACTTGCACCAAGTCATCGGACGAAAATGTCTCGCTCGTCTCCCCGACGTCGGACGACGCGAACGAGGGTCGGGGCCCTCTCGCGCGCGCCCCGCGGGTGGACGCGCTCGTTCGCCCGCGCCAAGCCGCCGCCGGCGCTTCGATAAGGGCGACGGCGCGCATATCGTCCGACGCGACGCGCGAGAGCGGTTGAAGATTGAAAAGAAACGCTCGAGCGAGCGTACTACGCGTCGATGAACGGTCTCCGTGCGACGCGACGCGCGTCGAGAAGTCTCGATGCGCGAGACCGGGAACGCCGCCACAACCGGTCGGTCGAGGACGCGAGGCGTTCGTCCGCCGTTATGGGCGTCGCCGGTCGCGATGACGGCGAAAAGTTCGTCGTGTTGAATAAACGCAAAGGAACCTCGGGCGCGGCGGGCGAGGAGGCGCGAAAGAAGCGCGATGCGCGACGAGAGGCGGAGGCAAAGGAGCGAAAAGTCGTCAAGCTGAGCAGTTCGCAGCGACGGAAGATGAAAAAGCTCGCCGAGGAGGAGCGAAAGCGAAGCGAGCGGGCGCAAGTCATGGCGATGCTCGAAGCAAACAGTGCGAACGAGCAGACGCTCGGGTTGATGCGCTCGACGACGAGTTTAGGATCGAGAGAGACGGCAAAGGAGAAGATTCGGAGAGCGCTCAAGGCGGAGCGAGCCGGCGTGGAACTGGAGGACTTGAAAGATTCGAGACTGACGAAGAGACCGAAAGCGGCCGTCGAGGAAGAAATGGAAGAGAGCGAAGACAGCAGCGATAGCGAGGTGGATCGCGCGGCTAGATTCGAAACGAGAAATGTGCGAGATGCTGACGCCGAGACCGTCGACGACGATACCGACGGCGAAATTGATGAAGACAATGCGCTCACACAGGCTGCGATTCGAGCCGCTGAGGCGGCAGGTATGGCTTCGTTAGACGACGCCACTCGTGAATTAGTGAAATCTCTGCGTGCGAGAGCGGGTATCACGGAAGATGGCGACAATCCGAAATCCCACGTCTACAGAGGTTTGCATCAAGAGGTGTTTAAAGGCTGCTCCTTCGTCGTTCCGGTGCAGAGAATAGATGCCATCATCAAGACTCGTGAAGGTCTTCCAATAGTTCAAGAGGAGCACGAAATCGTGGACGCTATCAACACGAATCCCGTCACGGTGATCTGTGGCGCCACGGGTTGCGGTAAGACGACTCAGGTGCCGCAGTTTCTGTACGAAGCCGGATACGGCGATCCGAGTTGTGATAGCCATCCGGGAGCGGTGGCTGTGACTCAGCCACGTCGTGTGGCGGTAACATCCACGGCACGCCGAGTCGCGGAAGAGCTGAATGTTCCACTCGGCGATGAGGTGGGTTATCAAGTTCGTTACGACAAAAACGTGGGAGATAGTCCCCGGATCAAGTTCATGACGGATGGTATTTTGCTGCGTGAAGTGCAGTTGGATTTCCTCTTGCGCAAGTATTCCGTGGTCATCATCGATGAGGCGCACGAACGGAGCGTAAACACCGATATTTTACTAGGTCTACTCTCGAGAATCGTGCCTCTTCGCGCCGCGTTAGCGGCCGAAGGGAAAGCTGTCACACCGCTTCGCTTGGTGGTCATGTCCGCTACGCTCCGAGTCGAAGAGTTCGTGGAAAATAAGAAGCTGTGTCCGACTCCTCCCGCCCTTCTTCAAGTGGCCACGCGTCAGTTCCCAGTCACCGTTCACTTTTCACGAAGAACCGAGCACGTCGATTACGTCGGTGCGGCGATAAAGAAGGTATTGGCCATCCATCGCAAGTTGCCGCCGGGAGGAATATTGGTGTTCCTCACCGGTCAGCGCGAAGTCGAGATTGTGTGTCGAAAGCTTCGAGACGCGTATCCTCTGCACAAAAAGTCGGAAGATGGCGAATCCGGAGACGGTGAAGATTCCATCGAATCCGGGGATGGTGTCGAAGACACGTTCGATGTCGATGCGATCGATGCAGGCGGAGAGGATCTGGGTGGCGAGGAGGAAGACGAACCGGATTTCGACGGCGAAGATGACATGTCTGACGTCGCTAGTGACATCAGCGAGGAAGACGACGTGCTCGTAATGGGAGGCGAAGGAGTGGGCGAAGAAGAAGCTGCAGAGGCTGAGGCAGCGTGGACTCGAGAACACGCACCGTCCACGGGATTGGATGGGAACAAAACCGGTGATACCGGTCCGGGCGGTTTGAACGTCTTGCCGCTCTACGCTCTTCTTCCAGCTCACTTGCAGCAAAGAGTGTTTCAGGAAACACCCGACGGATCAAGAATGGTCATCATAGCCACCAACGTCGCGGAAACATCGTTAACTATCCCAGGAATTCGATACGTCGTCGACGCAGGTAGGGCGAAGGAGCGAGTGTATGAGCGAGACGCCAGTTTGTCCCGTTTTCAAGTCGGATGGGTGAGCAAGGCGAGTGCAGATCAGCGAGCCGGTCGTGCCGGTCGGACGAGTCCAGGACACTGTTATCGTCTATTCAGCAGCGCTCATTTCGTGGATGAGATGAAGCAGCACGCAGACCCTCAAATTTTGAGCGTCCCCATCGAAGGCGTGGTTCTCCAGATGCGGGCCATGGGTATTGACAAAGTCGTGAACTTTCCGTTCATCTCCCCTCCCGATAAAACTGCCCTCAGTGCGGCCGAGCGAACGCTACAGATTCTTGGTGCGGTCGAAAAGAGTAGGCACGGAGGGGAAGAGATTGGACCCCTGACTGACCTGGGGCGCGCCATGGCGGTGCTACCAATAAGTCCGCGGCATTCAAGAATGTTATTCGCCGCCGCTCAGAGCATGGTGGATGGTTGTCTTTCACCAGCCATCGCCATCGCTGCTGCTTTGAGTCTCGATAGTCCATTTCTCCGGAACACGGAAGAGACTGGAGAGGAGGGTGAAAAAAGTGGTTCGAAGGGTCCACCACCACACGTGAAATTTCACCACCCAGCGAGTGACGCTCTTTCCGCGGCGCAAGCACTTCTCGCATACGATCGATGCAAAGGAGCGAAAGCGGCCGAAGTTTTCTGCAGCAGCAACAAACTTCACGCGAAAACGATGCGTGAAATGTCAGATTTGCGGCGTCAGCTGAAGCGTCTCATCGTCAGCCTCGCGAGTTCTTCATCAAAGCTTTCTGGCGTCATCTTTTCAGAAAACGTGCTTCGAGAGCTTGAAGCGGACGTCGAGGCGGCGAAGACGCTCCCACCCGGAGGGGATATCGAGCGGGCGCTGAGAAAAGCGCTCTGTGCGGGGTGGGCGGATAGGATCGCTCGTAGATCGAAGCACAAGGAGCTTGAACAAGCGACGCGAGCGAATGAAAAGTCGTCAAAGGCGACGCGTTACATTCCGGCGCTCCTCGACACCGCGGTGTTTCTCCATCCGACGTCATCTCTACACCGGTCCTCTCCGGACTACGTCGTTTACACCGATCTCTTGCAAACAGAGAAACGCGCTTACGTCGTTGGAGCCACAGGAATAGAGCCCGAGTGGCTCGTGGAGCAGTGCGCGGCGCTCGTAGACGAAGGCGCCATGCTCACCGACCCATCTCCGAGATACATCTCACGCGAGGATCGTATCGTTGGTTGGACTGCCCCTCGCTTCGGACCGCATCGTTGGGAGTTACCGCTGTGTCCAGTGGAAGTCCCCTCTCTAGAGCTCAAATGTGGAGTGTTTGCAACAGCTCTGCTCGCAGGAAACGTTGCCGCGCCGATGGCCGAGTTGCGCGACAAACTCGCAGCCAAGCCACTCTTGGCCTCTCGACCAGAAGGCAAAACCCAAGCTAGGGTGATCGATTTGCTCGGAGCTCTGAAGCGAGGAATGAGCGGATCGGGAGGAATCTGTTCCAAGGCGCAATTGAGGGCTTTATGGATAAAAAGTCCCAAATTTTTGTATCCCGAATTGAAGGCGTGGATGCGTCAAGGCAAGGGATACGCGCTTCAGCAAAGTTGGGAAAAGATCGTTCTGAGCGTGGTCAGGGGTGATGATGGAGGCAAGAAGAAGAAAATTAAGAAGAATAAACATTAGAAGTTTGCTGTAGATTAGAGAGCGTGTAAAACGTATCTTAGTTCATCATAGAGTACACCGGGAAAACATCGCCAAGGCGAATGAGCGGGCGTGACGCGCGCGTCGGGGGTCAACTAGGGTTCAGATTTCATGACGTTCGCGACATCGTCCGCGCGCCCGACGCGTCGTCACGACAGTGCGCAGTACTCGCCGTCACGCCTTCGCCCTCCTTCGGGCGTTAGGTCGGGTTTTAGAGCGCATCATTTGAGTTGAAGTGAGTTCGAGAGGTGAGTTCGTTTGAATCTTTCGCAGAGTGGTGGTGTTGAATGAACACCATGTTTTGGTTTGAAGACGAGTGCTTTTGTGCACCGCGTCGTTTTGATTTGTTTTGAAGTTTTTGGCAGAAGCCTGAGGCAGCGTAAACAAGGAATTTACGCACGCTCACCACGGATGCGTCGGGCGAGTTGGACGTCCTTCGGCATGATGGTGACACGCTTGGCGTGGATCGCGCACAAGTTGGTGTCTTCGAAGAGGCCAACGAGGTACGCTTCGGACGCTTCTTGGAGCGC
>PVBE010987418.1_pt1 | contig 11198 bp, 8 predicted proteins | sample 1631181 | NCBI WGS metagenome assembly PVBE01 (sample SAMN08397723, study PRJNA350692) | Marine metagenome, whole genome shotgun sequencing project. | isolation source: water | place: Pacific Ocean | collected 2012-04 | reverse complement strand
GTGGTTGTTTCCCTGAGAATGTTGAAGTTGGAGACGTCCTCGGCGGTCGTATGAGCTCCAATGATGGGACTAATCCGCCGGTTCTATTCGTTGTTGGAACGGCAGGTGCAGGCAAGAGTTCACTCGTTACTTCTTTCCAGAGATGGGCTAGATTCTTGGACATAGATGTGTTAGCAGTAAATCTTGATCCTGGAGCAGAGAGGGTCCATTATGACCCTGAATTCGATGTCAGGGATCTAATCTCACTATCCGAAGTAATGGATGAATACGACCTAGGGCCAAACGGGGCTCAGATTCTAGCTGCTGACCTAGTGGCATCTCAAGCAGAGGAGGTATTCGAAGAGATTGAAGGACTTGCAGGGGACATTATGGTTGTAGACACGCCCGGACAGGTTGAGTTGTTTGCATTCCGTGAGGCTTCTAGCCATCTTGTTCATGTTCTTGGCCAAGGCAGAGCATGTCTGATTTTCCTCTTTGACCCACTATTGTCGAGTACACCTAGTGGATTCGTCTCACAGATGCTCTTATCCTCAATCGTTCACTTCAGACTTGGCCTTCCTACTGCAAATTTCTTATCAAAATCAGATCTACTGGAGCCAGAAACGCTGGATAGAATACTGGAATGGGGAGAGAACTTGGATGTCCTAGAAGCAGCCTTATTCGAAGAGTCTTCGATGCAGAGCAGTTTCGACGGTGGTGGGCAGCGGGCCGAATTTGCCATTGGGCAACTTCGGATGATGCAGCACGCCGCAATTCAACCTGGACTAATCCCCCTATCCAGTGAAATGGAGGAAGGCCAGGCTGATGTACTAAGTTTCGCACAGAATATCTTTGGCGGAATGTCGGACGCCAAGGATGGATTTGCAGGAGATATTGATCATGAGAGACAATGAGATAAAAAATGACTTACTGGCAATTGATGACATTTCGGATAAATTTTCGGAAATTATAGATTGGGCCATTAGGATAAAAAATGACGAAGAGGCTCTATACGATTTCAAGCCCCTAGATGGAATGTCTGTGGGTTCGATATATGAAAAACCTTCAACAAGAACGAGGGTTTCTTTCGAAGTAGGCGTAAATAGACTCGGGGGACAACCGATTACACTACTTTCTAGCGATCTTCAATTGGGAAAAAGTGAAACTATTGCAGATACCGCGGCTGTTCTCTCGAGATACCTTGACTGCATTACATATCGATGCTTTGGACATGGAGATGTGGAAGAGCTAGCAAAACACTCCACGGTACCTGTAATCAATGCTCTTTCAGATCTACACCACCCTTGCCAAGCTGCTGCTGATATGATGACAATTATGGAAAATTCAGATAGGGTGAATGGCCATGTTGCATGGGTGGGCGATGGAAACAACGTCCTACATGATTTGGCATTGGGATGTGCAATTCTAGGATTCGACATCAAATACGCCACACCTGTCGGTTTTGAGCCCGATCCCGACATCATCATGAGGGTACAGAAGATTGCGGATGAGTCGGGGTCCAAGATTGAGGGGTGCAATAGTGCTGAGGATGCTGTCAAAAACGCCGGAGTGATATACACCGATGTTTTTGTTTCCATGGGCGAAGAACATTTGGATGGTAAAATGAGTTCATTCGATGGTTTTCAGGTCAATGAGGACCTTGTTGCCAAAGCTGATGAAGATTATCTCTTCATGCATTGCCTTCCTGCTCACAGGGGTGATGAAGTCACAGATGGAGTAATTGATTCTCGCAATAGTGTAGTTTTCGACCAGGCAGAAAATAGAATGTGGGCCCAGATGTCGTTACTTACATTCCTGTGCAACGAAGCTGCATGGCAGACATACTGGGAACTGCGTTAACTTGGGACAAGAGAGATTACCAGGAATGCCAATAGGCAAATCTGCATTGATCTCTTAATTAGATTCTGCGCGGCGGTGTCTTCAGTAGCAAATAGCCTGGGCTTTACCATCATCAAGGATACCACCGCTGGGATTACAAAAATCACATGCCAGTCTGTGAAAATGTGCAACACAGGCAGGAATGGGGAAAGAATGGCCACTAGAGCCAATGCAAGCAAGGATGCAGCCACTGTTCGTGCCTTATCCACGCCCGCCCTCATTGCAAACGTGTTCCTGCCCTCATCACCATCAATGTCTTCGATGTCTTTCACTATCTCCCTAGAAAGATTGTACAAGAATCCGATCAAGAAGACTGACCACGTCCTAGTATCCAGTGGCTTAGACACGCCCGCAGCACCGAATACTATCACTAGACCGACTGAGAGGCTGATCGCTATATTCCCTGGGAGTCCCTTATCCTTCATCTTGTAACTGAATCTTGAGCTTGATTCGTAGTTAAACAATAGAATCAGGGCGAATGACCATATTGCCAAGGATGGGACCCATCCATCCAAACCTAAACTCCCTGCCGAGGAAACGTAACCAGCAAGGATCAATGAAATTGCTGATATTAACCCAGTAATTTGGATGCCCCTTCTGGCCGAATCCAAAGTTATTGCTCCGGATGGAAGCGGCCTATCTGGCCTATTTGTCCTGTCTATCTCAATGTCCATGTAGTCATTTAGTGCGTTCCATGAAAACATGAATGTCATTACTGAGATCGAGTGCAGTGCCGTTATCGTGGCAAAGTCTCCACTGGGGAGCCCTCTTGATGCCAGTATCGAGCCGAGTAATACTCCAAATACCCCAGAAACAGAGTTACCCGCGCGGAATAGGGATGCCCATGAGTCGAGTGCTTTCACGGCTCATTGGCGAAGAAGGGAGTATTCATTCCTTCCCCGACTAAGAGACTGCCAGAGGGGTTTCCTTCTGAGAAAGACCCCAGACGCAGACGGTGTAAACGCTACCCCTGAATGGCCCTCTAACGTGTCCCACTTTGGAGAATCTGGAGTCTTTTGCCATTATGTTGCCCACCTGATTCATAGTAGCTCCCCAGCGGAATCGGTCATTAAGATGATCGAAAATCTCCACAGTGTTTGCTGTTCCTCTGTCTTCCAGGAGGTTTAGCACCTCCTCCCTGAGCCTCCTTGTTCGTGACATCACGAGACCTCCGCTTTGGCGGGACTGGACAACAGCATCCTTCGATGCAGCCCTTCCCATCCATTGGAGTTAATTTCAACTAGATTCTGCTGCATTACCATTGGGGACCAAGATTGATCGCCGTCTAGATCTCCCGAATGACTGACTATGAATCCGCCATTACATATCCCGGTTTTGTTTTCGGTCATCTTTAGGCTGGACAATGGAACAACTTGATGTGGTTCTGGCCTCTTCCTGTATCTCGTCGCAGTGTGTCGCTTTCTTCTTACAATCATGACCCTATGTCCGGTCTTTGACATATTAACTGGGACAAAGGAGGCGTAAGTGAAAGTGAAAGTGATACTAACAAAATAGGACGATATACAACGTTTTGAAATAGAGATGGGTGCTCGCAAAGTTGCCGCTCGTGTGGTGTAGTTCGGTCCATCATGTCGGACTCTCGATCCGTCGACCCGGGTTCAAATCCCGGCACGAGCACCAATTGGGTCTAACGATTACAGTCATAAGTCCACCTTCGTTGGAGAAGTAAGGTCATATGCGAATAGAGCGTGATCTGAAGTTGACATTCGATGATGTCCTAATACGCCCAAAGAGGAGCACGCTGGTCTCAAGATCAGATGTAGACTTGGTAAGGGAATTCAAGTTTAGACACGCAGAGGGGACTTGGTCAGGCATCCCAATAGTGGCTGCGAACATGGATACAACGGGGCTGTTTTCTATTGCTCGAGTTCTGCAGGGACACAGGATGCTAACCTGCACTCAGAAATTCTACTCCACTAGAGAATTCTCAGGAGCATGGGAAGAAGGGGTAGACCCTAGTTGCATAGCGGTAACATGCGGCTCGACGTCCGAAAGTTTCGATCTACTGAGGAGGAAGATGGCTACCAATGAAAATCTGAAGATGATCTGCATTGACGTAGCAAATGGGTACAGAGAAGTGTTCCTACAATTTGTAAGAAAGGTACGAGGGGAGTTCTCTGACAAAATAATTATCGCGGGAAATGTTGCCACGAGGGAGATGACTGAGGCCCTAATACTGGCTGGAGCGGACATAGTGAAGGTGGGGATTGGACCGGGTTCTGTTTGCACTACGAGGAAGGTGGCAGGTGTTGGCTACCCACAGCTATCTGCTATCTCAGAGTGCGCTGATGCTGCTCACGGGCTTAATGGGCATGTGATGTCCGATGGTGGTTGCTCATCCCCCGGAGATGTTTCCAAGGCATTCGCGGCTGGAGCTGACTTTGTGATGCTTGGAGGGATGCTGGCAGGTCACGACGAGTCTGGCGGGGAAATTATGGATGACGGGAGTGGGAAGAAATACAAGTCATTCTACGGGATGTCGTCTGCAAAGGCCATGGAGACTCACTATGGCGAGATTGCTGAACATCGCGCTCCGGAAGGGAAAGAGGTCAGAGTCCCTTACAGAGGATCTCTGGAGGTAACTATACAATCAATTCTAGGAGGTCTTAGGTCCGCCTGTTCATACGTAGGGGCCAGGAGGATCAAGGACCTTCCAAAATGTACTACTTTCATACGAGTAAGCATGACTACGAATGAAGTATTCCAGAAGTTCAACGTAGACTAGTCGAAGTTATTGCATAACTCACCCTGGGAAGGGAAGCTGGTTGGATCCTTGGGGTTGGTGTTCCACTTGCTCTCGCAACGATTCACAAAACCGTCCCCATCCGAGTCGATTAAGGAGTCGGAGGAGTCAAATGGGTCATATCCGAAGTAGTACTCCCATCCAGCCCACATATCGTCATCATCTTGGTCTTGATGGAAAACCTCGGAGCCGTCGTTCCATTTGTCCCCATCTGTGTCGTTCTTTATTGGGCTAGTTCCATTCTGGTACTCTTCGAAATTAGTGTAATTCTCCAAATCATCATAGAACAGTGAGCCGGCACTGGTGGATGGGTCGATATGGCACTCGAAGTCTTGGGGGTCGTCCCACCCCGGACAGTACCGGTACATGAGATTGGTCCGATTTAGCCCGTCATTGTCCATATCCTCGCTACCATCGTTTATTCCATCTAGATCAGAGTCTGGCATCCGAGGGTCCATCGGACCCCTGGAGCCAAGCGCATTCAGAGTGTTGTTGTCAACGAGGCCAAGTGCTATTGCCTCCTCAGAATAGCTGACCTCCCAACCATCTGGAAGCCTGTCACCGTCAGAGTCGTCGTCCACTGGATTGGTGTCCCACCTATCTGGTGCCTCCAGAGAGTTCTGGAGGGTATCATTGTCTATATCGTATATGGAGTCAACGAGGGAGCCAAAGGATGGGTCTAGTGCCCATCTGCCCTGTTCGGGTATTGAGAATCCTGACAGGTTCATCTCGTGAAGGAAGTATTGGGGGTCTAGAACCCCATCTCCGTCCCTATCGCCTGAGGAGTCAAAACCAGAGACGTAGTTAATCCAAATCCAACCTCCTGGTCCCTTGCCGCATTCAATCATCGATTCGCAGCCCGGAGGTAGCCAGTTGTTTGTTGAGATCCATAGGCTGTGGCTGTTCGTGTTCTCTTGGACAGAGAAAACCTGCATCTCCCAGCCATCCGGTTGCCCATCCCCATCGGTATCATTGAGGAGGGGGTTAGTTGCACCCTGCCAAGGACGTGGGACGAAGAGTACCTCGCTGCCGTCGTTAAGCCCATCCCCATCCGTGTCGGCGTTGTTCCCATGGGTAATGTAGAGATCGAGCCCGTCTACAACCTCCTCCCCATCCTCGAGGCCATCGTTGTCGGTATCAAAGGCGGATGCGTTGGTGAAGTAGTAGACCAATGTTCCGTTATCGTACCAAGGATGGCCGTCAACGGCCTCCCTATAGTCTTCTAGACCGTCGTTGTCAGTATCCTTGTCAGTAGCGTTCGTGAACGTCTCGTAGTACTCTACTGAGTCAGAAAGGCCGTCTCTGTCAGTATCGAATACGCCAGGATCGGATCTTACGATTACCTCTCGGACCCCGAAGTCCACTATGCGAATCTTCCACCCGATGACCTCGATTCCATCAATCAGTCCGTCCGCATCGGTATCCGGTACGAGAGGATCTGTCGACCTACCATCAACCACTCCATCGCCATCTCTGTCTCTGGCGTTGTACTCGTCCAGATTTGTGAATCTCTCATGCTGCTCGACCACTGTGATTAGTGATTGTAAGCGGCTTTTTACCTCTTCATCCACCTCCACATGGATGTGGTAAACCCAACCGGCGGTTTCAGTCTTAACGGGAATATTGACGTAATTGCTATCCACCACAGTCCGAACCCAAAGTACTGTCTTGTTAGCCTGAACATATTCGCCGGGAGTGACGTCTATCCTCTCTATCGTAGTAGCACCGATCATATCTTTGTAGGTGACAGCACCATCGTTGTCAGCGTCATAGCCATCGAAATCTGGGTCATCATCGGCATTGCTTCCATCGGTGGGGTGAATTCCGCTCTGGAACTCCCAGCCATCGGGCATGCCGTCCTGATCGGTATCGGGATTGAGTGGGTCGGTGAAGTTTGAAGGGCCCCAGTCGTAAGAGACTGAGAACTCTTCGACGTTGTTCAGGCCGTCCCCATCAGAGTCCCCATATGCATCCGTTGAATTTGCTGGATTTAGGAACCAATTGTAGTCTGAATCGAATGAGTAGCAGAATTCGAAACCGTCTGGCATACCATCTCCGTCCGTGTCCCAGTCCCCTGGTCCATTCAGCCTTCCATCCCCGTCCATGTCCTCATTGAACCAGTTTGGGTTGTCCAAGGGGCTCTTCTTCTGAAGGGTTGTCTGGATGCCCCCATTTGGCAGGTCCTGGGCGGTGAACTGAATTTCTGATGCAAAGGCGCGGATGTGTGGTGCTGGAAGTGTAAGGGTGCCGAATGTCGGGCGACCACAGAATGACTCCAGATCTACCAGATGAGTGGAGATCTCGACTAGATCGTCAATCAGATCCCCATCGCTATCAGAATCTCTTGGATTGGTGTCGTATTTCTCCTCTACGAAGTTACGCAGGGTGTCGGGCTCGGGAAGCTCCAGATCCAGAATTGCATCGCAAGAGTGCCCGAACTGAGAGCCCATCTCCTCCCACAATTCATCGCCGATGTCCAGTTTAATCTCGGCCTGCATGGCTGGAGTCAGCAATGGACAATTCCAATTCCCATCAAGTGGGTCTAGCAGCGTAATGATTCCAGACGGAGTGGTGATCTGGTGAGTGTGCTTAGATTCCCATCTGTCGTTCAGACCGTCCCCGTCCGTGTCCTTAAGGCGGGGGTTCGTCCCCAGCTCTGCCTCGTCCAGGTTTGTTAGACCGTCCCTATCCGGGTCACCGAGTGGTCCGTTGTCCGGATTTGGGAACGTCTCATTCTGCTCCCCGGTCTCCCTCTCGGTATCTACAGAAGCGACTGGGATATCTTCGCATTCGACCTCTGTGAGTCCCTCGCCAATTGTGATGCATGGTTGACCCGTGTCCAATGGATCGAGCCCATTCTCGATCTCCCAACCATCGTCTAGACCATCTCCATCGGTATCCGCTTCCTGCCAATTAGTCCCATATAGGGTGCTTTCCATTCGGTCTGCAATCCCATCTCCGTCCCAATCACAACCTATCGTTGGAATGTCTGGCGGGCACTCCCGCTGGTTTCCTGGGTTTAACTCCAAATCATCCACGGCCGATTCGAAACCTCCGCTATTTGTGCTCGAGAGCCCAGCTCCAACTACGGTGTACAGACCCGCCAAACAGAGAGTTGCAGTAATCGCTGCGACTGCATATTGGTTATGAGTCAAAGCCATACAAACACCGCGCCCTCGTAGAGGGCGTTTCATGCAACTTGCGTTCGGCTATAATGATTCATGGAAATTGACTATCTGAAAAAACCGAGAATTGGTGTACCGAAGGGGGTTTTTCCTCACCCATCCCTGATGAATGATTCGATCCTATCGAATGCCTCGGACAGAACTGAAACCTCAGGAAGGCATACCATCCTGAAGTGACCTTTGCCCATCTCAGGTGAGAAGCCAGAACCGTGGACAAGTAGGACATGCTTCTTGTGAAGAAGATCCAGGACGAATTTCTTATCATCCAATGCCAAGTTTGGGTCTGTAATCCTAACAAATAGGTAAAATGAACCTCCTGGCGGTTGGCATTCGAGTCCGTCTATTGATTCAATCCTACTCAGGGAGTAATCCAATCTTTTCTTAATCAATTCCCGGTGTGCTGAAAGCCATCCTTGATTCTCGGTAAGACCTGCGAGAAAGCCATGTTGGGCAGGGGTTGAGGCGCAGAGTCGGCTTCGTAACAACCTCTCGACGCCGTCCCTTACATTATTCAGCACCCCAAGGGGGTCATGCCATGCCATGTATCCAATCCTCCATCCAGGTGCGAAATAGACCTTCGAAACCCCGTTTAGAGTTATTACAGGGACGTCTGTTGATCTGGATGCTAGGGAAACGAAGTTGCCCGAAAAGTCGAGTCCATCATATATCTCATCTGAGATTACGGTGCATCTGGGGAAATCTTTGGCGATTTCAATCAAAGAGTCGAGCTCGGATGGGAGGGGGACGTTGCCCGTAGGATTGTTAGGGTTGATTAGCACCAAGAGTCGCACGGTATCGTCCATCTTTGATCGGATATCATCGAAGTCGATGCGCCAGCAATCCTCAGAATCTAGTTTGTATTCGATTGTCTTAGCCCCGTACATCTGCGGATACGCCATGTAAGGTGGGTAATGTGGACCGGGTGCTAGAATTGAGTCTCCTGGCTCTAGAAAGGCTGCAAATATTACTTGTAGGGCCTCAGTAACTCCATGCGTCACGTAAACGTCTTCCTCTGTGCATGCCCATCCTTTCATAGACTCGGTGGTTGCGATTGCCTTTCGCAGGGAGGGCAACCCATATGATGGCCCATAGCCGTTGTCTTGCGATTCTAGTGCACGCTTGTATGCGTCAATCATGTGTTCCGGAGTCTGTAGCCCCGTGTATGCCAGTGGATCGCCAATATTCAGCCTGATTATCTCATGCCCTTGCTTCTCCAGCTCTATTGCTGGCACGACGACGTCTCGGATGGCGTACTCTATTGAGGAGGATCTCTTCGAGGCATCGACTGAAACACCCATCTTCTCACAAACCTAGGATCTGGCGAGCGGCTTCGAGGGCCGCGGGAATTCCATCTGGATTGGATCCGCCTCCTTGCGCCATGGTCGGGCTCCCGCCTCCGCCTCCGTCTATATGGGTGGAAATTGAGTTCAGAATTTCTACGGCATTGTGGGCCTCTGCGGCCTTAGTACCTTCAGTGATGGCGATTATTATCTTCCCCCCGCCATCCTTGGTTCCGAGGACTGCAAGTGTTGGTTTAGATGGGTCCCTAGTTAGTTCGCCGAGCATTGACATCAGCGCCTTTATGCCGCCATCGACCTCCATTATGGCATAACGTATCCCATCTCTCTCCACAGCGCCATCGTCACCACCACTGGTCCTTAGTCTGACGATTTCTGCTTCCAGGGACTCAATTCTCTTCTGTTGAGATTTCCATTCTTCGAAGAAGCGGTTAACGGCTGCGGGCAGATCTTCAGAAGAGACTCCTAGAACCTCGCTCGATTCCCTCAATAGCCTCTCTTGCTCCCTTGCATGTTCCCGTGCTGTCTCCCCTGCCACGATTTGCAGACGCTCCACCCCGTCTTGGACTTGACTGGACCTGATTATCCTCAACTCCCCAATTTCGCCGACCTTGTCATGATGCGTCCCCCCACAAGCTTGGACGTCGTGATCGCCTATTCTTATTACCCTGATATGGCTAGATTTTGGCGGTCCGCCTTGGTACAACTCGAAACCGAATAATTCATCCGCCTCGGCTCGGGGAATTTCGGTTTTCTCTACCAGAGTATTTGATGCGATTATGTCGTTGGCATGGTCCTCGATTAGATTCAGTTCATCTCTAGAAAGACGAGAAAAGTGAGTCAGGTCTATCCTCGCGTATCGTGCCCCTTTGTTCGAACCGGCCTGCCAAATATGAGGGCCCAAGAGTTCCCGAGCACTTCCTCCCACGATATGTACTGCTGTGTGGTGGTCCATCAACTGGCGGCGCCTTTCCCAGTTGACTCTGCCCGAAATATCTCCAATGGGGACAGGGCCATCGGTGAGATGGTAGATGGTTTCTTTTTCTATCCTAGTGTCACAGACTGAAACGCCACCAAGAGAGCCTTGGTCACCCAGTTGGCCCCCTCCCTCCGGGTAGAATAGAGTTCGATCCAGAACTACATAGTGAGTAGGGGGGTTGTCAACCTCACTAGACAGGTTAAGTGAAGATAATTGGTTTCCAGACAGATTAGCACAGCCCAGTACCTTTGCTTCGAAAGAGGTTCTGCTGGTATCTGAATAGTAGTCCATTGATGTTGAAGGGAACTCCTCGGAGGGGAATAGCATCGACTGTGTCTTTTCTTTAGATGCGGCCTTGGTCCTTTCTGCATTCCTAGATGCCATATCAGCAGCGAAACCTACTCTGACGGACAATTCAGTCCAGCCTGCCAGGTTGGCAATAGAAATGGCCATCTCTGGGCTCAATCCACGCTCCTCTGATAGTCTAAATAGAGTCTCATCAGGAGCTTCCGTGGATTCTATCGGCACTCCCCTTAGTGCAGTCTTTACTGCAGCCTCCCCCTTTCGAAGCATTTCATGGTATTTTCTCTCCTCTAGTTCTAGTATTTTCATCACCCCTTCTTTGGATTGGGTGAAATTTGAAAACTCGAGGTGGTGCTCGATGTGATGCCTTCCAAGTTCGGATAGTGAGACCTCGAGTGCCAATTCTTCCTTCATCCTACACACCCTTCTTGCAAGCATTCTAACCAAGTACCCTGCCTTTGAGTTACTTGGAATCAGGCCATCGCCCAACATATTGCATATTGCGTGCATGTGGTCTGGAATTGCATAAATGCTAGATAGGGGCTCAGTAAGGCGCTTGAGGTCATCTACAGAAACTTCCAGACCTGTTTCTTGTAACCTATCTGATAGTTTCAGGAACAATGCATCTACATCGGTTCCGACATCGATATTGAGTATCCCGGCTAATCGCGACAGCTCCCCCAAAAGGAGGTCAGCATTTGCTGAGAGTCCTAGCCCTGTAAACTTTTTTGTCTTCCGTTGCCTTCAATCCGTATAACTTCCGAAGGAGTCAGAATTTTATTCCAAATGGC
>PVBE010520836.1_pt1 | contig 11198 bp, 8 predicted proteins | sample 1631181 | NCBI WGS metagenome assembly PVBE01 (sample SAMN08397723, study PRJNA350692) | Marine metagenome, whole genome shotgun sequencing project. | isolation source: water | place: Pacific Ocean | collected 2012-04 | reverse complement strand
GCGTGCGTCAGATTCGTTCGCGGCGACCGAGCTCAACCGCAGGCGTACCAGAGGTACGTCGAGGATTGAGCGACCGAGGCGCGGGCGAAGATGGCGTGCGCTCGTGGATGCGAAACCGGAAGTTATTGTTGCGCGGGCCCTCAGAGGGTGTCCCCTCAGGCCCGTCGGGTCGCCGCGCCGTGCCACCACTCGAAGTGGCGCTTCATCGGATCCTCGGGCCCGAAGAAGACGAGGTAGGCCATCGCGTCGTAGGCGAGGAACGCGTCTTCGGCGCCGCCGACGTTCCCGAGCTGATGCACCGTGCGCCAGGTGCCGGTGTTGAAGTAGGCCGCCGTCTGACCGTCGACGATGCCGAGCGGCTTCATGCCGGCGAAGTGCGTGTGCCCGTTGACCGCGTAGCAGGCCTTTGTTCTCGGGGCGCCCGAGGGCGTTGTGAGCCTCCTCGGCGAAGCGTCGGTCGACGACGTCGAAGAGGAAGCTGTAGGCGTCGTTGAAGCGGCTGTCCTTGAGGCGGAATCCGCGGGTCGACAGCGAGAGCAGCAGCTTGATCTTCTGCGCCATGTCGAGGCGCAGCGGCGCGTGATGCTCCTTGAACCAGGTCGCCACGTCGGGCAGGTCGAGGAAGGCCTCGGTCTTCTCGCGGATCGCACCGAAGAAGGCGGACTCGACCTCGATCGTGCGCCGCACCAGCTCGTCGATGGCCGCGGCCTGCTCGGGGCTCGGCGCGTGGTACGGCCGCTGGTCGCCCTCGAACCAGAACGGCGTGCGCACCAGGTCGAGGAAGTCCCCGACGATGCACAGCCGCGGCGGGGACTCGTGAGGCTGTTGCTCGATGCGGAGCCAGAAGCGCGCGAACTGCTCCTCGCGCGGGATGTGTGCGCGGGCGCCGGGTCGTAAGTGCAGATCGCTGATGAAGATGAGCATCTCAGCCTCCGAAGTTGAGAGACGTCAGCACGCTACAGCGGAGTCACGCCGGAATAGCGGACACCCGTCAGGTGGGCCTCGATGGCGGTCCCAGGTGGCGACGGCGACAGGGATTCTCTCGGCCATGCGGCGTCCTTTTGGTCGGCTCGGCCCAAGACGCTACCATCCGCCGGTCCGTTCTGGGGGAGTCCGATGCGCAGCGCGCTCACGTGGATCACAGCCGCCGCCCTGGTCGCGTGCACCCCCGCCGGGGGCAACGACCGGGACGATCCCGACGTCTCTCCGCGCCTCGGACGGGACGCGCAGATGAACCATGACGACGGCGTGCCCGTCGACGGTGGCCCCGGCGACGACGTGACGGTGGGCGATGCGGCGACGGACGTGTGGAAGCCGGACCCGGACGTCGGCGAGGTCGTGCCCGACATGGACCAGCCGCCCGACCCCGACGCCGAGCCCGACATGGCTGGGCCGGAGTGCACAGTCGACGGCGAGTGCGACGACCGCAACCCGTGCACCCTCGACATGTGCGCCGGCGAGATGTGCGTCAACGACGCGCTGGATGGGTGCTGCCTGCGCGACTCGGATTGTGGAGACGACGGGCTCTGCCTTCGCGCGCTGCGTGAGTGCGCCGAGCCCGCGCCAGCGGCCGCGGTCGTGATCACCGAGTTCTTGCCCGACCCGGACGCGGTCGACGACCCCGACGGCGAGTGGATCGAGGTGGCGAATGTGAGCCCGGCCGCGATCGTCCTCAACGGGTGGACCCTGCTCGGGGACGACGACGAGCGGCACCCGCTGGCCCTCGCCGAGCGCACCGTCCTGCCCGCCGGGGGCGTCTGGTTGATGGCGCGCGGCGACGACCCGGAGACGAATGGCGGGGTGATCCCCGACTACGTCTACGACGACGTCACGCTGAGCAACGGTGGGGACCGCGTGGCGCTGGCGGACGCCCTCGGCAACGTGGTCGACGAGGTGGTGTACGACGGCGCGTTCCCACTCGAGCGGGGGGCGTCACTCAGCCTGGACGCCGAGCGGCGCGACCCGTTGGCGAATGACGATCCGTTGGCGTGGTGCCCAGGCGCCGCACCGTGGGGCGACGGGACCGACCGGGGCACGCCGGGCGAGGACAACCCGGCGTGCCCGGACCGCGAGGTGGACTGGTGCCGGCTGCAATTCCCGCTGGACGCCGAGAGCGAGGCGGGCGACGCGCTGCTGGTGTACGCCCACGTCTTCGAAGAAGGCATCACCGACCGGACCGACGCGACGGATCCCGACGAGGCGCTCATCGCGCAGGTTGGTTACGGACCCGACGGCACGGATCCCGGCGGCGACGAGTGGCAGTGGACCGCCGCCGAGCCCAACGCCGGCTGGAACGCGGCCGACGCGGAGGAGCTGGGGAACGACGAGTACCAGGGCGCGTTCGCGGTCCTGGAGCCGGGCGAATACGACTTCGCGTATCGCTTCTCGAGGGATGGCGGCGCCTGGTTGCACTGCGACCGTGCGGCCGGCCCGGGATCGGACGGGGCCGAAGACGGCTACCAGTCGGAGCTCGCGGGCCAGCTCACGGTGGTCCCCGGACCGCCCCACCCGGCCGCGGGCGAGGTCGTCGTCAGCGAGGTGCTCTTCGACGTGCGCGACCCGCTCTCGGACGCGGACGCGGAGTGGATCGAGCTGCGCAATCTGACCGCCGAACGGCGCCGACTGGACGGGTGCAGCGTCGGCGACGACGACGGCGCGTCCGACATCGCGGGCGTGACCCTCGATCCGGGCGGCTACGCGCTGCTGGCGCGCAGCGACGACGCCGGCGAGAACGGCGGGCTCACCCCCGACGGGACGTTCCGCTTCGGGCTCAACAACGGCGGCGACTCGGTGGTGGTGCGGTGCGGTGAGGTCGAGGTGGACGCCTACGTCTTCGACGGATCCATCGGCGGCGACGGGGTGGCGATTCAGCGTGACGACGAGGGCACCTGGTGCGTCGCGAGCGCGGTCTACTTCGAGGCTCAGGGCGAGCCCGAGACCGCGCACCGCGGCACACCCGGGGAGCCCAATCGGCTGTGTCCGCCACCGCCGCTGGTCGACTTCTGCGCGCTGCAGTTTCCGCTCGACGTCGAGGCGCGAGCGGGCGAGCAGCTGCAGGTCTTCGGCGTCGTCTACGAGCCCGGGTTGACCGACGTGTCGGAAGGCGTCGACCCGACCGATCGCATCGAGGGACAAGCAGGGGCGGGCCCGGCCGGCACGGATCCCGCTGCGGGCGAAGACTGGGCGTGGCGCGACGCGGCACCGAACCCCGACTGGGACGGCGTCGAGGCCGGCCAGCCGAATAACGACGAGTACGTCGCGAGCCTGGGCGTGCCGGTCGAGGGCGACTACGACCTGGCACTGCGGTTCCGACTGGACGGCGGCGCGTGGACGTATTGCGACCGCGGCGCGGGGTCGGACGACGGGTACGCGTCCGAGGACGCCGGCCACCTCACCGCCACGCCCCCACCACCGCCGCCGCCGCAGGGCGCGGTTCGCTTCACCGAGCTGATGTACGACCCGCACGACCAGCTCGCGGAAGCCGACGCGGAGTGGATCGAGCTGACCAATGTGGGCGACGCGGAGCACTCGTTGGGCGGCTGTGTGCTCGCGGACGGGGGCGGCGGTGAGGTGGTGCTCGAGCCGCTCACCCTCGGCCCAGGCGAGGCCGCGCTGCTGGCGCGGGACGACGACGCCGAGGTCAACGGGGGGCTGCAGCCCGTACAGGTGTTCCGCTTCGGCCTGGGCAACCAGGGCGACACGGTCACGCTCACCTGCGGCGAGGTCGAGGTCGCGCGGCTCGAGTACGGCGTCGGCGGCGCCTGGCCCGAGGCGCGGCAATACTCGATCAGCCTCGATCCCGGCGCAGAAGACCCCGGGGCGGCCGGCTCCTGGTGCCGCGTGCGCCCGACCTACACCGTTGGTCACCACGGGACGCCCGGCGCGCCCAACCCGCCCTGCGAGGTGGCGGTCGACAGATGCCGCTTCCAACACCCGCTCGAGGCGGCGCGCGCGCCTGGCGTGGAGGTGACCGCGTACGGCCGCCTCTACCAGGAAGGCGTGACGGACCAGACGCCGCAAGTCGACGCCGATGCCCTGCTCCGGGTCGAGGCGGGTTACGGCCCGGGCGGCAGCGATCCCGAAGACGACGGATGGACGTGGCTGGCGGCCGCGCCGAACGCCGGCTGGGACGGCGAGGCGGCCGAGCAACCCAACGACGACGAGTACCAGCGTGGGCTGACCATCGACGACGAAGGCGCGTACGCGTTGGCGTATCGGGCGAGCGCCGACGACGGGCGCAGCTGGACCGTCTGCGAGGGTGGCGGCGCGCTGGAGGTGCGGGCGCCGATCGACCCCTGTGACGAGGTCGCGTGCGACGTGCCGCCAGAGCCCGAGTGCACGGAGGGGGCGGGGCTGCGCTTCCACGACGCGCCGGGCGCCTGCGAGGCGGAGGGCGACGAGACGACGTGCGTCTACCCGGTGCGCGACGTGGATTGTGCGCCCGACATCTGCTTCGCCGGGCGGTGTGCTCCGGAGGGCGCCCAGGACAACCCGCAGGCGGCCGGCGAGGTGGTCATCACCGAGATCATGTACGACCCGCACGACCCGCTGGCGGACGAGAGGGGCGAGTGGTTCGAGCTCTACAACGCCACCGACCGGGTGGTGGACCTCGTGGGCTGCACCGTAGACGCAGGTGGGGCGCGCACCGTGCTCGGGACGATGCGCACCGACGCCGGGGGCCGCTTCGTGCTGGCGCGCAGCAGCGACGCCGAGGCCAACGGCGGGTTGGCGCCCGACCATCTCTTCGAGTTCCCGCTCGGCAACGCCGGCACCACGTTGACGCTGACCTGCATCGACGTGGTGGTGGACGCGGTCGCGTACGACGACGGCGGCGCCTTCCCCGACGCGCGGGCGCACAGCATCGCGCTCGACCCCGCGGCGACGGACGCGGCGGCCAACGACGCCGGCGCCAACTGGTGCCGCGCGCGCCCCGCGTACGCCGAGGCGAACCACGGCACGCCGGGCGAGGCGAACCCCTCGTGCGACCGCGAGGTGGGCTGGTGCCGTCTGCAATTCCCGCAGGGCATCGACGCCGAGGTGGACCAGGTGGTGACGGTGTACGGCCGCTTCTACGCCGAGGGCCTCACCGACCGCTCGGTGGGCAACGACCCCGACCCGCTGACGCGCGGCGAGCTGGGATACGGCCCAGGCGGCAGCGATCCGACCGGCGCCTGGACGTGGACGGGCGCGGAGTACAACGCGGGCTGGAATGGCGCCGACTTCGCCGAACCGAATAACGACGAGTGGCAGGCAGGCCTCACCGTCCCGCTGCCGCGCGAGGGCGGCTACGACTACGCCTACCGGGTGACGGTCGACGATGGCCGGCACTGGCTCTATTGCGACATCGACGGGACCGATAATGGCTACGCGGCGGACCAGGCCGGCCGGATGGATCCGGTGCCGGCGCCGTGCAATCCGAATCCGTGCTCCGAGCCGCCGGCGTCACAATGTCGGGACGAGGACACGCTCATCGTGTCCGCCAGCCTCGGAGGCTGCACACCGGTCGACGGCAATGGGGTCTGCCTCTACGACTCCGTCGAGATCGAGTGCGCGTGCGCGAACAACGCGTGCGCAGACCTGCCCGATAGCCCCGCCGCGCCCGGCGACGTGCTCATCACCGAGCTGATGTACGACCCGCACTTCGCGTTGGCCGACGGGGCCGCGGAGTGGATCGAGCTGCACAACCCCACAGGCGAGCCGTGGACGCTCGCCGGCTGCAGGCTGAGCGATGGGTCCGAGAACGCGGTGCTTCTGCGCGACCTCCGGCTCGCGGCCGGCGGGTTCGTGGTGCTGGCGCGCAGCGGCGACGAGACGGAGAACGGAGGCCTCGACCCGGACGCGCTCTTCGACTTCGCGCTCGGCAACTCCGGCGACGCGGTGCGCCTGCATTGCAGTGGGGCGCCCATCGACGCGGTGGTCTACGACGACGGGCCGCTCTTCCCGGATGCGCGCGCCGCCTCGCTGAGCCTCGACCCCGACGCGTTCGACGCGACGGCGAACGACGACGGAGCCAACTGGTGTCTCGGCGTGGCGCCGTACTTTGAGGACGAGGACGGCGACAACCTCGGCACACCCGGCGCGGCCAACCCGGCTTGTGCTGACGGCGGCTGATAGAAGAGCAAGCCGTCAACGAACAGGCGGTCGGCTTCGCGGCCTGGCGTGCAGCTCAGCGCAGGCCGAGTGACTTCAACCGCGGCTCGAGCTCGGTCGAATACACGCGCTGGAACACCAGGGCCTGGCGCTGGACGCTGGCGATGCCGAGCTCGACGAGCTCGGGCTCGGGCCAGGCGTCGAGGTGCCGGCGCTGCGGCGGCATCGAGGCGAGCGCCGCTTCGGTCTGGGCGATGTGCGGCGCCAGCGTGACGTCGACGACCATCCGGCCGAAGTCGCTGGCCGAGCCGTCGAAGCGCTCGAGCGAGGCCGCAACGTAGTCCCACCCGAAGGCGTGGTGCGTCTCTTCGTCCTCCAGGGTCTTGTCGAGCACGGCGCGGATGACCGGCTGCTGGCAGCGGGCGCGCAGGTCTTCGATGAAGGCGGTGGAGATCGTCTCGCTCACCGCGAGCATCGAGATGCCGGTGCCGAGGGCGCGCTCGGCCATGCCGAGCTGGAGGAAGCCCGGGTTCTCCTCTTCGGCGACCGGGTCGGGGAGCGGGGATGCCCCTCACGGCCCGCGACCACAGGCCGTGCCGAGGAGCGGCGACACCATCATCAAGTCCTCGAGCAGTCCGCGGCAATCGCCTGCGTGGGCTCGAACCGTGTCGACAAACTCGCGCTTGACTCGGCAGCCGCGCACACAGCTGCCGATGATCTGGCCACTCGTGTCCTCTCCGAGCGCCGGGCAACGGGCCACCATGCAGCCCGCAAAGGCGCCGCACGCCAGCCTGCACTCGATCTCGCCATCCCACCCATGCTCGAGTGACGGCTCGCCGGGCGCAGCGGGTGGCCGCCGAGCATGCCGTGGGGGGCGAGCGCGACGCCGAGGCCCGCAGACCGGCTCACTGCGCACGTGGTCACAATGAAGAAGGCTCGATTCGGCGCCGGGGCGCGTCTCGCAATGCGACCGCAAGATGCAGACCCCCGACGCACATTCCCGGTTGCCCGTGCAACGCGCCCCGATGGCCTTCGAGCCCTTCGCGCGCGCGTCGGGCCCGGCGTCGCTGACACCGCGCGCGCCGCCAAACGCCGGCATGCATGCCGGCAGGCACAGGCCGATACCCAGGACGATTGGACCACTGTTCCGCATATGCCGCCGCGCCTTCTCGGACCAGCTTCCTCCGACGGGAGCGACGCCGGCAACCCAACGCACGCGTAGGCGAGCGCGCTCGCGTTTGATCCGCAGGCCCTCAATCTGGAAACTGCGCGGGCACAATTGTCAGAGCAAGGGGAGAGACAGGCGATGCGAATCGTTCAGACGGCGATCCTGGTGGTCGCGATGGCAGGATTCGGTTGTGTTCCGAGTGGCGGCAGCGGCGACGGGAACAACAACAACAACATGGACGCCGGCGTGAACGGCGAAGAGTCGGGCGGTGGCAAGCTCGGCGGCAGCTTCTTCGGCGGCGCCGAGGGCGAAGGCGGCAACGAGAGCGGCGGCGGTGACCGCGCGGCCGGGAAGCTCTTCGGCAGCGAAGGCGAGGGCGAAGGCGAAGGCGAAGGCGAGGGCGAAGGCGAAGGCGAAGGCGAGGGTGAGGGCGAGGGCGGCGGCGCCGACGAGGCCGCCTGCCAGGCGGTCTGCGTCATCGCCCTCGGCTGCATCGTGACGGGCTGCGATCTCGACGTCGCCGAAGGTGACCTCGCCGAGGGCGTGGCTGCGTGCACCGCCGAGTGCCAGAACGAGGCCACGCCCGAGGAGGTCGCGCAGGCGGCCGGCCTCAACTGTGAAGCGTTCGCGGAGCTTGCGGGCGAGGACATCTGCGAGGAGTTCTCCGCCGACGACTTCGGTGGCGGCGAAGGCGAGGGCGGCACGCCGGCCGACCAGGCTGCGTGCCTCGAGGCCTGTGGCCAGGTCGTCAACTGCTTCGCAGCGATCTGCGGGGTCGAGCTCGACGCCGACACGATCGCCGAGGCGGTCAACGAGTGCGTCCCGGAGTGCACCAGCGAGGGCACCGCGGAAGAGGTCGCTCAGGTCGCTGAGCTGGCTGCCAACGAGTGCGCCGGCTTCCGTGAGATCAGCGGCGGCGGCGAGCTCTGCGAGGCCGCGGGCGAGGATGACTTCATCGACGACCCGGTCGACCCCATCGAGCCCGACGGTGATTGCGCGGCCTTCTGCGGCGAGGTTGCCCGCTGCTGCGCCGAGGATCCCAGCTGCCCGCCCGAGCTGCTCGACCCTGCCGCTTGCGCCCAGCAATGCGCGGGCGCCGAGGTGCCCGCTGACGTCATCTCCTGCGTGACGAGCCGCGCCGGCCAGAGCTGTGAGGAGATCGCTGCCGCGTGCGGCGACGACGTCGACATCGAAGGCGAAGGCGAGGGCGAGGGCGAGGGCGAGGGCGAGGGCGAAGGCGAGTGACCTCGCAGCGTTCTGTGCCGTGCTCTCCTGCCAGCAGGAATGCCCCGATTGCGGCGAGGCCTGCCTCGAGCCCTGCCTCGGCGACAACCAGGCGAACTGCGCCGCGTGCGCCGAAGACCCCGAAGCGATCCAGGAGTGCCTGGGCTCGGGCGGCGGCGACTTCTAGATCGCCCGGCTCGTCCAGCCGACCCCTTCGCGCTCGTGAAGCGCGCGCGAAGGGCCGCACCGTGAGGTCGAGGGTCGGCACCTCGTGACGCGAGCCTCGATCAACCCGAGTCGACACCGGCCCGGGCCGGAGCCCTGCGAAGAGTCGCTACTTGTTCACCTCCTCGCCTTTGCAGTAGCGGTGAATCGCCTCGTCTCCTTCATCGGAGATGGGCGGCGCCCTGTTGCTCACCACCGCGTTGAGGCATCTGCCCCGCGCGAGCCGGGCCCGCTCCTCGTCGGTCAGCTCATCCTCCGCGAGCCGGCGGGTGTTCTCCTCGCCCCACTCTTCGTGCCGAACCCCGCCAATCCGGGCCGCCGAGAGCGTCCGACCGTCGCCGCGGAGGTCCACCGGACGTCCGCGGCGGGCTCATTGTCCCTTGGTCGACTCGACCAGCCCATTGCCCAGGATCCTCGTGTTCCGGTCAGCCTCTACGCTCTCGAAGAAGATGCTGGCCTGAGCGGCGAGGTCACCCTCGGCGTCTGGGATCATGGAGGCGAGCTCTTCGCTGACGAGCGCGTATGGGGCCGTGACCAGCTTCGTGTAGCAAACGCTCCCGTCGATATCCTCAATGCGAACGTAGACGTCGAAGTGGCCAATGCGCTGCCGCACTACCGTCCAATGCTCCGTCGCCTCACTCATCGGAAACGAGCTGCGCTCTGCTTTGATGATCGAGTAGTCCCACGCGAAGAACCCGCGCTCGCGGATGACATCCACGTACCAGAACTTGATGATGTAGAGCGCCGCGCCCTCGAGCGTGTGACGCCCCGGGAAGAGACGGCGGTCGGTCGCCCATCGCGGGACCGGGTTGACATCCCGGAGCCTGCGCTCCACTCCGCCGTCCAACGCGAACACGAAGTCGAGCCAGCCGGTCCCCCCGAAGGCGAAGGTCATCTCTCCTCCATGACCCGGGATGTTGCGCGTCGCGCCCTCGTCGCCGCCCAGCACCCGGTAGTTCTCGTAGTAGTCCCGGGTCGAGACGTCGGCCCCAATCTCGGTCACATTTCGAGCGCTCCGAGACTCGACCAGCGCCGAAGCTGAGACGGTCGCGAAGCGGGTCGGTGCCGCGGCGTGATCGGTCATCTCTCCGCAGGACTTCGAGTTCGACTCTGCGACCTCGAGGGGCGTGCCGAGCTGAGCGGCGGCGGGGGATGACACCAAGAGAAGGGCACAGACGAGGATGCGGGCGTTCATGGGTCGCTCCGGGTTCGATTGTGGACGACCCTCGGTAGTGCAGCGGCCGTGCCACGGCTCCAGACGGGCAATCCCGCGGTCCGCGGCGCACCCCGCGTCCATCAGCGACGCAACGTCTCCCTGGATGACGCGGCCCCTCGATCAGTCGCCGCCCGGCTGCCTCGCGGTGTCCTCGGGCGTGTTCAGAGTGAGCGCCTCCGGCCCAGCACCATTGGAGTCCTCGATTTCGAAGCTCGGGTTGCCGGACGGGCCGCGCGGCCCCCAGTCCGGCGCCCTGTTGTCGTAGTAGCAGTCGGCCGGGGCGGTCGCCCAGGCGCGTCCGCCGGGGTGCAGGAGGTGCAGGTCGACGTCGCTGCCGTCGGTGTCGGACTCGTCCGCGTCGCCGGCCGTGTGCCAGACCAGCTCCAGGTAGATGTCGTCGTCTGGCACGGCATGGATCTCGACCACGGCGGCGGGCTGTGGACACGCCTCGCTCGGTGCGGCGACAGCGACGGCGGCGATGGCGACGCGGTCGAGGCGCCCATTCGGGACGCCTACGACGACTGTCTCCACGACGCGCAGTGCATCGGCGGACACTGTACGGACGGCGTGTGCACGCCAGAATGCGAGACGTACCGAGACTGCGCGGCCCCCGAGGGGTGGGGCGAAGAAGTCTACTGTGTCGAAGGTCTGTGCTACGCCGCCGCATGCCCCGCGACGGAGTATTCCCACAACACACTAATCGCCCCAGGCCACCTCTGTTTCCGCGGCGAGGTGTTCCGATGTGACGACCAACAGCCGACGCCTTGCGGTTGCACCAGCCGCGACACGTGCGCTGCGGGCCTCTGGCGTCGTCGGGGTGAGCGTCCCGTATGCGTGAGGCGACCAGGTGCGGCGTGCGAGTCGTCGATGGAGTGCGGCGCGACGTGTAGCCGGCCTCCCGAGGGTGGAACGGGGTATTGCCTCAACCCTTGCGCATCGGATGGCGGCTGCTACTCGGGCCGCGACAGAGCCATCTGCGTGGGCAACACCTGTCGCCGCGAGTGCCTGCACGAGGGGGATTGCGCCGACTGGGAGGTCTGTACTTTCGAACGAGCCGCCGACCTGGCGGGGCATTGCCGCGATCGCCCTCGTTGACCCATCCACTCGTCGGGACTGCCTGGCTCCGGCTTGGGCCTCACAGCGGTGCCCACACAGGTTGATCACGCCTCGCTTGCCCAGCACGACGATGCCGGCGTTGCGCCTCCTCGTCGTGCCCCTGGCACGCCTTCGTCAGCGCGCCTTGGCCTCGCCGCGCTGGCCGGCGCGATCCGTATT
>PVBE011549755.1_pt1 | contig 11199 bp, 9 predicted proteins | sample 1631181 | NCBI WGS metagenome assembly PVBE01 (sample SAMN08397723, study PRJNA350692) | Marine metagenome, whole genome shotgun sequencing project. | isolation source: water | place: Pacific Ocean | collected 2012-04 | reverse complement strand
GGATCCGGCTTGAGTCGAAGCGGGCCTCCCGCCTCGCCGTTGGCAACGACGACATCGAAGAGATCGGCGATCGCCAGCGCTGCGAGCTTCTTGCTTGCAGGGTAGTCGCTCACCAGAGCCGTCTTGCCTCCGCTCGCGCGGAACGCGGCGATCTCCTCGATGAGGCTATCGCGGCGGTAGTTTCTGATGATGCGCCCGGGGCGCTCCAGCATCCAGTCCTCAACGATCTCTCTGACGCGCTCCGGCGTTGCGCCGGTAGCGGTTGAGGTGCGTGTGATCTGTTCGTCGTAGGGGCTAGTGCCCTCCGGCGGTGGACGATCTCGGAGGCCCTCGTGCTCTTTGCGAAAGCGCCGCAGAAGTTGCACGGCGCCAGGGTTCCGGAGCAGTAGACTGACCGCCATCCGGCGCTTTACTGGTGGGTGGTGATAGAGCGTGCCGTCGAGGTCGACGAGCCAAGCGCGTGTTTCGAGCGTCTCAAGCGTGTCGGAGGTCATGGTTGGCGCTCCGTTTGCGCCGCTATCGCTGCGATTAGATCCAGCTCCGGCGTCGCGACACCGAGCCGTTGCGCATTCGCACGGGCCCTGGCGAGGCGCTGGGGGGCCGAGCGACCCGCACATCGATGGTCGGGATCGGCGTCGACGGCCGAGGCGAAGTGGGCCATCAACTCAGCCTCATCGAGCGAATGACCGGCAAGGGCTGCCTGGAGCGCGATCACGTCACGCGCGGCGCGTGTGGCGACATCGCGGTGGTCGTCCCAGAGTTCTCGAACCGTCCCGCCTACCGCGAGGCCCGCCAAATTGGTGGTGAGGATATAGACATTCTTTTGCACAAGAGCACGCAGCAGCGCCTCGCCGCCTTCGATGATACGCGACTCCACCCCCACCGCTCGCAATGCGGCGTCGAGCAGCTCCGCCTGCGGCCCCGCGATTTCCGTCGGCAGCACGTGGTGAACGTCTCGTCCGGGCTTCTTTTCGAACCACACGACGGCGACCGTTGGATCCTTATCCCAGCCCTCCCAATCGCGCGGCAGCAGCTCGTTTTGAACCAGCCCCAGGCGCTGTCGCCATGCCGCCGGCAGATCGCTCACGACGGTTGCTAGCTCTGCTTCTCCGACCGTGACGAGCACGTGAGCCGGGTCCGGCAACTGGGAGCTAACGCTGCGCGCATCGAAGGCTCTCGTGACTGGGAATACGGGATGACCCGTGCGTAACAGGCCGCGTGCGAAGACGCCTCCCAGCTCCCCAACTCCCACGATGGCAACGGGCGGCGCCATCAAGACGCGCCTCTACAAAAGTCCTCAATCATCGTTGTCTTTCTGCACCCACTTGAGGCCGACCGGCAAGGCCTCACCGAAGAGATCTGCTCGCGCCGTCTCGTCGAGGGCGACAAACTCGCGAACACGCTGGATCCACTCCGGTCGCGCGTTGATGGATTCGAGGCGCGCCGCGACTTCACTACGCACGGCTCCGTCCAGGTCTCGAAAGCGGTCGCCCGTGACACGCGCCAGCAGGGTGGCCGTCCACGCCGCGGTCGGAATCTCCTCCCAACGCTCGCGCAAGAGATGGTCGAGCCACGTTTCTGCGTGGCGCGCGGGCAAGACCTCGTGGGCGCTCGCGTACGCCGGGACGCGCGACCCAAGCCGTCCGAGTGCGGACCAGAGGCGCGCGTCACGCTCTGTCCACGTGCGTTCGAGCACCCACTTGCCGAGTTCGACTTTGCGTCCCACATCGACGCGCTCCAGAAACGCTGCCGTCTCCAACATCTCCGCCGGTGCTTGCGGGCGGAACTTCTTTGGTTTTTTTAGCTGGACGCCGCGCGGAGTGAGGAAGGGGTCGACGCGATCCCGAATCCCCTCTTGGGTCTGCTGACGCAGCCCGCCAGCAAGTCGGCGCCAAGCGATGAAGAGCTGTTGCCAATTTCGGGCCTCGTCCTTGAACGTGAGTGCTTCGGAAAATAATGGCGCGAGGAGCTTCATCCTTTGCTCATCGAGCGGATGCCCAAAGCCAGGGCGAAGGGTGTAGCCCACCAACATCCAGTAGATGCGCTCGTGGTCGGATGAGCGTTTGCGAGCCTGTCGTTTTGGCCCCACGAGGTCGAATAGCGCTCGATTCAGCTCCGTATCCCACATGGCTCGCTCGCCTAAGCAACGCTCCAATTCGCGAATGAGCTGGCGTACGTCACGGCCTTTGAGGTCCTCGTTTACGTTGCCGAATACGCGTTCGATGGCCGTCTTCGCGTCCCCGAAAGCTGGCGGAAGTTGCGCCGCACGGCGTGGCGGTTTGCTAGCCCGACCGGCGTCGGCATTCTCGTCAGCGGAGCGGTTGCGCAAGTCGAACGCCAAACGAAAGCGCCGTGGCGTCGCGGCGCTCGTCTCCACGCAAGCGAGTTCGAGTGTTCCGACGGCGCTGAACTCCGCTTCGAGCCGAACCGGAACCTCCTCGCCCTGGCGTTGGTCTGTTCGAGCATCGAACGTGGTGATCAAGGGCGGAAGTGTCTCTAGCGTGTCCGCGCGAAGCTCCGTGACGTCGCCGAGCGCTTCCTCGCCGTCTTCGTTGGCGAATAGATCGAAGCGCACGGGCCGCCCAACAACGAGCGCGAGAGCCCCTTCGCCTGCACTATGTCGTTCGCCCTCTCGGCTCCCGCGCGGCAGCACGCACATCCCGCGGTTGCCGCCGCCTCCGGCGAGCGCGACATAATAGGCGCGCGACGAACCGCCCCCGATTCGGGCGCCTTTGCCGAGTAGCGCGAGTCCGAAAGCGACGGCGCCTCTTGCCACGGAAAGGTCAGGATCCGTGCCTTGGAGGTGACGCGTTGGGCGCGTAGCTCCGCTTGAGCCGCTCGCCTCGCGCCAGCCGCTCAAGGTCTCGAGCAAGCGGTCCACGATCGCCGGTGCTTTGAACGGGCCGCCGTTGAGCAGGACCGCCTTGGGTAGGAGCCCACCATGCCGGGCGCAGAAGTCTGCGATATGCCTCGTGATGCTCGCGTCGCGCTCGTAAGGGAGACCGAACGCCATGAGGCCGGCGCGCGCAGCCTTGGGTCGATCCGTGGGAGCGACGACAGGAAAGAAGCCGTCGAGCAACAACGTACTCACGTCTTCACGAGCAAGCTCCGTACGGAGCGTGCCGCCGACGAGCTGCGATCCGCCCTTGGCGATGGTGATGGGTACGGTCTCGGGGCTGTCTGCGCTGAGCAGTTGCTCCTTCGCGCGGGCGCAGGCCAGGACGAGCTGCGCAAACTGCGGCGGGGTCAAGCGCGGCCTGTCGCCGATCAGTCGCTGCTCGCAAGCGTGGGCCAGCGCCAGGTCCATATTGTCTCCGCCCAGGAGCAGGTGGCGGCCGACCGCAACGCGGTTCACCTCGATGGTGCCGTCCTGGCGAGCCAGCTGGATCAGACTCAGATCCGTCGTGCCGCCGCCGACGTCGCAAACGAGGACGGTATCGCCCGCCTCCTCTGGCTCGCCTGGCTCGTCTGGCTCGCCTGGCTCCGTGGATGGGTCGCCAAGTTGGAGCTGCTCAGCAACGGTCTCTGCGCCGACGTTTGACAGAAGGTCGTAGAACGCGGCCTGGGGTTCCTCCAGCAGCCGCACGTCGAGCCCCGCCTCATGCGCCGCCTGCACGGTGAGTTCCCGTGCTACCTCATCAAAAGATGCCGGAACCGTGAGCACAACGAGCTGCTCTTCGAGGAGCTCGTTGGGGAATGCCTCGTTCCAGGTCTTGCGAATGTGTTCCAGCAGGAACGCGCTCGCATCGACCGGAGAAATCCGCGGACGCTGGGTCTCGGGGGTGTCAGCGCTCGGGTCTGGGTCTGCTTCTGCGTCACGCGCGTGATGCGCGTGGCCCCAAGGCAAGATCGCCGCCGTGCGATCGACGCTGGCGTGGCTTAGCCAACTCTTGGCCGACGAAACCCCTCGGCCCGGGACCTGCTGCGCCCGTGTCTTCGCGTAGATCCCCGTCCGCCACGGGGCCTCGTCCCACGGGTCCGCGAACGTCTCCGAGGCGGTCGGGCAGTAGAGCGTCGAAGGCAACAAGTGGCTAGAGGCGAGTTCCTCCGCACCGACGAGCTGCGGGATGGGAAAAATTTCGGCTCGGTCCGCGCCAGGCGCAGCCCATGCGACCACCGTGTGGGTGGTCCCGAGGTCGATGCCGACGACCGCGGCGGGAGCATTCATGAGACGGAATCTAGCTCGTTTGTCAGCGCACGTGCCCTGAAGATCCCGATGGTGCCCGCCTTAGTCGCGATCGGTGTCCGATCGCGCGCTGGAATTCTCCCGGATCGTGGCCTCGACGAGTGCGGAGACTCGGCGCTGAACCGTCGATTCGAGCAGGCCCATCATCCTTCGACGAACTCGTGAGTCGAATTGAGCGAAGCGTCTACCCCGCCGCAAGGCTCCCCGTGCGAATGCTGCGCGACGCTCCGCGAATGTACCGAACAGTGTCACTTACCCCTCCTTGCCGCACTTGATATCGCCGAACTCGACTCGGCAGTTGCGGCCGCACTTGACGTTCCCAAAACTATCGGCGACGCAGTTGTTTCGGCGGCGCTGCGCGCATCTCACTGTGTTCTGCGACTTCGCGCAGTTGTAACCGCACGCGATCTTCCCGAACCCGCCTGCCAGACATTGCTGCTCCGGGCTAGCCGCGCAGCGGACGTTGCTGCCGGATTCGACGCAGTTGTAGCCGCAGATTTCCTTGCCGAAAGAGCTCCTGCATTCGTATCCCGGCAGGGACGTTGAACTCCCGTTCCCCCCGGTGTTGCGCAGCCCGAATTGGAAGCCGCTGGTGTAGGCCTTGTTCAGGGCGACGGTGTCGGTGCTACAGCTTGTCGTTGCGGCGTAGTCGCCGAGCATGTCCTTGCCGTTCTTTGCCGCGTTGACGCCGGCCGCGTAGGCGGCATCATGCGTGCAGTGTTGCGCCTCGTATTGGGCTTGCATCGAGGCGCAGCCGGAGACGAGTAGGAGCGCTGCTAGCGCTGCTAGCGTTGCTACCGCGCGCCCGCGCGCGCCTACGCTCGAGCCACCGAACCACCTTTCCATGCTACCCCCGTTCCCTTAGTTCAGCGCGTCGAGCCCCCTTGAGCAAGTTGAGGAATTCGGCGCCGTGCCACGGCGCGGGCGGTATGCTCATTCCGTCATGAATATAGCGGGAAAAGCAGTGGTTGTGACTGGTGGCAGCCGAGGAGTGGGCGCCGCATTGGTCGGAACATGCCTAGCAAAGGGGGCAAGAGTCGCCGCGTGCGCGCGCGCCGAGCCGCCCTTTGCGGGCGCGTTTACCCGCGTGGTCGATGTCGCCCAGCCGCTCGAGCTAGCAGCGTTCGCGGAGGCCGCGATCGAGGAGATCGGCCCGGTCGACCTCTGGGTTAACAACGCCGCGCTCATCGCTCCGATTGGGCCGCTCCGTGAGCAATCGGATCGCGATTTAGCTCGTCTCCTCAACGTGAATATCTTGGGTACTCTCATAGGCGCGCGCTGCTTCGTGCGCCATCTGCGCGCAACCGGGCGAGCGGGCGTGCTCCTCAACCTCTCCTCCGGCGCAAGCAGGAAGGCCTATCCGGGCTGGGCAGCGTATTGTGCGAGCAAGGCAGCGGTCGAACTCCTCACCGAGGCGGTCGCGCTCGAGGAGGGGCCGCTACTGCGCGCTCATTGCGTATCCCCTGGCGTCGTCGATACCGAGATGCAACGGGAAATCCGCGACAGCTCGATCGAAGCGTTTCCGGAGGTCGAGCGTTTTCGGCAGCGGCACGCGGACGGCGGACTACGGTCTGCCGAAGACGTCGCGGCGGATCTGCTCGCGCTCGCGTTCGATCCCAAACGTCAGACGGAGGCCGTGTGTGTGGAATTGCCGCTACCGTCGCCTTTTCGTTAGCCTCGGGTCTTTTTCCTGACCTCCGGCTGTCGGGCCGCCCCTCGCGATGGGCGTTCGGTACCCCGACCCGGGCACTTCTTCTTGAACCGTGGGCACACGCGCGTAGAGTGCGGCGCACGATGGCAAAGAAGCGCGAGTCTGAGCAATTCGAGATCCCCATCAAGGAGATTGAGGAGATCGCCAGCGGTTTCCGAAAACGCACGGTCAAGACGGCAATGCTCGCCAGCAAACTTGGCTTCAAATTCATGAAGAAGTCAGCGGGCCTCTCCGTCAAGTCGGTGGACAAGGAGAAGGCCGTCGAAGCGGCCAGTATCCTCGTTCGCGAACTGGGCGCGCTCAAGGGCATCGTGATGAAGGTCGGTCAGCTCGCGAGCTACCTGCCGGGCGCGATGCCGCCCGAAGCGCAGAAGGTGCTCGCTCAGCTGCAGTCGCAGAGTACGTCGCTATCCTTCGAGAAGGTCGACGCGGTCGTCGTCGAGCAGTTCGGTCAGGGCGCGCACGAGTTGTTCAGCGAGTTTGACACAGAGCCCTTCGCCGCGGCGTCTATCGGCCAGGTACATCGAGCGCGCTACGAGGGAAGCGAAGTCGCCGTGAAGGTCCAGTACCCCGGCATCGAAGACCTCCTCGACGGGGATCTGAAGCTCATCGGCAAGCTTCTGCGTGTGGGATCCATTGGAACAGCCATGGACGGCAAAGCGGTCGCTCTAGAGCTACGCGATCGGATCATCGACGAATGCGACTACCTCGCCGAGGCCCGAAATCAGACTCGTTTCGTGCAACTCTTCAGCACCTTCCCCGACGCCCGCGTTCCCAAAGTGATTCCGGAGCGGACGAGCAAGCGTGTGATCACATCAGAGCTGGTCGACGCGAAGGGCTTCTATCCCTTTTGCGAGGAAGCTCCCCAAACCATCAAAGACAAGGCAGGCGAGACGATTTTCCGCACCTGCTTTCAGAGCCTCTTTCAGTATTGCGTGTACAACGCCGATCCGCATCCGGGGAACTATCTCTTTCATGACGATGGCAGTGTCACGTTCCTCGACTTTGGATGTGTGCGCAAATTTGATCCCGTGATGATTGACGCGTGGAAACGTTGTGCGCTCGGAGTGGTGAAGAACGACGTCCCCGCATTCAAGCAGGGGTTCACCGACCTGGGGCTCGTGGGGAAGCCGAAGAAGTTTGATTGGGACTACCAATGGCGGGTGATGCAGTATCTCTATCGGCCCTTCACGCAGAAGGAGCCTTTCAAGTACACCCACGACTACGTGACGGAGAGCTACGACCTCATGCTCTTCAAGAACACGAATAAGATGACTGCCGGCATGCCTGCGGAGTGGCTATTCTTGAATCGCCTGCAATGGGGCCTCAATTCGGTGCTTGCGCACCTGGGCGCGACGGGCCGCTGGCCAGAGCTTTGGCTGAACGCCATCACGTCGCCGACCGAGCCACCGCCTTGGGTGCTTGACGCGCCCAGCGCGAACGCGGTGCCCTCTGTTTCCGGCGCGCTGCTCCGACCCGCCTGAGCGCGTCCAAGGTTGCTGGTCGCGTCAGCCCTAGTCCTACGAGGCGTTCGGCGAGGTTTGGCGCACGCTGAGCTCGACCTTCCAGCGCTCATTCGGCTTCAGCGGTTGCAGCGGAATGGCTTCGAGAAGGAGGGTTCCAAGGGCGGTGACCGAGCCTTCGATGCGAACGGCGACAACGGTGCCCGGCTCGCGGCCCTCGGCGGGCAACGTGATTTCGATGGGCGAGAGTTCTTCGAGTTCGCCGGCTTTCCAGCGTTCTAGCTCAAACCCTGAGCGGTCGTTGCGACGCACCGTGGAGCCAAAGAGTCGGAACTCCACCGGTTCGCCGACAACAACGTAGAGTTCTTGCGGTGGCAGATCGGCATGGGTGCCCTCTTCCATTCCAAAGGGAGCGACGCAGAGAGCGATGGTCGGCGGCTCCATGCCTGGCACCGCCGGAGTCGGGCTCTCGATACCGACGTAGTAGGCGCGCTCTGTCCCGCCACGAATGCGCAGACCTTTTCCACGTCGTACGAGTCCGTAATACGCCGCGCCTCGGGCGACGGCGAGATCGAGATCGCTGCCCGGTAGATCACGGGCCGGCGCGGCGCCCACCGACTGAAGCCAGCTGTTGAGCGTCTCGAGCAGTCGCTTCCGCAGCGCGTTGGCTTTGAACACGCCCCCGTTAAAGAGGACGGCTGTGGGGCGTAGCAGGTCGGTACTTGCCGTGAAGCCCGGCAACCCCTCCGTGGCGCTCGCCTGTCGCCGCAGAAACGCGGCGAGGTGTTTCGTCACCGCGGCGTCGGCTGCGTAGGGCAGGCCGAGTTGACTCAGACCGGCTCGAGCGCGCGCGCGGGGCGCATCATCAGCGCTGACCAAGGGAAAGAAACCTTCGACGAGGGTGGCGTACACGTCGTCGTGAGTCAGTTCGGTGCGCAGCGAGCCGCCCAGCAGCGCCGAACCGCGGCTCGGGACGACCACGGGGACGCTCTCCGGCGCTTGACCTGCTCCTTCGCTGTTGAGGAGCCGCTCCTTGGCTCCGCGAGCGCTGTGAGTCAGCGCGCTCATCTGCCAGGCGTCGAGAGGCTTGTCGTTTGCCTGCGCGAGCTTTCGTGCCGCGACGTGGGCGAGGGCGAGATCCATGTTGTCGCCACCGAGCAGGATGTGATCACCTACAGCCAAGCGGCGGAGTTCGAGGGCGCCCTCGTTTTCGACCGCGGCAATCGCCGAAAAGTCCGTCGTTCCCCCGCCGACATCGACCACAAGCACGACGTCGCCGACCTGGAGGTGCTCGCGCCAAGCGTCGCCGCTCGCGGCGATCCAGGCGTAGAGCGCGGCTTGGGGCTCCTCGAGCAAGGTGAGATTCTCGATACCCGTGACGGTCGCCGCTTCGGCCGTCAGGTCACGGGCGGCAGCGTCGAACGACGCCGGCACCGTAAGGACGACCTCCTGCTCGCTCAATTCCGTGGGCGCGTCACCTGCGCGTAGCGCTTCGGCGAGGTGGTCGAGGTAGCGAAACGACGCTTCGACCGGTGAGATCTTCTCGACGTCATCTGGCGCGCCCAAGGGCAGGAGCGGCGCGCGGCGGTCGACGGTGGGGTGACAGAGCCAACTCTTTGCTCTGGAAACGACGCGCGCCGGCGCCTCACTCGATCGCCGTCGTGCGTACTCGCCGACGGCGAAGTCCGGATCTCCGTGCCACGGCGTCGTGAGCTCCGCTTCGCTCGAGTGGCGGAAATAGAGGAACGAGGGCAGGAGCTCCCGCTTGTCTACTTCGTTCGGACTCACGAGCTGCGGGACGGGCTGGACCGCGGGGTGCGCCGTGCGTTCGTCAGCCGATGCGTCGACGCTGGCGATGGTGCAATGCGTGGTCCCCAGGTCGATGCCCAGAATCGATTCGGTCATAGTTCGACCTCAGCCGGCTGGATGATCTCTGGATTGGCGTCGCCGACGAGTTCCGGGAGTTTGAGTTCCTGGATCTTCCAGCCGCCGTGGCGCAGCACTCCCGTGTAGGGGGGGTCTCCAGCCAGGTTGCCGCTTAGCGCCACGAGTCGAGCGTCAAAGCCGGGCGCTAGCGTTACGGGTGCGCCCTCCGGCTCGGTACGACACGGGGTGATCGTGGCGCGCGACTGCAGCGCCCGCCGGCAGCCCTCGTGAACCACTCGTGCCGCGGTGCCGACGTCCGCGTCGCTAAAGCCGGTCAGATCTTGTTCGATGAAGTCTACGAATCGCCCCTCACGTTGCATCAACCCGAGCAGTTGCAGCGCGGATGCGATGCGCTCTCCCGAGCCCGGCTCGGACCTCTCTGCGGAGTCCCGCTCAGGGCTCTGCTCACTCGCGGTTTCCGCCTCAGCCTCGGCCTCAGCCTCAGCCTCGGGCGAGAGAGCCCGCACCCGCGCGGCGAACTTGCCGTCGAAGAGCACCCGAAACCAGCAGACGAACGCCATCCAGATCCGCGCGAAGAACGAAACGCTTTCAGTCACGGGCCTGGTATAGCCGGCGAATGCCATGCTGTCCCGCGCTTGCGCCGTTACAGCGTGGCCGCAGCGGCTCGGAAGCGAGTAGCATCCCAGGATGCCCGTCTCGCTGTCTGAAATCGTCGAGAAGCTCGAAACTATAGCGCCGACGCGCTTCGCGGAAGACTGGGACAACGTGGGCTTGCTGGTCGAGCCAGCGGAACCACCGGACGGCGGACCCATCTCCAAGGCCCTGCTAACGATCGATCTGACCGAATCGGTTCTCGACGAGGCGCTCGCCGCTCGCGCGCAGCTCATCATCGCCTACCATCCGCCGATTTTTGGCGGACTGAAACGGCTCACCACCGCCCACCCCCAGCAGCGGACGATCCTGCGCGCCATCGGCGCCGGAATGGCCATCTATTCTCCCCACACCTCACTCGACGCCGCCCCGGGCGGCGTCAACGACTGGCTTGCGGAAGCCGTGGGCCCCGGGGAGCGGACGCCGCTCCAGCCCACGTTGGACGCCCAGCCCGGCCAGCAGTGCAAACTGGTCGTTTTCGTGCCGGGGGAAAACGTCGAAGCCGTGCGCGCGGCACTCTGCGAGCTGCCCGGCGTCGGCCGGGTCGGCAACTACTCGCACTGCTCGTACAGCATCGACGGCGAGGGCATGTTCCTCGGCAACGAGGGCGCAAACCCGGTCATCGGGAGCCGCCACCAACTCGAGACGGTAAGCGAGGCTCGGATCGAAATGGTGTGTGCTCGTTCAGCGTTGCCCAGCATCGCTCACGTCTTGTCGACGGTGCACCCCTACGAAGAGCCCGCCTGGGACGTCTACGCGCTCGAATCCAAGCCTCGTCCCGGTACCGGGTCAGGTCGGCGCGTGGTTCTCGACCAACCCGCCCCGGCAAGTGAACTCGTCGCGCGCATCAAGGAGCATATCGGGCTCTCCCACGTCCGCTTCGCGCAATGCCAAGACCACCGAGACGGCAAACTTGTCCAGACTGTCGCCGTTTGCGCCGGGGCCGGTGGCGGACTTTTCGAGAAAGTCAGCGACGTAGATTTCTACCTCACCGGTGAGATGCGCCACCACGACGTGCTCGCCAAGAACTCGCTAGCTGCGAGCGTCGTGCTTTGCGACCACACGAATACCGAGCGAGGGTTTCTGCCGGCGTACCGCGAGCGCATCGTAGACGACACGGACGCCGCTCTCGACGTCATCATTGCCGAGAGCGATCGGGATCCGCTCGAAGTCGTCTGACTTGTGCGACTCCTCGAAGTCGTCTGACTTGTGCGACTCCTCGAAGTCGTCTGACTTGTGCGACTCCTCGAAGTCGTCTGACTTGTGCGACTCCTCGAAGTCGTCTGACTTGTGCGACTCCT
>PVBE012353072.1_pt1 | contig 11200 bp, 10 predicted proteins | sample 1631181 | NCBI WGS metagenome assembly PVBE01 (sample SAMN08397723, study PRJNA350692) | Marine metagenome, whole genome shotgun sequencing project. | isolation source: water | place: Pacific Ocean | collected 2012-04 | reverse complement strand
TATACCTTCTGGATTTTTAAAAAGAAATAAACTTACCTCGAAGATCGCGGAGAAAAATAATTACAAAAAACTTTCTTCCTTCGTGTTCTTCGTGTATTTCGTGGTTACCTGCTTCTAATATTCTTTTCCTTTACGAACCCTCTCTGAATGCGGTAAAATCCACTTTCATGATACGGGCCACGTTATTTCTTCTGGTAACAACTCTTTCCTTTCTCCCATCCTGTTATAAATCAGAGACTGAAGAAAAACCAGCCTATGGAGGTCATCTAACAATAGGTCACTATGAGCCTATCGATATCATTAATTCGGTTGTTTCAAACAGCGGCACCTCAGGATTTTTGATTCATATGGCATTCAATGGGCTGGTAAAACCGGATGAGAAATTTTATATTGTCCCTGACCTGGCTTATAAATGGGAGACTTCAAAGGACGGGCTGAAATGGAGGTTTTATTTAAGAGAAGGCGTCAAATTCCATGATGGCATTGAGTTGACAGCGGAAGATGTGAAATTTACTTACGATCTCGTTAAAGTGCCAAAATACAGGGGATACTACACCCAGTTCTTTGAGCCTGTGAAGCAGGTCAATATTGTAGACCGATACACAATAGAGATGATTTTGAGCCAGCCTTATGCGCCTGTATTATCTGGCCTCAATGTTGGCATTCTTCCCAAACATATCTATTCAGGCAGGAATTTAAGAGACCCGGGAGTTAATAAGCAGCCTGTAGGCACAGGGCCATTCAAAGTTTTAGAATACTCTTCCTCAAAAGCAACTTTAGAAGCCAACAGGGATTATTTTAAAGGGCGACCTTTTCTGGACAATGTTACATTCAGGATTTTTAAGGAACAAAAGACCCTTTTCGCGAAAATGATGGATGGAACTGTGGATACTATTATTGATACGAATCCTGAGAATGTAGACATTTTAAAACAGGTTACTTACTTTAAGCACTATAAACCATTAAGACCTTTCTATTTTGTCTTAGCATTTCAACATAAAGAGATTTTTAAAGATAGAAGAGTGAGAATAGCATTAAATCATGCTGTTAATAAAAAGGAGTTGTTGGAAAATGTTTTAAAAAATGATGGGGAAATTGCTTCAGGGACTGTTTATCCCGGTTCATGGGCATTCAACAAAAAAATAGGGCCTTATCCCTATAACCCCCGGAAGGCTTTAAAACTCTTGCATGAAGCAGGGTGGAGTGATACCAATGGCAATAATATTCTGGATAAAGAGGGTGTGGAACTCAAATTTACAGTTTTGTTAAAAGAAGGAAATGCTATTCAAGAAAAAACACTTAAATATATTCTGGTTGATCTGAACCGGATAGGAGTTTCGATAAAAACAGAAAAATATTTTCTGAAACAATTTATTGAAAGTATCACTAAAAAAAAAATTTGATGCAATACTGATTGATTTGGTGGGTAGAGGCGATCCTGATAACAACTATAGATTTTGGCATTCATCACAGATTGAAAAAGGGAGAAATTTTTTCTCTTATGAAAACGAAAAGATAGACAAATATCTTAAAGAGGGGAGGAGAGTCTCTGAAATTGATATGAGGAAAAAGCTATATTATCAATTTCAGGAAGAGATTTTTAACGACCCTCCCGGGATATTATTATTCTGGGCAAACAGTCTTTTTGTGGTCCATGAAAGGTTTAAAGGGATGAAAGTACACCCAAACTGGATACTCGACCTTAAAGACTGGTATGTTCCTGAGGGCAGTCGTCAGAAAAAGAAGACAGAGAATGGTGTACAGATGGCAGAAGAGAGAGCAGAAAATTGAGACGAAATGACTTAAAAAGGACCGATTCCTGGCCGCTTGTGTAATAGGCTGAATTTTAAGGTGCTTTTGTTGTTCCGTCTGGATTTATAGAAAAAAGACGGAATGTTGGCCTTTTTTCAGGTGCTGACCGGCCATTATTTTTTGTCAAAAAAAATTTTTTTAAATTTTTTTTACACGGGGAAATCAGTTTCCAGGGAGTAAATTTTTAAAATGCAAAAACGGCGTAAATCAATTTTTCAATCTATTATTCATTCTTTACGGGTTTCCAATATTTCCTTCAAACTCAGCATTATCCTTGTGGCTTCCATTATAATCCCGATGATTATCTTCGCTTTGCTTTCCCTCTCCATATCTTCAAAGGCCGATTTTCAGGCTGTATCAAAGGGTAATCAAAAAGTCGCCATACGTACAGCTGAGCAGATAGAACAATACATTACCAACAGCATCAATATCCTGCGCTCTATAACAGAAAACATTAACGGCCTGCATCTCAGCCACAGCCAGAAAGATATTGTGCTAAAGAACCATGTTTTGCAGTTTCAGGAATTCGATAAAATTGTAATAACCAACCAGCGGGGAAAGGAAATTATTACATCGGAAATGGGAGGTGATTTGAAAGACCGTTCGAAAGAGATTGCCTTTAAAACTGCTTCGCAAAACCATATCTATTTTTCCGACGTTTCTATCTCAGATAATCTTGTTCCCGCCATGACTATTGCCATCCCTTCATTTCAGTTGGGTGAATTTGACGGGGCAATCATCGGGACCATCAACCTGATTGATATGTGGAGACTGGTCGACTCCCTGACAATTGAGAAGCAGGGATACGCATTGGTAGTTACTAAGACAGGGCTTCTTGTCGCCCATGGAGAAGGAAACTCCAAGCCGGGCATTATCAGGAAGGACAACCTCTCTTATTTACAAATCACCCGTGAAGTGCTGGAAGGGAAGGCGTCTATTTTAGAATATGAGAACCCGAAAGGGATTATGGTGCTGGGCGCGGCCGCTCCCATCAAAACCGTAAACTGGGGTTTGATCATTGAGCAACCCCTGTCAGAAGCCTATGCTCCCACTTACAAAATGGGGAAACGTATGGTGATACTCGGCCTGATTATACTGATCATCATGTCTATTATCGCTTTTATCGGGGTCAATCGTTCAGTTGTCAGGCCTTTAAAAAAATTGATAGGAGGAATCAATAATAAAGAGATCTCTTTTGATTCAGGGGATGAATTTAGTAGCCTGGCAAGTTTTTATAACTTAATGTCCAAGAGCGTTGTGGATTTGGAAGCGGCATTAGAAAAATATTCAAAATTAGCAGAACAGGGAAAAGTAAGCAGGGACATTGTTCATGACCTGAAACATCCCATAGACAATTTTGTTCGAGTAACCAAGTCTCTGGCAAGGCAGATAAAAGATAAAGAGTGGAAAGAGCTTTCTAAGGAAATGATAGAATCGGAATCAAAAAATATTAGCCACCTTATCTCAAAAGTCAGGGAGCCGATGGAGTCTTACACGCCGGCGAAAAAGGATGTTAATATTAATACTGTGTTAAATAATGCGTGCATGTCTATGGAAAGGAAATTAGAGGACCACCGGATAACTGTAAAGAAAGAACTTGATCAAAATGGAAAACTCATTAAGGCGGACCAATTTGATCTGGAGCGGGTCATAAAGAATATAATCAACAATGCCATTGAAGCTATGGACGAAGGCGGGGTAATGACCCTATCCTCAAAAATAGAAAATGGTTTTGCAAAAATGTCTGTTTCCGATACCGGTTGCGGCATTGAACCGGAAAGATTGAAAACCCTTTTTACGAAGCCCGGTTCCGGGAAAAAGGATGGGTGGGGCGTCGGACTATCTATATCAAAAGAGCTGGTAGAAAAGATGGGTGGTAGGATAGAAGCGGAAAGCGAACCGGGAAAAGGCTCCACTTTTACTTTGCAGTTTAAATCTCAATAAACCTCGCAAGAAATGTTTACAGGTTACGGCCATCAGAAGAAACAATAACAGTCCTTAATTTCCAACAAAGTAAGTATTTGGCATGATGATTGCTTTTTATTTGAAAATTAACAACAAGGAGGCGTCTATGAAAAAGCAATCATTAGAAGGCAGGAAGTTTAATCACCTGACTGTTGTCAAGCCTAAGCCAATGGAAATTGACTGGACGACGGTACCGTATTCCGGTTGTCAGGAAGTAGGTCGCTCTGCATTTGAGTATGAGGGTGAAATACTTAACGTCATTGTAAGATACTTTTCATATCAAAGGATGCGGTTTGAAAAAGAACGTCATTTTGCTGAAGTTACAATTAACAACAAGGAAAAATTTATCATTGACGGCATCGAGAAGGACCCGCTAATTCAACATATTTCGGACATAACCTGGCCAATCCTTGAATGCAGAAAGATGCTGAGGCAGGCCAAGACCACACTCAAGCGTATTAAATAGAAAAGATAAACACAGCGAGGTCAGTGGTCTCAACCAGCAGGGTGGCCGCCCGATTGACTTAAAAAAAGTTTTGCTAATGCTTGCCCGATGAAATCAATGACCCCATGTTAATTTTTTGGTGGTGGATTATGGAGAAAGTAAAAATTCTTGTTGTCGAGGATGAATGTATTATTGCACAATCCTTGTGCAGGAGTTTGGAGAGGTTAGAATACACAACTCTAGCATCCGTTGCTTTCGGAGAGAAGGCAATTTCCTTGGCAGAAAAACATAATCCTGATTTGGTGTTGATGGATATTATTTTGAAGGGTGAAATGGACGGAATTGAAACAGCCGGGATATTACGCTCCCGTTTCAATATACCTGTTATATATGTTACGTCTTGCATGGATCAAAATACTCGGGAAAGGGCTCAAACAACAAAGCCTCTGGGATACATGATAAAACCTGTAAGAGAGAGGGACCTAAGAAACACTATTGAAACAGCCCTCCTGGACAAAAAGCTGGAGTTTTTGAAACCCCACGAAGCATAAGCAAGAGAGTGCTCCCCCCTATTAATTCTCTTTCTTAATACTCTTTAATACCCCTACTTAAAGAGAAAAATAATTCTTTGTCTCGCTCATCCGAACTCCTTATGATTGCCTTCCGGGGTTTGTTGCGACCATTATGCCCAGATTGTTTTTGTATGATATTATATTTAACATAAAATTTATATCTTGACAAATAAAGCAATTATCCATATACTTTCCCACTGTTCTTTTTTGTTTAATTACTATGGAAAGGAGGTGAGGATATTATGAAGCGGTCATTAAAAATACTGACTATTTTATTCTTTGGTTTTACTCTTCTTTCATTGCCCCAGGTGCTATACGCCAAATCCGGGAAAAGTCCCGGATTTATAAATATTAATGATGGAGATGTCAAAGCATTATCAACTCTTCCCGGTATAGGGAAATCAACTGCGGAAAAGATTATTCAGTATAGGACAGAGCATGGCAAGTTTAAGAAAAAAGAGGAAATAACCAATGTGAGAGGAATCAGTACCAAAAAATTTGAGAAGATTAAAAATTTGATAGCCATATCTGAGGAGGAGAATACACAAACAAAACAGGAACAATAGGACATCAATATTATTGTTAAAAAATTTACCTCTGGCGGAGTTTCCCGGGCAAAATCTGGCCCATTTGCAGGGGGCTCCGCCTCTTATAAACGGAGAGAATAACATGGCTCCGACTCGCTTTCCTTTTTACTCCGCTAAAATAAAATATTAAAACTCAAAATTGACTCCCGCTGATCTTACTGATAAAATAAGCATCATGTCATTCGCAAGAAAATATTCCACAAAAAAACTTTCACCTCTTGGCAGAATCCTTACCAGATCATTTAAAAACCTGGGGATAGACATCAAGATGACTCAACAAAAAGTAATTGATCAATGGCTTGAAATTGTTGGAGAACATATAGACTCTGTCTCCAAGCCGCGTTATTTTAAGTTTCGGACACTTTTTGTAAATGTATCAGACTCCATGTGGCTGCACCAACTTGTTTTTATGGAAGATCAGATAAAGGAAAAAATCAATAAGTTCATGGGAAGAAAATTAGTTCAGAAAATTTATTTTAAAATAGGAGAGTGTTCTTCAAGTATGGCAAAGAAACCTTTTGAAAAGGAAGATTCGCGAATAGACCTCTCAGGTTTTACAAATAAAAATGATGAAAAAGATGTGGATGTGGCTTTGAACGCTTTAAAGGACGCTGATTTAAAAATAGCTTTAAAAAGGATAATGATTAAAGGAAAAGGCGTGGAAATGTTACGTCGCGTTCGAAAAGAAGCTAATCCTATTTGCTCATAAGAAAAAAAATAAAAAGCAAATTCCAATTATGAATAAAGCATTTTTTATAGAAAAGAAAGTGCGTGGCGGACTCATCCCCTGGGTGATAGTCATGTCAATGTTAACCGGCTGTGCCTCCTTACAAACCAAAGAGCAAGGTGAGACCGCTGTCCCTTCTACCGGTCTTTCTGAAAAAATCCAGAAACACAGGACGGATAGATTCTCATCCAATAAACTAAAATCCGATGCTTATTATAATTTTCTGCTTGCTGAGATGAAAATTGCGGAACGGCAATATAAAGAAGCAGTGGAAATTTATCAGAAAGCAATTGGTTACGATCCTTCCTCCCCTTTTCTTTATAAAAGTCTGGCTCTCGCTTATGTTATCTCAGGCAAAATGACTGAGGCGATTCAGGCATGCAAGGACGCTCTTTCCATTGATCCGGATTACATAAAGGCAAGAATGCTTCTCGGCAAGTTTTATTCGAATATTTCCAAAAAGGACCTGGCCATAGAACAGTATCAAAAGGTGATTAAAATTGACCCAAAAAAGGAAGCCGCATATGTTTCGCTTGGAGCAACTTATTTAGAACTCGGTTTAAAAGAAAAGGCCTTAGAAACTTATAAGGCATTAACTAATATTAACGCGTATTCATTTAGAGGTAATTATTTCCTTGGAAAAATTTACTTTGGAAATAAACTTTATGTAAAAGCAGCTGAATATTTTAAAAAGGCAGTGGAAATTAATCGGCGTTCATTGATTGCTCGAGAAAACCTGGCACAGTCCTACCTTGTTATCAAAGATTATGATAGAGCAATTGAGGTCTATAGAAAAATGTTTGAGGATAATCCGGGGAACCCCCGAGTTTACAACAGGCTGGGAGAAATTTATATTAAGAAAAATTCTCCGGAAGAAGCCCTGGAACTATTTAAAAAAGTAAAAGAGGCCAATCCTCAGAATTTTAGCATCCTTCTAAAAATAGGGTCCGTTTATTACGACCAAAAAGAATATGACAAGGCGATGGAATATTTTAATGAAGCGCACGATCTTAAGCCGGACAATGTATTAGCAAACTATTACCTCGGGGCAACCTTAGAAACTCAGGGAAAATATGAAGAGGCTTTGAAAGTATTGGAAACGGCTTTAAACGCTGAACCAAAATCATTGGAAATTCGACTGCTAATGGGCAAAGTTTATGAAAAAATGGGTCAAAAAGAAAAAATTTTCACTCTGTTAGAAGAAGGGGCGGAAGCAGATCCTGGAAATCCGGAAATTCACCATTACATGGGACTGCTAAAATCGCAATCTAAGGAATATTCCAAAGCGATAGTTTATTTTAAAAAAGCTATTAGTATTAATCCAAAAATTGAGGATTACCATTTTAATCTTGGAGCGGCTTATGAGAGGCTAAAACAGTATGATGAGACAATAGAGGAAATGAAAAAAGTTTTGGAAATTAACCCGAACCACTCTAATGCTCATAACTTTATAGGTTACTTGTACGCAGATTTGGATATTGATCTGAAGGAGGCAGAAGAACACTTAAACAAGGCTACGGCATTGGAACCTGAAAATGGATACTTTTTGGACAGTCTCGGTTGGATTTATTACAAAAAAGGAATGTTCAGGAAAGCACTGGAAGAGGTCCAAAAAGCTATAAAATTAATACCTGAAGACCCGACTATCTACCTGCATTTAGGAGAAATTTATTTTAGTTTAAAGAATTATAAAGAAGCGGAGATAGCTTTAGAAAAATCCTTTGAGTTAAACAATAAAGCAGAAATTCCTTTGGAAGACAGTGAAAAGATCCAAAAAAAATTATTTGAAGTGAGAAAAATCATCAATGGAGCCACCAATTAATAAGAAAACTTCCCATTGCTCATTGGTAATTAGATACTGGTGTTTTTGAAGACGCACACTATTTCGAAAAAAGGAACCTTTTTTGCCCTCCTGATCTTTAGTTGCTTTGTCCTCAACGAGATTGCTTGTACAAAGTTAATTAAAAAAGAGAACCGAACCTCAGAATTTGAATCCCCTGTCGAAAATAAGGTCCTTGTAGCTAAAATATTAGCGAAAAACTCTGACAGGTTAAAATCTTTTAAAGATTTAAAGGCGCTTGCGGAAATCTCAATTCATTTCCCTCAAAAAAAAATAAAAAGGAAGAATATTATCCTCTTACGAAACGACCCTGCAATCCGTTTCGAGGTCCTTTCCATATTCGGTAAACCTTTTCTGTACTTTACAGCTGATAGTCAGCAGACAACTGTTTATTATCCTGACAGAAATACAATCTTTAGAGGAGCTTCTTCACCTGAAAATATTGCTCGCATACTCGGTACTAGTATAGAGTTAAATAACGTTCTAAGCTTTTTATCAGGAAATTTTAACACATCTCCACTGTCTCAAAAGATAGAATTAAGTGAAAGTAAAGATTTTTATTTAATAAAGTTTATTTTAAAAAATAATAAAACCAGACGTGTTTTTGTAGACAAAGAAAACTATTTACCAATACGAATTAGTGACCATGACTTACATGAAGACGAGATAATTACCATTCAATACAGTGATTATAACAAAATCAATAATTATTCTTTGCCTTTTAAAATAAAAATTATGCACCCTAAAAAAAAGCAGGAAATCATTGTAAAATATAAAAAAGTGCTGTTAAATCAAGGTGTTTCAGACGAGTCTTTTACTATTCCCTTTTTCAAGGGTGTGAAAATATTACCGTTGGAAGGGCATTCATGATAAATGATCAGAAATTAGTTTTAAAATCGCCGGCAAAAATTAACCTTGGATTAAAAATAATTAAAAAAAGAGACGATGGTTATCATGAGATCGAAACGATCTTTCAAATGGTTAGCCTTTTTGATACACTGACTTTTAGAAGTATTCAAGTAGGAATTGTCTTAAAAACAGACCGGGATAAATTGCCTGTAGGCGAAACAAACCTTGTGGTTAAGGCAGCAAAATTGTTGCAACAGGAAACCGGGATTCAAAAAGGAGTAGAAATCTTCCTTGAAAAAAAAATTCCGGTTGGCGCTGGTCTGGGTGGCGGAAGCGGCAATGCCGCGTTTACCCTGATGGGATTGAATAATTTAAGGGAACTTCATTTAAAAAAAAAGGAATTGATGAAGTTAGCCATAACTCTCGGTTCCGACGTTCCTTTTTTCTTATCAGATTGTTCTTCGGCTATTGGCAAAGGACGTGGAGAAATTTTGACTCCCTTTGAAAACAGATCAAATATTCATGTAGTTTTAGTATCCCCAAACATCCATATCTCAACCGGTTCCATATACAAGGAAATGAATTTGGGGTTGACATCAAACTCAAAAGATATTAACATTTTACGTTCTTTGCTGGTAAAAGGCAGAATTACGGAATTAGGTTCATATTTATATAATGATTTGGAAACTGTAGTGTGCAAAAGGTATCCAGCTCTGACTGAAATTAAAAAGAAATTGATAAATTCAGGAGCAGTGGGTGCCTTGGTTTCAGGAAGCGGATCGTCAGTGTTTGGTATTTATCTTCAACAGGAAACAGCTCGGAAAGCGACAACAAAACTAATTAGTAAAGAATGGCAAGTTTTTTTGACAGAAACAATTAATTAACCAATAAATCAGCTTTGGAGAGGGGATTGCCATGGAAGTTACAGAAGTTAGAGTATACCCTGTTGATGAAGAGAAGTTAAAAGCTTTTGTGACCGTTACTTTCGATGACTGCTTCGTTATCAGAGACCTCAAGATTATTAACGGTAATAAGGGGCTTTTTGTGGCTATGCCCAGCAGAAAGCGAAAAGACGGAACATTTAAAGATACCGCCCATCCTATTAACAATGAAACTCGAAAAATGATCGAAGATAAAGTACTTAGCGAATATAAAACCTCGCAGGAAAGTTCACAGGAAACCTCGCAGGAAAGTTCGCACGAAAGTTCGGAGGAAAGTTCGCAGGAAAGTTCGGAGGAAAGTTCACAGGAAAGCTCATAATCAAAGGGGTCTTCAACCGGAACTTATCTGAACAGTTAATCCACAGCTAATCTTGCTCTAAATTCCTTTTTCATTTTTTTATTATGCATATTTGTACCCTGAATAAAAATTTTGGGGCGTCGTCAAGCGGTAAGACACGGGATTTTGATTCCCGCATGCGGAGGTTCGAATCCTCCCGCCCCAGCTAAGGCGAACAACAAATTTATTACATAACCTTTTTGTTTATTATGGAAAAAAAATTGTTATTATTCTCAGGTAGATCGAACCTGGTTCTCTCGAAAGAAATTTCAAAATATCTTAAGCTTCCGCTCGGGAAGTCTAATGTTTCTAATTTTTCCGATGGTGAAACTATAGTCAAGATTCAGGAAAATGTGAGGGGTAGAGATGTCTTCATTATTCAGTCTACCTGCCACCCGGGGAATGAAAATCTCATGGAATTATTGATTATGATCGATGCCATAAAAAGGTCTTCGGCGAGTAGAATCACGGCAGTTATGCCCTATTATGGTTATGCGAGGCAAGATCGTAAAGCGGAATCGCGTGTTCCCATAACATCTAAACTTGTCGCGGATTTGATTTATTCTGCCGGGGCAAACAGGGTATTAACCGTTGACCTGCATGCCGGCCAAATCCAGGGTTTTTTTAATATTCCTGTGGACCATCTTTATGCTATGCCGATTTTAGTCAAATATATTAAAGGTCTAAAATTAAAAAATCTTGTTGTTGTTTCTCCTGATGCTGGAGGTGTTGAGAGGGCAAGGGCATTTGCCAAGAGACTCTCGGCAAAACTGGCGATAATTGATAAAAGAAGAGATAAACCGGGAGTGGCGCAGGCAATGCATATCATAGGAAATGTTAAGAACAAAAACGTTTTTATTGTGGATGACATGATTGATACGGCAGGAACAATAACAGAAGCTACAAGAGCATTACTTGATCAAGGTGCGCGGACAGTATATGCTACATGCACACACCCGGTTCTTTCCGGTCCGGCTATAGAGCGGCTCTCAGGTTCTAATATTAAGCAGGTGCTTGTTGTTAACACGATCCCGTTAAACGGAAAAGAAAAAGTTTGCAAAAGAATCAAGATATTGTCAATTGCCTCGCTTTTAGGAGAAGCTATTAAAAGAATTCATAAAGAAG
>PVBE010829306.1_pt1 | contig 11200 bp, 11 predicted proteins | sample 1631181 | NCBI WGS metagenome assembly PVBE01 (sample SAMN08397723, study PRJNA350692) | Marine metagenome, whole genome shotgun sequencing project. | isolation source: water | place: Pacific Ocean | collected 2012-04 | reverse complement strand
TCTTCGACTGAGTATTCTAAGTCTCGAGTTGTGTGCCGACGCTCATACAGCATTCCAACCAAAAGGAACAAGCCACCGGTTGTGAGCCCATGCGCGATCATCTGGAAGACAGCTCCAGTAACGCCCGTCGAGTTCAGGGCGAAAATGCCGAGAACGATAAGCCCCATGTGGCTCACTGAAGAGTATGCAATGAGCCGCTTGACATCCTCCTGCACCAATGCCACCAATGCCGCGAAAACGACGCTGAATGCAGCCAGCACATATACGCTTGGCAGTGCCGCCTGGACCGCATCAGGGAACAAGGGAATCGCCAGGCGAAGGAAGCCGTAGGCACCCATCTTCAGCAGGACACCGGCCAGCACAACACTGCCGGGCGTTGGCGCTTCAGTGTGAGCATCGGGCAACCATGTATGGAATGGGAACAGCGGGATCTTGACCGCAAAGCTCAATCCAAAAGCGAGGAAGCACAGCCACTGCTCTTTGGCGGTGAGGTCGAGATTGGTCAATGCATCGAAGGCGCACGACAGTTCGACGTTCGGGTCGGACACAGCCAGTGCTTTTTGCTTGAAGTAGAGATAGCAGACGGCCACAAGCATTGGCAGCGAGCCGAACAGCGTATAGATGAAGAATTTCATCGCTGCGTAGATGCGCGGCGGACCACCCCAGATGCCAATGATGAAGAACATCGGCACGACCATCAACTCCCAATACACATAGAAGAGCAACAAGTCACGGGCGACAAACGCGCCGATCATGAACGACTCGAGAAGGAGCAGAAGGCAATAGAATTCACGGTGGCGCATCTCGATTGTCTTGACTGACGCCACAATGACAATCGGCATGAGGAACGTCACCAGCATGACCAACGTCAAGCTGATGCCATCAACGGCAACACTGTAGGAGACCCCCAGACTGGGAATCCAGGAGAACGACTGACCCAGCTGGAAAAGCTCACCCCCACCAGCGTCATAGGCGCTGAACAAAGGGATGCTGCACCCAAGAGTGACGAGCGACACCAGAAGTGCCACCTTTTTGATGAGCTTTTGATTTTCACGCGGCACTGCCAGAAGTGCCAGCGCTCCGATCATCGGAGAGAAAAGGACCAGTGAAAGCAAGGCATTTACTCCGGTCTACGCCAACAAGGACAACATGATCAACAAGAGACCACCAATCATCACAGCGATGTATGTACGCACAAAGCCCGACTGACCCAGTGCCAGTTTTGTGGCAACCCACCCGACGAAGTTCGCCAGACGGTCAATACTTCGATCAATGACACGTCGGTCAAGGAATCGGTAGAAGGTCTTCTCCGAGACCTTGAGGAGCGGCTGAACCACGCTCGCATCGTAGGCTTCGTCCACGCGGTACTTGTCAGTCAGCAACTGATGGAGTTCCGGTTGGCTGCGAACCAGGTCGTCGGGAATCTGTGGGTCAACTTTATAGAGCCGCCAGGCCGCAAACAGACCAGACACAGCGATCATGACCGAGAAGACGGCCAGCGACAGTTCGACGCTGACCTTGCCGTGCGCTTCGGCGACTCCATGGTTCGACCCGACTGCATGCCCGACAAACTCGCCAAACATGTTGTGCCCACCAAGGAAGTGAGGCACGCCCAAAAAACCAATCAACGCGGCACCTAATGCAAGGACGCACAAGACGCTCGTCATGCTCTTAGGAGACTCATGCAAATGAGCCTTCGTGTCCTCATCTGCACGACACGAACCGGTGAAGGTCATGAGGATCAATCGGCCCATGTAGAAAGCGGTGCAAACAGCAGCGAGAACGCCGAGGGACCAGAGCAACCAACCAGTCCCGAGTTGCGACGAAAACGCGACCCAGAGGATCTCGTCCTTCGAGAAGAACCCGGCCAGAGGAGGGATACCTGCCATAGCTACAGCAGCCACCAGCATGGTGATGAAGGTCCAGGGCATCCTCTTTCTGAGGCCGCCCATTTTGCGCATGTCCTGCTCACCCCCCATGGCATGAATCACACTGCCTGATCCGAGGAAGAGACACGCCTTGAAAAACGCGTGTGTGACCAGATGGAAAACCGCCACTGGGACAGCACCCAGGCCAACAGCGATGAACATGTAGCCCAATTGGCTGATCGTCGAGTAGGCAAGAACCTTCTTGATGTCTGTCTGCACCAGAGCAATCGTCGCCGCCAGGAATGCCGTCAGCGCACCGATCAACGAGACAATGACTCGCGCAGTGTCGGACATGGCGAAGAGGAAATCCAACCGCCCCACGACGTAAACGCCAGCGGTCACCATAGTCGCGGCGTGAATGAGTGCACTGACAGGCGTCGGCCCTGCCATGGCATCAGGAAGCCAGACAAACAGCGGGATCTGCGCGGATTTTCCAGTGGCGCCCAGGAACAGCAGCAAGCAAGACGTCGTCGCCAGCGACACACCGAACAGACCCGAGCCAGACAGGAAAGCATCCGGGTTTGCGACCACGAAATCACGCAGACCAGACAGACTCAATGTGTGCGCCGTCTGATACACGAGGATCATGCCTATGATGAACCCTGCATCGCCGATACGGTTGACGATAAACGCCTTCATGCCGGCTTGTGCTTTCTCGATGTCGCTCCACCAAAAGCCAATCAGCAGATATGAGCAAAGTCCAACACCTTCCCACCCCACAAACAGAAGAACGAGGTTCTCTGCCATGACGAGGGTGAGCATGAAGAACATGAACAAGTTGAGATAGGCAAAGAAGCGGCAATAGCCACCGTCTCCTTTCATATATCCCGTCGAGTAGACGTGGATCAACGTGCCGATCCCCGTCACGACAAGCAGCATGACCAACGTGAAGTTGTCCACTGCCAGTGTCATGTCTACCGAGAAACCCCCGGCAGCGATCCACTCGTGCCCCGACACCACAAGTCGGTCACCCTTCAGACGCACAAATGCGACTACGCTCAAGACAAAGGCGGTTCCAGATGCAGCACAGGCAATGAGGCTCGCCAACCGATCAGGAATCAGGGCGCCCCGCGTCTTTGCCAACGCCATGACTCCCAGAATGATCGCCCCCGCCAACAGAACCATCGGAATTGCAACAACGAGAAGACTCATGCCCTATCCCTTCAGCTCGTTGAGCTCATCGACATTGACTCGATGACGCAGACGGAAAACAGCAATGAGAATGGAGAGCCCGACTGCAGCTTCTGCAGCAGCCAGCGCAATGATGAAGAACACAAACACCTGACCGTCCAGGTTGCCATGTCGACGTGCAAAGGTAATGAAGGCAAGAGCGGCACCGTTGAGCATGAGCTCTATACACATGAACAGCACGATGAGATTCCGCCTGAGCAGAAAACCGGCTGCACCGATCATGAACAGCAGTGTTGCTATGACGAGATAAGGATCAGTTTCCACCTGTCTTGTCCTGTTTCAATGGCTTTCCAATTAACTTCACAGACGCTTCTTTGCCAACATCACTGCCCCGACAATTGCTGTCAGGAGCAAGATGGACACAGCTTCAAACTCAAACAAGTGATCGTTGAAGAGCTGCTGCCCTACAGTTTCGATCGCCCCGAAATCCTCCGAGACTTCTGCCACTTCACCACTCTCGCCCGAGGTCATTGTCCCGATACAAAGCGCGGTGAGAGGTGCGAGCAGAAAGAACACGAGAAACACACCCGACCGCGAGATCTTCTCTTCCTTCAACTCCGACTCTGGAAGGTTCAAGAACATGATCACAAACACGACAAGTACCATGATGGCACCTGCGTAGACCATAATCTGCATGGCACCGATAAAAGGAGCGCCATTCAGCAAATAGAGCCCTGCAAGCCCGATAAATGTCCCGATGAGGGAAATCGCACTCATGAGGGGATTTCGACGAAGCACGCAGGACACCGCACCACCAAGAGTCAATGTAGCGAAGATCCAGAAGAACAGGGTCTCCATCAGTTCCCCCCCTCATCGATACCTGGAATCGCCAGAAGCTGATCCATTGTGTAGACAAAATCGCTGCGCGCCAAAGCAGGGTCAACGAATCTCCCTGTGTCCATTCGAATCGCGTCGACGGGGCAACCGTCAACACACAAGCCGCACGCTACACACTTAAGCTCATCGATGTCGAACCGCACGGGCACTTTCTCAACCCGTGGATCGGGGTGCTCAGACGAGATGATATGAATGCACGCCGCCGGGCACGAAGTGGCACAACACATGCACGCCGTGCACTTGGGACTCCCGTCGTCCTTTCGCGTCAAACGGTGAATGCCACGAAAACGCCGCGGGAATGGACTGCGCGCCTCGGGGTATTGCACCGTAGGCATCCCGGACGGTCGACGAAGATTCTTGAACAGATGCCCAATGGTGATCTTCAGACCTTTCAGGATCTCCCACAGATAGGAGCGCTCCTTCAGGGTCATCTGTGCCTTGTTTCGGGTGTTGTCATTCATGGATTCGTTACCACACCCCCATCTTGATCAAGAGTCCGGTCAACAGGATGTTGGCAAGGCCAAGTGGCACAAGCACTTTCCACCCAAGGCTCATGAGCTGGTCATAGCGGAAGCGCGGCAATGTCCAGCGCACCCAGATGAACAACCAGCAGAAGAACAGCGTCTTCAGCATCAGGATCAAGAACCCAATAACGCCCCCGAGAATACTGGCACCGCTCACACCAAGTTCACCGCCCCAGAGGAGCATTGCTATCGCTGCCGTAACAGCCGGCGCAAAGCCCATCAGGACCGCCAGCACAGCACCCTCTCGGCGCCGCGAATCCTTCCAGTGATTGCGATTGACTTTGTGCCATGCCAACAGACGAAAACCGATGAACCCGCAGACCACCATCGTCGCCACCAGCAACACCTTCAAGACACCCGCCGCAACGTCAGGCTGAGCCAACGTCGCACTATCGACCCACGGGATCTCATACCCGCCGAAGTAACACGTTGCAATGAGAAGCGAGATGATCACCATGTGAACATACTCAGCCATCATGAAAAGCGCGAATTTAATGGCGCCGTATTCCACATGGAATCCAACGATTTCCGACTCGCCTTCAGCCATGTCAAACGGATTACGATTCGTCTCGGCGAAACCGCCAATCAAGAACAGCACAAACCCAATCGGCTGCACAAAGATGCCCCATGCAGGCAGCACCCAGTAGGCAGACTGCGTCCCTTGATAAGCGACCATGTCCACCAGGTCCACGGTCCCGAAAACCATGAAGAGAGCCACAAGCGCCAGCCCAATCGAAAGCTCATAACTGATCATCTGTGCCGAAGCGCGCAGGCCGCCCATGATGCTGTACTTGTTATTCGATGCCCATCCAGCCAGAGTCACAGCGTAGACACCCAGCGAACTCAGCGCCAGAATGTAAAGAAAGCCGATGCCGGCATCGACAGCCTGCAACTGCAGGTAGCCACCGTCCAGTGCCATGCGAGGCGTCAGGGGAATAACTGCCCCGACCATCAATGACAGCATGACGGCGATCATCGGCGCAGCGACATAGAGGCGACGATTGACGTGATTGGGAATGACCTCTTCTTTGGTCAACAGCTTCACAACATCGGTGAGGTTGTGGACCATCCCGGCCAACCTCAATCCAAGACCCGGGATAAACGCTCGGTTCGGTCCGGTTCGATCAGCGATATAGGCCGACCCTTTGCGCTCAAACCAGATCATCACGGGGAGCATCTGCAACACGAGCAATAGCGGGACTGCGCAGCGCAGGAGTGTCCATGCAAATCCGTCGAGAGCAGTCATGAAGTCGCTCCCTTCAGCACATCGGTTGAGGAAGCAGCTGTTTGGGTCTCGACGCCGAGCTTTCCAATAGCGTCATAGGTCAATCCACCAAAAGGCCCCTGATGATCGGCCACCAGTTCGTCGAAGGCATCAATGGCGGATCGTTCGGTCCACGTTTCCACGAAGGCCTGTGCAAACGCCGCAAGTGCAACGACATCCTCTCGCGATTCACCGTGCCCGCGCGAACCTCGGAAGAGACGTTGAATACGGCCATCTCGATTGATCCAGGTACCTTCCTTCTCAAGGAAGCTCGACGTGGGCAGCACAATTGCCGCCCCTTCAGTCGCCTCCGTCACAGTCGCCGAGAAAACAACCTGCTGCTTAATTCCGCTAAACGCATCCCGAATTGCGGAAGCATGCATGTAGTGCCGCGGATCTGCGCCCAGCACAATCACGCCTTGCGCTCCCTTCAAATACTCGGCGACGTCACCAACGGCAGCATCGCCGATAACAGCCTCGACACCGCGCCGATTGGCATGCGGGTCGGCATCGATGAGAAGGTCATCGCCTTGCTGCAAGGGTCGCGACGCCAACAGCGCCACCTGTGAGGTACCAAACACCTCGCGCATCATTCTTGCAAAGAGATAGGCCTCTTCGTTCGTGCAATCAAAACCCAGCACGCCAACAACCGACCCTGGGATCTCTGTCGCTCCATGCAACAGCTTGTGCGCTCGACTGATCGCACCATCCCAGCTCACTTCAATACCGTGGGCGAATGGCTGATCGATTCGATTCGAGTTGATGCGAGTGTAGACGTCGCGACCTGCGTCGCACATCCAGCTCTTGTTGACCGCGTCGTTCTCTCGCGGACGAATGCGATACGCCTGTCCGTTGTAGTCCGACAATTCGACCTGGTCATAGACCGAAACGTCGATGTTGCACCCTGTGGCACACCCCGGGCAAACCGATTCTGAATCCCGCAGGAACCAGGCACGCGCCTGAAAGCGGAAGTCACGACTGGTGAGTGCACCGACCGGACAGATGTCGACGGTGTTGACGGAGTAGGCGTTGTCCAACTCACGTCCTGCAAAGGTGTCTATGGTTGTGTGGTCTCCTCGATTCATGAGGCGAAGCTCGCCAGTCTTCGACACTTCATCGCAGAACCGAACACAACGGCTGCAAGCCACTCATCGCTCCTGGTCAAGCATGACACGCGGGCCAACCTCAAGCGCCTTGCCCTTTTTGACCTTGTCTCCAATCGCAACCGCCGAGTCTCCTCGGTCGTGCTCCATGTAGTACTTCTGCAGCTTGCACTCACCTGCTTGATCGCACACAGGGCAGTCAATCGGATGGTTGATCAGCAAGAACTCCATCACTGCGGCGCGAGTTTCCTTGACTACTTCGCTCTCGGTGTTGACCACCATGCCGTCAGTCGCAGTCGAGTTGCATGCGATGGGCAGGCCGCGAACGCCTTCAATCTCAACCACACACATGCGGCAGTTACCTGCAACGGAGAGATTCTTGTGGTAGCAGAAGTGAGGCACCGGTGAACCTGCAGCCTTGGTGGCATCAACAAGGTTGGTGCCTTGAGGGACCTCCACCTCGCGCCCGTTGATCGTGAGCTTGACGTTGTTGCTCATGACACCTCCCCTACTGCCTGCACCGGTTTGATCACAGCCTCGAATTCATCCATGAAGTGGGTGAAGAAGCTCTGGATCGGCATGGCAAGGGCATCGGCCAGGGGACAGATCGTTGTGCCACGCAAAAACCCTGTGATGCGCTTCAGCGTGTCGAGGTCATGCCGCGTCCCTTCGCCGTCGGCAATCCGCGTGAGAAGGCGCGAGGCCCAGCCAGTTCCCTCACGGCAAGGTGTGCATTGACCGCACGACTCGTGAGCGTAGAAGCGGCCGAGAACAGCCAGCAACTCGGGCATGCTCTGTGTGTCATCAATCACGATGACACCTCCTGAGCCCAACATCGTCCCCGCCTCCGCCATGGCCTCGTAGTCGAGCGACACACCCATGGCTACTTCGGCTGGCAGAACCGGAGTCGACGAACCGCCGGGGATGATTGCCTTCATCACTTTGCCATCCTGCATGCCGCCGCAGAGATCATCTATGAGGTCCATCATCGGAAAGCCGAGAGGAACCTCGTAGACACCGGGGCGCTTGACTGGACCTGAGACACTGAAGAGCTTCGTACCACGACTCTTCTCGGTGCCCTGCTGACTGTAGGCAGCTGCACCGTTGTTCAGAATCCATGGAACCGCTGCCAGCGACTCAACGTTATTCACAATTGTCGGCGACTCGAAAGCACCCTTGACAGCAGGAAACGGCGGCTTCAGCTTAGGTTGCCCCTTGCCACCCTCAAGGCTCGAAATCAGTCCCGTTTCTTCGCCGCAGATATAGGCGCCTGCACCGCGATGAACGAAGAAATCCAGGTCAAAACCTGTGCCCTGGATATTCTTCCCCAACCACCCGGCATCGTAGAGGGTCTTCACCGCCGCCCTCATCCGACGCTCCGACAAATCAAACTCACCACGGATGTACCAGAACGCCATGTGTGACCCGATTGCATAGGCTGCGATCATCGCACCCTCTAATGAGCGAAACGGCAACTCCTCCATGAGGACTCGGTCTTTACAAGTCCCTGGCTCTGACTCGTCGGCATTGACACACAGGTAGACAGGTTTACCCGAGTCAGTGGGAACAAAGCCCTATTTCATTCCTGTTGGAAAACCAGCCCCGCCACGCCCTCTAAGCCCGGACTCCTTCACCTCAGCGATAACCTCTGTCGGGGTCAGTGTGAGAGCACGACGCAGGGCGCGGAATCCACCGGCTGCGAGGTAGCCTTCAAGAGTCTCAATGCCCTCGACACCACGATGTTCAAGGAGGACCTGTGTCATGCATCCCCCAATTCCCGAAGGATCTCAACAGCTTGTTCGGCTGTCAGATCTTCGTGCATCGTTCGATTGATCTGCATGACAGGCGCATTCGAGCAGCCAGCCAGACACTCCGCGTGTTCCAGGCTGAAGCGGCCATCCGGCGTCACTTCGCCGTGACCAATGCCAAGCTGCTTCTCGACATCACCAATAACCTTCTTGGCACCCATAATGTGGCATGAGATATTCCGACACACCTGCACGTGATGCACGCCGATCGGTTTCAGGTGGAACATTGTGTAGAACGACGCCACGCTCATGACGTGGGACGGCTCAACCTCGCAGCGGCGTGCGGCATATTCCATCCACTCGCGGCTCAACCAGCCTGCTTCCTCCTGAATGTGCCAGAGGACAGGCAACAGCGTCGCGCGCCTGGTTGGATAGCGTGCCTGCAAGTCGTCGATATCAGCTTCCCGCTCAGCAGAGAGCTTCAGATGAACTGTCTTTGGGCTGAGAGTATCCATCAGCGATCCAACTCCCCTGCGATGACATTCAATGAGCCCAGCGTCGGCACGGCATCAGCGATCATGCCACCTTCAACGATGCTGGCAAACGCCGAATGCAGCGTGAGGCAAGGCGGTCGACAGCGAACGCGCTGAGGTCGACCTGTACCGTCGGCGATGATATAGAAACCCAGTTCCCCATTCGCAGCTTCGATCGCTGCATAGTGCTCGCCGTCCGGTACTCGCAAGCCGTCGTAGACCAATACGAAGTGATTCATCAGTCCCTCGATCGAGCCATAGACCGCATCCTTCTCAGGCAGAACACAACGTTTGTCATCTGACATGACCGGCCCGGGCTTGAGACGACCCAGGCACTGCTCAATGATGCGCATCGACTGGAGCATTTCATCGAAACGAATCATGACGCGAGCGTGTGTGTCGCCTTCAGTTCGGATGGGAATATCGAATTTCAGGTCGTCGTAGATCAAGTATGGATCGTCACGGCGGAGGTCTGTGCGAATGCCACTGGCGCGAGCGCACGGTCCGGTCCATGAGAAGTTGGCTGCATCTTCGGCGCTGATGACGCCCACGCCTTGTGTACGGTCGAGGAAGATTCGGTTCTTAGCGATGAGACCGAGTACATCATTAATGTTCTTCGGCATGTCGTGCAGGATCGATCGGACATCAGTTTCAAAGCTGTCATTGAGGTCCTTCGCCACGCCACCAATACGAAGGTAGGTGCTTGTCAACCGCGCACCACAAAGAGCTTCAAGAATCGAGTAAATGCGCTCCCGTAAATTGAACAAATACCAGAAGTTCGTGAGAGCCCCGAGGTCAACGAGGACGGCGCCGAGACAGACACAATGGTCGATGATACGCGACAACTCAGAGACGATAACGCGGATCACCTGCGTGCGTTTCGGCAACTCGATACCCAGCATCGTCTCTACGGCATGGCACCACGCCACGTTATTGAGCATGGCTGAGCAGTAGTTCAAACGATCCGTGTACGGGATCGCCATCGTGTAGGTACCTTCTTCACAGTGCTTCTCAAAGCCTCGGTGCAGGTAGCCTATCTCAGGTACAGCCTTCACGATGGTCTCGCCATCGAGCTTCGCAAGAATGCGCAGCGTGCCGTGAGTGGCAGGGTGAGCCGGTCCGATGTTGACGGGAATGAGCTCAGAGAAGCCGTCGTCATCCGGGCTCTCGCCCCACTCGCCGAGTTCGTCCAACAGGTCTTCTGCGTCATCCAGCGGCTGCCCGTCCTGAATGAAGTAATCCTTGCGTAGAGCATGGCCTTTGAATTTCTGGTGGCAGAGGATGCGCTTCAGATTCGGATGGCCCGCGAACGACACACCAAACATGTCATAGACTTCGCGCTCCATCCAATTGGCCGATCGCCAAAGGTCGTGGATGCTAGGTACCTCTGGCGAGGATTCGCCCACCGGCACCTTGACGCGGATGCGCGATCCACAAGCGCTGGAACGCAAGTGATACACGACATGAAATCGACCAGGCCAATTGTCCCAGTTGAGTCGGATGCCATCGGCGCCGGCAAGATCGCTGAGGAAATCATATCCCACACTTGACTCATCGCGAAGCCACACCAGCACATCACGAATAGAGTCTGGCGCCACAACCAGGCATGGCATGTGCGGCGTGTCCTCGTAGCTGAGAATCGCATCAGAGCCGAGGTGCTCGCACAGCTCGTTCTCGATTGAGGTCGCCGTTGTCATTGACCCCTCCGAATACCGCGATCCTCATCCGATACATGGGGAACACTCCAGCTTGTATCTGAGCTCGGCTGAAGCTGCGGGAGCTTTTCTACATCATGCGCATCAGTTGGCTCTGTCTCGATTTTCTTCTGCAGCGCGATGAGCGCTTCAAAGAACGCCTCCGGGCGCGGCGGACACCCGGGAAGGTAGACATCGACAGGGATGATCCGATCGACTCCCTGAACAACAGAGTAGTTGTTGTAGAAGCCGCCGGATGCCGCGCAAACGCCAAACGCGATAACCCACTTCGGCTCAAGCATCTGGTCGTAGATGCGCTTCAATACTGGCGCCATCTTATGAGTGATCGTTGCAGAGAGCTGCCTGCCGCCAGACGGG
>PVBE011890897.1_pt1 | contig 11201 bp, 7 predicted proteins | sample 1631181 | NCBI WGS metagenome assembly PVBE01 (sample SAMN08397723, study PRJNA350692) | Marine metagenome, whole genome shotgun sequencing project. | isolation source: water | place: Pacific Ocean | collected 2012-04 | reverse complement strand
GTGAAGGAGAAACAATATCAATTGATGATTCATTGGATTTGAATCCTATATTGCATGATGGAGATGGGAATCTTGTATCCTACGCTCTGCTGAACTGGACAGTTATCAAGGAAGGAGTTGAAGAGGACCTAACCGTGGACCTCAGATTGACCAAGGGCGTTTTCCATCCGGAGGATACTGGCAGTCACGAAATCAGGTCCAGAACAGGTTCTGCACATTCCTCAGTCAGGTTCCATGTCAACCATGGTCAGGCCAGAACCATGAGTGTGAATCTCACAGATACCATTCAGGTGACTTCTGGTTCTGCTGGTGCGATTGTCATGTTGGTGATGGGCACTGACTTATCAGGTCAGACTTTCGAGATAGATGACCTACAATGGCAGATGGATGCAGAGGCTGGAATATTCTATCCTCATCCGAGTGGTTTGGGGAAGTGGTACTTTGAAGGAAACGAGGTAGGAGTCTGGGATGTTACTCTGCTTTCCGGACAAGCATCTTTGAGTTTGTCATTTGAGGTCATTCCTGGTCCCATTCATCGTTTAGAGGCTAATCTTTCAGAAGCCCAAGTTGAGCAAGGTGAAGAGTTGTTGTTGACCATCAGAGCATATGATGAGCGCAATAACAGCGTTCCAGTGTTTGAATCGACAGTCTCGGTTCATTCAACTGCAGGGGATGTAGAGTTCGTCGCAAGTGGAATCTGGAGGATTGATACAGAGAATGGTGGTGAGAATCAGGGAGTCACTATTCGACACGGCAATTTGACACAACAGAGGTTCTTTGATGTAAACGAAGCATTGCTAGGGGGGATTTTCGGTTCTTCAAATGGTGCCTTGGTAGTTGGTAGTTCTCTTATTCTCGTCATTCTTGTTGTACTTGTGATAATCAGGCGGCGCATGATGAGCGAGGAGAATGAATTCTTAGATGAATCACAGGTGGTGATGAGAGATGTCCATAAACAATATCGGCAACTGCATGATAATCAACAGGGATATGTTGCCGATGAATATGCATATTCTCAACAATATCAACAGGCCCAGCCTCAGCAGCAACAGGCTCAGCATCAGCAGGCCCAGCCTCAGGCTCAGCAACAGCAGGCCCAGGCTCAGCATCAGCAGCAACAGCCGGTTGCTGCGGTTTCAGAGCCCATAAATACCCAGATGAGTGCGGCTGAAATGGCAGCACAAAAGGCTCGCGAAACCGGCGTTATGGTGGCTGCTCGAGGTACTGTTCAAGGGCAGACAGGATGGTACTATGATTCATCTGGCGAATTGACATGTTGGAATGTGGATGGTTCGGGGAATTGGAGCAGGGTTCAATGAGAGATGGTTAGGATGAGTACTCGAACAAGTGTATTTCTCAGCCTAGTGATTCTTTCGTCGATATTCCTTTCTGTCCAAACCCACGCTACTTCTTCTCGGTCCTGTGATTCCAGCAATGGTGTCTCAAGTATTGAGATACAGATTCCGGGTTCGGGTGCGATTCCCGCAGATCAGCAATTGCAATTATCTGCAATTGCAAAGAATTCTGACGGTGATACCATGGGTGCAACATTGACTTGGAGCGTCAGCAATGGTTCGATAAATTGGGATGGGTTGTTCAATCCCTGGCAGAAAGGAGAAGTGTCGGTGACCGTATGCTCAGGCGATGTGTGGAGTAACGCAACTATTTCTGTACTGCAGGGTGAAACTGTTTCGGTTGGTCTGAATATTTCCAAAGATGAGTTGACGGCAGATGAAACAGTAGTGCTCGACCCGAGGCGAATTGATTCCAAGGGGAACAGCGCCTCGGCTTGGGTTCCGACAGAGAACTGGAGCATCCCTGAAGGAAGTCAACTCCAACAAGGTTCTGAAACGATTTGGGTACCATCAGCGACTGGAACTTTCACCATCACTATGGATGCATACGGATTGCAGGCAAATGCAACGCTGAATGTGAGTCATGGTCTGGCAAATGAATTGATGATAGTTGGCAACCAGAACATTTCATCTGATATGGCGTTTGAATATGATGTTCTTGCCTGTGATGTAAAGGAGAATTGCTGGGTTATCGATGGAGAATGGTCAGCATCGCCTGAATCATCTCTCACTCTCGATAATAACACGACAAGTGGTGTTATTCTGGCTCCTTTGGCGACAGGGGTGATTTCATTGATGGTGGAGTCGTTTGTAGATGGACAACTACTGGATGCTGAGATGGATATCCAGATTCACCCTGGTGCTGCTGTATTGACGAGAGTGGTCATTGGGTCAGGCGAACAGATTTCAGAAGTCACGGGTACAGTGATTCAACTTCAGACAGGTATGACACTGGAACTATCGGTCATTCTCGCCGATTCTGTTGGTTCCGAGTGGCAATCGATGGATGTTGAATGGAGATTGAACCAAAGTGGGATAGCAAATTTCGAAGTATCAATAGGCCCCACATTCAATTTCACTTCAGATTCCACTGGAGAATGGGATTTGATGGTCACTCCAGCAGATGGAGTGCCGTCGAAATATTCTCTAGAAGTTCTTCCTGGTGAGGCCTCGGTCGTTGAGGTAAGTCCAGTTTCCTCAACCGCCATGCGAGTTTCAGCTGGCGGTACGATAGGTTTGCAGGTCATCGCCAAGGATAGTGATGGCAACCCCTTCGCTCTCGATGTGGAATGGACAATAGATGAGAGTATAGGTTCGATGAAGAATGATACCAGAGGAACTGGTTCCTATGTCTACACACCTTCAATTGAAGCACATCTTGGAACTCAGGTACTCAGTTTCATGGGTCCCTTAGGGATGGAGAACCTCGCCATTGAATTGGTTGCAGGAGAACTTGCAGGTCTAGTGATAATCTTCGAAAGCGGCTCTGAAGGAGAACAGGGCGATGTGATTAGATTCACTGTGGTGGGAGCGGATGCGAATGGAAATTATGTTGAAGCAAACCTTGCTGACCTTGAGGTAGAATGCACTTGTGGTAAGGTTCGTTCTCTCAAGTCAACCGCCTTTGAAGCATCATTGACAGAACATGGTAAGCGGCATACTGTTTCTGCAGAAATGGAAGGATTGCCTAGGTCCGTTGAATATATTGATATCACTCCAACCTTGTTTGAGGGATTATTGGGAAGTAATTCGCAGGTCATTACTATTGGAATATTATTGGCTGGTGGATTACTTCTATTCGTGTCGATCGTGATTTTCCGTCGTTCCAGAACCAGCGATGAGGACTCTGATGCCTCTGAAACAGTCAATTTGAATCAAGATGGGGGGCACCTCCCTCTTCCATCTCCATTACCCAATGTTCAGAGAACACCCTCTGCTGCTCCACCGGCTTCTGCTTTTGGAGTCATGACACAACCCCCACCTCTAGCATATGCACCCGTAGCGGCGGTAGCGACCTCGCCAATCATTCAAGCCAGCCCTGCACCAACGACATTGAGTTCTGCAATCGACATTCTTGCTCCCGCTTCCTCGCCAGCAGAAGTGGTTGTGGAAGAGGACCCTGCGACTAGATTGATGGCGGCTTCCAGTGCATTGTTGGCAGGAAATGATTCTATCGAGGAATCAACGGAGTCAGATAGCCTACAGGTCGAGCCTGTGGAAAATGAACAACCAGAGGTGCTGGATGAGGAAGATGTCTCAGAGGGCACAGATGTGCCAGAAGTTTCAGAGGTTGCTGAAAATCAACAGGCCGAAGAAGAATCTGAGTCAGTCTCAGAACCAGAGGAGATTGAAGAATTGGTGTTGTTCACATCTGATGAGGGGCCGATGACCACGGCAGGTGTCCTTCTCAGGGCACTACCAGGAACCGAGGCTGGCAAAGCAGGATGGTATCATGGAATCGATGGTCGGCCAATGAGATGGGATGGCCCTCAGTAGCACTCGTCTTCATTGGGGAAATCGCCACTTTGAACATCTTCGATATAGGAACTAACTGCGCTGCTGATATCTTCGTAGAGGTTCATGTATCGACGTAGGAAGCGAGGATTGAATTCATGGGTGATTCCAAGCAGGTCATGGAGCACTAGAACTTGACCGTCGACTCCGGCGCCTGCACCAATACCAATTGTTGGAATGTTTAGCGATTCACTGGCTTGTTTGGCTAATTCTGCTGGGATTTTCTCAAAGACGATTGAGAAGCATCCTGCTTCTTCCAGTAATTTGCAATCTTCGATTAACTTCTTTGCTTCTTCATCTTCTATTGCTCTGACGGAATAGGTGCCGAATTTGTAGATTGACTGAGGAGTCAACCCCAGATGTCCCATGACAGGGATTCCTGCGGTCAAGATTCGTTCTATCGATTCTACAATCTCCGAACCGCCTTCAAGTTTAACGGCATGAGCACCGCTCTCCTTCATGATTCGAATTGCTGATTCAAGAGCCAGTTTCGAGTTTCCCTGATAACTCCCAAAAGGCATGTCGACAACAATCAGTGCGCGTTCTACGGCACGTACCACACATTGGGCATGATAGATCATGTGGTCGAGGGTTATCGGTACAGTAGTGTCATTCCCAGCCATCACATTCGATGCTGAATCTCCAACAAGAATCACATCGATTCCCGATTGGTCGACTATTCTAGCCAGGCTGAAATCATAGGCGGTCAGCATTGTGATTGGTTCACCTTGGCGCTTCATTTCTAGAAGGGTATGAGTAGTCACTTTGCGAGCCTTACCTGCTACTGACATCCCTTCCACTCCAAACCTCTGAACTACTGCTGTGGTTTCAATGCCTCGCCTGCGCAAAGTACCATCATTCACTGGATGAAAGTCCGATTTCACCTTCTACGACTGAGAGGAATTCATCGATATCAATAACTCCATCAGCATTCACATCGGCAACATGGAACACGTTTCTTATTTCATCGTGATTCAGTTCAAAGCCGAGAGTTTCCATTGCTTTGATGAACTCTTTCACATTAAGATGATTCTTCCCACCAAGGTCACATGCATGGAAAACGGCATCTCTACGTTGGTGTTCATTTTCAGTGGGGTTTCGCATTTGGATGAGTACACTGTTCCATGGAGTTTCACGAGAGGTGTGGTGGTGTCTCCCATATGTCGCCCATAGGAGCAGGCCCAGTGTTATTGCTGCCCCGGCTCCAATGAAGGCTTTCGAACCCATCATGATAATCAGTAGCAGCCCAGATGAAATCCCAAAGATCTGGGTGAATGGGGTCCATGGACATCGAAATTCAGGTTTGTACCATTTGTGTTTCTTCTCAGTCTTCCTTAGGACCAGTACACAAGCGTGAACTGCAATGAATATCATTATCTGGAATCCTGAAGCAAGTTTGGCGATGTCACTTATCGGCAATATGAGAATTGAGATACCCATCACCAGACCGGTGATTATTATCGTCCAGTGCGGTGTTTCAAATCTTGGATGCACATTCTCAAGTACTTCGGGAAGTAGGTTGTCGCGTGCCATTCCAAAGGGAAAACGGGAAGCTGCCAATATGCCAGCCAGAGCCATTGATGCCATGGTAAGGACGGCTAGCACTGCCGCAGCGATTCCAATCCATGATCCACCCACGTACTCGGCAAAGACATAGATTGGGTCTTCTCTACCTTTGATATCGTCTGGGGACACTGTCGCCATTATCATGAATGTCACCCCCACATAAAGCAGAGTTGCTATTCCTAGAGAATACAACATTCCACGAGGTAGATTACGGGCTGGGTTTTTCACTTCTTCACCAATGGCTGCAACTTTGGTTACTCCCGCATATGCAACGAATACCAGAGCAGCAGTTTCAATCACTCCCCAAGTGTCAGCCTTCCATGCCTCATCTCCTACTGGTTTATTCCATTCGACTTGGCCATTGAATATGGCCATGATGCAGATGAGCAATAGAATGACGATGATGGAGACAACTATGGGCGCCTGAATCGCTTTCACCTTAGATACGCCAAGTATATTGATTCCGACAATGAAAACAAGTAACAAGATGGCAGAATATTTTATGTCGATTGCTTCGATACCTAGAGCATTGGTGATGATGATTAGATATGCTCCGAACCCTATCAGGGCAAATGCGGCTTTGAGGAGGAATGAGGCCCATAGTCCGAGTCCAGCAATGGAACCGATAACAGGGCCGAATGTCTTCTCAATGTAGGTATAATCTCCTCCTGACGTCGGCATCGCTGTAGCGAGTTCTGATTTTGATAAGGCCCCCGGTAGAACGACGATGGCTGCTAACAAATATGCCAACCAAATTCCCGGGCCAATCATGCCTGCTGCCAATGAAGGTAGAACGAAGAGTCCAGACCCGAGCATTGCTGAGAGTGAGATGATTATCACTCCAATGAGTCCGATACTTCTATCCATTTTTCCTGAGAAGATGTTCATTGCATCTCCAAAACCCTCTTCGATTCTACTGATGGCACTCCTGATGATGCCAGTCAATTCAGGGTTGGTTTTGGATGAGATGTTTTCACTTCCTAAGATGGTTCAATTTGAATATGTGTTGCGGCATCACCATGATAGGTAATCCTTTGCTAAACAACAAAGAAGAAATGCAGGTATCGGAGAGGTTCCTCAGTCTCCGGATTCAAGCCTTGGCGATGACTTTGAGTTCAACAGCGATTGGAGTGGGTAGTGCGCGTACAGCAAGTGTGGTTCTCGTTGCACCGATATCGGTGAAATACTCACCATACACCTTGTTGTAACCCTTGAAATCACGATCCATATCTATCAGGAAAGAAGTCACATCTAGGACATTGTCCAGACTTGAACCAGAAGTTTCGAGTATTGTCTTGACATTTTCGATACAGGCTTTGGTCTGGGCTTCAATATCATAGTCCAATGCTTCTCCATTTTCATCCTTGATGGGACCGCCCGGAATCTCGTTGCTGCCGGCCTGTCGAGGGCCCACGCCGGATAGATAGAGCAAGTCCCCCACCTTTCTTGCATGGGGATATGGACCTACAGGTTTCGGTGCTTTCTCAGTACTGTGTTGTCCATCGCCCTCTGTGGGCTCCCATAATTCAGGACCTTGCTCAGATTGTTCTTGCATGGCCAAACTCATCAGAAGTGAGGTCTCGATTTCTTCGTTGCTTTCTTCAGATTCAATCTGTACTTCTTCCTCGGCAATGGTTTCCGCCATCATGCTATCGAGTACACTACGGTCTCCTTGGTAGAATTCAACATCATCCTCATCGTATTCTTTGTCTCCCACTCCACCGTCGCTGGGGTCGAGGATGACTACACCACCACCCGCTCCATGCAATGCTTCGTAGGCGAGAACCCTGCCAGTGAAATTGTTATGTTGGCCGTTCATTGCCGAGAGCCACCACATCGGTTTGAAAGAGACTACTTTCTGGACTCTGATCTGGGAGTGGATGTTTCGTGATAACTGCGCTACATCCTCGAGTCGTCCATCGCCAAGGAATTCGAGTAACTTGTTGTTCCATTCATCATCCTTGAGTGAATGTATCTTGTCATCTGAACCATCGATTGGTTCTGTGAACATCCGGTTTGACAGTGACATGACGACAATAGCCACCGCTTTTCGTCCCTGTTCCTTCAATGCATCAAGGCATGCTTTGGCCAGTACTGTGGTCTCACTACGATTGGAGTAGACGTTGGATGAGCAGATGACTGCAGGGATTCTGTTATCCGGATTCAGTAGTTTCAGTGCCACAACCGAGCCACCATCGATAGGGAAACCGTGGTATGCCACTGTTCGACTCTGCAATCCTCTTTTCTTGTTCGCTTCATCCCAGGCTTCAGCGAATTTGGAATCGATGTTAAATGAATATGGAATGGAGCCGACATCATGGAAGTCGTGGTCGACGAATATCCATTCTGGATTCGGGTCTGCTTGAATCTGATGGCCAATAATCGAAGGCCAGAGTGTTGAATAAATGATCAACAGGTCAGCATCACTGTTCTCAATCTCTTCTCTGGCTGAATCCAAAGCCGCTCGTAACCGCCCCCAGCCTTCATTCTGTTCTGGAACTAGATATGGATGTGGGTGGGCAGGCACCACAATCGATTTGATGATTCCAGATTCACTCATCATCATCGCCTGCCTGGTTTCCACATTTCCATTCCATGACCGCATTCCCCGTCCCGATGATTGTCCCATATCCATGTAGTATTGCTGGAGTCTCGGGCACCTCGAGTGCGGACAACATCCATGTCAATGCTCCTCCATCCGCTTCGGCAATAGATTGCTCAATGAATTCTGGCATCATATCCAATACTTCTTTCGCTTTTCCTGAACACATCAATTCTATCATTCGCATATCCCAGAGATGCATAGCATGACTGGTGATGTGTTCCTTGCTCATGTCTTCAGGAACGGCGGTTTCTGTCGTGAAGTGTCGGTGCGATAGTGAATTACTGGCAATCACCAGTGCCCGCTTTCCACTTGCTTCAATCGCTTTGCGGGTACTTTCTCCGAGTTGCATCATCATTTCTTGCATGACTTCAACCGAGTAATAGTGCCGACTCCGATTACTTGAGATTGCAACAATTGGTTTGTCCCATTGTGGTCGGACCATATGGCATGAGACGATTGTTCCATAGTCGACTCTGAAATCCGGATTCTCCATCATCTTGACTGCCATTCCATCCTCTTTCGCCGTGTCGTGTATCGCCTTTGCCAATTCAACATCGACATTCATATCGTAATGGAAACGAAATAGATTCGGGAAGATGGGGTCCACTGAGAGACTCTTGAAATGTTCAACGCCAAGGAAGTGGGTGCCCACGTAGGTCTGCCAATGAGGAGATAGAATGACTATGACATCATATTCCACATCTTTCAGACTACTTCGCAATCTCTCAAAACCCCAGCGAAGTTGTTCCCAACCCCCTTCAGAGGTGGGCTCGTTCTGTTCGGGATTCTCGGCATAGACTAGGTGTGGAGGGTGCGGTGCCAAGGCCGCAGCAACGATTCCGCCTTCTGCCATATGCAACCCACAGGGCCGAAGGGTTTTGGACATTAGGACCACGAAGTGTCTCAAAGTGAACCCAATACCAGTCAATTCATCAGTATAATACCCGACGAGAGGGTATGGAAATGGGGGAGCAGGCACGAATCGAAATTCTCCAGAATCGTTCGCGCCAGTCGTTTGAAAATGTCATCATTCCCGCAGTGATAGGTGGTATTACTGGCATCATCACGCAATTCTTGATCGATGGAGATATTCTGTCAAACCCTTGGGGCGAGGACACTTACCTTTCTTCAATATGGAATATGCACGCTGCCTTGATCTGTGTCGCAATCACCGGTTTGCTATCGATGACAGCATTCTTCTTACTCAAAGAAAGGAAGTCAGAATTACTTGAGTTCCTTCTTGGTGGCGCATTCTTATTGGCATCGGCATTCTTGCTTTCCTCAATGCGTGGTTGTGGTGTTTTCGTGTTGGTCTTTGTTTGGTTCGTTGCTTCTGGTACTTGGTCGAGATATGAGTTGCCTCCATTCCGGCTTGGGTTCTGGTGGGGATTGGGACTCGTGGTCGGAGCATTATCGGGTGTATTGGCAATGGATCTGAGAACTTAAGGGACGAAGTGTAGAATTTCTTCAGCCAGTTCAGAGATTGATTCTGAGAGTAGAAGTGTCTGCTTATCGTCAGGATTCAAGACCATGACAGATGCAATTCTCCATAATGCTGCAGCATCCCATTCATTCACAGTAGCAAGTTGTGCACCTTTCCATTCCTGTAGAATCTCTTCTGGCATCCCATTATTATGCCCTAGGACCTCAAGGAATTCCATCCATGCGACCTCTAGCCTTTGCTTGCATTCTTCCTCAAGTTCTCCTTCAGGTTCATCCAACCATTCAATCTCAGCACGAAGATAAAGTTTGGATGTAATCTCTTCTTCTTCGATCAACTCCAGTAACGATTCGAGGTCAGGGAACACTCTGTGCTGTACTGGGTCCATTGGCGGAAGAGCTGGTTCCAAGATGTTGACGATGTGGAATCTTCTTTGTCCTTGTATCTCAATCATGTGATTGCTTCCCACTTCTTCATGTTCTGTGATTCTGGCTATTGTTCCGATATGATGGGGTCCTGCCCAGCCTGCAACCGGATGAAAGGGATCGATCAGACACAGACCGAAAGGTGCATCATCGAGAAGACAATCATCCAACATCTGCTTGTATCGGGGTTCAAAGATGCGCAGAATCTGTGGTTCACCGGGAAGAACAGTCAATTCTAAAGGGAATATGGGGATGACCAGAACCTTGTCGTCCTTGTTGTTCATTGCCCCTCGTGATTGCCGACAATCCTTGAACCCAACCCTTGAAAATTGCTCAAGAAGGCGAAAACTCAGGTCACTCTTCAGAGTCATTCCATTTGTATGAAGGCAAGGAGGAGATGAGCGATTGTTCTGAGAGTTTCAACCTGACTAATCTGTGGATGACAAATCCAGTTATCCATAGCGATGGTAATGAGAGAAGGAATGCAGGCAGCATTGAATCATCATTGTACTCGTTCATCACTCTGACTTCCATTACTTCCTCACCCGAATCACTCGGATTGTGAATGAAGACTAGATGCCAGATGAAGGATTCTTCGAGTGTGATGACCGTACTTGAACCCGGGTTAACCAACAGTTCACGGCCAGAATCTTCGACCAGTTTCTCCCAATCTACTTCGCCCTCACCCATCGCTGGAAGACTTGATTGTAATTGCATATAGGTCACGTGAAGGTTAGCATCCTCCCCTAGATTTGTTATCTCAATAGAGACGCTTTCACCATAATCTAATCTCTGAATGATATCATATGTCACATCACCTTCACCCAATCGGAATGAGACTCGTTCTTCTGCTTCTGTTTCCTGATAAGAAATCGCACCAAAGATGCACACTAGAAGCAACATGCCGATGACGCCTTCGACAAGCACATGGCGCATCACTTTGCTCTTGTTCACGCCTTCAAACATGGGTCCGTGATCATTCCTCATTCGTGGTTGGACATGATGGATGAACAAGGCACCGATGGCACCTACTGCCATGCCTAGGGGGATGTCCACAATCCAGTGTATTCCTAGATAGAGAATGGTGAATGAGAACAATAGGGTATTGGCCACAATGAATAGATGATATCGATAATGCTCCCACTCCTTCATCTTCATTCCACGTTCTCGTACATGTAGCCAGTTGAGCAGAATGATGCCAAATGGGATGGCGATATGTAGCGATGGTACTGCATTATCCAAGGGGTCATGGGTGGCGTAGAACTCAGTGTACCATGCATCATGGTACAACAGTG
>PVBE011425077.1_pt1 | contig 11201 bp, 7 predicted proteins | sample 1631181 | NCBI WGS metagenome assembly PVBE01 (sample SAMN08397723, study PRJNA350692) | Marine metagenome, whole genome shotgun sequencing project. | isolation source: water | place: Pacific Ocean | collected 2012-04 | reverse complement strand
CGTCCTCGTTCTCGCGGCCGGCGCAGCTATCGGCCCCGGACTAGCCATTCCGATTGAACGTGGTCGACACAACTCAAACATGCGTCGTCGCCTTCCGGGGGAGCAGCCGTTCCCACATCGACCTGTTCCCAGGTGTAGGTCAGGGCGTCTCCATCAGGATCAGAACCTGTAGCTGTCAGCGTAAACGGTGTGGATCTTGGAATCGTAAAAGCGGCGCCGGCGCTGACGGTTGGTGCCGTGTTGTTGGTCACGATCGTCCCGCCGCACAGCGCGGCATCACCCTGATTGAGGAACGTCCCGATTTCGATCAGCGAACCCGCGTGAAAGTAGTCGTCGGTCCGTGGTTGCAGGTTTGCGTCGTCACATATTCCGGCGTATCCCATGACCGTCGATCCCGATCCAGGCTCAAATGCGGTGGCCGCGTTGCGAGTGGTGCAGTTGCCAAGAGTGCTGTTGTTGAAGCTATGATTTCCGCCGAGTTGGTGCCCGATCTCATGGGCAACGAAATCGATGTCGAAGGCATCTCCGATCGGTTGGTCCAGGGCCGTGGTGCCCTGAGCTTTAAACCCGGTCTCGCACAGGCCCGCACTTGCAAGACCACCCTCGCCAACACCCATGATGTGTCCCAGATCGTAGTTCGCGTCGCCGATCTGGGCATCAACGGCCGCCTGGTTTTCGTCGAGAGAGGCTGCGTCGCCATGGCCCTCGGTACTGAACGGATCTGTAGCAGAGTCGGTATAGATGATTTTGGACTGATCCGCCACCAGCGTGAAGCGAATGGCGAAGTCTCGTTCATACAACAGGTTGACGCGATTCACCGTTGTCACGATCGCTGCCAGTGCCGAGGCAACCGTGCCTCCGTGGAACGCTGTATATTCTCCGGTCGCGGTCATCGCGAGGCGAAACGTCCGAAGCGAGGCCCCGGTGGAAAGCTTGAATTGCTCCAGTCCGACCGTGAATGCTGAAAATACCGACTGCGTGGGTTCGTGCCCGCATACGAATGGCAGCGGAGATACCGGCGTGCTGTCTCGTTTGTAATAGGTGTAGTGCAGCGCCGGGTTCGTCTCGTAGGGTTCTATGATGACCGTGTCGACCGCGGTCATGATCATGCCGTGGAGGCCGGAGGGTGACCAGTCGAATCGCGCGGTGACCGACGGATCATTGATGTCACTGCCGGAATAGGTTTGGAGACCAGGAAACTGCGTGGCGAGTTCCGGTGCCATGATCGGAGACTCCACAATGCGAAAATTCCCGAGAGTCCCATCCGGCATCGGCAGGGTGATTGTCGGCCCGTCTGCAGCCGCGATTGAAAACTCAATCGGTGCGGTCGCAGTTATGGCACTAAGCGCGTCCGTATCCAAGGCCGCGCTCAGGTAGCGAGCCGGCAACTGGCGTCCTCCGGAATCCTCGACAGAGATCGCTGAGGTCTGAACGAAGGTCCAGAGATCGGCCCCCTGTGCCCGTGCCGTCTCTGGCAGTGCGGACGCTAGAATCAGGGACAGAAGAACAGTAAGAATGACGCGATAACTCATGACAGGCACCCCATTGCTTTTTAGAGCTAAGACCACCACTGGCCGACTTGAGAGGCAAAACGCGGCTGATCGCTCAATTCCGAACGTCATCTCCCACGCGAAATCATCAGCCACGACGGTAGGTGAAGCACCGAACATGGCCTGCCAGTAAATTTTCAAAATTCAAGATTGCCACCCCGGGGGGTGGGGACATTGTCACATCAAATGGCTCAACGTCGGGAATATATCGAATGAGCCTGAGGCGCCCCACTGGCTTGGAACGGATCCGCCGCGTCTTCGTCACGATCAACGGGCAGCGCCAGTATCTGTGGCGCAGTGTGTCAAGACGGCACCCGCCTCTTTGTGAGAGTAGAGAAACTGTCACAGTCAGCGAAAGTCGTCCTTCTTGCCGGTTCTAATATTGCAGTCGTCCCGAGTCGTAAGGCATCTGGGACAACGAGGGTAGAAGGGAGGCAGAAGATGACTAATCACCTGAAGTTGGTAGTGGTCCTGGCTCTGTTCCTCGCCACTCCCGGTTGTGTGTCTCATATCGCTGTTCTGAGGGACCCTATGCCCATTCTGAATCGATGGGTCAAACTCGATGCAACATCCCCCGGGACAGGTATCACCGTCCTGCTTCACACCGGAATGACGATTGCGGGCAGTTTTCAAGGATCCAGCGCGGACCGCTTGACAGTCACTACCGAAGAAGCGAACGAAATGAACATTGCAAAGGCGGACGTTATGGAAATCACAGCCATTGGCGCCGACAGCCTCCAGAACGGTGCTCTGTGGGGATTGGGATTCGGCACGCTTGGCGCTCTGGGCGGCGCCCAGCAGGGAGTTGGAACGGCCATAGCGGGCCTGTTGCAACCGTTGATCCTGTACCTGGCCCTCGATTGGCGACACTAGGAACACGAGGTTCTCTACATTGCTCCCTGGGGGCTCGAGGTGCGTGTCGCGTAGGACCATTTCCTGAATCGCGTCGAGGTCGAGGAATAAAGACCGTGCTTGGTCCTGTTTTCGTTTTGCGAGCCCGAAGGGTGGTGGCACAATCGGATCTCCAAGGAGTCCATGACCATGCGTAAAATTTCCGAACGGTGGTTCGTCATTGCGAGCCTCGTCGTCGCCGTTTTCCTCGTTCATGCCGCCACCCTCACCGCCCAGGAATCCGCCGGCTGGGACGTTTCACTTCCTCGGGGTGAGACTCGGGAGATCGATTTCTCCACGACCGAAGGCACGTGGATGTCGGTGGATAGTTCCCCGGACGAATCGTGGATTGTCTTCGATCTGCTCGGCCATATTTACCGCATGGACGCGGAGGGAGGAACCGCACGGGCACTCACCCAGGACAGTGGCATCGCTCTGAACTACCATCCCCGAATCTCGCCGGACGGACAGTTGGTGGCCTTCATATCGGATCGGGGTGGCCAGGACAACCTCTGGGTCATGAACGCCGACGGTTCCGCTGCACGGGCCGTGTTCCACGACCTGAATTCCAGGGCGGTGACGCCGGCCTGGACACCGGATGGGGAGTACATCGTCGTCCGGCGGGACGGCATCGCTCGCGGCGGTGACGGCGAAGACGGCCTCGGGCTCTGGATGCATCACAGGGACGGAGGTGAAGGCGTTCGGCTCGTGGAGGACGGCGCCGCACACTGGCCGTCGGTTTCGCCCGACGGTGGCCACGTGTACTACCACGCCATCGAGGGCGGCCGTGACCGGGATGCGCTCAGTGGCGACTACCAGCTTCGCCGCCTGGACATCCGAAGCGGCCAGATCATCGACATCACCAGCGGTACTTCGCACAGCACCGCTTCGGGTCGTCGTTCCAGTGGCGGCGCGTTCGCACCCGAGATTTCCCCCGACGGCCGCTGGCTTGCCTTCGGGCGCCAGATACCCGACGGCACCGTTTCGTTCAAGGGACAGCGCTTCGGGCCGCGCACCGCGCTGTGGTTGCTGGACCTCGAGACAGGTGTGGAACGGATCGCCCTGGACCCGATCAATATTGCCATCGAAAGCGGTGACAAGAACATGCGTGTTCTGCCCGGTTACGCGTGGTTCAGCGACGGGCGCTCGATTCTCATCAGTGGTGGTGGCGGCATCGGACGTCTTGATGTCGCCTCCGGGGGGGTTACACCAATTCCGTTCGAAGCAAGGGTCCAGCGGACTATTTCGGAACAGGTTTCACAGCCCTTCCGCATCGGGGACGGCCCGTTCGAATCGAAGTTTCTACGCTGGCACACCGGATCGCCCGACGGCGAGACGCTGGCTTTCCAGGCAGTGGGTCGGGTCTGGATTTCGGATCTGCCGGACGGCACGCCCCGCCGCCTGACGCCGGAGTCATTTGAACCTGCACAGGAGTTCGCACCGGCGTGGTCGCCCGACGGACAGTGGGTCGCGTTCACAACGCTGGACGACACCGGGGGCGGGCACCTCTGGAAGGTGGCGGCAGGTGGCGGCGTCCCTGTCCGTCTGACTACGGAATCGGGAGAATACGTGCATCCGGCCTGGAGTGCCGACGGAAGCGAACTGACTGTCGCACGGGGTTCGGGCGCCACGTTCAGGGGACGCACCCTCACCCACAACCCGTGGTGGGATGTCGTCCGTGTTCCTGCAGATGGTGGCGATGCGACCCGGGTCATCCGGGTCGCGCTACCGACGGGAAGTGGTCCCGAGAGAGTTCAGCGCCGGGCAATCCTCGCACCATCCTGGGGCCCGGAAGGTCGAATCTTCTTTCCCGAGATTATTGACGGCGGAACCGCGGTCGTTTCGGTCCAGCCGGACGGCGAGGATCGCCAGGTCCACCTGGTCCTTCCGTCGGCCGACGAGGTTGCCGCCTCACCCGACGGCCGCTGGATCGCCTTCCAGGAAGCCAATGACGTGTTTGTCGCCCCGCTACCGCGAACCGGAGGGGGAGACGCGCCCCTCACGCTTGACCGACGAAGCAGCGGCCTGCCCGTTCGTCAGCTCAGCCAGACCGGTGGCCTGTTCGTTCGATGGCGCGGGTCGAACTCGCTCGAGTTCGGCAGCGGAAACCGGTACTACCGTCACGACCTGGCCGCCGAACGTACCGAATCGTTCGACGTTGGCCTGGCCGTGCCCCGCCGTGATGTTGCCGGCACGGTGGCCCTCACCAATGCGCGCATCGTGACCTTCGCCGGACCAAACAACGACGAGGTTATCGAGAACGGGACCATCGTCGTGACCGGGCCACGCATTTCCTGTGTCGGCGATTGCGACACGAGCGGTGCCGATCGTGTGATCGGCGCATCCGGCCGTACGATCATCCCCGGCTTTGTCGACATGCACTCGCACCACCACCGGGAGCACCGCGGCTACCGGCCCCTGCGGGACTATGAGGTCGGTATCTACCTCGCCTACGGCGTCACGACCAGCCTGGACAATTCCATGTGGGCGCAGAACATCTTCCCCACGGCCGAGTTGATCGAGACCGGGCGCATGATCGGTCCCCGCACGTTCAGCACGGGGGACCCCCTTCCGTTCGGCGAACTGACCAGCCGGGAGGCGACAGCCGAGCAAATCGACCGGCTTAAGTCCTGGGGCGCGGTATCGCTGAAGCAGCACTCGCATCCCAGACGTGACCGGCGACAATGGATTGCCGACGTTGCACGTGAGAAAGGGATCATGCTGACAGCCGAGGGCTACGACCTGGAGTACAACCTCGGCCACGCGATGGACGGCTATTCCGGATGGGAGCACCCCTTGAGCGTCATTCCCATCTACTCCGACGTTGCAAAGTTTTTCGCCGAGGCGGGTATCGTCTATTCGAACCCCTTCATCTTCGACAGCCCCACCGCAGCCAACGTGGAATACTGGTATGCCGAATCTGATGTCTGGAAGCAGGAGAAGCAGCGTCGCTGGATGCCGTGGCGGATGACCACGTTCCTCCGCCGTCGCATGCTGCGACCCGACACGGACTATAGCTTCCCGCTGATCGCACAGGGGCTTGCCGATATCCTTGCCGCAGGCGGTCGCGGCGCTCTGGGTGGGCACGGCGAGCACCACGGCACCAGCATTCACTGGGAAATCTGGATGGCCTCGTCCGCCCTGGGCCCGATGGGCGCTCTGCGGACCGTGACGCTTGGCAGCGCCTCCTTTCTGGGTGCGGACCGGGACCTGGGTACTCTGGAGGTCGGGAAGCTCGCCGACCTGATCGTGCTCAACCAGAACCCGCTCGAAAACATCCGCAACACGATGGACATCCGGTACGTCATGAAAGGCGGCGTCCTTTACGAGGACGACACCCTGGATGAGATCTGGCCTGAGGATCGCCCGTTCGGACCCTACTACTGGGTCGACGAAGACGCCCAGCGAACCGACGACCGGCCCGTCGGTTCCTGGCCGCCGGGGTAGGGTGGTCGGGGGTGGGGGACGAGACTTCGGGCGGCCGACTCGGTTAGAGCCCGGAGGGATCGCGTGCGCGGGTGAACCAGACGGCAGCCACGTTTTTTCTTGACTCAAAAAGTGTGTCACCGTCGCAGGGGGAGCCAGAACGCTAATTCTGGGACGGAGGCACAACTCTAGTAACTCTCGCTGTATCAGCAGTTAGAATAATTAAGCCCCCGTCCCCGAACTAGTTCCCCGCACTGCCCCGAATCAGTTCCCTGCGAGGTTGCCGAGGTCGAAGACTATCCTCATCAATTCTGTCGGCCCGGCGGGCGCCCGCGAAGGGACGCCCACGTCGCTTCTGGCGGCGTCCATCGGAGATAGTAGTCGTATCTACGGGACAGGGCACCGGTGTCGTGGTTGAAATGGGTGACACTCGTGCCTGCCCCCATCGTCTTTAAGGCACTGGATTTTCGTGAGGATTCGGTCGCGGGGTGAGGCCGGCTGCTGCTCTAACTCAGCTCTCACTTAAGGTGTTGAGGGCTCTGCTCCCTAATCCTCCTATGTCCCTTTCACCCTGGGCCCTGAATCGGTGCTATCGAGGGCGGGCAGAGCAGATCTTGCGTGGTCGCACCCGAGAGCAACGGCTATAATCGGAAGGAAGGAGATCGAGTATCATGAGCACCACCCAGCATTCATACGTCCCAACGGCCAGGGAACAGGCCTTTCTGGATACCGTTGAGAGCCCCCGATACGACCGGCAAACCGTCAATGGCCTGGCTCCCTTCCTGAATGACCGCCCCCCGGAATTTGCCCAGGGTTTTTATTCGAGTGATGAAATCGAGGCACTACGACTCTTGAAGGGTACCGAGCGTGACGTGGAAGCGCGCATGCCCGTCAAGATGACGCGACACTACTTCGACCTGGCCAGGAGGAGCCAGCCCCTCCAGCGAATCGTTAAGGCCAGCCCGGACGAGACGCTCAGTCTGCATGGTTCCGAGGATCCGGGCTATCAGATGGACTACAGCCCGGTCGAGGGGCTGTTGCACAAGTACGAGATGGGCCTCATGTACGTCATCTCGACCTGCTCGGCCCACTGCCGCTTTTGTTACCGGGAGGAGTTGATCAGCCGTAAGCAGATCGAGCGTCAGGACGGGACCGTCGCCAAGAAGGGCCTGGCCCAGATAGGAGCCATCACCGACTATGTCCGCACCCACAACAAGCTGGTGGCAGAACATGGCGGACGGCATCCCGAGTCGGGGCGCGAGAAACTGCGCGAGATGCTGCTCTCTGGTGGCGACCCCATGGTGCTGCCCAATGACAGGCTCGCCGCCTGGCTGGGTGCGCTGGCCGAAGCCGGCATTGAGTCGATACGGCTCGGCACCAAGGAACTGTCGTTCTACCCCGATCGCTTCGATGAGACCTTCATGGCGATGATCGACCGCTTCCACGAGACCTATCCCGACGTGGGCCTGCGACTGATGGTGCACTTCAACCATCCGGACGAGTTCCTCGAGAAGGACGAGCAGGGCAAATACCTCGCGGAGGCATCGGGAGCCCTCAAGTGGATCCCGAGCACCAGACGTGCCATGGACGGCATCGTGTCACGGGGTTGGATCAGCGTTGAGAATCAGTCCCCTATCATCAAGGGCATCAACGACGACCCGGACGCGCTCCGCATCATGCAGCGTGCGATCAAGCAGGTTGGCGCCGAGAATCATTACTTCTTCTGCGGCCGTGATGTCGTGGCCCACAAGGCCTTCAATGTGCCGATCGAGCGCGCCTGGAAGGTCTTGAACGAGTCGCAAAAAGGCCTCTCTGGAGTCGAAACACACGCACGTCTCTCCATAACCCACTACAAGGGCAAGACCGAGGTGTCATCGGTGACCAACGAGCCCATTCCGGGAGTTGCTGGAACTGAGCACGGTGTGGTGATCTTCAAGATTCTACGCAACGCCGCCGGGGCACCCGACCGTGGGAAAGTTTGCATCGTCGGTCGCAACCCTGATGCGATCTGGTTCGATGGCTATGCCGACCGTGTCATCTACGACGAGGCCGGCCTATTTGAGTACGCACGTGTCAAGGCCACTGACGTCGCAGAGTTGGCCGCCGCGCAATCGGATGCGACCTCCTAGCAGCCCACCGAGGTCAACAAGCAAATGATTGATAAGCAAGTGCGTAGTGTCGCCGATGCGGTGACAGACATATTCGACGGTGCAACCGTCATGGTCGGTGGGTTTGGAGAGGCTGGAAGCCCAATCGAGCTGATTCATGCCCTCATCGACCAGGGCGCTACGAACCTTACCGTGGTCAACAACAACACGGGCAGCGGAGAGGTCGGCCTGGCGGCTCTCATCAAGGCCGGCCGTGTGTCGAAGATGATTTGTTCCTTTCCCCGCTCCACCAACTCAACCGTCTTTCCCGAGCTCTACCGAAGCGGTGCCATGCGGCTTGAGCTGGTGCCGCAGGGAACTCTGGCCGAGCGCATCCGCGCCGCTGGTGCAGGCATTCCGGCCTTCTACACACCCACCTCGGTGGGCACTCCCCTCGAAGAAGGCAAGGAACGTCGCACCTTCAGCGGGCGCGAGTATGTGCTCGAACACGGTCTGTCCGCCGACTTCGCACTGCTCAAGGCCCGGGCAGCAGACCGCTACGGCAACATGCTCTACAACAAGACCGCTCGAAACTTTGCTCCGATCATGGCCATGGCAGCCAGGACAACGATTGTGCAGACCGCCGCTGTGGTTGCTGCGGGCGAGCTTGATCCCGAGGCGATCATAACTCCCGGCATCTTTGTTAACCGTGTCGTCACGGTCAGCGATCCTGCCCACGAGTCCGTGCTGGTCGCCAAGGGCGTGACCTACCCATGAGCACCACGGACAAGACGATTGGACTCACGCGCGACGAGATGGCACAGCGTGTAGCGCTCGACATCCCGGACGGCTCCTATGTGAACCTCGGTATCGGCATTCCCGAGCGTATCACCCAGTTCGTTCCCGCCGGACGCGAGCTGATCTATCAGACCGAAAACGGCCTGCTTGGTATGGGGCCGAACCCGGAGCCGGGAAAGGGCGACCCGGAGTTGATCAACGCTGGCAAGCGTCAGGTGACCGCTATCCCGGGTGCCGCCTACTTCCATCACGGCGACAGCTTCGCCATGATTCGCGGCGGCCACATCGATGTCTGCGTGCTCGGTGCGCTACAGGTTTCCGAGAGGGGCGACCTGGCTAACTGGTCCACCGGGGCACCTGATGCCATCCCGGCTGTAGGCGGTGCGATGGATCTGGTGGCTGGTGTCAAGACGGTCTATGTCATCACGCAGCACTGCACGAAGAAGGGCGAGCCAAAGCTGGTCGCCTCCTGCAGCTTCCCACTGACCGGCCCGGGGGTCGTCGATCGCATCTACACCGAACTGGCTGTAATCGAGCCCACGCCCGAGGGATTTCAGCTGCTGGAGCTCAGCCCGGGGATAAGCCTTAACTACGTTCAGGAACGAACCGGTGCCAGGTTGCTTCCGATCGCCGAGAGTCAAACGACAGGACCCAGTGAATAGTCAGCACGATCACTCGTTGAGCGCGGCTCTTTACGAGCGTGCACTTAAGATCCTGCCCGGTGGCGTAAGCCGCAATACCGTCTTGCGCGATCCGTATCCCGTGTATGCCGATTTTGCCAAGGGCTGCCGCGTGACGGATGTCGAGGGTGTGGTGCGGCTTGATTTCGCCAATAATATGGCCTCGCTGATTCACGGTCACTGCCATCCTGCGATCGTGGCCGCGGTAACCGAACAGCTCGCCAAGGGCACAGCTTTTACGCTGGCCACGGAAGTAGAGATTCGCTACGCGGAGTATCTTGCCAGCCGGAATGCCGCCTTTGAAAGGATTCGCTTCGTGAACTCGGGAACCGAAGCGTTGATGGCGGTCTTGAAGGCTTCGCGTGCATTCACTGGTCGTCCCAAGGTTGCCAAGGTGGAAGGTGCCTATCATGGCCAGTACGACCATGCCGAGGTCAGCCAAACCTCGAATCCCTCCAACTGGGGAAGCGTCGAGAAGCCGGCTAGCGTGCCGGTGGCCCATGGGACGCCAGCGTCTACTCTGGCCGATGTGGTCATCATTCCGTTCAACGATCCCGAACGTGCCGTAGCGATCCTCAACGAGCACAAGGGCGAGTTGGCCTGCGTATTGCTCGACCTGATGCCCCATCGTGTAGGACTCCGGCCTGCCGATCCGGAGTTCGTCGCGGCATTGCGTGACTGGACCCACGAGGCTGGGGCGTTGCTGGTCCTGGACGAGGTGATCACCTTCCGCTCGGAGTTTGGCGGCGCCCAGTCCTGGTATGACATCACTCCAGACCTGACCGCAATGGGCAAGTTCATCGGCGGGGGCTTTCCCGTGGGCGCCATCGCAGGCCGAAGGGAAGTCATGGATGTCATGAACCCACTGTCGGACAAGATGCTGTTTCCGCACTCAGGGACCTTCTCAGCCAATCCGATCACGATGACCGCCGGTCTGGTGGCCATGGAATTGTTTGACGAGGCGGCCGTCGCCAGGGTGAACGCACTGGCAAAACGTGCCATTCGGGGCATCGAAGACGCGATCCGTTCGGTGGGAATCAAGGCGTGCGTGACGGGGGGAGGTTCGATTTTCCGCGTGCACTTCAAGGAACATCCACCGGCGAATTATCGTCAGGCGTTCATGAGCCCGGACGAGAATCGTCAACTGGGAATAATGCTTGATCATCTGTTTGAGCAAGGTTTCATCATGATCAACACTTGCTCGGCCACCCTGTCAACAGCCATGGGTGAGTCCGAGATAGACTCCCTCGTGACCGCCATGGAGGGCGGGTTTAGAAAGCTGGCGGAGACGTCATAGTGTTGATCGGTAGTGAGACCAGGGGGGGTAGGCAAACCCACGGGTCCCCCTGGTTAGACTCTGGGTGGATTCAGTTGGTACCCCTGGCCTGGGCAAGGGCGAGAAATCTTTCCAGACCCTCTGCCTGACGTGCTGCTCTTCGAAGTCTGACGAGCTTGTCCTGTTGGGTGGTCGTCAACACGTTGTTGAAGGCTACTCTGAACTGTTCGTTTGCGGCCTTGATGGCCTGTCTGATGGCATTTGCCGCGAGCACGGCATTACCGACATCAGTTGCGCTGGCGCCCTGATTGATCGCGGCCGCGGTTCTCTCGGAGGCCTCTCGGAGAGAAGCCTTCAAAACCTTCAGGTTCTCTTTGTGGGCAGCCTGCTGGGCTCTGATCGCGACAACTTGTGCTTCGGTCAAACGCAAAACCCTCTGGAGTTTTTCAAGTGGCTTGATTTTTCTCGTTCGCACCCTGTCACTGGTTTCCTG
>PVBE010844659.1_pt1 | contig 11202 bp, 8 predicted proteins | sample 1631181 | NCBI WGS metagenome assembly PVBE01 (sample SAMN08397723, study PRJNA350692) | Marine metagenome, whole genome shotgun sequencing project. | isolation source: water | place: Pacific Ocean | collected 2012-04 | reverse complement strand
CGATGACGCCTCGCCCGAGAACCTGCGGAAGTTTTTGGAGAGCAAGGCGATGCGGACGTTTTACGTGAAATCATTGTCAGGGGCTGCACAAGGCTATTAGCATTAAATAATATATTATTTTAGCCTAAAAAGGCGCAGGGTGAATAATTACCACATGGGAAAATTTATTTACGTAAACAGTCCGGGTCAATTTTATATCAAATTGAAGCGTGAGAAGATGAATGGGAGATGACGACTCCGGGAATCTCCGCAAATTTCTGGAGAGCGACGACCCCGCGATGATGGGCATGGGTCTTTCCATGGCCAAGGGCAGTGCTGACGCATCCGGGCAGACTCTGGGGCTGATTCTTGGGCTTTACATGTTTCATAGCGATAAGGAAATCCGGTCCCTGGCCAAGACCGCCTTCACAAAATTGGCACCTTCCATTCCCAAGGGAATTGTGAGGAAATACTGGCAGGCTGAGTTCAGGACCCAGTCATGGGTTTGGGAGGGGGGCTGGATGCAGAAAATGGTTTCAGAGGTAGATGAGGCAGGAATAAATCCAGTTTATCTCCTGACGCGGGCTCTGGTGACGGGAGACGAAGGCACCAAGGGAGTGATTATCGGAATATTGGGGAAAATCGAAGTAGTTGATGAATCTTCGACAGTTGTTGTTGCGTCTCTGGTTCAGATGATCTCCGGTTCAACACACAGATACTCAAGTCAAAATAACAGTACTTTTACCAACGAGAAAGCGGCTATCGCGGTTATTGAAAAATTTGGAGGTGATCAGGCTGTAGACGCACTGGCAGGTTTGCTCGGATCTAACTTAGGAATTAATGAGGTCGTGGCAGATGCACTTGGTACTCTCGGAGACGTTCGAGCCGTAGAGCCACTGATTAGTGTGCTTAGAAACGATTCAAAGGCCGTGGTAAGGGCTCTGGGCATTCTTGGAGACGCTCGCGCAGTGGGTCCCTTGATCGGACCCCTGGAAAGAATTTTTGACAGTTATAGGAGTTATTATAGCCGACAAGACCCTAACGTGTTCATAGAGGCACTGGTTAAGCTGGGTGACGAAAAGGCAATCAAACCACTTGTCAGGGGATTGGATAATGAACGTCTTGGGGCTCGTGAGCGGACAAACATTGCAGAGGCTATTTCATCGCTCCTGAAGAGACTGGAAATAGATACCAAAGAGAAGGAAAATCTCAATCGTTTCCTGACGGGATCGGACCCGGGCATGAGAGCAATGGGAATATCCATGTTGAAGGGGATGACAAACGGTTCCTGATCCGGATTTTACGTATTTGTTTGCATCATGATTTCCGTAAGCCTTCTCTTAGCCCTCGGACTCCGGTCTTTCTTCATCAGCTCCTGAAGATACGGGATGTCCTCCGGAGTAGCTATCCCTGCAAATATATCAATAAACATCAACCTTCTATTGACGGACTCCTTGCGAGCAGCCCGGTCCTTGCCAGTCGTTATTTCCATCATATCCTTTATCCAGTCGCAGGATTTCTGCTTGTCTATATCCAAGGCAATCATGACTGCATTTCTGGCGGAAGGCAGGGGTGCTTTTTCCATGGCGGTCTGGAATAGCGTTTCAAGAATCTGCCCTTGGTCAGGAAAGCGTTTTTCGAGCGTCGCAATCAATTTCTTATTCAATTCCGTAAAATCATGAATGTACTTGAGAATCATTGGCAGGAATCGCGGATCCTCGTAACCAATCAGCCGCTCCAGGTTTTCATATCCAGATGAATTGTGTGTGTAAATATTTTCTAGACGGGGGGTGGCGATTTTTGAAGATCCTATCTCTTTTACCAGTTCAGTTGCACCCTCCCTTACGGATTCTTCAGGGTCAAGGAAGGACATTGCGAATACATATTCCTCCAGCTCTTCTCCGAGTTCTGCAGATTTTCCCATGGAGGTGCCCATAAGTCTCAGTGCTGGATCGTCATCGAAAAGGAACTTCCTTATTCCGGAGTCTTTTTTCAGCAGGTAGTGCTTGTAATAGCTGCTGTTAATTCCCGTAGCTTCACGAATGAATTTCTTAGTTTTTTCGTAATCACCGGAGGAATCCATAACTTCCCTGAATAGCGCAGCGTTTTCTTCAGGTTCCTTGTAGTGTTGCACAAGGAATTCAAGAGGCTCGTAATCGTCCATATGGGAAACGAGCGCAGCAACGATATCTGATTCTTCGAAATAACGCGGCAGGGCAGCTATCGCCCTTATGACAGAATTCTCTGAATTCTCATTTCCCATGCTGGAGATAATGTTTTCGTCATTGAAATAACTGGGCTTACAAAATAAATCCTTTATCAGGAATAAGGCAGCTTCAGGTGACCCGGTCCTGCCGAGAGCAGCGTAAAAATCCTGTAATGTCCAAGAATCCCAATGACTTACTTGGGCCTTTTCTTTGCCGAGCTGTTCCATGATAAGTTCAGCGGCGTCCTGGCCTTTTATATCCACATACTTTCCAAGCAGAGCGTAGTTTCCCCCCTTGATGGCCCGGGCCATGTATTTCCCGGCCAGTTCATTATTTCCCTCACTTATGGCTCTATCCGCGTACGTTTCCGCCAGACGATGGTTTGCTTCCAATGCCGCTTCAATGTAAATTTCGGGAGATTCTATCATTTCGATTGCTTTGAAGGTTGAGTCTGTTACTCTGCGGTTCAGGATAATGCCCATCCCGAAAACCTGTTCAATATCGATTGAGCTTTCCATGACTTTCTGCTTGAATCTCTTGCCATGCAAAGGTTTCCAGCCCTTTCTCTTCCAGCTTTCTTTCCAGACGGAATCAATAATGTTTCTTTGCAAATCAGTGGCATGTGCAGTAAAAACATCTTTTGCAATTTGACGAGTATCTCCGGCAGCGTCATTCCAGATAAATGTTCCCAGAACCAGCCCCAGATATCCGGAAGGATCATCCAGATTGTTTATCAGAATTAGTCCATCAACCCGTTTTTCCTGATTAGACAGTTTTGCCAGTATATGCTCCAGATTAACGCGTGAATGGTCTTGGCCAGTTCTTTCCAGGTTACTTTCTGTGCTGGCCCACCCTACCGAACGTCCTGTTCCTTTTTTGTGAGTAGTACCACACGTCTGGCACTCACACATGAGTGCATGATGCTGACGCGACAAACTGGTTCTGCTCTTCTTGAACCGGGTTATGATATCACTGAAATTGCACTTCTCACAAAGCCAGCCCGTAGCCACCATTCCTCTCGAGCCCGTAGCCTTGTTCTTCTGCATGTACAGCCTTCGCATCGGCTTCCTGCAATTGCCACATTTCTCCCTTTTTCCAGACATGTTTTGTTGACGGCTTGGGCTCTTACGTAAAAAGCTAGTCAGGGGCTGAAATATAAATATGGTAGTAATAATATATTATATCAAACTAAAAAGGAGCAATGATTTCGCGTCTGGGGGCCCGGGGACGCGTTACGTAAAATGGCTGTGCGGGATTATACGCCGCACAGACCCTCACAATCATTGCCGAATCCGGAGAAATCCAGGTGGCCGGAGTTGCCAAATTCCACTTCACTCAGCGGAATACATGCCCTGTGCAGGAACGGAACACCACGCAGCTTTGCCGTCTCTATGGTTGTGGATGCGCACGCTACCTGTAGCTCTTTCTCGAACACCACGGCCCTGCGGAAGTCGTCCGGGGCTTCCGTAGCCAGGCGTATCCACTCCTTATCCGAGTGGAAAGGGCAAAAGTAGCAAGCGGAACGCGGCGGTTGCGGATAACCCCTAGCTCTCATCCACACCAGGCAATCCTGACGACTTATCCCCTTTTCAATGAGCGGCCAACGGTTCACAATAGACTTCTCCCTGCTCGGTTTCATACGGTGTGCCTCGTCAGTAGATATACCTAGCCAGGATTCAGCCATACGCTTGCCTCGCTTCCGTCCTCCCAGACGCAATTTAATCTCGCGTTGGATGGGGATCACCTTGTAGTCGCCTGTACAACGGCGTCCCAGCAGTCCCTTCGATCCGTCGGGCTGAAGCACATAGGCCGGAATCATGTTCTTCGCGTAGACACCGTGCTTCGTCTGGTGTTGTCTAAGCCGCAACGAATCATCCGCGAGATTTCCGGCAGACACTCTGACGACCTCGAAGGGCAACTCATTCTCCAACCAGTCGAGCCACTCGTATACCTCGGCGGGCTCGTTTCCAGTGTCTGAAAAAAGGGCGTAGTCGCAGGGCTCAATATATCCGACGGCTGACATCAGGGCCATGGTCGAGCTCTGGACCCCTGCGCCCAGACTGATGACACGGAGCTGAAAGTCAACCGGCTCCGCTTTTGGCCCTGAATCGGCTCGCGTGGATACGGCCCTACCGTGACCAGAACGAGCGACTTGGTGAGTCATTTCCTGATAACGGTCAATACTCGGGCCTGCCCCTTTCTTGTGGAAAGTGCCGCATGTATGGCACTCACACGTGAGTGAATGATGATGCGCTGGAATGGTTCTGCTCTTCTCGAACTGGGTTATGATATCACTAAAATTGCACCCCTCGCAAAGCCAGCCTGCAGCTACCATCCCCCTTGATCCAGTGGGCTTGTTCTTCTGCATGTAAAGCCTTCGCATCGGTTTACCGCAATTGTCGCATCTCTCTCTTTTTCCAGGCATATCTTGTCGCCTGCTCAGGCTCTTATGTGAAAGGCGACACAGATTGCAATATAAATGTAGTAGTAATAATATATCATTTTAAACTAAAAAGGAGCATAAAATACCCCTTCGGGGCCCGAGAATCCGCACGTAAAACGTCTGTATGGAGTTCACTATCCCATTGGCCATTCTTCTAGGACAATAAATCCCATATTCCCAACCCACCACACACTTCGCAATGCCCCATGTAGAGATTGGCCTCTTGGACTGATATCTCTTTTTTGCAGTTAAGACAGTATACGCTATCGTCGGTCATTCCACCTTGTCAAGCTTCAATTTGATATAAGGTTGAGTGCTGTCGTTTAGTCTGCTATATTTAGCACGGTCCCCTTTTCAGAATCCAAGCTTACGGACCACACGTGCTGTAGCTGATTCTTGACGCTTTCTATGTGGGTTACCATCAGTACCTGGCCTATGCTTTTAGCCAGGTTCTCAAGCCCCTGCAGGATACTGGTCTGTCTCTGATAATCCTGTGATCCAAGAACCTCATCCAGCACGACCATTCCCAATTCAGACCCCAGTCTTTCAGTTATAACATCAGATATGCTGAGTCTGAAGGCCAGGTTGAAGGCGTCGACTTCCCCTCCCGAAAATCTTTCAAGAGGATAAAGCTGGGTACCATCCATGACTTGTATGCTGTAATCATTGCGATCAACAAGCACCGAATTGTAACGGGCCTGAGTGATCTGACTCAGCCTTTCTCCGGTTCGGTTTTGCAGAACAGGAGCAATACGTCCTGTAAGATAGCTTCTGAATCCTTTAAGACGTTCCTCTAAGGTTCTCAATAATTGTAAGGTTCGTTCTTCGTCTTTAATTTCAGATTTAAGTTTCGATATTTCTTGTAGTCTTTCCTCCTGGTTTCTGAGGGTTTCCGAAGCTTTAGTCACACTGGATTTATGGCGTTCCAAGTCCTCCAGACTGGAATACAGCTTGTCTCCTGCTTTATCCCAAGTATCTCTAATAGTGTCGTATTCATCTTCATTAAATCCAATCTTTTCCAGTTTTGATTTAGAATTAGTGACTTTTTCTTCCTGCTTTTTTATATCTTCGATTTTTTCATTAAGATTATTATTAATTCTTTTTTTATCTGATTCTAAATTCTCTATTCCTAACGTCCTGAATTCCCCTTCGGCTGTCCGTTTCTTTAAATTTCTTTTATTCAATTCTCTAATGTTACTGTCAAGCAACCTTCTTTTTTCCTTCAACGTTTCAATTTTTCCTTTAACGCTCTTAATTTCATCAGGATTATTTTTCTTTGTGATATCTTGAATTTCCTCCTTAAGTTCATCAATCACTTTTGGCCCATGTTCGCCTAGTGGCCGCAGACACACAGGGCATTCACCATCAGGACCCAGTTTTTCGATTTGTCCGATATGCTTTTGTCTTTCTTCAATCCTTGCGTCTTCTTTACCATGTTGGATTTGCCTTTTATTGAGTTTATCCGAAATATCGGCAATCTGTTTCGCAATGTCTTCAGATTCTTTTACTTTTTCCTCTAATTCTGTGGTAACGTCATCCGATATAATACTCTTTAACTCGACGGATTTAATTTTAGCTTTTCCAAGTTTATTCTCAATGTCTGAAATATTATTTTTTATATTTTTTAATTCCGTCTCATATATTGTTACTTTATTTTTGACCTTCAATAACTCTTCCTTTGCTTTTTGAAATAACTTTTGCTTTCCTTCTACTTCTTTCAGCTTTTTATCAATTTCTATTTTATTTTTTTCAGATTCCTTCTTTAGAACTTCTAATTCTTTCTCCCTTTTTTTTAACTGCTCAATAATTTGTTTGAGATTAGATATTTTATCTATAACTTCATCTTCACTTTGTATAGCGACCCTTTTCCCGTGCAATTGATTCTCCAGAGCTCTCGCCTCTGTTCCAATCTTTATCCTTGCATCCTTGACCTTTGAAACTTCCAGCAACCTTTCCACCGTTTCTTGTTTTTGCCCTGCAGTCATATCCGTGAAACTGCTTAACCCGCCTTGCTTTGTGAAAATACTGGTGTAAAAAGCCCGATAATCCATGTTAAGTAATTTTTCCACTTTTGAATTTACCCCGCTGGTCATAACGGCTATTTCTTTCCCACCTCTTTTCAATTTTGCATCTTTTAGCGTTCTTTTAATCAAGTAAGGACCTCCTTCACCATGATCAAATTCCATAGAAACGCTGCATTTTCCTTTAGCCCCAGTAGTCGTTAATCCATCAATTTTTCCACGTATTGCCTGTGTCCCATACAATCCCCATCCAATAGCTTCCAGAAGCGATGATTTTCCAGCACCATTATGCCCTACTATACCTATTAATCCGGATTCGGGAAAAGAGACATCCAGCTCCTTGATGCTACGATAATTCCTTATCGACAGCGAACGCACTCTCAAGAAAGGACCTCCTGGGCCTTCTCCAGTATGAATTGTTTCTCTTGATCATCAATATCCTCAAGGGGGACTTCTTCAATATATTTCTGGAATTCCTCTGGCAGGGGCCCTATCTCAGAAGTTGATATTGCAAAGGTACTACTCGATACCAAATCAGGTTCAATTGAAAGATTTATCGCCTTTTTAGCAACATTCTGCAAGGATTTCCTGTCGACGGCGGCCCAGAGTTCCTTTGTCAGGTTTTTGATCCGCAACCTAACAATCTTCCCTTCCGGTTCCGAGAATTTAATCGCCTCCATTAATTTGTCGGTGAGGCTATCATGGCCATGTTCCCTGGCGTCATATTCTAATTTGACAAATTCACGAGCTTTAATTTCTTGGTGGGTCACTTCAGGACCGGGTAATTTCACTAGGGCATATCCCTTTGGACTGTCGGCTTCTGCAATGGAGAGCCTTTCTGGAGAGCTACAGTAGTACATATTATCCTGCAATTCCGTAAAATTGTGGTAGTGCCCCAGTGCAATGTAATTCCATGGTTTCTGGAAAAGTTCAAGAGGTAACGTGGTTTGATTTAGTTCATTATTCTCGAACACTCCAATGCCAGCGCCTTTTACCGATCCATGTGTTACAAGAATATTGTATTTGTAATTCGGATCGGGTGATGCCTGACTAACCCGGTCTGCCAGGCTGGATGAGTGGGCCACACCAGTGACCAGCAGATCACCCATCTCTACAAACTCTGGTTTTCCGTTATAAAATACAGAAACATTAGGTATCCTTTCCAACAAACTGAAAACATGCCCCGTTTCAGCCAGCCTCGGGGTTTCATGATTACCTGCTAAAATCACGGACTTGATTCCTGCTTCGGAGAGCCTGTAGAGACCGTCTCTAGCCCTTACTATTGCCCTGTTGGAAGGGCTTACCCGGTCGAAAAAATCACCTGCATGAATGAATAGATCTGGTCCGGTTTTAATCGCCTCTTCTACCAGTTTATCCCATGCATCGTAAATATCAGCCTCACGCTGATTAAGGCCTGCATTTTTTTCGTCCAAGGGCGCTGTCTTGTTGTACGTCCTGTAACCAAGGTGCGTGTCTGCGCAGTGGAAAATCAGCAAATTAATCCCCCAGCCATCCTCCGGTCGTTTAGTGTCGTCCGTGGGCGCATCGGGGTGCAGCGCCGGGTTGGATTTAGGGTTTTCTCGGGCGCCTGTCCGAGAATATTGCTAAACTGTGGGCTTAATCTGGAGCTGCGCTAGAAAGTAAAAGTTTTTAGCAGAAGAACACTTAGGTGATTATGATCCCAAACTTGACTCTAATTGTCGGAATAGCCCTAGCTGTACTGATTCTAGGAATAATAATAACCTATTTGAAAATGAGAGTCATTCTGCGAGAGACAGAGATCAAACATCAGAATGAGATGACGGCTTTACGAAAGAAGAAACAGGTCGGTCTGAAAGCGCAATTGAAAGGTGACTTAGCGGAGTTAGTGGTTCCTTGGCTAGCTGAGAGTGGCTGTAATGGTACCGAGTTGAAACATTTCGGTAAGCCGATTGACTGGATTGGTTTCAAAGGGCTCGATGACCCAACCGCTGAGATTGGTATCAAGGTGATTGAAGTGAAAACGGGAAAGACGAAAATATTGAGTCAGAATGAACGGCGCATCAAAGACGCTGTTGAACGAAAAGATATTGAATGGATTACAATACATATCAACCAGCAAGAGGTCGAGGACCATCTTGCGCAGGTGGGAATTCAGTAGGTGTTGATGGCGTCTATGGCCACCCGTTGCCCCAGTGAGCTGCTGCCGTGGCAGCGGGAGGAGCGACGCCGGGAGCGACTGGCGCAGTTGGCGACCAGAACCGCCACCGGGACCGCGTCGGCGGAGGCGCCGCGCGCATGCTGGCGGTTCTGGTAAGGCACTAGGAACGGCCGTCTTACGCGAAAATGCGTCGCCAGGGCCTGCGCGTTTCGGATCGTCAAAATCCGCTAAATGATATATTATTCGGGCTTATTCAGGAGATAATTCTTCCCGGGCCCGAGAGCCTTTTTTTCTCGTAATCCGCTCTGCGGCAGCCGTAAACTCGGCCGCCAGCGGGCCATCGGGATAAAAATTACGTAATCCCGCTCGGCCCCTAAACATCGGGCTGGGATTTTTTACGTAATATTCTGTAACGCTCATTTGTTGTCGGTGCTGAAGGCTCTCAAAGAAAAAAGAATGCCAGAGCGAGGATGGCGTAGGTAATCAGCAGCATGGCACCTTCGAGCCAGTTAGACTCCCCGTCCTGGATGATGAAATTGGTCACCAGCACTGCCAGGAAGGTGGCGACGGTCTCGAAAATCCCGAACTCGAGCGTCAGTGGCACTCCCAGTGCCCACCCTATGAGCACCATTAGCGGCGCTACGAACAGCGCGATCTGGATGCTGGATCCGACGGCAATTCCTACCGAGAGGTCCATCTTGTTCTTCCCGGCAACGGTGATGGCGGTGAAGTGCTCGGCAGCGTTGCCGAAAACCGGTACGAGGATGATGCCGATGAACAGGGTCGGCAGCCCGTATTCTCCGGCGGCGTGCCCGATGGAGCCGACCATGATCTCGGCCATCCAGGCCACCATCAGCGTGGCTACCAGCAGTAGCCCCATTGCATCGCGCTGGCTCAGCTCGGGCACCTCGTCGTAATGTCCCTCGGCAGCGTAGAGTTCGGCATGGGTCCGTAGCTGGAACAGTAGTTGCAGGCCGTAGACCAGAAGCAGCAGCAGTGCAGTGTAATGGGAGAGCTCTACTATGTTCGGGTGGTCACCAGCGCTGGCATATACCGTCGGCACCACCAGTCCCACCAGTGCCAGCAGCAGCAGCGAGCCGTTGGTCTGGGATGCGCGAGCCGAGAATTTCTGCGTAGCGTGGTGCAGGCCGCCCCACAGGAAAGCCATGCCCAGAACCAGCAGCAGATTCCCCAGGATTGAACCAATGAGCGAAGCCTGGACCACCAGCAGCATGGTGTCCTGCACGGCCGGGTCCTGGTAGACTGCCCAGATTGCCAGTGCCGCGATTATCATCTCCACGGCGTTGCCGAAAGTGGCGTTCAGCAGGCCCCCTACGGACTCGCTGGTGCGCATGGCAATCTCCTCGGTGGCTTTGCCCATCTGCCACGCCAAGGGCATGATGGCCCCCATCGAGGCGAGGAAAGCGGGTCCGTGATCACCCCGCGATTCCAGCACCACCGCGGCAGGGACCAGCAGCAGCAGCCAGTTTAGTTTTACCTGGCGCGGGTCGAGCAGGCTGCGAATTCCCGGGAGGTTGTCAGCTGTATCCATTCGGGGCTGAAATGCCGGGTGGGTTTAGGTGTTTCTCGGGCGGCGAAGTTTACATTTTTCACGCGGGGATTAAGCTTCTATTCTATTATCGACTCGCCTTCCATATCGTGGTTGAGGGTGTAGAAATATCCTATCTGGGCCGTAAACACCATCAGCCATTCGAACAGTGAGGGCATAGCATGAACGCTGTGAAGATGATCAGCCCCCAGATCCTTATACATGAAGAGGGGTTTGACGCCTTCAGGAACGGTAAGGGCCAGAAGCGCCATACAGGCATATCCTGCCAAGTTCAATGCCAGCCTGATTTTGATTATGTTTTTCGGATAATTGTCTATCTTTCTCACTACGAGTATTGCAACCGTCCCCAGAAGGAGCGTGAGGTAGAAGTACAATCCTGCCGTGACTCCATGGGGAATCGGATATTTGTTCAAAGGCAAGTTCACGGTCCAGATGAAGGATACCGTTGCTATCTGGGCCATTACGACGAATAACAGGTTGAACCAGAGCCATTTCCGGTCCGCATTCGACCTGCGCAGTTGCCCATCCCATTTCTGGTACAGTTTGATCCAGACCGGTATAGACATCACTCCCGCCAGAGTCAGGCCGGCAGACCACAGTGTCCCTTCAGGGGTGGTCTCATCCAGCTCCGAAATGGTAGGGAGCCAGGGTTCGTGGTGGCCATTGCTTACGCCTATGATGTATGCCAGTACGAGCGACAGGAACGCGGTCAGCAGCATGAAATTCAGGATTTTCTGGCCTTGACTCTGGTTCCGATAGATTAACTTCATACTTTCCTGACGCCTTTGTTTAATTTAATACTGTGGCTTTGTTTTAAAGGATGGTGCGGGGGGAGAGATTCG
>PVBE010309754.1_pt1 | contig 11202 bp, 11 predicted proteins | sample 1631181 | NCBI WGS metagenome assembly PVBE01 (sample SAMN08397723, study PRJNA350692) | Marine metagenome, whole genome shotgun sequencing project. | isolation source: water | place: Pacific Ocean | collected 2012-04 | reverse complement strand
GAGAACGGCGCCCTCAACGTCGCCAGGCTGGCGCCGGGAGATGGCTTGCTGACGATGCGGCGCTCGGCGTGGCGTCTTGCCGCGCTGGGAGACACGCGCGGCGTGGCGGCGGGGGCTGTCGGCCATCAGACGCTGGGCCGGCTGGCCGCGGTGGCAGCCGATTCCGCGACCCTGCTCTATAATCTCTTGCTCGACGGCGATCATTCCTATTGGGTGGTGCAGTCCGGCGCGGCGGCGCTGATGCAAACCATCTCGGCGACGGCTGAAACCGAAGGCGGGGCGGGCCAGGCATACCTGGTTCACAACAAGGGCGGGTGCTGTTCGACAGCGGCCTGCATCCGGATATTCAGACCGATATGCGCGGCCGCGCCGGCGACGTGATGGCCGATCTGTTCGAGGTCGAATTCCGCCCCGGAGAGGAGATCGAGGCGCGCCTGGCGGCGCTCGATATCGCCGCCGATTCGATCGACTATATCGTCAACTCGCATCTCCATTGGGACCATACCGGCGGCAACACATTGGTCGCCAACGCCAAGATCATCATCCAGAAGAAGGAATGGGAAGTTGGCCAGGTGCCGGAGCTGATCGAACAAAATCTCTTCAATCCGGCGGATTACAACCACGGCCATCAGATTCAGCAAATCGACGGCGAACATGACCTGTTCGGCGACGGCACGGTGGTGACGGTGCCCACTTACGGCCACACGCCGGGGCATCAATCGCTCAAGGTCAAGCTGGCTTCCGGCGACATCATCCTGGCCGCCGACGCCTGCTATTTTCGCCAGACCCTCATGGACATGCATCTTCCCAATATTGTTTTCGACAAGGTGAAAATGCTTGAATCGCTGAAGACCCTGCGCCGCCTGCAAACCGCCGGCGCGCGCATATTTTACGGCCACGATCCGGAATTCTGGCAACAAGTCCCGCAGGCGCCGCTCGAACTGACTTAGAAGATTATCCGTCAAGGGCCTTGCGGATAGTATTGGCGAGAACGGGCTTGCCGAACGGCTTTTGAATGAAGTGAAATCCGTGCTCGGCGGCCTTTTCGCCGTCGACATCGCTTTGCGCTAGGCCCGACATTAATACGATTTTGATGCCCGGTGCTCCGGCGCGCACTTCGATCGCGAGGTCGGTGCCGTTCAATTCGCCGGGCAAGGCGATATCGCTAAACAGCAAATCGACCGAACCGCTGCGCCGCAACAGCGCCAGCGCCGCCTTTGCATCCGGCGCCTCAATGATTTGATAGCCGAGTTTCGACAACAGGGCGGCGGGTTGCAGCGTTTGTGTTCTCGAAAACGCCAACAGGCGCTGGGGCAAATCGGCGCCGCGCTCAACCGCCTGGAGCGCGCGGACGATTAAATCGGGGCTGGCCTTGCCGCCGTCGGCGCCTTCCCACAGCAGATGGAGGTTGCCCGATATCACGGTGAGGAGATTGTTGAAATCATGCGCAACGCCGCCGGTAAGCTGGCCTACCACCTCCATTTTTTAGGATTGCAGAAGTTGCGCCTCGATTTCCCGGCGCCGCGTAATATCTTCGGCGACCGCAATATCGCCGATAATTTTACCCTCGGCATTTTTTAGGCGCGCCGAATTCACACTCACCCAAACCACCGAACCATTCTTATGAATATATATTTTGTCGAGCTGATAAGACTCCCTGCCGCCGGCCAAAAAACTGTTGTGGGCCGCTGCCTCCCGCGCATGGTCATCGGGGTGAGTCACGTCCCAGAATGTCATTGATTTCAGCTCTTCGGCACTCCAACCCAACATTTGCTGGTAGGTGCGATTCGACTGTATGTAGTTGCCTTCCGTGTCATTTACCGTGATGCCGACGGAAGCGGATTCGAATATGCCGCTCAGCATTTGCTCGCGGTCGCGCAATGCCTCTTCGATCTCCTTGCGCTCGGTGATATCGCTGGTGGCGCCGACACAGCGCTTACCGCCACCGGCATAGACGGCGAAGAAACGCGCCTTCGTGTGAACGTGCCGGATTTTTCCGCCGGAACATATTATGCGGTGTTCCATCTGACAAAGTTCGTTTCGCTCAAACGCCTTTCTCCAGGCAAGAGTTAGGCCGTCTTGATCGTCCGGATGAATATGATCGAGGAATGCAGAAAATTCCTGCGGCGCCGCATCCGGCTCGATTTCGTAAATTCTGCACAATTGCTCCGACCAGCGCGTCTCGACTTGGTCATCGCCGAGAAAATACAGTGCCCAACTTCCGACATTTCCGAGTTGCTGCGCGTCAACAAGGCTTGCCTCGCTTTGGCGCAGCCGTTCTTCGTTCTCTTTGCGCTCCGTGTCGTCGGTGATCAGCGCAAAGTATCCACGGACATGTTCTTCAGGTCCAATATCAGGAACCAAGGTGGCATGGATTTCCCGTTTTCGCCCGCCGGGGTAGGTAATGGTTCGATCATAGCTAACCTGTTCACCGGCAAGCGCGCGCTCGGTAAGGTCATTAATCGTGGCGTAATACTCCGCTCCGACGACGGCTTCGATCGTCTTTCCCAATACTGACGCGAGCGGCAGCCGGTACCATTCCTCGAAAGTGCGATTGATGGTCCTGTGGCGCTTATCCGCATCCACATAGGCGATCAATGCCGGCATGCTATCCATGACGCTTCGCTATTCTTAAGCGCCTGTTCGGCCAATTTTCGTTCGGTGATGAGCTGGACGGTGCCGCGGCGACTCTCGGTTTCGCCTTTGTCATCGTCAAAGGGCTCATTTACCTGATGCACCCAACGGATCTCGCCACTGTCCAGCACGATACGGTGTTCATAGCTGGTTTGCTTTCCGGTGCGCGCAAATTCGTCGTTGACGCCGCGCAGGCGCTCGCGGTCGTCGGGATGGACTAATTTACGAAATCCCTCCAGTGTCGGATGGAAATCACCGGGTGAGGTGCCGAAAATACGGTGGGTTTCAGCCGACCAAACGAGCCTATCGGTGGCTGGGAAATATTCCCAATTGCCCACTTGCGCCGTCTGCTGCGCCTCTTCGAGGCGGGCTTCGCTGGCGCGCAAGGCATCCATGGCGTTGACGCGGTCGGTAATGTCCCTGTTCGAGCCGACCATGCGGATGGGGGTGCCTTCGCCGTCGCGGATCACCTGGCCGATCGTGCCGATCCAGCGATAGTCGCCCGCCGGCATGCGGTAGCGAAATTCCAATTTGTAAGGCGTGTCGTCGCGCAGATGGTCGCGCAGGGTGCGGGCCCAAAGCGGCCGGTCTTCGGGGTGCAGACCAGCGCACCAGGAGTCGGATTCATCGTCGATGTCGAACTGCTCTTCAAGTTCGCTCTCGGCATATCCATAGAGGTGGCGCAGCGGCGCCGACTGCCATATGCGCTTGTTGACAATATCCCAATCCCAAACACCGTCATTGGTCGCCTGCACGGCCAACTCAAGGCGCTGAAGGCGAAGCCGATCACCGCCCGGGATCGGTTCGCCCGCCTCGGTTACGCCGTGGCGGTGCTCCTCAAGCTCATTTTCCAGAGTAGCGACGCGGCGCTGAAGCCGCGCCACCGCCGCGACAAGCTGGGAATTGCTGAGCGCGGAGAGGTTTTCCTCCGGTTCCCGGCCGTCCGACATTCGGCGCATGCTCATGTTATGTGAGCCGGCCGCGCTTTGGCGGGCGGTTTGACCGCGTCATTTCGGCCGACGCATCGGCCGGCGCATCTTTCAGGGGCTGTGATTTCACCGGCCGGCCATAATTTTGTCAGTCCTGCTCACCAACATTTACGGATCATGAATCTTGAGCCGATGTTAACTTTTTCGGAGTTAAGCAAACATTAACGCCGGGCGGGTTCGACCAATTTTTCTTAATATTCTCAAATCATTGTACCCCGCGGCGGCGGCGCAGGCTGGCCAGCGCGGCGATCAATTCAGGCGATATTTCGGCCGCCATATCCAGCCCTTCTCTGTCGCGCGCAACTTGCAATGCCTCCAGGGTGATCGGGCCGATCAACCCGTCCACCGCGCCCTGGTAATAGCCGAGCGCCGCCAGCAGGCGCTGCGCCGTCACCGTTGGATGGCCGAGGGCGGCGCTCGGAATCGGCACCGGGATCTCGCGTTCGGCATCCGCTTCGGCCTGCGCCACCGCCGCCGCATGGTGGCGGTCCACCGCTTCCTGCACCGCCGCCAATTCATCGCCGACGAGCCGCGCCGCGAGGTCGCGGCTATAGGTGCTGGCGCGCAACGCCAATTCCTTGTCGGGGCCGCCGGCGGCGAGGAGGAACCATTTGGTCGCGGCCATGAGATCGCGCGCCACACCGAGGCCGTTGGCCCGCAACAGGCCGAGATTGCTCTGCGCCGATTGCTCGCCCTGCCGCGCCGCCACCCCGTACCAGCGCGCCGCAGCCTTGAAATCGCGCGCCACGCCATGGCCGAGATGATACATGGTGGCGAGATTGTTTTGCGCGATCGGCAAGCCGCGCGCCGCCGCCTTGGCATACCATTCGACCGCGAGCGCATAGTTTTGCGGCACGCCCAGCCCTTTTTCGTGCAGATTGCCGATATTGTTTTCGGCCAGGGCGCTGCCGCCGCGCGCCGCGTCGCGGTACCAGGCGATAGCCGCCGTATGATCTTTCGGCGCGCCGAGGCCCTCGTCGAACAGGGTGGCAAGATTGTATATCGCTTCGGTCAGGCCCTGGGCCGCCGCCTTTTCATACCAGACCGCGGCAGTGGCATAATTCTGCGTCACCCCGATGCCGCGGTCATAGGCCACGCCGAGCTCAAACTGGGCGCGGGCGCCGCCGCGGTGGGCGGCCGAGCGCAGGTGGCGCAGCGCCTGCGCGCCATCCGGCGCGCCGGCTTCTCCGCGCCTGAGGATATGCGCCAGAACCAACTCGGCCGGCGCGATATTGCGCGCCGCCGCGCGGCCATACCATAGCGCCGCCTTGTCGATGTCGCGCTTCACGCCCCAGCCATTGTCATAGAGCGCCGCCACATTGAACTGGGCATCGACATCGCCGCGCTTGGCCAGAACAAGCCACATCGCGTGCGCCGTCTCATGGTCACCGCGTGCATAGGCGGCGTAGGCGGCATGGAAATCCGGCGGCGTTTCCTCTTCAGCGCGGAGCGCGCCGGCCAAACCAAACGACAAGGCCGTCAGCAACATCAGCCAGGTTGCGCCGGCGATCGCCCAAACCCGCAAGTTTCGCAATCCTTGCCTATTCTCATTACACATGACCAAAGGATACTGGCGTCAGCCCATGGGGAAAGATAAATTCGCCGCAATTCAATGCGGCCGATTGGCGAATTTTGGCACAACGAGAGGCGGACAGGCATATGCGGTTGGAAAATAAAGTGGCGCTGATCAGCGGCGCCGGATCGGTGGGACCGGGCTGGGGCAATGGCAAGAGCACGGCGGTGGCCTTCGCGCGCGAGGGCGCCAGCATCTTCGCCGTCGATCTGGTGCCCGAAGCGGCGGCGGAAACGCAAGCCATCATCGCTTCCGAAGGCGGCGTTTGCCAGACCCACAATTGCGACGTCACCGAAGCGGCCCAGGTCGAAGCCATGATCACCGCCTGCGTCGAGCATTTCGGGCGCATCGATATTCTCGTCAACAATGTCGGCGGCTCGGTGCCGGGCGGCGCGGTGGAACTCAGCCAGGAGGATTGGCAGGGCCAGCTCGATTTCAACCTGACCTCGGCCTTTCTCGCCTGCAAGCACGCGCTGCCGCATATGGAGCGCCAGGGCGGCGGCGCGATCGTCAATATTTCGTCGGTTGCCGGCATGCGCCACATCGGCAACGACCATGTCGGCTACGCCGCCGCCAAGGCCGGCCTGGTGCAGTTCGGCCGCGCGCTGGCGGTCAAATACGCAGCCTGCGGCATCCGCTGCAATTCGGTCTCTCCCGGCCTCATGCACACGCCGCTGGTCGAGATGCGCTTGGCCGCGCAATACGGCGCCGGAGATGCCGCGGCGCTCATCGAGAAGCGCCACAAACAGGTCCCCATGGGCCATATGGGCGAAGGCTGGGACGTCGCCTACGCGGCGCTTTATCTGGCTTCGGACGAAGCCAAATACGTCACCGCCGCCAACCTTGTGGTGGATGGCGGCCTAGTCGCAAAGGCGCATTAGAGTAAATCCCGAGCGGGTGGAATCACCTGCGACGACGCATTTGCTTACACCCAAAGAGATAGAGCGTGGCGGGTGAGCGCAAGCGAACCTGACATGCTCTAGGAAATGGCGCGGCCTAACCGCGAAGCGACGCGCGTTGCGGGAAAGCAGATGGTGACGGTGGTGCCAACGCCGAGTTCGCTCTGAAGCTCCAGCTCGCCGCCATGCAATTCGGCCAGCGTTCTCGCAAGAGGCAAGCCCAGGCCGGTTCCCTCATATTTACGGTTTAGACCGCTGTCGACCTGTCCAAATGACTCCATCACCTTCTGGATGTCTTCCGCCGCGATTCCGATTCCCGTGTCGGCAATTTGCACCCTGTAGCCGTCTTGCGGAGAAGCCCAGGCGGTGACCGTTACCCGGCCGCCGGCCGAAGTGAACTTCACCGCGTTTGACAACAGGTTTATCAATATTTGCGTGAATTTACGCTCCTCCGCGTAAAGGGTCGGCAGATCGGGCCCGGTGGTGTTTTCGATATGTACACCGCCCGCTTCGGCGCGGACTTTGACCAGCGCGATACAGGAGTTGAGAGTGGCACCCACATCAATATATTGTTCAAACAATTCAACCTTGCCGGCCTCGATCTTGGACAGATCGAGAATATCGTTGATCACGCCCAGCAAATGCCCGCCCGAGGTATTTATATCTTTGGCGTATTCGAGATATTTGGGGCTGCCGACAGGACCAAAGGTCTTGTTCAGGATCAATTCCGAAAACCCGATTATGGCATTGAGCGGTGTACGCAACTCATGGCTGATATTTGCAAGAAATTCCGTCTTGCTCCGATTCGCCGACTCGACCTGTTCTTTCGCCAAGCGCATATCATTTTCGGCGCGCAGGCGCTCCTCGACCTCGCGCTCAAGCTCGGCGGTTCTCTCGACGACCCGCGCCTCAAGCTTATCGTGCGCCTCGCGGAGCGAGTCTTCGGCAAATTTTCTTTCCGTGTTCTCGTGTTCGAGTGCGGTATTTTGCGATTCGATGAGCTCTTTGTCGTTTACGAATTCACCGTATTGCCGCTTAAGTATCTTGTCGGCGCGGCGCACAATTTGCGACAAAACGGCATACAACAAACCGAAGGCGAGCAACAGACTAACAACCAGCTTGATCGTGACATCGTCAATACGCCCCATCAGCGGCGTCACATCACTATAGAGCTCGAAGACGCCCTCGATAGCGCCGTCGGCGCCGCGCACCGCGACATAACTTTCGACAAGGTGGCGATCGCTTACCGACCCTGAAAAAGAACTGAACATATCCCGGTGGGACAGTTTGCTCACCGAAACTCCATCCCGCGCCGATACCAGGAAGCCGGTATTGGCACTCTTGTCCTCACCAATTTGACTGGGTTCGGAGGAATAAACCGTGAGTCCCTCGAGGTTGTAAACCTTAACCTTGAGCACCGGCAGTTCCGCGGTCAGCCGGGACAACATATCGTGGATTTCGGAGGTTTCGGGGCGCCCGCGCAAGACATCCGCATCTTCGTCCGCTTGCGACGTTACATAAGCGGAAAATGCCGGCCATAGGGTATTGGCGAAGGAACGCGCGAGCGAAGTATTCTGGCTCTCCGCGGTGATGATCAATTCGTCTACGGCATGCTGCCGGTAGACGAATCCAAGTACCACGGTGACCACCATTATGGCGATCGCGCTCGCAACTGAATAGTAGCGAAGCAATCTGAACATCGAATTCTCGCCGCCGGAAAATTCTTGCACGGCACGACATTAGCCATAAGAATTTTAACGATGTGTTAATAATAGGGGATTGTTTCTCGTATTAATATATTGCCAATTTTTGGCCGGGTTCGGGCGCCGGAAAGGCGCGGTCGATGGCGGCCAGGTCATCGGCCGTGAGTTCAAGTTCGCGCGCCGCGGCAGCCGCCTCCACATGCGCCGGCGCGGTCGCCTTGGGGATGGAAATCATGGCGGGAAGGCGCAGCGTCCAGGCCACTGCCACCGTGGCGGTGGTGACCCGGTGACGGTCGGCGATCTGCTCCAGCACGGCGTCCTGCAGAATGCCGCCGCGATTGAGCGGCGAATAGGCCATCAGCGCCACACCCTGCGCCGCGCAGAATGGCAGCAGCTCGGCCTCGATGGCGCGCTGGGCCGGATTGTAGAGCACTTGATCGACGCAAATGGCGTCGCCGCCACTGAGCGCCATGGCCTCTTCCAACTCATCGCTATCGAAATTGCTGACGCCGTAGCGGGTGATCTTGCCGTCGGCGGTCAGACGCTCGAAAGCCTCCAATGTTTCCGCCATCGGGTGCGAACCCGGCCAATGCAGCAGGTAAAGATCGATATGATCGCATTTTAGATGTTTGAGGCTGCGCTCGGCGGCCTTGATGGTGCCTTTGCGCGAGGCGTTGGCGGGCAGAACCTTGGACACCAGATAGACCTCGTCGCGCCGCCCGCGCATGGCCTCGCCGACCACCTTCTCGGCGCCGCCGGAGGCGTACATCTCCGCCGTATCGATCAGGCCGAGACCGAGATCAAGGCCGAGTTGCAGGGCCGCCACCTCCGCTTTTCTCCTGCTCGCCTTTTCACCCATCTTCCAGGTGCCGAGGCCGAGCGCCGGCAGGGACACCCCACCGCGCGCCGTCACCATGCGTTGCATCAAAGTCATCCCGCTCTCCTCGTGGCGCCACGGTCAAACATGCTACACAATATCCCAACGAAATCATCGGGGGCGCGGAAAATGATGAAAGCCTATGTGGCCGGGACCTGCGACACAAAAGGCGCGGAGCTGCATTTCATCAAGGGCCTGATCGAGGCCGCCGGGATCGACACCTGCCTGGTCGATCTCAGCACCGGCGGGCGGGTTGGCGGCGGCGAGGCTTCCGGCGCGGTGGACGTGAGCGCGGCGGAAGTGGCGTCGCACCACCCGGAAGGCGCCGGGGCGGTGCTGGTCGGCGACGACCGCGGCCGCGCGGTGAGCGCCATGGCCGACGCCTTCGCCCATTTTGTGCGCACGCGCGGCGATATCGGCGGCATAATCGGCGCCGGCGGTAGCGGCAATACCGTGCTCGTCGCCACCGGCATGCGCGCACTTGCCCTCGGCCTGCCCAAGATATTGGTCTCCACCGTCGCCTCGGGCGATGTCGCGCCCTATGTCGGGCCCAACGATATCGCCATGGTCTATTCGGTCGCCGACGTCGCCGGGCTCAACAGCATCACCCGCGCCGTCTTGGGCAACGCGGCGCACGCCCTGGCCGGCATGATGCACCACCAGGTTCCACAGGCGGGCGCGGAAAAGCCCGCCATCGGCCTCACCATGTTCGGTGTGACGACGGCCTGCGTCGATCAGTTGCGGGCGCTGCTCGAGGCCGACTATGGCTGCCTGGTCTTTCACGCCACCGGCACCGGCGGCCAATCGATGGAGAAACTCGCCGCTGACGGCTTCGTGTGCGGCTGCATCGACGTCACCACGACGGAAGTCTGCGACCATCTGATGGGCGGCGTGTTCAGCGCCGGCGAGACGCGCCTCGACGCCCTGGCGGCGGCGGGCCTGCCTTATGTCGGCAGTTGCGGTGCCCTCGACATGGTCAATTTCGGCGCCCGCGAGACGATCCCGGAGAAATACCGCGCCCGAAACATCTATATCCACAATCCGCAAGTCAGCCTGATGCGCACCACGCCCGAGGAAAACCACGCCATCGGCGAATGGATCGGCGCCAAACTCAACAAGTTCAGCGGCCCGGTACGCTTTCTCATACCCGAGAAGGGCGTCTCCCTGATCGACGCGCCGGACATGCCGTTTCACGACCCGGAAGCGGACGCGGCTTTGTTCGAGGCGCTCGAAAATACGCTGATTGAAACAGAGTTGCGCAAGCTGGTGCGCTGCCCGCACCATATCAACGATGCGGAATTCGCGTCCGCCCTGGCCACCGCCTGGCGCGACATCGCGGCATAATAAACAGGGGAGATCACGCCATGCCAAAATTCGAACGCAAAGCGCTATTGGAAAAATTCCGCGCCATGGTCGCGGCACACGAGCCTATCGTGGGCGGCGGCGCCGGCACGGGGCTTTCGGCCAAATGCGAAGAGGCCGGCGGTATCGATATCATCGGCATCTACAATTCGGGGCGCTACCGCATGGCCGGGCGCGGCTCGCTCGCCGGACTTCTGGCCTATGGCAACGCCAACGAGATCGTCAAGGAAATGGCCGCAGAGGTGTTGCCCGTCGTCACCCGCACGCCGGTGGTCGCCGGAGTCAACGGCACCGACCCGTTTGTGACGATGGAAATTTTCCTTTCCGAGTTCAAGGCGATGGGTTTCGCCGGGGTTCAGAATTTTCCCACCGTGGGGCTAATTGACGGTGTATTCCGCGCCAATCTGGAAGAGACGGGCATGGGCTACGGCTTGGAAGTGGAGATGATCCGCACCGCCCACGAACTCGACATGCTCACCACGCCCTACGTCTTCAGCGCCGAGGACGCGCGCGCCATGGCGGCGGCGGGGGCGGATCTCATCGTCTGCCATATGGGCCTGACCACCGGCGGCGCGATCGGCGCGCAAACGGCAAAATCTCTTGATGACTGCGTCGCGCTGATCGACAAGTGGACCACTGCCGCGTTGGAAACGCGGGACGACGCCATCATTCTCTGCCATGGCGGCCCCATCTCCGAGCCCGAAGACGCCGAATATGTTTTGCGCAACTGCAAGCATGTAAACGGCTTTTACGGCGCCAGCAGCATGGAGCGCGTGCCCACCGAAATCGCGCTGACGGAACAAACGAGAAAATTCAAAAATCTGTCGTTCTGAACAGGCGAACGGCGCCAGAGCGCTCAGGGATAGTCGGGATCGCCGGCCCATGCCGGGCCGCCGGTCAGGCCGGCGAACGGCAGCGTCAGGCCCAAGGCGAAGGTCAAAACGAGCGCCGCCATCAATAAACGCCAATGCAGCATCTCCATCACTCCTCGGTTACGGTCACTTCGAATATGATTTGACTATAGTATCGGCTGACCAACAATAGTGTAATGATGATCACAAGCTGGCGCGCGGCCAGCCTATTGACGCTGCTGGCTTTTGGCCTCGCTCTGTTGGGCGCCGCGCGCAGCACCGCGGCCGATGCGCCGGGCGGGCTTTCCAAAGCG
>PVBE011505212.1_pt1 | contig 11204 bp, 7 predicted proteins | sample 1631181 | NCBI WGS metagenome assembly PVBE01 (sample SAMN08397723, study PRJNA350692) | Marine metagenome, whole genome shotgun sequencing project. | isolation source: water | place: Pacific Ocean | collected 2012-04 | reverse complement strand
TTTAGAAATTCGTTATCTATTTCTAATAGGATTTCTTTTTCTATTTTATCAAATCCATATTTCTGTATTGCTCTTTTAATCATAGGACACCCACCTTCCGCTTTTTGAGATGCTTTAAAATGTTCTTTCCATCTATCTTCCACACATTTTCGCGATGTAATACCAATGTATCTCTTTTTGCTTGGCGAAGTTAGCATATATACAAAACCCATATCAATTTATATCAAATAGTGGTTATGTCATATTTGAGAGTTTGAAATAAAAAAAACCATCTTACCAAAAGGTAAGATGGTTTAAAATTTATTCCTACTGGGATTCGAACCCAGATCGACGATTTATAAGAACGTCATCCTAACCAGATTAGAAGATAGGAACAAATAACCATGTTTCCATGGTGAAGTAGGACTTTTGCCCTTCTTACTATATAATATAGAAACTAGCAATCATTTTTTTAATTTTTAACCTTATTACGCAAAAAAGCCCACCTTACCAACCAAGGTAAGATGGGCTTGCTAAGTATTCACGGAGGGGATCGTTAAGGTCCTTTGCTTTTTACAAAGGAAAACCCTCGACCATTGGCACATAAGACCAACACTCTGACCACTGAGTTACGCAAACAAAATAGCGAAATGCATCTGGTGAGGTTCGCGGGAGCTCTTTTTTAAAAGAGAAACTCACGCCTCCGAAGAGATGGGGGCTTAAATCCCACGCCTTAGACCAACTCGGCCACAGATACAGGTGAAGAATGGACTTTGTCCTTCTTACTATATACTCTGAAGTTTACCTTATACTGTTTTTTTGTCTCTTAAAAAGAGAAATCAACAGAAGAAAAACTCCATTGACTAAGAATTCCGAACTCTCTGAATCGAACAGAGGACCACCTCATAGATTATACCGCTACAGTGAGGCGCTCTACCAACTGAGCTAAGTTCGGATTACAACTTATTCTCAGTAAATTATAGTAAATAATTTGTCCTTATATATGTTTCGACGAGTATTTTGTGAGATAGTAAATTTGTTATAACAATTAATAGATGGAATTCTTAGATCATAGTTATCATTTTGCAAATACGGAACATGGTCATGGTATGAGGATAGTAATATTTGAGAAAGAAATGGGATATTTTGCGAAATCTGAGTTCATTCATCCAAAAAATGGCGATAAGATAATATTTGAGACGCCAGTAACTATAAGTTCGAATATGTATGTTGAGTCCGAAATAATAAATGTGAAGGAAAAATTTAACCGTGCCGGGATTGACAGTAGTGAATGGATGATAAATTCTCGACCAGTTCAGGAGATAAAGGTAAAATGTAAGTTCAAAGGTAAGAAGATGTCAAGTGTATCGTCAATTTTAGTTCTACATGTTGGTATGGAAAAGTGGGTATCTTATCCGTTTTCAATGATAGGACAACTTGTAACGGATGATTGAATATAACAATATCTTTTTGTGTAATAAACAATGGACAGTCGACCAAATTGGGATGATTATTTTAAATCATTATCGTTATTAACAGCTACAAGAAGTCCATGCGAAAGATTACAAGTAGGTTGTGTTTTAGTGAAAGAGAATCGTATAATAAGCCAAGGTTATAACGGATTTTTACCAAATTGTGTTCATGAATCAGTTGTTAGAGACAATCATGAAATGGCAACAATACATAGTGAACAAAATGCGATAGCAGATTGTGCGAAAAGAGGTGTCAGTTGTGTTGATTCAACTGCTTATATAACCCATTATCCCTGTATAAATTGTACAAAAATCTTATTAGCATCTGGCATAAAGAGTATAAAATACATTAATGATTACAAAAATGATGATTTGGTAGATAAATTCGCATCAGATATGTGTGTTCCTATCCAACGAATATAATTTTATTTATTTTTATACATACTTTGTGGCGATGCGATTCCCCTTATGTTGCCGTAGTACTTTGGCTGCAACACAGTCCCAGGCTTCTTCGCCTCAGCGACTAGGCGGTCCTTCTCCTCTGCCGAGGCTACCTTCGCGGCTTCTTTCGCGGCTTCCTTCGCGGCTTTCGCGGCTGCCTTATCTGCAAGGATCCGTTTCTTTTCTTTGATGCCCTTATCTTCTGCGTCTTTGTAGCCCTGCTCTTTAGCCTCAACGTCGAATCTCTTGCGCTCAGTCTGGAACTGCTCCATGAGGCGCGCCTGTTCTTTGGGCGTCTGATCCTTCGGGGCGGGGGGAACGCCCTGCTTCTCCCAGTTCCACATGCCCAGGTAGCCATTATTCTTTTGGAACGGAGCACCGGGCACCAGAACCTCGCTTCCCACCGGGAAGCCTATGCGTACGATTCCCTCTGCAACGGACGGCATCGTGAGTATCAATACAGCGCATAACAGTGCGAAACCCACCACGCCGCCTTGCGCAAAGGTCGAACGTCGAAGGCGTTTACTCACTCGTTGTTCCAGCACTGTCGACTTTGTTTCATTTACAAATTGATTCAAAGATTCTTTCCTCTTAATTTTATCTTCGTATAATTTAGGATTTCTAATATAACGAGAACGATATAACAAGCTATTACAAAAATGCGGAAGAATGAGCAAAATGAAAGTCTTCATAGTACCAAATTATGAACTTATATTTAATAACATTTCATAGATATAATGAGCTATCGAATTCATTATCCAATAAAACCAAAACTTAAAACAACTCTTAAAATATTTAGAGGAGGAGCAGATGATAGTATGTGTCCTATATGTTTAGAAGATTTTGAAGAATCCGAAATAAATAATAATGAAACTATAAGATGCGAAAGTTGTTTTCAACACTTTCACTATGACTGTATTAAGCATTGGTGTGAATCCAGCAATCAATGGGACTCGATCCAAAATAGCGTGTGTCCTATATGTCGACAGTCCAATATATGTAGAAATCGTAATTTTGTTAGAAGAGAATCAGAAGCGTCGCGCATTCGGCGAGGGATTCGAGAGAATCAAATGCAAACTCCATCAGAAATATCAGATATAATCCTTTCAATAGGATCAGAATATAGAATCCGCGATAATGTTGGATTGACCGATTTAATGTATCTAGATGAAAATTGGAAATTCAATAGATTGAATTCAGAAAATGAAAATGAAAGAAACGAAAACATGACAAACTGGGTATCAGACCATTTAGATAAATTTATAAACGATATGAATAATTCAGCTCCAAATCCAGAAAGTCAATGGGATATAGCAGATAATCGAGAAGAAAATGCAAGGACTTTTAGGGAAGAAGTTCAAAGAGCCACCTTCAATAGAGCTTTACCAGTCTGGTTTATTGCACCTAGACCAGAAGATAGTTTAGACATACAACATTTACGCGATTTACATCAACTAAAGATGTTTACTTATAGCGAATATAACAGACTTAAAAGAGACTATCCAGTATACTCATATTTTGAACTTTTGTTTTCAGCCGAAAAACGCAAAATTAATAATGAACGCAGAGTCGCAAAACGCAAATTAATGAGAATTTCTTTAAGAATATTTCTTTATACAATGATACTTGTTAAAAAAGATACAGTCAGTAGAGGTCTTACAGTTCATCCGATGGATACAGTTGGGGATAGTTCTGAGTCTGAGTATGAGTCTGAGTCTGAGTCGGAAACCATTTCTACCCAAACCATTTCGACTCAGGCTCAGACTCAGACTGAGTCGGAAACCGGTTCACAGACACAGGAAGATACGCCAGTTCCCGAACCTGACGACGGAGAGGTAGCGGAGCCACAGGAGGATACGCCAGTTCCCGAACCTGACGACGGAGAGGTAGCGGAGCCACAGGAGGATACGCCAGTGCCCGAACCTGACAACGGAGAGGTAGCGGAGCCACAGGAGGGGGAGGAAAACGTCGTGGAAAACGACGCGCGCTTCGACTGGATCCCCGTCGAGGAAAATCCTGTGGAAGCAAGCGCGGTGGAAGAAGCGCCAATGGCGCGTAATGAAGAGGAGCGGCCTCGCGCACGAGGGTGGCGGCTACCAAGCCTGTCGCGGCGACGCCGCAATGCGTACCATCCGGGCCGCCCCAGCAGCTCATTCGGCATGTCCGAACCTTCTACCGAGACACATGTAGACATTGTAGGGGGAGCGGGCGACCTTCCCAACGACCGGAAAGAACTCAAGGAAATGTGCGCCAAGGCGGGCATACCCTATAGCTCCAAGGAAGGCATCGAGCGCATCAAGAAACGCCTGAGAGCCTTGCCGCCGAGCCCAGAACTCAAGGAAATGTGCGCCAAGGCGGGCATACCCTATAGCTCCAAGGACGGCATCGGGCGCCTCAAGAGGCGCCGAACAGGCTTGCCGACGCCCGGGCGCCAGCATCGGTGCGCATACGCAGATCGAGGAGCGACCTACAGTTTTTTTCCAAAATTTCTTCATAAACTCTTAACAAATCAGGAATATTCAAACATTATTTCTTGGAAAAATGATAATGATGGTAATGTTTTGATTGTATTAAAAGATAAATTGTTAGTAGCCAAGGAATTATGTCCAAGGGCAAATGATGGAGGAGCAGTTATGAGATCTCAGTTTTGGAATTATGGTTTTAATAGGATAAGCGGTAGAGGAGATAATGAATGGGTATTTTCCAATCCTAAAGTAAAAAGTATAGATGATATATTAACTCTACGCTCTCTGAAGGACTCCCCCGAAGACCGCCGTGCTCGACGCGACGCAGAAGCCGACGCCCGCAACGCGCGGTTGGCGGTGCAACGCGCCGTCGACGACCAGCGTATAGTTAATTCACCAACTATAGATGATAGAGATAGAGATATTGCAAATGTTCTTATGCAACTCAATAATCAAAGTCCACAATCCACTGATATGGCGGCCATGGCGGTGCCGCGGCATGTTCTCCTAGAACACGACGAGCAAGGGGACATGCACTCGGTCGGAGAAGAGTCCGCTGATATGGCGGACATGGCGGCGCCGCGGCATGTTCTCCTAGAACTCGACGAGCAAGGAGACCTACACTCGGTCGGAGAAGAGTCCGCTGATATGGATAATAATGAAGCAGCCAATGTGTTTGCAAGTATTACAAATATTAATGATGAAAATACAGAAGATTTAGATAGAAGAACCTCATATCTTCAAAATTTAAATACTAATAATGAACACAGTCTTAAAATAGCACTCTTAATAGAATCTTTGAAAAATCATGTTATTGATGAGAATGAAAAAAATCAAATAAAGCAAAAACAGAATGAATTATGGCAAGATTTGAAAGAAATACCCATGGAAGATGAGCAGCGCAGAGGTGTTCTATACAAATATATGTTCGAATATCTAAAAAGAACAATACCTCAAGCAAAACTAAATGAGGGTGCAAAAATTGCACAAAGTAATTTTGAAAGTATTAAAAGAGCAAAAATTCACAATAGACCTACTAAACCACTTACAGAATCAGAGCAAAAACAAGCTGATGAAGAAACGAATGCTGCTATTTCAAGGGGACAAATGTTAGCACAAGATGAAGATACAAATATGGAAGATGTCCAGTCTCCTAATACGCAATTAGAGCCGCCGTCTGCCGAAGCGCTCAAGCTCCGCGAGGAAGTCGCCCAGCTGATACAGGAAAACGAGCAGCTCAAGGCGCGCAAGGCGTCCAAGCTCCGCGAGGAAGTCGCCATGCTGATACAGGAAAACGAGCAGCTCAAGGCGTCCAAGACGCCCGACCCGGCGGTCGGGGAAGCGGACGGCGAAGAGCCGGTCGAATTCACGGAGGAGTCCCTTCGCCGCAGTATCGCCGAACACGACAAGCTCCGCGCGGCGCTCGAGGCCGCGGGCGAGGAAGCGGACGGCGAAGAGCCGCTCGAATTCACGGAGGAGTCCCTCCGCCGCAGTATCGCCGAACACGACAAGTGGAAGGCGACGATCGAGTGGGCAGTGGCGGTCTCGGAAGCGGACGCCGCCGATCCGGCGTTCGCCCGCGCGCGCGCCCGGCTCGTCGACCGCGACCGCGAGGACCGCGAGGCGTCGCTGCCATCTTCGTCTTCTTTAGCCCCTAATACGCAATTAGAGCCGCATTCCGGCGAAGCGCCCAAACCCAAGCGTCGGCAGCTCGGCGTGGTGCCACCGCCCGGCACGCGCGTCTCCGTACGCTACCAGCACGCGCCCGACGACTGGAACTACGAGGGCACCGTCGGCGAGCCCCTCGACGGCATCGCGCGTGCCATGGTGGAGTTTGACGACGGTTTCGAACGTCCCATAGACTTCGCGGTGCCCGGCATCAGCATTACGCGCGAGGCGTCGCAATCTGGAGGTGCAAAACAAGCTGATTTTTTAATTAATCTTCATAAACTCTTAACAAATCAGGAATATTCAAACATTATTTCTTGGACATTTGATAATGATGGTAATATTTTGATTTTATTAAAAGATAAATTATTAGTAGCCAAGGAAGTATGTCCGAGATCGGCAAATATAGATTTTCACTCTTGTGCCAGACAGTTTTGTAATTATGGTTTTAAAACGGAAACTCGGTTGAGTATAGAAGGAATTGACAAGAATAATGGATTAATATTTTCCAATCCTAAAGTAAAAAGTATAGATGATATATTGACTCTTGAGAGAAAAATTTCAACTAAATGTAGAAAATCACCAACTATAGATGATGGAGATAGAGCGGCGAATGTTCTTGCACAACTTAATAATCCAAGTCCACAATCCACTGATATGGATAATAATGAAGCAGCCAATGTGTTGGCAAGTATTGCAAATATTAGTGATGAAAATACAGAAGATTTAGATAGAAGAACTGCATATATTCAGAATTTAAATACTAATATTGAAGACAGTATAAAAATCAGCCTCTTAATAGAAGCTTTAAAACAGCATGTTGTTGATGAAAATGAAAAAAAGCAAATAAAGCAAAAGCAGAATGAATTATGGCAAGGTTTGAAAGAAATACCCTTGGAAGATGAGCAGCGCAAAGGTGTTCTATTTAAATATATGGGGGACTATCTAACAAGAACAATATCTCTTTCCAAACTAAAGGAGGGAGCAAAAATTGTAAATAAGAAGTATGAAAGTATTAAAAGAGCACAAATTCACAATAGACCTACTGAACCACTTACGGAATCAGAGCAAAAACAAGCTGATGAAGAAATGAATGCTGCTATTTCTAGGGGATCACAGTTAGCACAAGATGAAGATACAAATATGGAAGACGTCCAGTCTCCTATTACACCTATTGTAGAGGAACCATGGTGGAGGAAGGGTGGAATAACGGATAAGGCACTGCTCCGTTTACATAGCGAACCTGTAGATGGGCATATGATAGAGGTCTATTATGGAGATAACTGGAAGCTTGGTAGAGCTGTCAGAAAAAAAATGAGGTCGATGGCGATCAGCTACCGCGGTAACCACCCCGTTTCCGGGGACCCAATAGATGGAGACGACGAAGCCGAAACAATACGTCAAATTGTGACCCAAGTGGACTACATCGATGGGACAAGTGTTGATGAAGTATTACATCGGGGGGACTGGAAACAAAGGGGAGACCCGGTGGGGCAAAAGGAGTACCAAAGCACTCCCAAATATTGGAGATATGCCTAATCGAATTCTAGAAACCAATCTGGAGGTGTAATATATGAGATTAAAAATTATTCTAAGTAATCAAGAAAATAAATATTTTAGCCTGCGCGTTAGCCTGCGCGGTCTCATGCGATAGCGCATTCTACCACCTAGAAATGTACTAACTTTATTTTCTATTTCTTGTGGTAATTTATTAAGCGGCGAAGCATTAGTTTTGCCACCTAATTCTAATGTTATTTTTTCAAAATCAGAAATAAAACTATTTTTTGCATCCAAATCAGATTTGAGAACGTTAATAATTGATTTTAGAGCATTTATTTCATCAGATAATACTTCCGCCAGATCCCAAGCGTCGCCGCGGGACAGATGATCAATTTGATCTACTAAATCGCGTATTATATTAAATAAAGGCAAAAATGCCCTAGCAGATCTGTTTTCTACATATGTATGTATAGCAATTTGTTCTCGGTCCCCATCCAAAAAAAGATCAATATCATTATTGAAATCGTTTATAATATCTCTAGCATCTGGAATAGCTTGCGCAAAAGATACCATTAATTTAATACGGAATATTTTAATCAAGAATACAAGATTAAGACTGAATATACAATGAATCACAAATTACAATATCTCTAATAATCTTCGTCTGAATATTAGATATAAGTCCTGCAAAGTCGGGTCTTTGATATATATCCGCCACATTTTTCCACTCTTCACATATATTGTGAACTTTTAGCATATTTTTGACAAAGTTACCTTCATACAATGAACCACATAACTTTTGTACAAGTTGTGAATAACTTAATTCTTCAATTGTCCACAAATAAACGTAAGCACCGAAATCAGGAGTAAGTTTCATAGAAGCATCTCTAAGTCTTTCTTCGCTTGCAAGTTTTTCGTAGATATTCTTCAACTCATTCAATTCATATTCAACATTATTAATAACGGAAGAGTTTGAGACAATGGTTTTAAATTTCTCACGAAAACTTTGATTATCATCACTTTCTTCCTTATTAAGTTCCCTTTCATCAATGAATGTTCCTAATACAAATGCCATAGTAGCACTCATTGTGTCATTTGCTTCAAATCTTTCAAATAATTGCATAAGATACTCAACTGTTAAGAAAGCATCACTTTCATTAATTCCAGAACAGGCTCTTCCCATCAAGGTAACATATGATTTGGATTCGCTATCTTTGTTTAGATATCCAATCTTAACAAGAACTTCTTCCTGCCATTCACATGTTTCTTTAATATAGTTAACAGCATCTAACCTATTCTTTTTGAGTTTGGTATATTCTGCTAATTTTTGCTTACGAAGTTCAATATTAGAAATGACAGTTTCCGTCAAATTGTTCTTCATTTCTTTAATGGCAATTTGATGTTTTCTTCTTTGTTTTGGTTTAGCCTTCATCATAACAAGCTCTTTTGCCTTGATTTCATTGTACTTTTCTTCTTGCTCTTTTGTAAGAGGAATACTATCAAATTGCTTAGTAACTTCAGCAATTTCATAATCAATACCTTTAATAGAGCTTTCAATCTCTTTTGACATTAGAGTAGAATCAAATACTTCCTCAGGCGGTCTATTAGTTTCGATACATTTAAGTAACAATACTGGGTCCATAATAAACTTGGAGCTAATTGTGGAATGTTTTCCCTTAATGATATTAGCAAAATCGCTCAATGTAACCATATTCTTTGGCGGAAATGGAAAGTAGATTACTGTACCAAGAGTATCTTTACCTCTTCTTCCGGCACGTCCAGCCATTTGAATATATTCTGCTGGAAGCAAACATCTTTGTTCCTTTCCATCAAACTTCTGTAATTCACTAAATACTACACACTTTGTAGGCATATTGATTCCAACAGAGAAGGTTTCGGTTACAAACATAACACGAATCCAACCTTTGTCGAATATTGATTCAATAATTTCTTTTAAAACAGGAATCAATCCGGAATGGTGAACAGCAACGCCTTTAGAAAGCATTGCTCTAATCATCCATACTTGGCTTAACTGCATTCCTTGTTCTCCAAGATATTTACGAACATAGAAATCAAATAAGTTGATACATTGCGTTTGTTCTTTACCATCTAACCATGAACGTTGAATCATTTTGGCTAATCTTTCGCAACCTTTTCTTGAAAATTGGAAGAATAATGCTGGGAACAATTCTCTCTCGCTTAAGTTATCTAAGAACTTAATAAGAGTAGTGCTATCCGAAGGCTTATCTTTAAGACGAACATTTTTGGACTCTTTCCAGACATTAAACATTGATTTATATGCCTGCTCATCAAAATTATTATCACCTTCTAATACTTGTTTATATTCGCCGTTCCAGTAAACTTGGTGTACAAGAGGGACTGGGCGTACATTAGTAGAAGTCATAACACATGGTTTTTCTTTGATATCTTCAACCCACTTTGCAAGATTTTGAGCTCCAGGCAAAGTAGCACTTAACATTACAAGAACAATGTTTTTGGGTATCATTGCTATTGTTTGTTCATAAATAGTACCTCTATCTGCGTCTCTTAAATAATGGGTTTCATCAATAACAAGTGTTCCAACATCTTCAAAGTATTCAATATTGGTATATAATAGATTGCAAATAATTTCTTGTGTAGCCACTAAGATTTGTGCATCAGGATTTACTTTAATATCTCCCGTTAAAATACCAACACATGAACCAGAAAACTTCTTTTGGAAATCACCATACTTTTGATTACTAAGTGCTTTAATTGGTGTAGTATAAATAGCTCGTTTTCCATTTTTGATTGCATTAGCAATTGAAAATTCTCCAATAGTACTTTTACCAGAACCAGTATGTGATAGGGTTAATACATTATGCCCTTTTAAAATTGCATCAATTGCATTAATTTGAAATACGTCTAATTTGTAAGGGAAAGACATCACATTGTTAATGTAATCTGAATTCATGTTTCCTTAATAATAAATATCCGGTGTTTGTTATTATTTATACCTATTAATTATACATCATTTTTTTAACAATGTCTGATCAAAGAAAGATATGTGAGGATAAAATCAAACGATTATGTGACATAGTCGCATATGATGTTGCTGATATGGAATTTGAATGTATATGCCAAAAACACGATATAAAACTTGATCGTCATAGTGGAGATGAGAATTCAATGGGACCGAAAAGAATAATCACGGCATATACTATTCGAAAAAGAAAACGTTCGCGGTCCGAATGATATTTATCTACTTGTTATAACTGTATTCAGAATATCTTTCGATTTTGGAGGAGCAAATTTTCCAATATTTTGAATATTTGCAGCAGCTGTAACAATCATAGTTGTTCTAACATGAGTAATTTCGTCAACATGATCTCCAAAATGACCAATTATTTGATTCGTCCAACCCTCTATAATGGTTTCATTTATAATAGAGGAACTATTCTCATTATATTCTATTAATTGTGTCCAATTCTCTAAACTCTCTTGTGTAACTTTCTTCCATCGTTTTAAAATATGTAATATCTCCAGCAAATATGGCATAAGATAAGTACCAATAGCTTGTGTAGTATAACCCATCATCACAATCATCCAAGTCTTTGTATAATATAAAGATATGACCAATTGATTCATCAACCATAATAGAGCAGCAGTATGATTTTGAAAATAATAATGATCTATACTG
>PVBE010879978.1_pt1 | contig 11206 bp, 9 predicted proteins | sample 1631181 | NCBI WGS metagenome assembly PVBE01 (sample SAMN08397723, study PRJNA350692) | Marine metagenome, whole genome shotgun sequencing project. | isolation source: water | place: Pacific Ocean | collected 2012-04 | reverse complement strand
CGGATACAAAAAGTGCTTGGCATTTGACCAGAAGATAGGTGTATAATTTGTTGGCTCTTTTAGGAAATACTTTATGAAAAAGATACTCTCTTATGTTTTTGTTCTGTTATTTGTGATGCCGTCTTTATGTAAAGCTGAATCCATAGATGTTCTAATTAAAGGCATGGATGATGGTGTGAAGACTAATAAGCAACAGGACTACAAAGAAGCTGTCACGGACGCAAAGCTACAGGCAATAGAAAGAGCTGGTGTCACGGAAGCTATTTTATTACCAGGCTTTCAAGTGTTAGATATGGGGTACCAAACGGATGGATCTTATCAGATTGTGTTGTCAGGGAAAATACAAACTGGTAAAAGAAAAAGTGGCAGGCGTTCATCAGATGGCCGTTATATTGATGATGAAGATGGTACAGTCACAGACACCAAGACAGGTTTGATGTGGACGAAGAAGGACAGCTATGCCGATTTAGGAAAATGCCTTGATTGGAATAAATCCCGAAGCTATGTGAGCAGTTTAACTACAGGTGGTTATAATGATTGGCGCATGCCAACGGTAGAAGAGCTGAAGAGTATTTATGAAAAGTCCAAGAACAACAAAACTTATTCAGGAGATACGATTCATAGTGATCCGATCTTTGCATCAGGTGGAGGACACTATTATTGGTCTTCTGAAACTAAAGGCTCTTCCCGTGCCCGCGAGGTCTTCTTCCATTACGGCAGCGCAGGCGATTCCAATCGTGATGATTGCTCCAACGGAGGCGTTCGGGCAGTTCGTCGCTGACAATATTGGTTATTTAATCCTAACGATAACCGTTTTAACCGAACAATCCTGTATTTCTAAATCAAACATTGTTTTTGAATCCTTCTTAAATAAGCAGAGTCTTATTTAATGAGTTTTCTTTTTTTTCTTCATGTAGGGTTACAGGCATAAGCCACCTGTAGCCCTTTTTTTATGTGGAAATTTTGTATCATAGAAACGGCAGAAATTGTCAGGAATCAGCAATTACGATAGACATTTTACTGTGTCCAAATTGTGTGCAAAATAATCTTAATCAGCCTTAACCCACCTTAATCACCTTAATTGACAAGCTGATATAAAATATTTTAAAGTAAAGATTAGCGGCCAAACTTACCTAAAATCAAGTCGTTAAAAAAAATTAAAAAAACGCTAAAAACTACCTTGGGAGCAGGGTGTCGGAGGTTCTAATCCTCTCTCCCTGATCTGTTTTTTCAATTGGTTAGCATTTTTGGGTTGACCCATTTTTGTCAACTATAGTCACCCATTAGAAGTCCGTTGTCAAAGACAAACATTGGGGGTAGGTAACTATAACGTTTCCCGATTAGAGCGCTAGAGGACAAGATTTATCGGAAATTCAGTACGAATTTTTATTCTGGATTACACGTAGTAGCACTCGGGAATGACAAAGGAGTATAAATTTTTTTTAATAAGGGGGAAAAAGGAGTTAAACATGAAGCGGAGAGTTAGGCAAACGACGGAACCTCTACACATATAAAACAGCACATAGATCTGATAACACAATATTTTACATAGATAACATAAAGCTATACTTAGAGTCAAGCTAAAACCTAATCTCTTTTCTTTTCAACAACAGCCCGCAAAGAATTGGACCTAAATCCATTAATTAGATATGAAAAAAAATTATAAAAAAGAAATTGAATCTCGAAAAACTTTTGCCATCATCAGTCATCCTGATGCCGGAAAAACAACGATTACAGAAAAATTTCTTCTTTTTGGCGGGGCCATCCAGATGGCAGGCGCCGTTAAGGCAAAAAGGTCCTCACAGCATGCGAGGTCAGACTGGATGGCTATTGAAAAAGAGAGGGGGATATCTGTTTCCACTTCGGTAATGAAGTTTTTTTATAATAATGCGGAGATAACCCTTCTTGATACACCGGGACATGAAGATTTTAGTGAAGATACTTATAGAGTTTTAACCGCTGTAGATTCCGCTCTCATGGTTATCGATTCCGCAAAAGGAGTTGAGACCCAAACAAGAAAGCTCTTTGAAATTTGCCGCCTTAGAGATATACCGATTATCACCTTTATTAACAAGTTGGACCGTGAGGGGCTCCCTGCTCTGGAGCTATTAGAAATTATTGAAAAGGACCTTGCTTTAGAATGTTGCCCTTTTACCTGGCCCATTGGAATGGGAAAACTATTTAAGGGGGTTTATCATCTAAAAAAGAACCAGCTCCATCTTTTTTCTTCAACCCATCACGGGAAGATTAAAGAAGGAGTGATTATCAACGGTCTCGATGATCCTCTTTTAGACCAAAACCTTGATAAACAAGCAGACGAACTGAGGGAAGATATAGAACTTATCAATGAAGCTTCTCATCCTTTTAATCTTGACCACTTCGAGAGAGGTCTACAAACACCAGTCTTTTTTGGAAGCGCTATTAATAATTTTGGAGTAAAAGAGCTCCTGGACAGTTTTCTTGATCTGGCTCCTACCCCTCAACCGAGGGACTGCAAAGAAAGAAAGGTTGATCCCTATGAAAAAAACTTCTCCGGATTTACATTCAAAATACAGGCTAATATGGACCCTGCTCATAGAGATAGAATTGCCTTTTTACGCGTATGCTCAGGAAAATATACAAGAGGGATGAAACTCTCCCACATGAGGTCCAATAAAAAAATTGCGACAAGAAATGCAATTACATTCCTTGCCCAAGAAAGAGCTGTTACTGAGGAGGCCTTTGCGGGAGACATTATTGGAATACCCAACCATGGAACTATTAAAATAGGAGATACTTTTACAGAAGGTGAAAAACTCAATTTTCTCGGAATTCCAAACTTTGCCCCGGAAAATTTCTGGCGCGTAAAGCTTCTTGAGCCTATGAAGTCTAAGTCCCTTCAAGTGGGACTCAAGCAGTTAGCCGAAGAAGGTACTCTACAACTATTTCAGAGGTTAAATACATCGGATTATATCATTGGAGTTGTAGGAACCCTTCAGTTTGAGGTTGTAGTTGCGCGCCTTAGGGCAGAATATAAAATAGAAGGAAGGGCTGAACCTACAACATTTAATGCAGCACGTTGGATAAAAGCAGATGATCCGAAGAAAATGGAGCAATTCAAATCCAAGAACACGCATAATCTCGCTTTAGACGCGGAGAACCATCTAACCTACCTGGCAAAAAGTGATTGGGACATAAACAGGACCCAAAAAGACTGGCCTGATATTCGTTTCTTAAAATATGTCGAACATTCGTAAAATGGAGAGGCTCCTAAATCAACTGGAGTTTTCGCTGCGGGGTTAGTGAGTTAACTTTAAATAAAATGATACTCTACACTGAAGTTCTGTTACAGGGAGCTTCAATTGTGATTTCGGCCTTCCATGGTCGGTAAATTTAAATGGTTCTTATTAATATTCAAAATGTAAACCTCGCCTTTGGAGGTCCTGTTATTTTTGATGGGATTAATCTGTCTATTGAACAGGGTGAAAAGGTCTCTCTTACAGGACGAAACGGGACTGGTAAATCTACCTTGCTTAAATTGATAAGCGGCAGTATCTCTCAAGATTCAGGATCCATCTCTATCCAAAAGGGTATTCGTATAGCTTTCCTTGTACAGGAGGTCCCCTCGGATATAGAAGGGAGTGTGTTTGATGTGATTGCAGGCGGGTTACAGAGCCATTTTGATCTTGTGAGGAGATACCATACGATCAGCAACAAACTCTCGAAGGAAAACTCCCCTACCCTGCTTGAAGAATTAAACCGTGCCCATTATTCTTTGGATAGAGTAAATGGATGGGAGATGAAGCAACAGGTGGATAAGATCATTTCGCAGTTCGCTTTTGATCCTGACTTTACATTCAACTCCTTATCGGTAGGACTTAAACGTCAGGTATTATTAGGAAAAACCCTTGCGGGTCAGCCGCATATCCTTTTATTGGATGAGCCGACCAACCATATGGATATTGATTCCATTAAAAGGCTGGAAGATTTTTTAATACGTTTTTCAGGTACTCTGGTTTTTGTGACCCACGACCGGACATTTTTACGCAAGGTTGCTAACCGTATAGTGGAAATTGACCGTGGAAAGCTCTTTAGCCAGAACTGCAATTATGACACTTTTTTAGTCCGGAAACAGGCCCTGCTCGATGCTGAGGAAGCTGAAAACAGGTTATTCGACAAAAAACTGGTAAAAGAAGAGCAGTGGATTCGCCAGGGAATTAAGGCCAGGCGGACCCGTAACGAAGGTCGGGTGCGAGAGTTGAAAAAGATGCGTGAAATCAGGAAATCACGCAGGCAGAGGTCCGGTCTTGTTAACATGCAGCTTCAAATAGGGGGAAGATCCGGAAAGATTGTCACGGAAGCAGAGCAGATCAATTTCGCTTATGGCGAAAAAGTTGTGATCTCAAATTTTTCTACTACAATTTTAAAGGGGGACCGTGTAGGAATTATAGGGCCAAACGGAATTGGTAAAACCACCCTTCTTAGCATTCTCCTGGGAAAACTCAAACCACTTGCTGGTAAAGTTCGGACCGGTACGGGAATTCAACTCACCTATTTTGACCAGTTGCGAGAACAGCTTGATGAGACAAAGAATGTTCGGGACAATGTGGGAGATGGACAGGACATCCTGACGATTAACGGAAACAACCGTCATGTTATCGGTTATCTGAAAGATTTTCTTTTTTCTCCTGAACAGGCGCTCGCCCCAATTTCCATGCTATCCGGTGGAGAGCGTAACCGGCTTTTACTTGCCCGGCTGTTTACCCGACCATCAAACCTGTTGGTCCTTGACGAGCCTACAAACGATCTTGACGCGGAAACTCTGGAACTTCTGGAGGAACTTCTCATTCAATACAAAGGCACCATCCTTCTCATCAGCCACGACCGTTCTTTTATTAATAATATTGTTACCAGCACTATCATTTTCGAAAAACAAGGGGTCGTCAAAGAGTATATAGGTGGTTACGATGATTGGATTAGACAACGTCCTGCTGAGGTAATAAAGAAAAAAACGGCAACAAAAATAAAACAACAAACAGTTGAACCGCGAAAGAAGGGCCGTAAATTGGGATACATGGAAAAAAGGGAATTAAACTCCCTTCCGGAAAAGATTGAAAAACTTGAAGCTCAACAAGAAGAGTTGTTCCAGGTTATGAACAATCCCAATTTTTATAAACAGCCAAAATCAGAAATTGTGAAAATTTCAGAGAAAGTTAAATCTCTAAAAGAAGTTTTAAACAAAGCATACAAAAGATGGGAAGAACTGGAAAAGTGATAAAAAAACAATATGGGAATCATCCATTCATATAAAAGCATTAAAGTTACTTGCAGTCATCCAGAAATTCGACCCCTTTTTAATAATGTAGCTGATTTTTATAAATGGTCCTTTACATTGATTTTGCGACAGAAATCACATAAGCGGTTATGTTCTCCTTGTGAAACAAATTTCCTTTCACAGCGAAGACAAACGCGGTTTTTAGGTTGGATTTCTTTTAGACCAGACATACGCCTAGCTTCATTAATGTGTACAATGTCATAGCTTTTCGTTTTCTCATTTCTATCCATATTAAGTCCTCTGTTAACTTTCTCCATTTGTAACAAACAAGAAAGGTAATTAAAAATTAAGGCAAGCAAAACTGTTGGGTTTAAACCTGCTCCGGTGTTGAAGGCATCTCTTTAATTTTTATTCTGTAGTTTAATTCCAACTAAAGATCGGAAGAGCTGGAAGAGTTATAAAAAAAGGCTAACACCAAACAATATCGGTGTTAGCCTTTTAGAATTAATCAAAAGAATTATTTCGTTTTGACATTTGAAGCCTGAAGCTCTTTGGGGCTTCACTTACTTCAAACTCCACTTCCTGTCCTTCATTGAGAGTCTTATAACCACTGCTATCTATGGCGGAAAAGTGGACGAATAGATCCTCACCCGATTCAGGTGAGATAAAACCAAATCCTTTGTCGCTATTAAACCATTTTACTGTTCCATTCATTAACTGTTCACCTGCCTTACGTAAGAAAAATTTTGAAGTCGAAACTGCTAAAGACCATCTACGTCAAAAAAAAGCGTGAAAAATCCCTTTTATCCCACGCAGTCAGTGTCAACATACTAATGCGGATCAAAATCAGAAACCATGTCTCATACTTACTTTTTCATCATCTCAGTAACAAAGGTACTTTGCAAGATTTTTATTAGAGTAGCTCATGGGTGTTAGCAAATTGGAATAGGGATCAAAGGTCTGCAGGACTGATGTTATTATTCAGTCAATATTTTGTTTTAAGTTAAGTCAACAGCAGACTATTATTGTGTAGAGGAAGAGTTATAACGGATATTTCCAAAACAGTTTTATTATATTGCGATAATAAATGGTTATTTATCCATGAACCTACTGGCATATCAACTCATGCTGTTAATCAGGGCTACTTGGGAATTGCTGAATAGATGGAATTGCACCATAACATTAAGGTCTATATTTGTTCGAGGTTGGATAAAGGAACAAGTGGAGTTTTAGTTTTTGCTTTGACCCCGGAGGTAAAATGACAAGATAGCATTAAATAGTAGCATATAAAACAATAAGATACCAAAAATACTTAAGGTAATACTGCATCATAAGTATGTTTTGGGATATTTGTTAAAAATTTTAATACTTCCACAACCCTCTTTTCCTTACCCGTGCTTCCATCTCATATTGCCTGAACTCATTCATATATTTAAAAGGAAACTTAGTATAGCATGACCGCATTTCTGTTTAATTATCTCTGCATTGAGAAACGTCCCATCTTTAAGATAGACATAGGCTAACAGGCGTTTATATTTATCCCTCTGGTTTTGATCGAATTCAAGCTCCAGGAAGTGATCCTTTTTTACCATCTACTGGAATATTATCACCGGTATTATCTCTTTTGGTTGGTGTTATGGCCACAGCATCCACAAACTGACCAGTTGATGTAAAGGTTCTAACACGCCCTGTATTTTCTATATCATTTTCATTATTGGTTGTTTCAGGCACGTACTTACTGGAACTCATAATATTTTCTATTTTAGCTATAACAATAAAATCTGGTCCATACAGGTTACGCATCAGAGGTGAATACGCCATTTCATTTCGTTTTAACTTTAAAAATGGCTTAACTGAACTTTCTGAAATAGTTAGGATAAAATGTACAGCTTTTTTGCTCAAATAAAAGCTACCAAGAGGGTCTATAAATTCTACAATAATACCGTTTTTAGTTTGTTCTATATCTTCAAAGTAACCTTTAAAAAGTATTGGCTTTTTTGAATGTATTTTGAAAAATTCTTGAAATTCATAAACAAATGAATCAACACCAAGATTTGGGGGGGGGAAATAGATTGCATTATGCTTTTTGGCAAGTTGATCTATTGCAAGTTTTTCTTTTTCTTCGTTTTTCCGTATTAGCTCCCTTTCCTCTGCTTTTTTTGCCTCTCTTTCTTCATAGGATTGCCCACAACCAGTGCTAAAAAGTGAAAGGCTTACAGACACTATCAAAACAATAAGTCCAATAGGTTTTATGTTTATTTGAACTGTCATAATTTGCTTTCTGCTTTATTTAAAAAGTTTTCTATTTATCCCACAATGTTCAATATCTCTCCAATTATAAATTACTGTTCTAAAGTGTCCTCTCCGTTTTGTTTAAGTTTATCTAAATTAACACATTTATCGGATTTCAGCCATTTTTATAAGAGCAAGGAGCCGCTATAGAACGTTGTGATAGCAATTAATTCCTTTTTATAATTTCCATCCGACAGGGTAGTACTTGCACAGCATCCAGAGCCTTCTCCCTACTGTCGCACCCCTGGATGGGGGAGGGTATGTACAGCTAATTTTAAGGGTGGATCAGTTTTTCGGGGTAGGGTCAGGTGGCTTTGTAGTTCTTTTATTGTCTAAATCTTTTTTTATGTCTATTATGTCATTTGACACATTTGAAAATCTCTGGTAGAAAGTTAAAAACTTAAGTGCCTTAACCCTTTTACCTGCATATAGTAATTTGCGCTACCACCGTGGATATGACCATTCAAAATTAAAATATATTCCAAAGTCTCGTCGTTTTCCACTTATTCGTATTATCCTGGTTCTTGCTTCTAGCTATATTCTCTACAATTACTTTTCTAATGCTTCGAAAAATGAGTTAAACCATCCTGTAAACCCTGTGCAGATTCAAAAGACAGGTGAATTCAATTTACAAACAGAGGTTAAGGTTAAAAAGTCTGAAATTACTGCAACACAGCCTTTAAAAAAGGCCTCCAAGGTTCCGCTATTACCAAGACAGCCGGATGAGGTTTTAGGAAAGAATCTTCTAAATGTTCTTAGCTCACAGAAACCATACCGGGCGTTATATCTAATGGTAGATGGTACTACCGGCCGCATTCTAGCCTGGGGACAGCAAAATAAATTCAAAGCTTCCGTTCTGCCGACCTATCTACCGAACAGTTCCTTTCCTGCCGCAAGCCTTGTTAAGATTGTGACTGCGGCAGCAGCACTGGAATCTCGTCGTTATTCAAACCACACACTTATTCCTTCTATTGGAAGAAGTGTAACGCTATACAAGAGGCAATTAAAGGTGCCAAAAAATTATAATGGGCGGAAAATCAGCTTGGAAAAAGCTTTTGCCTCGTCTATGAATCCGCCGATGGGAATCGTTGGGCTTAACCTTGGCGGTAACACGCTGAGGAAGACAGCAGAAAAACTTGGTTTTAACCGCGATTATGCTGATGGAATTCCTGCTAAAAGCAACTTTAAGCCACCTGATAAAGGCTTTGGTGTTGCTGAAGCTGCCAGTGGATTCACAACAGATATTACCATTTCTCCACTGCTGGCAGCGGCTATTGTTCGCTCTGTACTGCAGCGAAAAGCTCCAGAAATTCCATGGTCTCCAGTTGTTGGGACTGAATATGCCCCAAAGACATCTATTGGACTTCCTTTACCTGACCTAACAGAAAACACCTATTATGGTCTCAACCGGATGTTTGAGGCAACTGTTAAAAGAGGTTCAGCACGCAGAGTTTTTAAAAATCGAAAAGTTTTGTTCCCATATAATCGCAAAAGACTTCGAATTGGAGGAAAAACAGGCACAAAAGAGGGTGTTGACGGTTATTATCAATGGTTCGCAGGATTCGCAAAAGATAAAAAGGATCCTAAAAAATCAATTATTCTCGTTTGTCTTCATATAAACGAACTGAAAGGAACCAGGGCCAGTCCACCAGCACAGGCTGCCGGTTTATTAATTAACCATTGGGCAAAAAAATATCTTAAATGGTGAAATTTATTATTTCAGTTCAGCTTTTATTTAAGGGTAGTAATAATGTTTAGGGTGGTCATTATATATGTATGAAAAATGACAAATAGAATATCGACAATCCAATATCGATAATGATAGAATTATGTCTGATATAAATATCCTGAGACTTTTTCAGAATACTACTGTAGGGCGATCTTTAATGAAAAAAATAATTTTAAGTTTTTTAATAGTATTTCTTATAACTGACATAAGTGCGGGAGAAGAAAAAAAAGACTTTGAAGGTATGGTCTTTATAAAAGGAGGCTGTTTTGAAATGGGAGATACCTTTGGAGACGGACATTCGGATGAAAAATCTGTCCATGAGGTCTGTGTGGACGATTTTTATATGGGAGAACATGAGGTAACACAGGAGGAATGGGAGGAGATCATGGGAAATAACCCGTCCCATTTTAAAAACTGCGAAGATAATTGCCCTGTTGACCAAGTAGCCTATGATGATGTTGAGGAGTATATCAGAAGGCTAAATAATAAAACCGGTTTGAATTATCGTCTTCCTACAGAAGCGGAGTGGGAATATGCAGCGAGAAGTGGTGGCAGGAAAGAGAAATATGCAGGTACAAGCAAAAAGTCAGATCTTGGAGATTATGCATGGTATTTGGAGAACTCTCGTGTAACTACACATCCGGTAAAAACCAAGCTACCAAATTTTCTGGGACTATATGACATGACCGGCAATGTATCGGAATGGGTTTCTGACTGGTACGGGAAAGACTATTACAGAAACAGCCCTAAGGACAACCCTAAAGGACCTGCTAGTGGCAAATACCGAGTTCTTCGTGGCGGATCGTGGTACAATGTGCAGATGAACGTACGGGCGGCGCTCCGGAGCTGGGACAGAGCGGACTATCGGTTTAGACACTTCGGATTTCGTATAGCCCACGCTTCAGCTGACGGTATAAAACCATCACTCTAAGGGTGGTACTAAAATTTAGGGCAGGTGAAATCAATCCAATGAATTAATAACCCTGGGTAAGAGGATTGGACTGGAATTATAATCATCTGTCCATTGTAGATATAATGACAGACGACGGTTAAACCACCGGTGCCTCTTTTTCTCCACCGGATCGTACCAGCGAAGCTCGATTAAACCGGTATCTCCTTCTTTCAGGCACTTTTCTTCTGTTTCCGGCTTGCTAATAAGCTTAACCTGAGGAGGCCAGCCATTTTTATTTTTCATCTCCACATAATACGCTACTGTACCCATTACAAAGCAATTATTGTTTTTGCCGATGAAATTCGTTTTACCGGTTCTATGAACTGACCAAATAATCTCTCTCCAATGGGTAACCCCCATGCCACGATCCACGTTAACAGGGAGAAGAGTTAAAGAAACGGAAGGTTTCTCAGGGACAATAGGAAGGCTAAAGTGTGTCGCCAAAACGCTGTTCAATAATTTATTCCATTTCCCGGTGTGTTCGACCCATTCCCTATTTTTTCCGAGTATTTTCAAACTCGGACAATCACCAGTCAGTGAAAAATCGCTGCTATTAATCTCTTGAGCGCGTGCAGGTTTATTTAACGCGAAAACTAAAAATGGATGAAAAAGTAGAATTGAAAAAAGTAATACTATAAAATAATTATTTATGATGTGTCTATTTTTAACATTGTCAACACCTCCCTCTATAGTATTAGACTGTAGAATGCCCCGGTTTGATTCTTTTTTTGAAGTTATGCCTTCGGCAACTTTTTAAGGCACTCATAGTTTTATTCATTCCCAAAGCTCTATGGTAAGTTATTATTTCTATTGGTTAGAATTTGCAACATTTTGATGATATTGTCAAGGCCGGAGTAAAAATGTACCACTTGGCGGCGTAAAAGTGTACCACCTATAATGTAGTTAAAGGTATAGTTCATAAGGGGGTACCCCTTATGAAGTTTTTTTGTTATTTCACTTTTTTTTCTTTTTTTTTGCT
>PVBE010877521.1_pt1 | contig 11208 bp, 10 predicted proteins | sample 1631181 | NCBI WGS metagenome assembly PVBE01 (sample SAMN08397723, study PRJNA350692) | Marine metagenome, whole genome shotgun sequencing project. | isolation source: water | place: Pacific Ocean | collected 2012-04 | reverse complement strand
GGCGCGCCCGAGCACGGCCGCCCTCTTGGCATGGGGGCTCAGCGACAAGAAGTGGGGTCCCTTCACGCTACCACTCGACCTGCGGCTCGCGGGGTTGCCCGGGTGCACGCTCTTGGCTGACCCGTTCTTCTTCAACGCAACCACGACGAGCGGTGGGGGTCCCGGCGCTGGCAGAGGCTCGGTCGGTTTCCCGATTCCCGGCCTCGCCTTCCTCAAGGGCATCGACTTTTACTGCCAGTGGTGGGTCGTCGATGACTCGCAGAACCGTCCGATCGATCTCGCGTTCTCGTCGGCGCTGCGCTTGGCGATCGGGTAGCTCAGGCGTCATCGTAGGCTTCGGCCAGAAGCTCGGCCGTGTGCACGACCGCGACGCCGCTGCCGCGCGCGCGAAGACCCATCGCGATCTGCATCATGCAGCCTGGGTTGCCGGTGACGACCGTGTCGGCGCTCGATGCCAGAATGTCATCGACCTTGCGTGCGAGGATTTGCTCGGCCATCTGTGGCTGCTGCAAGTTGTAGATCCCAGCGCTGCCGCAGCAGTCCTCGGGACGGTCCAGGTCCACTAGCGAGAGGCCCGGAATCTGCGCCAGCAACTGCCGCGGCTGTGCGCGTACGTTCTGGCCGTGACAGAGATGACACGCGTCGTCGTAGGCCACCCGGCGAACCAGCGCGCGTGGTGTCCGCGCCGGGGTGAGGCGCGCAAGGACCTCGCTCAGATCTCGCACTCGCCCGGCCAAGTCGGCCGCCGGCGCGTGCCAGTGCCCGTATTCCTTCATCGTTGCCCCGCAGCCCGCCGAGTTGACGACGATCGCGTCCAGTCCGGCCGGGAATGCGGCGCCAGCGCGGTCGATGAGCGGCCGCGCCGTCTCGCGAAGTCCGGCGTGCACGTGCAGCGCACCACAGCAAACCGACTCTTGCGGGACGTGAACACGGCAACCGAAGGCCTGCAACAACCGCAATGTGGCGCGGTTGACCCGGCCGAACGCGGTCTCCATGACGCAGCCCGTGAACAGCCCGACCTCGGCGCATTGAGGACCCAGCGGCTCGTAGATGCCAGCAGCGATCGGTTGCCGCTCTCCTGCCTGTGGTAGGCGTGGCAGTAGCCGCAGCCCCTGCCGCATCGCCCGTGGCAGCGGTAGACGCGCCAACACGCCGATGATGCCCATTCTCTGTGCGAACGCAGCCAATCCCAGCGCGAAGGCGCGCCCAGCGCGGGCCGAGATGAATCGATCGAGCACGAACCGCGTCGTCTTCGAGGCGTACGCGCCCCGTACGTCGAGCATGCGTGCGCGCACGTCCTCGAGGATCTCGCCGTAGCGCACTCCGGACGGGCAGGCGCTCTCGCAGGCGCGACAGTCGAGGCAGCGGTCGAGCGGAGATCTGAGGTTCTTGTCGGTTGGTGACAACCGACCCTCGAATAGCGCGCGCATGAGGTACAGACGACCGCGTGGCGAGTCTGTTTCGTTGCTTGTGACTTCGTACGTCGGGCATGCGGGCAGGCAAAGGCCGCAGTGCACGCAGTCGAGCGTTCGTTCGTATGCGGCGTCGGTGGTCGGGCTCATGTGGCTGTATCGAACGACGTTCGCCCGGGGCAGAGAATGCCGCCGAAGGCTTGCTTTAGCCGGAGTGCGACGCCGCTGGCGTAGGTCGGCGCCGGCGAGCCTGTCAGCGCCGCACTCATTGCGAACGAGCCATGGTGGTGAATTCTGCCGACGCAGTCCGGCGGAAGCTCGGCGACGAACAGCGGCGCCTCGCTGGCGCGGAGACGGCCACGCGCCCCGCAATGGCTCTCTTCGTCTGCACCTGGGAGCATCCGCATCGCGGCCCGGCCATTGGCGATGGCCTCGAGCCCCGAGGCCTCGGACAGGGCATCGACGAATCGCTCGCTGCCCGCGACGAGCGCTTCGACCCGGGCGCGCCCGCCGGGCAGCATGCACAGGTCGAGTGCGCGCGCGTCGGCGAGACGCCGCCGCAGCTCCAGCCAGGCGTGTGCGGCGTCGGCACGCGAGGTTGCGGGCGCAGCCAGCCACCGTGCCGTCTCCGGCAGCGGGACACAGCGCAGCTGTAATTCGAGTGCGACGAAGTAGGCACCCCCGGAGCCGACGTAGAGCTTCATCAAGTCGTAGCCGGCGACGTTCTTGACGACGTTGCCGCCCGCGTGCAGTTCGCGCCCGTTGCCGTCGATCGCTGCAATGCCGATCAGGTTGGAGCGAGGCGAGCCACGATCGAAACCGCGTGGCGATGGAGGTGCCTCCGCCAGGATGCCGCCGATCGTGCGGCGGTCTTCGTTCGCGAACGGACCCGGTTCGAACGCCAGAGATGCTTCCTCCAGCTGGTCGCGCAACTTGGCGACGGTCAAACCGGGCTCAACGCCACAGGTCAGATCCTCCGGCGCGAAGCGCGTGACGGTATCGAGTTGTGCCAGCGACACCGTCTGTTCGATGTCTCCGATCGGTGCACCGCGGTCGGTGGTTGTGCCGTTTCCCTGCGGGTAAAACGGCACGCGTTGTTTGGACAGCTCGCGCACGACCGCAACAACCTCTGTCCGGTTCGCCGGGTCAACGCGCACCGAGTGCTCCTTCGTTGCGGGCGCTCCGCCCCTCGCCACAGGCGCCGCCGGAGGGAAACGCCTTGCCAGGGTTGCATAGCTCGTTGGGGTCGAAACAACGCTTCACATCGTGGAACACCTCGATGTCGACGTCGGTGAACATCAGAGGGACGTGATCGAGCTTCTCCCTGCCGACGCCGTGTTCGCCGGTGATGCTGCCGCCTTCATCGACGCACAGCTTCAGGATCTCCATGCCTGCGGCCTTCACCCGGGCACAGACCACGGGATCGCGACCGTCGTAGCTGATGTTCGGGTGCAGGTTGCCGTCGCCGGCATGGAAGACGTTGGACAACGTCACGTCGTACTCGCGACCGATCTCGACGACGCGCTGCAGAACTGGCTCGAGTCGTGACCGCGGCACGACGCCGTCGAGTACGTAGAGATCAGGGGCGAGTCGACCCATGGCGCCGAAGGCGCCTTTGCGGCCCTGCCACAGACGCTTGCGCTGTTGCGCGTCGGTCGTGCCCTCGATCGACAGTGGTTGCTGCTCGGCGATGTATTGTTCGACGAGTGGACTGTCGCTATCGACGGACGCACGCGTACCGTCCAGCTCGACCAGCAACACTGCCGCCGCGTCGGCTGGATAGCCCGCGGCGTAGACGCTCGCTTCGACTGCCTGGATCGTCAGGTGGTCAAGAACTTCGAGGGCGGCGGGCACGATGTTGGAGGCGACGATCGACGAGACGGCCCGGCACGCTTGACCCATGGTCGCGAACGCGGCGAGCCACGTACGAACGAGCTCGGGCACCGGCAGTAGGCGCACCGTCAGCTCGGTGAAGATCCCGAACGTCCCCTCGCTCCCGGTTGCCAGTCCGAGCAAGTCCGGCCCCTCACCTTCGTTCAGCTCGACGAGCTCGCCGCTGGCGAGCACCATCTTGGCCCCGATCAGGTGATCGGTGGTCATGCCGTACTTGAAGCAGTGCGGTCCACCCGAGTTCTCGGAAGCGTTGCCACCGAGAGTGCATGCGCTCTGGCTACTCGGATCGGGCGCGTAGCAGAGCCCGAAAGGCTGCACGGTCCGTGACAGCTCGAGATTGACGACGCCCGGCTCCACTACGGCGATCCGGTCGTCCGGCTCGACGGCCAGGATTCGCTTCATCGCCGCCATCTCGATGACCAGCGTCGGCCGCTCGTCGGGGGTCGCGCCACCGGACAGGCCTGTGCCGGCGCCACGGCCAAGAAACGTGACGCCGTGGTCGCAGCACAGGCGGACCAGTTGCTGCACTTCCGCCGTTGTCCTTGGCAGGGCGACCGCCAGCGGCGGCTGGCGATGCATCGGGAAGCCATCGCACTCGTAGGCCATCATCGAGACGTTGTCTCGAAGCAGGCGCTCCGGCGGCAGGATCCGGCTCAGAGTGTCGAGGAACTGGACGATGGCTCTCTCCTGTGGGCCATGCAGCCTGCCCAGGCGACATTCCGGAGACAACTACAGCCCCCTCGCGAAGCCCAGTCGGTGAATCCAGGAACGGTCGGGACCGACGGCTCAAGGGCTACATGATGCGGCCTACGGACAGCTTCCGTACGCCGATGCATCTGTTCTTGTCCGAAGAGGGCCAGAACCTGCTCACGTGCGGTGCTTTTGGGGCTTCTGTTAGCCGCGGGCGCGTCTCTCGCGCCGCCATCGTTCGCGGCGAGAAGCGGCGTCGGGACAGGGCGAGCCCATGCGCGATACTCCCATGCGGGAGGCTTCCGGTGCAGCGATGGTCCACTCGGGTTCGAGCGCATCGGTATTGCAGAGTACGTCGAGGTCGCCGTCTGGATCCAGCAACTCATCTGCCAGCCCATCCGAATCCAGACCGTCGGCATCCGAATTGCACTGGCTCACTTCGAGTAGCAGTGCTCCGAGGGCGGCGACCTGCCCGCTCTCCTCCGGAGTCAGGTGGCGTTCGAGCCCGAGTAACTGGAGGTCGTCGAGTCTGCCGAGCAACGACGCAAACTCGTCCGGCGACAGCGGTGTCGCGGTGTCATGCTCTGTGCAGCGACGCAGATAGCGCCGGTACTCTTCAGCGGAGTCGGACATTCGGGCAGACGTGGATCAGAGAAGCGGAGTAAAGACGCGACTCACCGGTCGGAAGCTCGCATATCTTCCTGTATTCGCTGCAGTTTGCCAAGTCGCAGTGTGCACGCATCCGTGCACACGTCTTGTGGCGCTGCCGAATACGACGTACAAACTTGGCTGGTCGTTTTCCGTGTCCATTCTCCATAGCCCACTACCTGCGGACGACGAGGCGCTCCACGACGTGCTCGCGGCGTTCCTCCTCAGCAGAGCGCGTGCCGATCGCGCGCAGTTGCTCGGTTTGGAGTTCGAGTGCTTGCGCGTGTGTGAGTCCGATCTCACGGCGGCACCGAGTCGTGGTAGCGATGGTCCGGATGCCTTGGTCCACTCCCTCGGCGCGGCATTCGCGCCTGGAGTTACCGCGGAGGCGGTCCTGGATGGCGGCGAGTTGGCCGTGCTCCACTTCGATGCTCTGAACTTCTCGCTCGAACCGGGCGGACAGATTGAAGTCTCGCTTCCGCCGCTCACGACACCGACCGAAGTGGCGCGGGAGTTGGCCAGATTCCGCACGTCGCTCGAGGAGTTGCTCGCGCCGACACCGTATCGGCCGCTGTACGTCGGGCACCAACCCGTGACGATGCCATCGGACATCGAACTGCGTGCCAAGCCTCGCTACCAGGTCATGGACGCGCGATTCCAGCAGTCGGGAAAACTCGGTCGTCACATGATGCGCGCCACTGCGGGCATGCAGGTGACGCTCGATTACCGTAACGGGACCGAGTGTGTGGGGATGTTGCGCGGGGCGCTCGCCATGGCACCGTTGGTCACGGCGATGTTCGCAAACTCGCCGCATGTCGGTGGCCGCGAGTCTGGCTTCCTCTCCTATCGCGAGCACGTTTGGTGGGATACCGACCCGAGCCGCTGCGTCGTGCCGGTGCGACTTCTAGCGGATGACGCGACCCTCCGTGACTACACCGATTTCGCCCTCGACGCGGAGCTTTGGTTCATGCGTCGGGACGGCGAACTCGAGGAGGTGCCGGGCCGGGTCAGTTTCCGCGAAGCGCTCGTCGCTGGTGAGGTGCTCACGCTCGACGATTTCAACCTGCACGCGTCGACCTTGTTCCCGTCGGCGCGGTTGCGTGGTGGCATCGAGGTGCGCTCGGCGGATTGCGTGGCCTGCGACTATGCACCGGCCTTTGCCGCGATTCAGGCTGCAGTGCTCTATGACCCAGAGCTCTGTGAGCGAGCGACCGCTCTGCAGCCCTACCGTGATGCAGCGAGCGTGCGGCGGCTGCACGAGGCGGTTGCGAAAAGCGGGCTCGAGGCCGAGCTTGCCGATGGCTACTCGGTGGCCGCCGCGTGTGCCGAACTCCTTGAGCTCGTGCACATCGGGATCGAGCGTCATGTCGCAACGGGCCAGTGGAGTGCCAATACAGCGGCGCTTCTGCAGGGTGTCGAGCGGGCGGTGTCCGAGCGACGGAGTCCCGCGCTCGACGTGCTCGAAGACCGGCCGTGCCGCGAGCTCGACCTATCCGAGTAGCCAGACGGCGAGCGCCATGAGGGAAATCAGCACGACCATTGCGAGCACGATGCGGTCCCATGCCAGTCGCTGCTGCCTTCGGCGCGTACCACCGCTGGACGCGAGTTTGGCGAGAAACGGCAGCACATCGAGTGCCGAGGCGAAGCGCTGTTCGATTGGCTTGTGCATGCAACACGCGCAGACGGCGTCCCATTCGAGCGGCAATGCCGGGTGGATTTGGCCCGGCGTCGGTGGGTCGAACGAGAGGATGTTGGACACGATCTCGTCGCCGCGCCGGCCAGCGAAGGGGTGTTCGCCCGACGCCAACTCGAACACAATGACGCCGAGCGCGAACACGTCGCTCCGTGGTCCCGGCTCACCGAGGGTGTCGTCGCACTGCTCGGGCGCCAAGTAGCCAACCGCGTCCAAGGCCTCGCGCCCGGTCGATCTTTCGAAGTTCAAAGGTGGTTCGGCCGGCATCGGCGCGTCCAGAAGAGTGATACTGTCGGCGCCATCCCAGAGGATGCGAGCTGGTGCCAAGTCGCCCCGCCACGTGCCGAGGGCGTGATTCTGCGCCAGGGCCTCGGTGATGGCCTTTGTCAGTGCGAGCAGCCGATCGGTTGTGAGCGGGGCGGTGGCGACGTATTCGCTGAGAGGGCGCACGTGCGTTTCTTCCGTTTCTTCCAGGTTTGGGAGCATACCGATTCGTGATGAGGATCTTTGCTATCAGCGACTTGCACCTGTCGTTCGGTGTCGAGAACAAGCCGATGGACATCTTCGGCGATGGGTGGACGGACCACGAGGCGCGCATCGAGGAGCACTGGCGTGCCACGTTGACCGACGACGACTGGATGCTGATGGGTGGCGACTTGTCGTGGGCGGTCAAGCTCGAGGAAGCGGTCCCGGACCTCGACTTCGTGGATTCTCTGCCCGGGCAGAAACTCATGATCAAGGGCAACCACGCGCACTGGTGGTCGAGCCGTAGCAAGGTTCGGAACATCCTGCCGCCGTCGATCCGGATTTTGCAGAACGATGCTTTCATGCTTCCCGACGGCACGTGCATCGTTGGTACGCGCGGCTGGAATCCGCCCGGCCGATCGGAGTCGCCACACAGCGTCTACACCGACGGTGACCGCCGCATCTACGAGCGCGAGATCGGGCGCCTGGCTCTTTCGGTCGCGGACTCAAAGCGCTTCGAGTACGAACGGCTCTGGGCGATGATCCACTATCCGCCGGTCTATTCGTGGGGCCTCGAGACCGAGTTCGTGCCGATTCTCAAGGACGCTGGTGTCGAGCAGTGCGTCTACGGGCATCTGCACGGTCGTGACCATAGGTCAGGGTTCGTTGGTGACCGCGATGGCATCACGTATCACTTGGCCTCATGCGACTACACGGAGATGAAGCCGATCCGGCTGCGCTGATCGATGCCAGGCGGGCTCACGCATGTCGGAGCCAGCCAAGAAAGCAGCTCGCCCTGATCCGGCAACGAGTCTGGCGCGATCGACAGAACTTGTCAGGTCTTGACTTCATGTGTCGCACGAAGTCGGCCCAGTAAGGAGGCCCACCGTCAGGTCGTGGATGCTGCGCTGCTAACATGCGCCCCGCGTCCGAGCAGGCCCGCCATGACCACAACCCGCACCGCTGTCGTTCTCGCCCTCCTTGCCGTACTCCGCGGTCGTGTCACCTTCGTCAACAAATGGACCGCCCGCTTCAAGGCGTTGCGATGACCATGCGAGCCGCGGCCACCCTCGCGCTCGTCGCAGTGGCGCCAGCGCAGCAGGGGCTACCAGCAGAGGTTTCTATTGCACGCTCGCTCCTTGCCTTGGGCAGACTCGACGCCGACGCCGCGCAGCAGGCCGCGGCGGGTTTGAAGGGCGAGGCTGGTGAGAGGCTCCGTCGGGCAGCCGGCGACCTCGGAGCCTTCGCCAAGGCCTATCTCGCCGCTGCCGCGACGAAGAAGGTCCGACTCTTCATTCCCGAGGAGCAACGCGGGAAGGTCCGCTTCATCGGCTGGCAAGTCGTCGGCGCAGCGACGCCGCACGCCGTGGATTTGGCGAAGGGCAAGTCGCGGCGCACCGTGCCGTGGTGTCTGGTGCCGCCGTACTTCCTGGCTGAATCGGCCAAGAAAGTCGGATTGTTGAGCGAGCCCGTTGGTCGTGTGCTGGGCCTCCTCGTCGAGGTGCACGCGCTCACGCTCGCGGCCAAGGCCCGCAAACGTGTCGAGGCGCGCGTGAAGCGGCACGGCTACACCGCGGCGGCCACCGACGTCTCGCTGGTGCGGCGGGTAGCGCCGCATCTGATGGCCGCGTTCGACATCGAGGTCGCGCGGGCTCGGTTGGGCACGGTACAGGATCCCGAGACAGTGTTGACGGATCTTGCGGGGCGGCTAGCGCGACACGGTACAAGCGCACCCCAAGAGATCTTCCTCGAGCACGAGATCGTCCCCTTGCTCGACGACGTGTTCCAGAAGCGCGGCGAGGTTCTGCCACCACTACACGGCAAGGTAGAACGCCTCGACCACGGCCGCGTGCGCATCAGCTACGACTGGAGCAGGCCCGACCAACTCAAGGACTGGAGTGATTTGGACGGTCAACAACCGATACTGTCGCTTGACAATCAGCGCTGGCTTCTCCGGGTCGAGAGCAAGGCCTGGCTCGCCCATGCCGTCGCCTTCGTTGGCGACGTCAGCGTGCGCGCGTCGTGGGGACTCACCTGGCGGAAGCGCGACGGTAAGGACTTGTTTCTCTTCGAGGGACGACCGTTCGTGCGCATCTGTGCGCAGGGGAAGGAGACGGGTTTTTCGGCTTCGCCGTTCGAGGTCGACCTGTTCATCAACGGCAAGTCGGTCGACGACAAGATCCTCTCGCGCAAGAAGATCGGCGCCGGTCGCTCCATCGATGACCGCGTCTTCTTGATCGAGCGGTCCAAGGGCCGATTTCGGATGTCCGTCGGCAGGACCAAGCTCATTGACTTCCCGGCGCGGACGGTCGCCGCGCAGGGCTCCATCCTGATCGTTCGCCCGGACTCGCCCCGTGTCGGCGAGGGCGAAGCGCTCCTTGGCGGACTGATCATCGAAGGGACGCCCGACCCCGCCACGGTCGATGCGGCCCGCACGGCCTTCCGCGACGGCTGGCGCAGGCGCCTGATCCCCGGTAGGTGACAGCCCCCGGGTCGGACCCAATCGGTCACGGCCGCGGCGAGGCTCCGATCTCATGGGGAGAATGGAGTTTGGGCAACCGTGGCGGTGGCGGTCTGCCGAAGAGGGAGGATAAACTATCGTTGTATCGCGATATAGCGATGAAGCTACTGCCCGCGGAGGCGACACGAGCAGCAATGAAGGACTTGGCCTCGATAACCGAGCGACTGAAGGTGCTGGCGGACGGCACCCGGCTGAGGATCCTGCACCTCTTACGGGCCGAGGAGTTGACCGTCGGTGAGTTGGCGACGGCTCTCGGGCACGGTCAGTCGACGGTTTCGAGCCAGCTGGCTCGGTTGCGCGAAGCTGGCCTCGTGCATGACCGGCGCGACGGCACGCGTTCGTACTATCGGCTCAATCCGTTGTCGCTCGACGGCACCGACCACGTGTTCTGGAAGCTCGTGCTCGACCGGCTCGTCGAGGATCCGATGTTTGCCGCCGACCGCAAACGGCTCGACCAGACCCTGCTCGCTCGCAGTGGTGGCACGTGGGTGGATCGCGCCGCCGGTTCGCTCGACCGTCGCTACATCCCTGGCCGCAACTTCGAGTCGCTCGCGGTCGGCCTGGCCGCCTTGCTCGAACTGGGTGATTGTGTCGACATGGGGTCCGGTGACGGTGCCTTGCTCGACTTGATCGCACCCGCAGCGCGCGCTCTACACTGCATTGACGACCACGTCGGCATGATCGAGGCCGGTGCACGGCGCATCCGCGCCGGCGGCTTCGCCCACGCCCGCTTCCTCAAGGGCGATATGCACGAGCCGCCGTTGGAAGCCGAGAGCGCTGACACGGTGTTGTTCCTGCAAAGTCTGCAATACGCCGCCGACCCCGAACGGGCCATCGCGGCGGCGGGTCGAGTGCTCCGTCCAGGCGGCCGCTGTCTCGTGTTGACTCTCGGCGAGCATCGCGACGAACGTACGATCCTGGAATACGGTCACCTCCATCCGGGGTTTACCGCCAAGCGTCTGCGCGGATGGCTCGCCGCCGCTGGCCTCGTGGTTGATCGGTGTGAACTTTCTGGTCACGACCACCGCCAGCCGCAGCTGCCGATCCTGCTTGCACACGCGCACCATCCGGGCCAGGGAGGGTCGACATGACGAACAAGGGAGTTCCGTCTGCCTTCCGACCCAAGGACCGGGCGCCACGCTTTCCGATCCTGACCGCGATGACTGAGCGCGTCCTCGTTTGGGACGGTGCCATGGGCACCATGATCCATGACTCGGACGCGACCGACGAGGACTACGCCGGCTGCGAAGGCTGCCCGGAGATCATCAACGACACCCGACCTGACGTGATTGCGGACATCCACCGGCGCTACTACGTGGCTGGCGCGGACGTCGTGGAGACCAACACCTTTGGCGCGACTGCGCTGGTGCTCGCCGAATACGACCTGCAAGACCGCGCGCTCGAGCTCAACCGCAAGGCGGCCGAAATCGCCGGAGGCGTGCGCGACGAGATCACGACGGTCAAGCGGCCTCGCTTCGTGGCTGGTTCGCTCGGCCCGACCACCCGCCTGGTCACGCTCGGACACGTCGACTTCGACGACCTGCACGCGTTCTATCAGGAGCAGGCGCGCGGCCTTCTACAGGGGTCGGTCGACCTCCTGCAGATCGAGACCTGCCAGGACCTGCTGCAGGTAAAATGTGCGATCTCAGCCTGTCGCGAAGCGATGGAGATCGAGGGTCGGGAAGTGCCGATCCTGGTTACATTCACGATCGAGACGACCGGCACCATGCTCGTTGGTTCGGACGTTGCCGCAGCGCTGTCCACGATCGAGAACCTGCAGGTCGACGTCGTTGGCCTCAACTGCGCAACCGGACCAGACCTCATGCGCGAGCACGTCAAGGTGCTCGGCGAGAACTCGACGCGGTTCGTCGCGGTGCTGCCGAACG
>PVBE011565869.1_pt1 | contig 11209 bp, 11 predicted proteins | sample 1631181 | NCBI WGS metagenome assembly PVBE01 (sample SAMN08397723, study PRJNA350692) | Marine metagenome, whole genome shotgun sequencing project. | isolation source: water | place: Pacific Ocean | collected 2012-04 | reverse complement strand
TGCTCCAGCAGACGCGGCATCATCTCAACGAAGTTGCACGGCCGCGTGCGGTAGTCTAGTTGCGCCGCCAGGATCTTGTCCCAAGCCGTGACACAAGCACCAGATGAGCCCGGCAGGCAGAACAGGTAGGTACCGTTGGCAACACCGCCGAGGGCGCGGGACTGAAGGGTCGACGTGCCGATTTCCGCAAACGAAACGGTCCGAAAAATCTCGCCGAAACCATCAAGCTGTTTCTCCAGCAGCACTTCGATGGCCTCCGGGGTACCGTCAAAGCCGGTAACGCCAGTACCGCCGGTAGTGATAACCGCCTGCACATCCGGATCGGCGATCCAGCGTGATACCACCGCCCGAATCTGGAAAACATCATCAGGCACAATCACTTTCTCGATGAGCTGGTGCCCTGCGCTCTTGAGCCGCTCAACCAGCACCTTGCCCGACTTATCATCAGCCTCGGTGCGCGAATCCGATGCTGTCATCACGGCGATCGGAACTGGCACAAATTCACGGGATTCGGTGGACATAAGTATTACCTTCGCTTGTAGCCAAATAAATCTCGCCCTATTATAGGGCTGCTGCTACCCTGATTTCCTCCTAACACCTTGCGCCTTTCATGAGTATCAACGTCCGATTTTTCGCTAGCCTGCGCGAGCGTATTGGCAGCGCTACCCTTGAGATCGACGCGCAGGGCATCGCCACTGCCCGCGATGTCTGGATATCGGTCAGTGGTCAAAATGCCGATGAGGAAATGCTTGTAGCCATCAATAAAGAGTACGCTACGCTGGACCGGATCGTGGCAGACGGCGACGAGGTCGCGTTTTTTCCGCCGGTGACCGGTGGCTGATTCAACGATGTCTATTGAGATTTGCCAACACGCCTTTGACCCCTGGCAGGTGGTGGCAGACTATCGCTCTGCCCACCTTGCAACGGGCAAGAGCGGCGCCAGCGCAGTTTTTGTTGGCACCATGCGCGACTTCAACGAGGGCGATGATGTCCAGGTCATGATGCTCGAACACTATCCTGGCATGACAGAAAATCAGCTAGAAGCCCTGGTCAACTCATCGATCGCAAAACACCATCTGGACGATGCCCTGGTCATGCACCGGGTAGGTGAACTCAAGCCCGGAGACGACATCGTGCTGGTCGCCACTTTCTCAGCACACCGCAAAGCCGCTTTTGATGCTTGCCGGGAGATTATGGAAGCGTTGAAATCCACCGCACCGTTCTGGAAAAAAGAAACCCTCACCTCTGGAGAACGCTGGGTCGAGAAAAATACTATCGGCTGATAACTCTTTATTAGCCAACAATAATCCTTTCAGCCAGATGGCCGGCGCGCCACAATCCAAGATGAGGTCTCGTTTGAGTTATCGCCATCAGATAACGCGATCATCTCCAGCATCGAAAATGCTGAAGCGAGTTCTCCCGGCTGAAGCACATATTCCGGATTAAAGGCGGGTGCCTTAACGAGATGATGCACGTTGAAGGTTTTAACAAATAAAAGCCCGCCGGGTGCCAGCGCCTCAATCATCGACAAGAATAATGCGCGGTTAAGATAACGAAAACAACTGATGATTGCCCACGGACCCGTCGGCAACATCACCCTGTCCAGATCCATCTCGTGGATCTTGATTTTCACACCCTCGCGTTTCGCGAGTTTCTGACCCAGCGCCAGACCTACGGCGCTGCAATCAAGGGCGGTGGCGTCAAAACCTTGCTTGGCCAGATATACACTGGTGTGACAGGTGCCTGCAGCCAGGTCCAACGCTTTTTTTTGCCCAGTGGGCAGTACAACATGGCTTTCCAGCAGCGGGTCGATCTGCAATATCGGCGCAAGCGCAGCCTGGCGATACTTTTTATCCCATCGCTGGACGTCATTTTCCATCTGCGTTTATCCTGGATCAAAGCAAAAAGTCGAACCCCCACACCAAACAAGAGATGGGGAGAAGAGTTACCGGTGCAATCCGCCCCTAGCACTTGGGAACGGCGTATTCCTGGTACTCCAGCTCACCTTCGTAAACGCTGATCCGACCGGGCTGTTTGGTAATTCCTCGGCGCTTACCGAAAGCAGAGATATGGTCAACAATCGGGCGGGGATTATGAGCCCTTAACCACAGCCGCAGCAGGTGGCGCCGTTTGTCAGAATCTTCATCGTCTTCAAATGCCGTGCGATTGTGCAGTACCGTATAGTTACTGAAAAACAAGATGTCCCCGGGTGACAGCATAAACTGGCGATAACATCGGGGCCCGTGTGCAACCCGATCCAGCGTATCTAGCGCATCCTGCTCAGCCAGGGTTTTTTCTTTGCCCATATGCGCATAAGCCATCTCAATATAACTTCTCAGGTAACTGATGCTGAGATAGCCGTCCTTCATGGAAAAAACTGGGATTTTTTCCTCGGTCACTGGTGATTCGCCCTCACCGTGCTCGCCAAAAAGATGGTAGTGAAATCCCTCGCACAGGGTCGCCAATACTTCGCGGTGCTGGTCAAAGAGCTCGTTGTAGATTGCAGCGGCAGCTGCATAGCCACTTAAGCCACCATCCTTGGCAGGCGTCAGACACATCATGCCAAGAATATCGGTAGCATCCGTATGCAACGCCAGTTCGGTACTGTTCTGATACGCACGGTACCGCGGATTCTTGCCGCCCAGGTTTACGATGTGCCCCAGGCGATCCCCGGCGAGACTTTGTGATTGAGCTTCTCCCATATGTGCACCAATACCCCAGAAGATCAGAGCACAATCGTCTTTGGAATAGCGATCTATCGGAAAGCCCGTCAAGAGTAGCAGGCCTTTCCCCTCCTCAATTTCATGCAGCCAGCGAGCGAGTGCAGGCTCGAGTCCGCCCAGGGGAAAATCCTCGGCCACGACATCTTCAAGGATCATGCCGCGTTGCTTGACGACAGCAAGAGCCTGGTCGAGATCAGCAAGTTCGCTATCACTCAACGCGTAGGCGATGTCTGATTTGGACCGAACGTGGTCTGTGGTCCAGGCGTTTCGGTGATTAATCTTCGTCTCGGTCAGCATTTTCGGACAAGGTGTTAGGCCACAGTGCTCGCGATTCAAAACGGGCCTTTATACCAGGCCGGCAAAGGGCTCTACCATCACGGTATCACCCGGCTGTGCCCCTGTGCTGTCGATCGGCAGAATAACAAAGCAATTGGCGAGACTCATTGAGCTCAAGATACCCGAGCCCTGCTCACCGGTGGTAGAGACCACCAGAGCGCCGCTCTCATCCTGGGATAAGATGCCACGCTGAAACTCCGTGCGGCCAGGTCGCTTTTTCAGCCGGTCAGTTGTGCGGGCCGTCAGTCGTAGTGGTTTCCAGGCACTCTCGCCCGACAAGTGCCTGAGTGCTGGCAACACAAACTGGTAGAAAGTCACCATGACAGAAACCGGGTTGCCCGGCAGACCAAAAAAAAGGCTTTTGCCAATTCGCCCGAACGAAAGGGGTCGGCCCGGCTTCATCGCGATCTTCCAGAAACTGACCTCGCCAATCTCGTCCAAAACCGCCTTAACGTAATCTGCGTCACCCACCGACGCCCCGGCCGAGGTAATCACAACATCAGCGATACTGGCAGCGCGCTCAAAAGTACGCTTGATCTGTTCTCGGTTATCCGGCACCACACCAAGATCATTGAAAACCGCACCGGCCCGGGTCAGCATACCGTGCAAGGTATAACGGTTGGAGTCGTACACATCCCCCAACGCCAACGGCTGACCGATAGAGCGCAACTCATCGCCGTTGGAGAAAAACGCCACCCTCGGTCGGCGCAGTACCGGCAACTCTCCGACCCCGAGCGAGGCTACCATCCCGATATCGGCAGCCAGTAGCCGGCGGCCAGCCTGAAGCGCTCTGCCTCCCCGCGCCAGATCCTCTCCGGCGTGTCGAATATGCTGGCCTTCACGCTGGCCCTCGGCCACCCGGATAAGATCGCCTTCCACTTCCACGTGTTCCTGCATTACCACGGTGTCGGCACCGTCCGGCAGTACAGCACCGGTCATGATCCGCACACTCTCTCCCGGACCCACCACGCCATCGAAAGCCTCGCCGGCCCAGGCGGTGCCAATCATCCGAAGTGGCGAGCCCGATAGATCTGCAAAGCGCAGGGCATAACCATCCATGGCCGAGTTAGTGTGATTGGGCACCTCGACGGGTGAATGCACGTCTGCGCCCAACACCCGGTCAAGCGCTTGGCGCAGCGCCACGATCTCAACATCCGTCAAGGGAGTAACAGCCTGGGCGATGTGCTCCAAGGCGGTCTCTACCGACAGCAGCGCCGGATCGTAGTCGTCGTCGCAGCTGGGCTGGCGGATCACTGGATCGGTCGAACTCATGCCTCCCGCCTCCATTCACCCGATCGGCCACCAGACTTTTCCAGCAGCTGGATATTGGTGATGTTCATACCTCGATCCACGGCCTTGCACATGTCGTACACCGTGAGCAGGCCGGCATTCACCGCGGTCAGGGCCTCCATTTCAACACCGGTGCGTTCCCGGGTCTCGGTGGTCGCGGTGCAGTGCACGCACTGGGTCTGGTTATCGGCCTCAAAGACGACCTCCACCCGAGTGAGAAAAAGCGGATGACACAGCGGGATGATCTCTGCGGTGCGCTTAGCCGCCATGATGGCAGCGACCCGCGCCACGGCAAGTACGTCCCCCTTGGCGTGCCCCCCTTGGGCAATCAGTTCCAAGGTGGAAGATTTCATGTGGATGCTGCCGCGCGCGACCGCCCGGCGGGCAGTCACCTCTTTGCTTCCGACATCGACCATGTGGGCCTCGCCCTGCTCATTCAGGTGTGTCAGTGTTTTTGGGGTCGTGGGCACAATCTAAACCATTCGTTTGAGAATCAACCAATTATTGTAGCGACTATCAGGCCGGTCTGGGTTCCTTGCCACATAAATCGCAGCCGGTGCATGTTAATATTTCATCGATTTTCACCTACCCACGCCCCCGTTTTTATGGCCAGCACTGCCTCCACCATGCAATCTTTGGGCTCCCCCGCCCCGAGTTTCACCCTGCCTAATATGAATCCCAAGAGCGGCGGGCAAACAGTTTCGCTGCCCGATTACGCAAACAGTCAGGCTCTGGTGATTGCATTTATCTGCAATCACTGCCCTTATGTGGTTCATCTCCGTGATGCCCTGGTTCGGTTTGCCAACGACTATGCGCCACGCGATCTGGCGCTGGTCGCGATCAGCGCCAATGACGCCGATAACTACCCGGACGATGCGCCGGAAAAAATGAAGGAAGAAGCGGGCCGCCATGGCTTCACTTTCCCTTATCTTTATGACCACGACCAGTCGGTTGCCAAGGCTTACCGCGCGGCCTGTACCCCGGATTTTTTCCTATACAATGGGCAACAGTGCCTGGCTTACCGAGGTCAATTTGACGCCAGTCGACCAAAAAACAGTGAGCCCATTACCGGTATCGATCTGCGAAACGCGGCTGACGCGGTGCTTTCGGGCATAGAAGTCCAAGGCAAACAGACTCCGAGTGTCGGCTGTAACATCAAATGGAAAGAAGGCCAGGCACCGGATTATTTTCCCGCCTGAAGGTGTGTTGAAGGGCGCGGGGCACAAGTCGTGATTGGTGAGTCTGTTCTTTTCTCGGTATTTCTGATTTTCACCGGAGCGGCCCTGCTGGCGACGGTTGCCCTCTATGCCCGCCAATCACTCCTCATTGCCTATATCGCCCTGGGAATGCTGGCTGGCCCCTCCGGTGCCGGTCTGGTCGATGATCCTCACTTAATAGAGGACATCGCGCACGTCGGCATCATCTTTTTGCTGTTTCTGCTGGGACTGGACCTGTGTCCACGAAAACTGCTGGAACTGATGCGTGAAGCGATCGGTGTGACGCTGGCAAGCACGTTGGTGTTCGCCCTGGCAGGGTACGCTGTCGCTGCAGCGGTAGGACTATCCCGTACTGATTGCCTGCTGGTCGGTATAGCCAGCACACTGTCGAGCACGATCATCAGCCTGAAACTGCTGCCGACTACGGTTCTGCACCACCGCCATACCGGTGAAGTCATTATCAGCATTCTCCTGCTACAGGACCTGCTGGCAATCGCAGCCCTGCTGTTTCTGAACACCCTGGCGGGTGCTGGATCGCCCTGGCTACAGAGCACACTACAGGTCGCCGCCTTGCCAGCGCTCTTTCTGGGCGGGCTGATAGCAGAACGCAGAATCCTGCGACCCCTGTTTCAACGCTTTGACAAGATTGGTGAATACGTCTTTTTGCTGGCGCTGGGCTGGTGCCTGGGTTTTGCCCAACTGGCACAAAGCCTGGGTCTGTCCTACGAGATCGGCGCCTTTATCGGCGGCATCACCCTCGCCAACAGCCCAATCGCCCCATTTATTGCGGATAGCCTGCGCCCCCTGCGTGACTTTTTCCTGGTGATGTTCTTTTTTGCCCTCGGCGCGGGCTTTGATCTGGCCAGCGCCCAGACCGTATGGCCTGGCGCACTGGCACTGGCGCTGGTGGTGACCTTGGTCAAGCCGCTGACCTATCGAGCGCTTTTCAAAAACTTCGGCGAGAGCAATATCCTCGCTGGCGAAGCTGGGATGAGACTAGGCCAGATGAGTGAATTCTCTTTGCTGCTTGTCGCCGTAGCGCTTCAGGTACAGGTGATGAGCGCAGCTGCCGGCGCCCTGGTACAACTGGCGACGTTAATGACCTTTGTCATCTCTTCTACGATTGTGGTGCTGCGCTACCCCAATCCGATCGCCTTATCTGAACGCCTACGACGAGACTGACCCCGTCGCTGAGCTTAATCAGGATTTGGTCGACGCCTGATTCTTAACTTCACTTACCGCTGCGGCCAGGCTAGCTTCATCCGCCAGGTATTCATGGCCCGCCACACTCAGGTCATCGTTAAAGTGGTAAACCAGGGGAATTCCGGTTGGTATGTTGTACTGCATGATCTGGTCCTCGCTTAAGGCATCCAGAAACTTGACCATCGCCCGCAGACTATTGCCATGCGCCACGACCAGTATTCGGCGATCTGCTTTCAGCTGGGGAGCGAGTTGCTCTTTCCACCACTGGGTCACCCGCACCAGGGTGTCTGCCAGTGATTCCGTAGCGGGCAAATTCTCAATGCCCTGGTAACGGGGATCATGGGCTGGGTGCAAAGGATCCTTTACCTCGAGCGCGGGTGGGCGCACTGCGTAACCCCGGCGCCACTTGAGCACCTGCTCATCGCCATGACGCGCCGCGGTTTCTTTCTTGTCCAGGCCCTGCAAAGCCCCGTAGTGACGCTCGTTCAGTCGCCAATCAGTCTGCACTGGCAAATACATCTGGTCCATTTCCTCAAGGATCAACCACAGAGTGCGGATCGACCGCTTGAGCAAGGAAGTCACTGCACAATCAAAACGATAACCCTTGGCCATTAGGGTGCGCCCGGCATCCCGAGCTTCTTGAGTACCCCGTTCCGACAGGTCTACATCAACCCAACCGGTAAACCGATTTTGCAGGTTCCAGTCGCTTTGTCCGTGGCGAACCAGCACCAATTGCTTCATTGATTTCTCCCTCAATTTAAGTATCTTTTCTCACTCTCAAAAACGGCCATAACGTGCCTGGTCCTGGCCAGCGCTCGGGTTCTGGAAATCGGGACAGCACCATCCCAGAAACATCGGCCGATGGAGCACAAAATCCGTTGATCACAGAATCATTAGATTCAGGGAGGCCATTTTCTCAGAAGGACTCCGTTTATACTGAGGCCTTGCCTGGCGGTTGCGTGTCATTATTGATTCCATTGCCAAGATTTGTGAACCGGTCGGGCGATTAAAAGGCCGTATCCAATGAAGCCAATGCGTAAGTCACATGGGTGACTTCGGGCGGCAAACCTATCGACAACGCCCCGGACCATGATTGGAACTTTTCGATAGCCACAACTTGCTGGCCCATATGATATACGACACTGCTTAATTTAATGAGACCGACCCGCGCTAAATTTTCTTTAGATTTTCTTCATCTTCTCTACGTGTGTGTCTTTATTTTGCTCGCAACGGGTTATCTGCACGAGGTGCTATTTCAAGACAGACATCTTAGCGCATTTGATTTCATTCTGGATAAACCCGCGTGGGAGGCCGAACGCGGGCCGAGCGATGTCAATAATCCGTTGCTCGCGGATTCTCCTACGGCACACTATCCCTATAAAAAAATCTTTTGGGGGGCACTACAGCAAGGGAGCAATACCGATTACTTGCCGCATATCCTCACGGGGCAACCCTCTACTGGTCAGGGTACGGGAATTTTCTTAACCAGTATCTTTCAGTTATTCATGGATGTTCCCAACGCGCTGGATTGGAGCACGTGGTTCAGGCTGATTCTCGCTGGAATTTTCATGTACGCCCTGATGGTATATCTGGGCTTCTCGCCGATCGTAGCGGCGCTTGCGGGAATCGCCTGGACTTACAACACACATCAAATGGTATGGCTACTGTTTCCCCAGCACCTGGCAACCCAACTGTGGATACCTTTTATTTTCCTTCTTAATTTAAGGTTGATACGGGATAAGCCGGATTGGCCTTCCTTTCTTGGTCTGATACTCAGCGTCATCTTTTTTTATAGCAGCGGCTATACACAGATAGTCCTATACACGTTTATTTTCATTGGCGTCTTCAACACGATCTTTCTCATAACGAGAAAAGGTCGCCTGGGTGACAAGGTCTGGTCGTGGCTGACCGTGCACGCGTTTTACGTGATTGCGGCGTTGCTGCTCATTCCAGATGTCATCGCACAAATGAATGAGATTTCTGAAGGATTGCGCGGTGCCCAACGATTTCGTTATCAGACGCTGAGCAGTGAATACTCATTTGCCTCGTTATTTGGATTGCTATCGGATTGCCTGCCAAAACCGTTAGAAGTGGTACGTTTTTTGTCGGCCCATTATCTGGGGGGTGTATTGAGAGCACCCGGCCTTCAGGAGATATATCAATCAAATGACATCGAATTCAGGGCTTTTTTCGGTTTTATTGGCGTCTATCTGACGCTGTACGGTATTTGTGGCGGCTTACGCCGTCGTGATCGACAGGCCATCGCTTTGACGATGGTATTGTTTTTCCTGTTTGCCCTGTTCAACAAGAATCCGATCATGGTAGGCCTGGTTAACCTGGTGCCCCTTGGTGGCGCCGGCGAGTTTGACCGGTTTCTCACGCTCATCCTTTTCGTTTCTATAGTCCTCAGTGGCTATGGCCTGCATTATCTTCTTGAAGATAACCAAAGGCGGCGTCAAATCTGGGGGGCGCTGCCTTTTGCAATTCTGATGGCATGGATTGGGATCGCAAAATTCCAATACGATGCGCTTGTGAACCTATGGGTCTTTCTGCCCTCAATCATGGCACTAACCGGGTTTATCCTGATCGGGTATTTTCTGGCCCGGCGGAATTACCCCAATGGGGTTGGCTTCCTCGTGGTGCTTTTCACCCTATATGAGCTTTTCCCCGCCACATACAGTTTCAATACCCGAGTCGATGCCGAGAATCACTTTCCTACCAATAGTGTCATCGACGTTATCCAGCAAACACCGGGTGATTTTAGAACCGCCCTGGTGATGAGTAATACCTCTTATCACCACAATATCCTGACTTACCACAAGCTTGCCACCATTGGCGGGTATGCGACCACCGTGCGCAATGAATATATTCGGTTTCTACAACACGCCTATGGTGAGGTTGCCATAACACTTAATGGCGTTGTCTTTTTAATGGGGCACAATCCGGAAATCCTAAGGTTATTGAATACCAAATTTATTGTGACCGATGTGCCCATCATCAGCACCACAGTGAATGAAATCAGCAGAAATGACGCCAATGCGCTTTATGCGATCCATGACCCCTTAGAAAGGGTTTATTGTGCGAGTGATCAAGTCATTGTCCAAAACGGCGTAATGATTCCCGACAGATTGGCAGAGGTGGTCGGGAGATTTGATCGGCCGGTGCTCGTGACTAAAAAGCTGGTCCAAGATACCGCACTGACCGAGAACTGTTCCATTTCTAATCTGAATGTGTATCAGGGCAGAATCGAGTTTCGAGTGACAAGCGATAAGCCCAGTCTCATTTTTTCGCCGGTCAATTACCATAAGAACTGGCGCGCAAAAATCAACGGGGCCACAGCCGAGATTGCCAAAGGCAACTACGCCTTTATGGTGATCCCGATACCGGCTGGCGCCAGTGACGTACAACTGCAGTACCAGGATCAGAATCTGGTGATAGGGGCGATGATCTTAGTGGTACTGGGGTTCTTGGTTTTACTGTACGGGGCAAGGTCGCGTGGACCCACCTGGCAAAAACTGCTGTTTGTATTTTGTGGCTTACTTCTGGTCGGCAAAAATGTGCTATCTGTACCGGGGATCAAGAATGTACATATCCCTGAGAGACAGGTTTCCATAGAGACCCGCGGAACAACCTTGACGGCTCCTGATTAAAGACAAAAAAGCTGCTTTTCCTCTGACTGGAGTTGCGCGATCATGGCTCGCAGCGCCTGCCCCCGGTGACTCAAGATATTTTTCTGATCCTTATCGAGTTCGGCAGCGGTTCGATTTTGCTCCGTGACCCAGAATACCGGGTCGTAACCAAAGCCATTGTCGCCTTGGGGCTGGTCAGTGATGGACCCCGCCCAGGTTCCCTGACATATCAGCGGCGCAGGGTCATCTACCCCACGCAGGTAAACCATCAGACATTGGAAACGAGCGCTGCGTCGGGCGCCCGGCACACCGCCCAGCGCTGCTAGCAGTTTTGCGACGTTGTCCTTATCACTGGCTTCATTTCCAGCAAACCGGGCTGAACGCACTCCGGGGGCACCATCCAACGCATCTACCTCCAATCCTGAGTCATCAGCCAGAGCGGGCCGGCCGGTCTGGCGGGATGCGTTGCGGGCTTTCAGAATCGCATTCTCGACAAAGGTCTTGCCAGTCTCCTCGGCTGGGACCACGTCCAGGGACATTTGGCCCACCACCGTGAAGCCGCTGTCCCGCAGCAGTAACTTGATCTCTTTCAGTTTACCGGGGTTGTCCGAGGCCAGCACAATCTCTCGGTTCATGGTAATGGCGCTTCACGGGCAATACGTTGTAGCTGCATCAACTCTTGGATACCTTTTTTTGCCAGAGCGGTCATAGCTTGCATCTCGGCTTCGCTGAAGGGCGCTTGTTCAGCCGTACCCTGCACCTCGATAAATCTATTTTCATCATTCATCACAAAGTTCATATCAGTATCAGC
>PVBE010573513.1_pt1 | contig 11210 bp, 9 predicted proteins | sample 1631181 | NCBI WGS metagenome assembly PVBE01 (sample SAMN08397723, study PRJNA350692) | Marine metagenome, whole genome shotgun sequencing project. | isolation source: water | place: Pacific Ocean | collected 2012-04 | reverse complement strand
GCTCTACCCCCAACGGGTATGACGCGAGGCTAGCCCTAAAGCTATTTCGGGGAGAACGAGATATCTCCGGGTTTGATAAGACTTTGACTCCTCCCCACAGGTCATCACCCCACTTTTCAACGTAGGTGTGTTCGGTCCTCCAAAGGGTATTACCCCTTCTTCAACCTGCCCATGGGTAGATCACCCGGTTTCGCGTCTGCTCCCTGCGACTGGTCGCCCTATTCAGACTCGGTTTCCCTTCGGCTCCGTCGGGATACGACTTAGCCTTGCCGCAGAGAACAACTCGTCAGCTCATTATGCAAAAGGCACGCGGTCACCCATCTCCGATCCGAAGATCGGCGGGCTCCCACAGCTTGTAAGAAAGCGGTTTCAGGTACTTTTCACGCCCCTTATCGGGGTGCTTTTCATCATTCAGTCACCTTACTGATTCGCTATCGGTCGTCGAGGAGTACTTAGCCTTACGGGGTGGACCCCGCATAATTCGCACAGAGTTTCACGAGCTCCGTGCTACTCGCAAGGATGCTTCAACATGCTGTCTTTCCCTTACAGGACTCTCACCTTCTTTGGTCCACCTTTCCAGGTGGTTCGAAGTAGAACAAACATGCATTCACACCGGGCTGATCCGCGTTCGCTCGCCGCTACTGACGGAGTCGCTTTTGCTTTCCTTTCCTCCGGCTACTGAGATGTTTCAGTTCGCCGGGTTCGCCTCCATACCCTATGCATTCAGATATGGATAGCCCGCAAAGCGGGCTGGGTTTTCCCATTCGGAGATCCTTGGATCACGGCCTGGTTACCGGCTCCCCAAGGCATATCGCAGGTTCCTACGTCCTTCATCGCCTCTCGACGCCAAGACATCCACCGCTTGCCCTTACCGACCTGGTCATGCCGACCCGACCCCGGCACCGCACGAATGCGGACCGTTGCCAAATCAACTACGCCACCGCCGGGCATTGCATGCGCCCGGCCGACTCGCACAGATGCGTATTGCGTCTGCACGAGCGGTCACTCAGGTGTTCTCGTTTTCCGGTGAATGCAATCCTGTCTTCCGGGGGGAGAACAAGATTGCATCGACACTACAATCATGAACTTGTCAAAGAGCAATCGCGCGAGGAATCCCCGCGGCCCTGCAGTCAGGGCGAGCGGGAGATTGTATCTGTACCAACCGGCTTGTCAATGCGGGAAGCGAGTCCAATCTCAGGTATTGCCGCTACCGACCGCCGCCCATGCCCGGTGGCCCGGAGTCGTCGCCGGCGTCCGCAACCCCCTCATCCTCAATCGGTTGCCCCTCAATGGCCTGCTCCTGAAGTTCCTGCAACCTCGCGCTGTCCGCCTGTTCCCACGGAGCCACTGATCGGACCTCCCCTGTCCGGAGGTTCTGCAGAAGAACCCAGTCACCCCGGTCTGCCCGACGCTCGGCTTCGCCCGAGTCGAGCCACGGCAGCAAGTCAAGGACAAACCACTCCGTCTCAAATGCCGAGCCAGCCGCCAGGAGTTGGCCCGCTGAAACCTGCACGCTTTCCTTCGACCACCTTCCATCGGTAAAGCGATAGACCTCGGCTGACACGCGTCCGGCATCCAGGTCACCCGCCCGCCGCGATGTTGCATCTGCCGGATACCCCCGCAGAAGGAACCATTGCAGTGGCGGTTGCGCTTCGATGGCTTCGGACCAGTCACTTGGCAGTGACGCAAGTTTGACCTGATCGGCAAGACCATGCTGCTCGGGATAGAGGCTCGGCTTTCTGGCAAAGAACGGGTTTGCAACATCGACGACGCACCGGTACCGGTAGGTCGCGCCCGGCTGGACATCAAGATCATGCCCCCAGATCCACAGTTGCCCCTCGGACCACCCGCTGATCTCCGAAGCAGCTTCCCCGTCAAGGGCAGTGAGTTCGGCAACAAGTTCCTCGCGGCGATCCCTCGCTTCCGTTTCCTGATCCTTGAATCGCCCGAGCCTCCGCTGCAGCCCTTCCATTTCAGTGTTGCCGCCCGAGGACGAACCGCCACTGCCACCTCCGCCAACACCAAACGAACCGCCGCCACCGGCGCCCGACTCCCGTTCCCGTTCAATGGATCGCTCCACGGCGCGGATCTGATCCGCGAGTCTTCTCAGTTTGCTGTCCAGTTGCCGCAACTCCCGGCGCAGCCTGGAGAGTGGATCGTTCTCATCGTCCTCATCCTCACCAACACCCAGCCACGCATCGGGGTCCGTCATCGTCGGCGGCTCGATACCTTTCAACGCATAGAACGCGGGATTGGTTATCTCAACCTGCCGATCTCTGGCGCGAAGCTCCGCGAGGATGGCGTTCCTGCGACCCGCGTCAATATCACCGGCCGCGATTTCCTTACGGTAACTCAGTCGATCGGGCATGGCGTCGACGACCTGCGGCGAAGACCAAGAACCGTCGCCGCCTAACACCTGACGCTCCATCCGTACATCAAGTACATCGATCTGGTCGTCATACCACTGGGGCGGCACGGGATGGGTTCCCTCATCACCCATCGCAAATGCATCAATGACATTCTGGAGATCAAACTCGGCGGCAATCTGAATCCACCCAATGTCATGCGGGGGACCCGTGATCAGCGACTCAAGTGCATCCGTCTCATCGATAATCTGCGGGGCAATTGTTCCAAACCACTGCCGGGGTATGACCGACTGAGGCGCAGGGATTTCCGGCTGGTGATACAGATGCAGCTCGGCGACGATGTCGCGATTCACCGACAGATCCGCAGTGAGGTCAAGCGTCGGAAACAACAACCTGTCCTTCGGCGATAGTGAGGCGGCGCGGCCATCGCGATACCGTTGCAGGATCGGTTTCGGTTCCTGCAGATCCATCCGCGGGTTTGCGTTGTCCGAGATGCCCCGGGCGATCCGATCGGCCCGATCAATCAACTTCTCGTCGATTGTCTCCGCGGTCAGCGTCTCCTTGCCGACCTTGACCTCGACCTCGTCGGTATAGGTCTTCCAACCAAACCAGAGAAACACGACGATCGCAATGCCAACAACGACATACTCAACATACTGTTCCCAAGCGGAGATTCCCTTGACCTTCATGGCGTTGCCCCCGGCGATGCAAGACCCAACGGTCGTTTGACCGAGTCGGGCATGTATTCCACGGTCCATGCTCGCAGCCACGCCAGTTCAAGAACCACCGTCAACTCCGAAGCCGGACCAGGACCGTAGTCATAGCCTTGTCGAAGTGCCTCAAACTTGTCGACCGGCTGCAGATCAATGTCCAACACGGTCATGAACCCATACTCCGAGAATCCGTCGAGAATGTCCGGCACCCGCGCCGTGCTCACCACCATCGTCAGTTGAGCCTGCAGGATGTCATACACGCTACTGGCATGGCCGGTGAATGACTCCGTGGCATCGATCGGGTCGCCCCCGCTGGGTCGCTGTGGTTGGGAACCGCCATCCTCCATCCCCGGCCATTCCTCCTCGGGTGGATGCACGCTGCCCCCGCCTCCATAGCCATCGGACGGCGCGCCGACACCCATCGAACCCCCACCGCCGCCGCCGCCGGGACCACCCATCTTCGGTGGCCCGGATCCACGCCGCGGCTTGGAAGGTCGAGATCGAGAAGCTCCGGAGGCACTCGCCGCTTCATCCGGTACCGGCAAACCGAGAATGTCGAGGGAGACCAGATGTTTGATGGGGGCAGTCAACTCCGACTGTTCGCCGTTTGTGGCCGCGACGGCACCAAAGACATCCGAGACCGCCCACAATCGCCATTGCCAGTTGAAGAGTTCCCCGATACCCGGGATGGCCTGCAGATCGAACCGAGGAATACCGAGAATGTCTTCGTTGGCGTAGACCCCGATGTCGCCTGCCTGACGATGAAGTAGAGACAGCCGCTGTTCGGAGAGGAAAGTCTCCAACTGAGACCGCTCGTCAGGAGTCAGTTCCGCACCCGCTTTCTTGTTGATCTGTCCTTCCAGGAATTGAAAGACGCGAGCCTCTTCGAGCGCAGATGCGAGATCGTTGATGGCAGGCGGCTCCCCAGCACGAATCTCCTGCAGCAGTGAGAGGTACATCGCGTCGATGTCTCGGTGCAGTTTCTGCGGCATCGTCTCCATCTGTGCCTGGGATGGTGGGGATGGAAAGAGCTGCCCGGCAAACAACACCTTGTGTTGCCGCTGATTGATCGACATGGCATCAGTCAGCACTTCGTCAGCGTCAGCCTTCATTGCGTCGGCAATCTCGCTGAACCGGTCAACCAATTGGCGATTGACAAGAACCGATTGCGGTTGTCCGCCGCCCGGAGGAGTTACCGATGTCTTCTCCAGCGAGTCGAGACTGCGAAAGTTCTTGGCGCGGGCAGTGAGTTCCTGCTCCAGACTCGACCGCCAGGACGCTGCGAACATCGGCAGTCCAACCGCAGCTGCGATGCTCACGATAAGCAGCACAACCAGCAGAATGTTGGACTTCGCCCATGTGAGGATTTTCTGCGGATCGATGTCCAGTTTGATGTCCATCTTCTTCATGGCGAGGCCACCTGGTGCGGCTGCGGGAGAATCTCCACTTCAAAGGTCACGGTGCCAACGTAGTTGGTCGACCCCGGCGGGCTGAGTTTCAGCTCGGGCCGCTGAGGTGTCGGAGCCACGCTGTCGAGCGATGCTGGAGTGACCGGCTCGGAGGGGGCGTCGCCTGCCTCTTTCTTGGGTGCGCCGGGCGAAGGTGCTGGTGCCCCTGGCCGGTCACGGCCTGGCCCGCCTCCCAACTTCGGACCGCCGCTGCCGCCTCGACCGGGCCCGCCACCGAGTTTCGGAGAACCCCCGCCGCTACCGCGGCCGCGAGAACCGCTCTCGGGCAAATACGGAGGCCCGTTTCCAGATGACGGAGCCGCGGCAACCGCCGGTGGAATCTCAGTCGTCACCAGAAGATCCGGATTGCAACTGACGGATGCCTTGTCAATAACATACGGCGCGCCGGCACGATCCCCCTCCGGCTGGGCGTTCGATCGCAGCCATGATGCGACGGTGTCGTTCAGGAAGTTCACGGGGTCAGCGTGATCCAATTGCACTTCCATGGTGACAGCAATCCGCGGCCGCTCGTTCCTGCCCGCTGGCGGTAGATACTCGCCGTCGAGCCGTTGCAACCGCACCATGTCTCGACCTGCGACCTCCGGGTACCGATCAAGAAAATCCGATAAGGTCAGAATGCGGTCCTCCGGGCCTGCTGCCGCCAGCGCATCGGCGCAATCCGTCACAATCCACGGCCAGACATTTCGGTAGTCGAGAAGCGCCACGATCTGGGCGGCGTCGGTACTTGTCTGACCCTTTCGCATCGCTTCGGCAAACGACTTCTTGAGTTCCTCGCCCTTCTTGATGGTCTGTCGCACCTGCGGCGGCACAGAACCACCGGACAGTTTTCGCTGCTGCATGAACGGGCCAAGCAAGGTGAGTCCCGCGCCGGCAATGACAATGCACGCCGCTGCGACGAACCATTTCGACTTGCTGTGCCACAGTTGTTCTCGCAGCACGGCGGCGGGCACAAGATTGATGTCGATCTGGGCGAGTCCGACACCGCGAAGCGCCAATCCGTAGGCCGTCGCCATGTTGACACAGTGCTCGGCAAAGGACGCAGCCTCCCGGCCGGTCACATCGATTCGTTTGTATTCATCCAACCGCGTCACATTGACCTGCAACTGCTGGCCGAGGAACTTGCGGAGACCCGGGATCTTGAAGGTCGAGCCGGCCCCAACCATTTCGGTCAACTCGCCGCTGTCCGAGGCGTAACTCAGCGACCGTTGCAACTCCTGGAGCAATTCGGCGAATACCGGCCGCATGGCCTGCATGATCTGTTTGGCGTACTTGCTACTCGCCGCTTCTCTCTTCAGACGTTCGGCCTTCTCGTAGGAAATCTTGAATGAGTCGGCGATTGCTTCGGTGAACTTCGTTCCTCCGAGCGGAAAAGTGCGAATCCAGCACTGCTTCCCTCGCATGATGATGACATCCGTCGCCTCGGTTCCTATGTCGATATAGACGACCGGATCGGCATCTGCACCCGGTTCATTGTCGTAGTGCATGGCATTGAATACCGCGACCGGGCTGAGCGTCAGGGTTTCTGGGCTCAATCCGACTTCGCCGTACACATCAAGACGGGCGTTCACGCGGTCGCGAGTAATTGCGAAGATGCCGACTTCCACTTCCGGAGAATCGACGCTTTGGAATGCCTCATAGTCCCACTCCACCTCCTCGATGGGAAACGGGATCTGCTGCACCGCCTCAAAGCGAACAATGTCGGGGAGATTCTTGGCTTCGACAGGAGGTAGTTTTGCAAATCGGGCAAATGCCGAATGTCCCGGAACCGAAACGACCAGATGCTCCCCTTCGAGGTTCTTTTCGCTGATCAACTGCCCGAGGCTCAACCGCGTCACTTCATCTGGGTCGATGCCAGGCGTCGTCAGGACTTTTCGGTGGGGCACGACCGCGAAGTCGGTGACTTCAACATCATCGCCACTACGCTCAAGACGAATTGCCTTGATCGCGAACTGTCCGATTTCGATGCCCCATGCGGCTGAGGGGTGTGCCATATCCTGTTCCTGATACCTTTGCCTGACGCCCCCGGGAGAAAGAAATGCGTGTTCCTGAGGCGGTGATGATACACCAAGGGCATGGTAGGCAGGCAGAAGCCCTTGCGGTGGTAGCATGCCGCCGATGAAGCCCGAATTGCCTGAGCAACCCTCCAATACAGACAATCTCGACGCGGAAATCGAGGCAGCGTTGGGCGATGCATCCCTGTTCGATCTCGCCAGCGAGGTCCCCAGCCGCCAGAACAGGGGGCAAGCTCGGCCTCTGAAAAGCGGCACGATCGCGGCCATTCACGGGCGGGAAGTCATGGTTGAGTTCGGACCAAGGGAGCAAGGTGTCTGCCCACTGAACCACTTTGATGCCCCCCCGGATATCGGCGCATCGGTCGACTTCGTCATCGAACGCCGCGATGCGGACGGCATGTTGGTCCTGTCGGCAAAGGGAGCGGTGCAGAAAGCCAAGTGGGATGCGCTTGGAGAAGGCCAGGTCGTCGAAGCCCGGTGTACCGGCACGAACAAGGGTGGGCTGGACATGGAAGTAGCCGGGCATGCTGCCTTCATGCCGGCAGGTCAGGTGGATCTCCACCATGTACCCGATCTGTCAATCTTTGTCGGCGAGAAGTTTCCGTGCGAGGTCATCGAACTGGACCAGTCTCGCAATCGGCTTGTACTCAGTCGTCGCAGTGTGCTCGCGGCGGAGCGGGAGAGGAATCGCGGAGAGTTGCTGGAGTCTCTGGAACTGGGTGCAACGGTCTCCGCCACTATCACCAGCATCAAGCCGTATGGCGCCTTTGCCGACATCGGCGGCCTCGAAGGTCTCATTCATGTGTCCGAGATGAGTTGGAAACGGCTGGACAATCCGGAGGCGCTTCTTTCTGTCGGCGATGCGGTCAAGGTGAAGGTGGTCGACATCGATCACAGCCACGAGCCACCGAAGTTGGCCCTCAGCATGAAACAACTCCTGGAGGATCCGTTTGCCGGGGCTCTGGAGAAGATCGAGCCCGGCGCGACACTCACCGGCCGCGTCACGAGGTTGATGAACTTTGGCGCCTTTGTTGAGTTGCCCGGCGAAATCGAAGGGCTTGTGCACATTTCGGAACTGGCCGATCGCCGAGTCAACAGTCCCGGTCAGGTTGTGAGGGTCGGCGAGGTGGTTACGGTCCGTGTGCTGAGCGTCGATACCGCACGCCATCGCATCGCACTGTCGATGAAGCAATCCGGGGGTGGCGGCGACGATGCCGCTGCGCGGGAAGACGATCCTGCCATGCGAAAACTGCGGGAGAAACTCGGGGACGGCCCGCTCAAGGGAGGGTTGGGCTAATTCGGAAGAGTGTCCGACACCGCTTCCGACAACACAATCGGCTTCCCCGTCTTCAGATTGAAAGGACGATGCCCATCCGACCCTGGTGGACACCGCGTAACGACAACGGTTGCGTGTGCCGTCTCAACGACAAGCTGATCGAATCGGCCCTTTCCATCCAGCGTCCGAAACCCCGGCTCGGGGTAGCCGTGCTCCACGACCGCCGCTGCAATGAAGGAAATGCCCTTGTTCGTAAGCAGACGGAGATGGAATGCTCCCTCGCCTCTGGCGTGACCTCGTGCTGCGCGGCCGCAGGCCAGGCAACGCGATTCGAGCACCGCGTACTCCAGCGTCCACATGAGCCGCTGGACCTCCTGAAGAAGGAGGGACTCATCGATGTGCTTCACCTTTTTCATGTGTGCCTTACGATACCGCCATGCGGACGCAACCGGTCATCGGTATCACCATGGGCGACCCCGCCGGGATCGGGCCCGAGGTCGTGGCCCGCACGCTCGCCGCTGCTCTGCCGCAACAGGGGAGGAAGTTCATCATCTACGGCTCGAACGAACTGCTCACGATGGCGGTGGATCAATGCGATCTCTCCCTGCAGTGGTGCCGCGTAGATGCAGAGTCACCGCGCGCCGGCGCAGAATTCGATTCGACGATCACTGTCGTGGATGATGCCCGCGACGACCTCCACGATCTGCCTGCAAAGCCATCGGATGTCGGTGGACATGTTTCGAAACACTGGGTCGAACAAGCAATCGCCGATGCGATCGGCGCACAAGGCAAATCGCCTCGTATCGACGCTCTGGTGACCGCGCCCATCTGCAAGGAAAGCTGGGAGATGGCCGGGTACCGCTGGCCGGGGCATACCGAACTGCTCGCAAACCGAAGCGGCGCCAAGCGGCACGCGATGATGTTCGCCTCGCCTTTGCTCCGTGTTGTACTCGCCACCTGCCATGTACCTCTCATGGACATACGCAACGTCCTGACAATCGGCCGCGTCCATGACGCCATTGACCTGGCAGCGGAGGGTTGCAGGAAACTCGGCTTCGCGCAACCTCGCATCGGAGTAGCGGGGTTGAACCCGCACGCTGGTGAGGGCGGGCGACTGGGCGATGAAGAGCGGCGAATCATCGAGCCCGCGGTGTCATTGGCCAATGATGCCGGGCATGATGTCACCGGCCCGCTCCCCGGAGACACGATCTTCAGCCGGGCACTGGATGGAGCCTTCGACGTGGTGGTTGCGATGTATCACGATCAGGGGCTCTTGCCCGTCAAGTTGTTGGAGCGTCACCGCGGCGTGAACTGGACGCTGGGCCTGCCCATCATTCGCACCAGCCCGGATCACGGCACGGCTTTCGACATTGCCGGAACCGGCCGTGCCGATCCCGGTTCCATGATCGCTGCCACCGAACTCGCCGCCGAACTTGCCCGACCCGTGATAGCATCCGCGCCATGACGGCAACCGTGTCACCCGTTTCTATGGAAGATCTAGTCGCGCTGTGTAAACGCCGTGGGTTCATCTATCCGGCCAGCGAGATCTACGGCGGCATCAACGGGTTCTGGGATTACGGTCCCATGGGGGTGGAACTCAAGAACAACCTCCGCGATGCATGGTGGCATGACATGGTGCACTGTCCGCCGGACGGGCTGGATGGTCAGCCACTGAACATCGTCGGACTCGACTCCTCCATCATTCAGAACCCCCGGACGTGGGAAGCATCGGGGCATGTCGGCGGGTTCTCCGACCCGATGGTGGACTGCCGCGAGACCAAGAGCCGGTACCGCGCTGATCAAGTGCTTTGCCTGGGCGTGCGCGGCGACAAGCAAGGGCAGATCTACGCCTTTCTGGAAGGCGATGACGAATCCCGCGAAGGCGCTCGCAAGAAACTGGAGAAGTATGTCAAGCGATCGCTGGAAGACAGCGAGCTGGATACCTGTTCCCTTCTGGACCTCTCTTCGGATGAACTCGGCATGACGGTTGGTCCGGATACCAAGGCACCGGGCACGCTCACTGAACCCCGCGAATTCAACCTCATGTTCCAGACGGAAGTTGGCGCCGTTCGCAGTGACGACAGCACCGCGTACCTTCGTCCGGAAACTGCGCAGGGCATCTTTCTGAACTATCAGAACATTGTGGACACGATGCGAGTGAAAGTGCCGTTCGGCATTGCGCAGATCGGCAAGGCGTTCCGCAACGAGGTCACTCCTCGTAACTTCATTTTTCGCAGCCGAGAATTCGAGCAGATGGAGATCGAGTGGTTCTGTCACGAGGACGATGTGCAACAGTGGTACGAGTACTGGTGTGATGTCCGCCGCCGCTGGTGGTTCGCCATGGGGCTGTCTGAGAACAGTCTCCGCATGCGGCAGCACAGTGCAGACGAACTGGCGCACTATGCCAAAGCGGGGGCAGGGACATTCGACATCGAATACCGCTTTCCGTTCACTTGGCCTGACTACGGCGAACTGGAGGGCGTAGCCCACCGTGGCAATTACGATCTGACACGGCACGCGGAGTTCAGCGGCAAGAAACTCGCCTACTTTGATCAGCAGCGCAATGAGCGATATCTACCGCATGTCATCGAGCCTTCAGCGGGGCTCAGCCGCGGCACACTCGCCGTGCTCTGCGATGCGTACACACCCGATGATCGTCCGAGCAAGGTGTTCATGAAGTTCCACCCGAGGCTTGCGCCCATCAAGGCGGCGGTCTTTCCGCTGGTCAACAAGGACGGCATGCCGGAAGTTGCCCAGCCGCTCTACCGCGCGCTGCGAAAGAGATGGGCCGTGCAATACGACGCAAAGCAGTCGGTTGGGAAGCGATACGCCCGCATGGACGAGGCTGGCACACCGTACTGCTTCACGATTGACGGGCAGACACTCGAGGACCAGACGGTCACCGTTCGAGATCGCGACACCGCATCGCAAGAACGCATCTCACTCGATCAGATCGAGGTATTCCTGTCTGACCGACTGACCTAGCAGCCTGAAAAATCTTCAGTTTGGACAGGCAAGCAAGGCGAGTCAGCGGTTCGGCCGACTACACATCAGATTGTCATTCGTATTGCACATGCGAATCTGGTCGCCGGGGACCTTCACCGCCACGCTGCTGTATCTCTCCCCGTCGTTGCGATCGTGTACTTGGGTGCGCATGCGAATGGTCTCCTCAACGCTCCCGATCTCTTGGAATCGATCACTCTGAGTTTTGTTCTGATGTTCGGCCTGGTCGGAGCAGTTCGGCTGGCGCAGCCTGTTCCTCTTCACGGTGCCTTTCAATTGCTTTGTCATCATACTGTTGCACCTTCGCCTCAAAGGCGGCTGGGCGGAAGCGCAGGGAGAACTGGTAGGTCTGCTTCACCCAGGTTTCACAG
>PVBE010056919.1_pt1 | contig 11210 bp, 8 predicted proteins | sample 1631181 | NCBI WGS metagenome assembly PVBE01 (sample SAMN08397723, study PRJNA350692) | Marine metagenome, whole genome shotgun sequencing project. | isolation source: water | place: Pacific Ocean | collected 2012-04 | reverse complement strand
CCAGTTCTCCACCGCCTTTGCTGCCAACCTGGAGACCAACACCTGGCTGGGCTTCCCCTTCATGATGGTGGTCACTCTGGGTGCGCTCCAGGCCATCCCGGGTGAGCTCGAGGAGGCCGCAGCCATCGACGGAGCCACAGGATGGCAGCGATTCCGCCATGTGACCTGGCCCCTGCTCCGTCCCGCCCTCATGCCCGCCGTGATTCTCGGCAGCATCTGGACCTTCAATATGTTCAACATCATCTACCTGGTGAGCGGTGGTGAGCCGGATGGAGGCACGGAGATCCTCATCTCGGAGGCCTACCGCTGGGCATTCACCAGAGGTCATCGCTACGGCTACGCAGCCGCCTATGCAGTGCTCATCTTCGGTGTGCTGCTCGCCTACGGTCGCGCCACGGATCGGCTCTTGAGGCGGAGTCACTCATGACGCGGCCCGGTCTCATGAAGCAGATCCTGGTGCACACCGCTCTCATCGCGGTGAGCATCGTCGTGCTCTACCCGGTGCTCTGGGTGCTGGGCATGGCGCTGACCGACAGCCAGGCCTTCTCCATGGACCCCAATCCACTCCCGGCTTCACCCACCCTCGACAACTTCCGGGCGGTCCTCGGCACCACCGATACCGGCGGCGGCTGGCTCTTTGGCCGCCAGCTGCTCAACTCACTCCTGGTCAGCGTGGCCACCGCAGCGGTGGGGATCGGACTCTCAACCACCGCAGGCTACGCCATGAGTCGATGGCGCTTCCCCGGAAAGGATGCCTCGCTGCAGATCTTCCTCCTGACGCAGATGTTCCCCGGCGTGGTCATGGCCATTCCCCTGTACATCCTGCTGGACGAGGCCCACCTGCTCGACAGCCTGCTGGGTCTCTCGCTGGTCTATGCCACGACCGCCATTCCCTTCTGCACCTGGAACATGAAGGGCTACTTCGACACCATCCCGACCGAGCTCGAGGAAGCCGCCACCATGGACGGCGCCAGTCGATGGGTGTGCTTCACACGAATCGTCCTTCCCCTGGCCCGTCCCGCATTGGTCGTCACCGGCTTGTTCTCCTTCATGACCGCCTGGAATGAGTTCATTCTCGCCGCCACCTTCATGAACGATGAGCGTGCCTTCACCCTGCCGGTGGTACTCCAGTCCTATGTGGGCGACTTCTCCACCCAGTGGGGACACTTCGCTGCTGGAGCGGTGATTGTGAGCGTGCCGGTGATGGCGCTGTTCTTCCTGCTGCAGCGACACCTCGTCGCTGGCCTCACAGCCGGCGGCGTCAAGGGGTGACAAAGGACTTCAGACTGCGTCTATGCGACCGATGAGGTGAGGCCTCCCTCTTAGCTCCGCGTACGCAAAGGCTATGACCTCGCTGACTTCTCCAAGCAGTACATGCTGCCGTATCCGACACCCCCGCCTCCCTCTCGGAGGCCACAGGTGAATCGGCACGAGCATCTCCATGCCATGTACAACGCCGGCACAGAGGCCCTGAAGCTGGGAGCAATAGACGAGGCCATCGGCATCCTGGAGCGGGTCGCCTTGCGCACGAGTGAACCGCTACTGGGCAGCCGGGCATGGGCCAATCTTGGAGTCGGTCTGCGGAGGCAGGACCGGCAGAAGGAGGCTGTCCGTGCCTTCTCGCAGGCACTCAGAATGGACCCGGAGAGCGCCCATGCTCGGTTCAATCTGGCCAACACTCTCAAGGCACTCGGAGAGTACACAGAGGCACTCGAACACTACATACAACTCCACTCCGCCTTCCCTGAACGCTGGGATGTATCCAACAACATGGGTGCGGTATTCATGGCCCTGGGACAACCCTCAGAGGCAGCGGCTTGCTTCAGCGATGCACTGGCGTCCTCCCCGGATGACTCCCGAATCTGGGGCAACCTGGGCACTGCCCAAGCCGCTGCCGGCAGATCGCTGGCCCCGCTGCGGAGTCTGCTGCAGGCCCTGAAGCTCGATCCACGAAGCTCTCAGAACCACATCAGAGTGGGTCATCTGCTCGCGGAACAGGGCCATCTGGATACCGCCAGAAAGGCATTTGCCTCAGCGGCCAGACTGGATCCAGAGAGCTCGAGGGCTGCGACAGGACTGGCACAGGTGCTCCATCGGCAGGGTCAAAATGAGGCCGCCCTCCGCTTGATCAAGCCTCTGGTGGAGGGCGGATCGACCCACCCCAACCTCATCGCCACCTGGACACAGATCTGTCGCCAGACGCAGCAGCCGGAGGCCGCCCTCGCCCCCCTGCAGGCTCAGATCTCCACCGCGACTGCACCTGCGACTCTGAGCTTTCTCCACCACTGCCTGGGTGATGTGCTCTCCGATCTGCACCGGTACGATGAAGCCTTTGCCGCCCACGCTCGCGCAAACCATCGTCGGCAGGCCCCCCATGACCCCGACGCCCACAGTGCCTGGGTGGATCAGTTGATCCGCCAGCCGCTGCATCCAGTGGGCAGCTCCGAGCAATCCGAGGTCCCGGTACTCATCGTGGGGATGCCGCGCTCAGGCACCAGCCTGGTCGAGCAGATCCTCTCTGCACATCCATTGATTCACGGTGCCGGCGAGATGAGTGAGCTGCGTCAGCTCACCCTCATGGCTCAGCAGACCTTGCAGATACCCTATCCGGCCTGTCTCCCGGCATTGACGCCAGAGCAGCTCGACCAGATGGCCACGGGCTACCTCTCCCGCCTGTGTCGAGATGCACCTGATGCACTGCGGGTGACCGACAAGCTGCCCCAGAATTTCCAGTTTCTCGGCCTGGTCTCGGCCATGCTCCCCCGCGCGCGTGTGATCCACTGCGTGCGGGACCCGGCGGACACCGCTCTGAGTTGCTTCTTTCAGAACTTCAAAGACACTCTGAACTTCACCGCAGACCTCGACTGGCTCGCCCAGTGGACCCGTGACTATCAGCGCCTGATGGCCCACTGGCACAAGGTACTGCCACTGCCCATCCTCGATGTGCCCTACGCAGGAGTTTGTCGAGAGCCAGAGCGTTGGACCCGGAAGATCCTGGACTTCATGGGGCTGGACTGGGACCCCGCGTGCCTACAGGCCCACAGTCACTCCCGGGTCGTCCGTACCGCCTCCTATGCGCAGGTACAGCGCCCCATCTACACAACGAGCATTGGCCGTGCCGATGCCTACGCAAGCCACATTCCAGGCCTGATGGCCCTCCGCGATTCAACTGAGTTGCAGGCTCCCTCAAGCAAGTCGGATGAACGTCCGATGACACAACCGACCGGCGGACCCTATGGATGACATTCAGCAGACGCTGACAGAAGTACTCGAGACCCATCGAACCGGAGACCACGACACTGCCCGAGCGGTATGTGCTGAGGTCCTGATTCGAGCACCGGATTGTGCGGATGCACACTTTGTAATGGGACTGATCATCCAGGACACAGGCGATCATGTTCGGGCGCTCCAGGCGCTCGGTCAGGCGATCCGTATTGATCCGGAGCACTCCAGCTACCACGATGCCATCGGCGTCTCCGAGGTGGCCCTCGGCCGCCAGCGGGACGGGCTGCGCAGCTTCGCTGAGGCGGTACGACTCGATTCTGAAAATCGAATCGCCGTGATGCACATGGGCGTGCTCTGCATGCGCATGGGGCTGATGCCGCGGGCGCTGGCCTGTTTCGATGGTCTCCTCAGCATGGGGGAGAGAGAGTCCGCCGTGCATGCCTTTCGGGGTCAGGTACTCGGTCGTCTTGGCCGACACCAGGAGGCAGTCGATAGCCTCCATATGGCACTCGATATCGAGCCCGGCCACATCGAGGCCCACCTCTTCCTGGGCCGCTCGCTCTACCAGCTGGAGCAGTTTCAGCAGGCAGCTACCTGCTTCCGCACCGTCGCCGAAGCAGAGCCCGACAATGCCGCCGTACGAACCGATCTCGGTGCATCGCTGCTGGCACTTCAAGAGCTCGATGAGGCCGAGACCGTTCTCCAGGCTTCGCTGGAGCTGGACTACAACCAGCCGGAGGCTCACGCCAACCTCGGCAGTGTCCGGGCCGCAATGGGTCGATCCGAGTCTCCCCTGCGCTCCTTTGTGACAGCTCTTCGGCTGCGCCCCAATGATCTGACCTATCGCTGCAAGCTGGGATTCATGCTCCTCGACCAGGGCTACCTGCCCAAGGCTGAGCACTGCTTCCGCATCGTGCTGAAGCAGGACCCCTACAACGTCGATGCCATCGCTGGCCTGGCCAGCACTCTCTCGCAGATGGGCGACCCCGAGAGTGCGCTGAATCTGGCAGAGCCGCTCATCGAGCAGGGAACCGATCACCCGGATCTGGCCCACACCTACGCAAGCTTGTGCCGAAAGCTGGGACACCCCCACAAGGCCATCCCTGTAGTGGAGCGACTCCTGGGCCGATCCCGCCCTACCAGCGTGCGGGTCCAGCTGCAGCACGCTCTCGGCGAGCTACTCGAGGCCTCTGGTGAGCACAAGCGTGCATTCGCAGCACACACCGAGGCGAACCAGATGCGACCCGGTCCGTTCTCGGTGGCCCAGCACAATGCACAGGTCCAGGACCTGATGAATGTGTTCGACACCCAGGGACTGGCTCAGCTGCCCAAGGCGGCCAATCTCTCCCGGATACCGGTGCTGATCGTGGGCATGCCGAGGAGCGGCACCACTCTGATCGAGCAGATCCTGGCCACCCACCCGCAGGTAATCGGTGCTGGCGAGCTTGAGGAGCTCACGATGCTCTCCGAGGCACTGCCCCGGATCATCGGCACCGACTCGCCGTACCCGTACTGTGTGGAGGAGCTCACACCAGCCATCGCGACCTCTTTGTCCAGCTGGTACACCGAGCGGCTGCTGATCAAGGGCGGTGAAGCGACCCGGGTCACGGACAAGATGCCCCGCAACTTCCTGCACCTCGGACTGGCCAGCCTGCTGCTGCCCAACACCCGGATCATCCACTGCCGCCGCAACGCCATGGACACCGCGCTGAGCTGCTACTTCATGCACTTCAAAGACACCTACGCCTTCACCACGCAGCTCGACTGGCTCGGAGAGTTCTACGTGGGCTACCGCAGGCTGATGGACCACTGGAGTGAGACCCTCCAGATACCCATCCTGGATGTCCATTACGAGCAACTGGTCCACAATCCGGAGGACGAGATGCGCCGCATCATCGACTTCGTGGGACTGAACTGGAACCCAGCCTGCCTGCGCTTTCACGCAAACGAGCGTCAGGTACTCACAGCCTCAGCAGAGCAGGTCCGAAAGCCCATCTACACCACGTCCATCGGGCGTTCTGACCCCTACCGGACTGAGCTCCAGCCATTCGCAGACATCCTGATGGCCAACGGAATCGACGAGGTCGACCCCAGCGATACCAATCACTGAGGGCAGCCAGATGTGCAGACGGCTCGCCTGTTCACCGAGGACCGCGTGGCACTGTGGACCTCCAGCCTCTGGTTCGGGTGCAGCCCATTCATCCTGTTCGAGCTGACAGAGGGGCGCCCCACCCAGGCCATCGTGGGTGTGCTCTGTCTCTTCCTGAGATCCCTGTGGCGCAGTACACAGCGAGACAGAATCGGCTCTGCTGTGGCAGCCGGGCTTCTGCTCGCTGTGGCTGGCTACCAGTACTGGTTCTACGCCTTCTTCGGCGGAATGGCCGCCCTGGCCCACGGCCTCATGCGCACGGCCCGACCCCCACCAGACACCCCCCGGCTGGGGATCCTCGCGCGGGCATGGACATCACCAAGGACACCGCACTCGGGCCGGAGCCGCACCGAAATCCCACCTCCAGCGTGCAGTCCCTGGGGACCCTCGAGGTATCACCTCTGTTCGACTGAGTACTCGCGGTCCGGTGCCTGGCGTGTGAGTGGACCCCATGAGTGACAAGCCCCAGACCCACCGCGGCATCCTCGCCATGGTAGCGGTGCTCTACGCAGCCGAGGGGCTGCCCGCAGGTATCTTCCACGAGCTGATCCAGACCTGGCTCATCAAAGAGCACGGGCTGAGCGAGAGTGCGCTGGGCATCGTCTCCTTGCTGGCCCTGCCCTGGACCCTCAAGGCACTGTGGTCGCCGCTGGTGGACCGGGTGGGGAGTGCGGGCATGTGGATCGGCTCGGCCCTCCTGATGGTGGGCTGCACCACGATCCTCCTGCCCTGGATGCCCATGGGTGCCGCGGTGTGGACGATGATCGGCATCATGACCATCGCCAGCGCCACCGCCGATGTGGCCATCGACGGCTACACCGCCACGGTGGTGCCCGCACGGCTGCACGGGCGGGTCAACGGCATCCGCGTGGCCGCATACCGGGGATCGATGCTCCTGGCTGGAGGAGGCGCCATTGCCCTGGCAGGCACCCTGCCGTGGTGGTCCATCTTCGTGGGTGTGGGCCTGATGGCCATGCTCCTGGCCATTCCCGCAGCCCGGGTGGCACCCATCCAGCGAGACCCCCAGCCCACCACGGCCTGGCTCAAGGAGCTGTGGGCCTGGCTGAGTGAGCCCGGATCCCTGGCGCTGTTCGCCTTCGTGCTCCTGTTCAAGGCCGGAGATGCCGCCATGGCACCCATGGTCAAGCCGTTCTGGCTGCGGGCCGCCGGGATGTCACTGGAGGAGCTCGGCCTGGTCAGCGTGACCCTCGGTGCTGGACTCACGGTCGCTGGAGCAGTGCTCGGGGGAGAGCTGGCGACCCGCTGGGGGCTCTTCCGGGCCCTGTGGATTCTTGGTGCGCTCCAGGCCGTCTCGAACCTCGGCTACATGGGTGCGGCGATGGTGCCCACCCGGTGGGCGGTCTACGGCGCGAGCATGGTGGAGAGCTTCTGCAGCGGCCTGGGTGTTGCCGCCTTCCTCGCCTTCCTTATGCGCATCTGTGAGGCCAAACAGGCCGCCACCCGGTTCTCCTTGCTGGTGGCACTCGGCATGCTCTCCCGCAACATCATCAGCGTGCCCAGCGGCTTCATGGTCGAGTCCTGGGGCTACGCCACCTACTTTGGCTTCACCTTCCTCCTGGCACTGCCGGCCTTCGCGCTCCTGCCTGCCATCCGGAAGCGGGTCGCCATCACCGTGGACTAGGCTGGCTCTCTCGCCATCTGGTCGACCACCTGCTGGTAGTAGTCGATGACGCTGCGCACATAGGCTCGCTTCTCGGTGTAGCTGCCCGGGTAGAAGCTGCGCTTGAAGCCGTAGATGATGGTGTGGCGCAGCTGGTCCAGGTCCATACCAAAGGCATCGACGGCCAGGCGAATCTCCCGGGAGACGCTGGTGTGACTCACCAGCCGATTGTCGGTGCACAGTGTGGCGGAGAGCCTTGCATCCAGCATCTTGCCCAGGCGGTGGTTCTCCACGGTGCCGATGCTCGGATTGGTCTGCAGGTTGGAGGTGATGCAGACCTCGATGGTGACCCGGCGGTCCGCGATGTACTGCGCGAGCCGGCGCACATAGTCCTCGGGGTCTGCCACATCCGACCCACACAGCTCCGGGCTGAACAGGTGATAGCCGTGGCCGATCCGGTCCGCGTGGAGCTCGGTGATGGCATCAAAGATGCTCTCGGGTCCGTAGGCCTCTCCGGCATGAACCGTCTTCTTCATGAAGTGGCGGTGGGCAAACTCGTAGGCCGCACGGTGATCCCGTGCAGGGTAGCCATCCTCCATGCCGGCAAGGTCGAAGCCCACGATGGGCACGCCGTGATCGTCCCGGCAGCGGACCGCCGACCGAGCGAGCTCGAGGCTGGCCAGGCCATAGACCTGCTTGGCAGGAGCCCCTGGGAAGAGATGCATGAGCTGCCCATACCACTGGGAGTACTCCCCCTCGAACATCCGCAGCGCGCAGACGATGATCCCGTAGCGGAAGGGTGGCTGGCCACCTTCGGCCACGGGCGAGGAGAGCTCGTGCTCTGACTGTGCCCGGTCCAGGCCGCGGCACACCGCACGGAGGACACCATCAAAGTCCAGACCCTGGTGCATGTGCAGGTGGGGGGCAAAGCGAACCTCCACGTAGCGGACACCCTCGTCAATATTGTCCCAGGCCAGCTCGTAGGCCGCACGCTCCAGGGACTCTGCGGTCTGAAGTGCGGCCACTGTGTAGGAAAAGCCAGCAAGATATTCCGGCAAGCTAGCGTAGGTGGACTTGAAGACCTGTTCACACAGTCCTTCCACCGAGGTACTCGGCAGCGCCACACTCGCATCCCGACTGAGCTCGATGAGTGAGGGAAGCCTTAGGGAGCCATCAAGGTGGACATGAAGATCCGTCTTTGGCAGCGCTCGAATCAAGGTATCTGTGACCATTCTCACTACCCTAGCGCGTCGGCCTGAGGAGAGCGAAGTGAGAGAGTTTCTGCATCAGCTACTTGATGACTTCTTGGCACTTTGCTACGCGGGCCATGGAGCTTTGTAGGAGTAGGGATGATCGAGTTGCCCGGGTCTCTCAGGGAATTCTTGATTCAGCACATCGAAGAGGGTCTGGATCCTGACAAGGGTAGTCCGGAAAATTGGACTCGTTCGGTGATTTCTGGTCTGGATGCACTGGCAGAAGAAGTAGATCAAGAGGTCGGTGAGAACCTCGTCCCTCGCCTGGAGGAATCCGGCGAGCTCGAGAGCAAGCTGGTCACCCTCTTGCCGGAAGCCTACGGGGAACTGGAGGGTTCTGACCCTACTGCAGATGATCTCGTGGCAGTCTTGGACAAGCTCTGCGAGATTGCCTGGATCAATGAGGAAGCGGACGACGAGATCGCCCGCGGCTTCATGGACGGAACCGATGGATACGAGGACGAAGAGTACTGATCCGCATCTCACCAGGACTATCGCTCTTCTTGATACTGGGTGCTGCTCCGGCGCACGCGGATCCCCTCATAGATGTCGTAGCCGATGAACTCAGTCGCGTTCAGACGGCACTGAGTGAGCAGACCCACCCCCCGTACTGGATGGCGATCGAGGTGGTGGACTCCGAGCAGATCATCATCGAGGCCACCCATGGTGCTGCGGCCCCGGTGGGTCGATCCCACATCCGGACCGCAGATGTGGACATCCGGGTAGGAAGCAAGGCCCTGGACAACACCCATCAGATTCGAGACGGAGGCTGGTTCTCCAGCGATCAGCGGGAGTCCATCCTCCTCCCCATCCATGAGGGTGGAGAGCGCGTGGCTCGACGGCTTCTATGGACCGCGCTCGACGATTCTTATCGGGCCGCACTCAAGCGGCTGATCAAGGTTCGGAACAACGCCTCCATCAAGGTCAAGGCCTCTGACAACAGCCCCGACTTCTCCGATGCCCCGGCCATCAAGGACATCCGCCCCATCCCGGATCTGGTGGTCGACGAGGCACACTGGCTGGGGCAGGTCCGCAGCCTCTCCGGGAAGCTGCTGGCCTACGAGGGCGTGCACGACACCAATGTCTCACTCTCCGCCCAGCGCATCGTCCGGCGAATCGTGACCACGGACGGCACGGCAATCCGCTTCCCGGAGACCCGGTTCAGGTTCTTCATCTGGGCCGGCACCACCGCAGATGATGGCATGGAGCTTCAGCTCAGTGACTATGTGGATGCCCGGTCGATCGATACCCTGCCCGATGCAGCGACCCTGGCCAGGATGACGAAGCAGCTCGGTGAGCGACTCACCCAGCTGCGAAGCGCACCGGTGGTGGAGCCCCATGTGGGCCCAGCCATCCTCCGGGGGCGGGCTGCCGCCGTCTTCTTCCACGAGGTCCTCGGACACCGGGTGGAGGGACACCGGCAGAAGGATGACGAGGAAGGCCAGACCTTCACCGACAAGGTCGGTAAGCCCGTCCTGCCGCCCTTCCTCAGCGTGGTGGATGACCCCACCCGGGCACGGATCGGCGGAGTCGATCTCTCCGGCGCGTATCCCTACGATGACGAGGGCGTGGCCTCGGAGCCCGTGACGGTGGTTCAGCGAGGCGTGCTGCGGAACTTCCTGATGAGTCGATCTCCCATCGAGGGCTTCTCCCGCTCCAATGGCCACGGTCGTCGACAGACAGGCAAGGCGGTGGTCGCCCGCCAGGGAAGCCTCATCGTCCAGGCCCACAAGACCGAGAGTGTCGAGAAGCTGGAGGATCGACTGCGCGCTGAGATCCGTCGCCAGGGAAAGCCCTATGGGTACATCTTCGATGACATCACGGGCGGGTTCACCTTCACCGGCCGGGTCACGCCCAACGCGTTCAGCGTGCAGCCTGTGACCGTCTGGAGAGTGTGGGCGGACGGGCGACCCAATGAGCTGGTACGAGGCGTTGATCTCATCGGTACGCCGCTGACGACCTTCCAGCGAATCCTCGCAGCCTCCGACCGCACGGAAGTCTTCAACGGCTCCTGCGGTGCGGAGAGCGGCTGGGTGCCGGTCAGTGCTGCTGCACCTGATCTGCTGATCGAGGAGCTGGAGATTCAGCGGTCCGACAAGGCCCACGATCGTCCACCCATTCTCCCCGCACCCAGGGGCACAAAGTGATCTTCCTGTGGTGCATAGGAGTAGCCCTCGCGACCGATAGCAGCGTGGTTGAGCAGGCCGCCAAGCTGGAGATCGATCGCGCGCTCTCCAGCCTCCGGCTGCCAGATCAGGAGGGTCCGTACGAGGTGGAGGTCTCCGTGGTGGATGGAGACTACTCGACCTCCCACTCCACCTTCGGGCAGGTCATCTCCCATGAGTCGAGCCCCTACCTCTCGGCGCGCGTCGAGGTTCGGGTCGGGGATCTCAAGGTGGACTCCACGAACTTCAGCGGACTGTACGGGGTGCCCGACGGGGTCGAGCGCCGAACACTGCCCACCGATCCCGTGGCCATTGCGCTGCGCCGCGAGCTATGGCTGGCGATGGACTCCGCCTACAAGGGCGCAAGCCAGCAGCTCGCCGGCAAGCTAGCAGCTCGAGAGGGGCAGCAGCGCGAGTACACACAGGATGCCACCGCCATCCCCGCCCTGGTCCAGGCACCCACCCTCTCACGACCGGTGGATGGGGAGAGGGTCCGAGCACTCTCGATCGCACTCTCCGCTCCCCTCGCCGCCCACCCAGAGCTCGAGAGCGGTGATGTCGCGGGACGCGACTGGCAGGGTTCCCGTCTGCTGATCTCCTCCACGGGGACCAAGGCCTGGGTCCGCACCGGGCACACGGTCTACCGGGCGGAGGCCCAGACCCGGGCCAAGAGCGGAGCGGTCATCCGGAACACCCGCTCCTGGATCGCACGCACACCCGACCAGCTGCCCAAGCTCGAGCAGATGGTGGCAGATGTGAAGGCCATGGCGGACTGGACTCTGGCTGTCCGGGATGCT
>PVBE012809881.1_pt1 | contig 11211 bp, 11 predicted proteins | sample 1631181 | NCBI WGS metagenome assembly PVBE01 (sample SAMN08397723, study PRJNA350692) | Marine metagenome, whole genome shotgun sequencing project. | isolation source: water | place: Pacific Ocean | collected 2012-04 | reverse complement strand
ACCCCAAATCCGCCTATAACGTTATGATTCTTATACCAGAATCCGGGTGCGCTGTCGTCAAATTACACGGTCATCTGGGAAATGCAGGTTTATAGGTTACGTCCGCCGAGGGTGTGTGTGTCACAATCGTGGCGCAATCCTTCCTGCTCACGGTGATTTTGCCTGCCGCCCGGACGTCGGTAGCAACGGCGAGAAGCGCGCCCGCCAGGAATGTCGTTAGTAAGATATACCTGTTCATGCCCGAATTTTCTCACAGGGCGCTTAACGAAGGGCTAATTTGGTGCATTTTGAGGTCCATGCAGGGCTCTTTTGGTTCGCGGTGCGACACGGAAGTGAGGTGATAACACCACGCCCGGTTAATTAGGGCGTGACGCACATCGCCTAATCATCTAAATTATGTGTGTCCAAGATTGGACAAAGCCTACTTATTTATACGGCCCTGGTTTCTGGGAGGATACACAAGAAGGCTGAATTCAGGCTACCGAGCGTAGCCACAAAAAGCGGTAGTTAATCAACTTAATCAGAAGGCAAGATCAGGAATGATCTCGCCTTTCTTGTTATGCATTAAATAAAACATATAATAACCTGTAATATATTAATAATATGGCTTCGCAATTCATTCCATCCAGGGCGGCCGAAGGGACGCGATCTTGGCGAAGGCCGGGCAATCTTCACGGTGGGCGCCGGCCAGGTACCCGATGCTCATCAGAAACTCACCGACCACCTCGCCGCCCATGAAAACGAAGGTTTGGCGGAACGCTTTCACCCATTCGTCCTTGCTCAGAGGATGATGTGAGGCAATCCAGGCGGCTAATCCCCCGGCACTTTCCCTGAGACCAACGGTACGCCGGGCGTTTTCGATGATGGCGTCGACCTTGCGGCGGTTGCGAATGATGCCGGCGTCGGCCAACAGGCGCGCCCTTTCGCGCTCCCCATAGGCGGCGACGCGGTCTACGTCGAAACCTTCGAAAGCGGTCACGATAGTGGGGCGTTTCTTTAGGATGATGAGCCACGACAACCCGGCCTGAAAAATTTCCAGCGACATGCGCTCCAAAAGCGCCGCTTCGTCGGTCAAGGGAAAGCCGTATTCGGTGTCGTGATAGGGCCCGTGCAAGGGGTGTCCGGGCGCGATATCGCAATATGAAGACATGAAGGCTCTCCTCAGGGCACGCGGAAGGACACCAGTTCCATTTCGGTGATGACGTAGACTATTCCCCAGATCACTCCGGACAGCGCTGAGTTGAAGGCGATTTTGAGCCCCAGATGGGGGCGCCGAGGGGCACCGGCGTCCTGTCCTTTATCCACGTCCTCGCGTCCGATGGGCCTGACGCCCCATGGCAGGATCATGAAGATTAGCAGCCACCAGATGATGGCGTAGACCGCAAGGCCGCTAACCCATCCCATGTTCAGGCCTCCTGCAACTCAACCAGAGTTCCGCAAAGGTCCTTGGGATGTACAAACAATACGCGCTTGCCGTGAGCGCCCATAAGCGGTTGGCCGTCGCCCAGAATGCGGGCCCCCGCGCCGAGCAGGTGATCGCGGGCGGCGATGATGTCATCGACCTCATAACAAACGTGGTGCAGACCACCGTCGGGTTTGCGCTCCACAAATGCGGCAATGGGGGATGCATCGCCCAGGGGTTCCATGAGTTCGATCCGTGTGTTGTCCAGCTCGACGAAAACCACGCGGACTCCTTGCTCGAATAGGGCCTTGGGCTCCGAAACTCGGGCGCCCAAAAGGTCGCGATAGGTGGCGGCGGCGCTTTCCACATCCGTTACCGCGATGGCCACATGGTCGAGCCGGCCGATCATGACGCTCCCCTCTTTTTGTTTATAGGCGCACCAAATGTACCTTGGTCATCGGTTTTTTGTTCAATAACATGCGGAACGTGCGGCGCACTGCCAGGCGCACGGCTTCCCGCAATGCCTCGTCGTCGCTCGTACCACCCAATTTCTTCACCACTGTGCGCACGGCGCTAATAACATCGTCCGCTATCGCCTCCTCGCCTTCGTCGAGAAGCCCGATGGTCGTGAGTTGGGGTTTGCCGGCCAGGCCACCCTTGCCGTTGAACGCCACGGTAATTAATGCCGTGCCGTTGTAAAGGGCACGCACGCGGCCCCGGATCATCTCGCCATTCGCCGTAACTACCCGATTGCCCTCCAATACCAGGTGGCCCGAGGGCACCGTGTCGATAGCGGCGGCCTCGCCGGGAGCAAGGCGGACAACGGTCCCGTTCAGGGCAAAGATGGTTTGCGGCACTTGGCAGGCGCGGGCCAGCCGGGCGTGCTCGATCAAGTGGCGGGCCTCTCCGTGTACGGGAACGGCGACACTGGGGCGGGTCAGGGTGTACATGCGGGCCAGTTCGTCGCGCGCCGGATGGCCCGAAACGTGGACCGGGGCGTCCTTCCAGGTAAATATCTCGACGCCGCCTTGGGCCAGCTGGTTTTGAAGACCGCTGACGGAAGTTTCGTTACCCGGAATAACCCGCGACGAAAATATGATCCGATCGCCCGTCTCCAGGGCTATGTTCGGATGATTACCGGCGGCAATGCGCGATAGCGCCGCCCGGGGCTCACCTTGGCTGCCGGTACAAATGACAAGCATTTTGTCCTTAGGCACGGTGCCGGCATCGGCCTCGTCAATAAACGGGCGCACGTCGGCCAGATAGCCGGTCTCGCGCGCTGCCGCCTCGAAGCGTTTGAGCGAACGCCCGGCGACCACGACGTCGCGGTCTCCGGCGGCGGCGGCGGTCGCGATGGTCTCCAGCCGAGCGACGTTAGAGGCGAAACACGCCACCGCGACCCGCGCCTTTCCCCCCTTGATGATCTCGGTCAAGGTCTTAAGCAATTCACCCTCCGAGCCGGTCGTTCCGGGTACCAAGGCGTTGGTCGAGTCACCGACCAAGGCCAACACCCCGTCGTCGCCCAGATGGTTTAGCGCCGCCTCGTCGGCCGTCGGCCCGACCACGGGATCGGGGTCGAATTTCCAATCACCTGTGTGGAGGACCGTTCCCAGCGGTGTGCGGATAGCAACGGCATTGGGTTCAGGTATGGAGTGAGTAAGAGTGATCAGTTCAAGATCGAAAGGTCCGACATTGAAACGTCCGCCCAAGGGCACTTCGGTTATGGGGGTGGTGCGCAGCAGATCGACCTCGGAGAGCTTGCGCCTGAGCACGGCGGCGGTAAACGGCGTGGCGTAGATGGGGCACCGCAGGCGTTCCCACAGATAGGGTACGGCGCCAAGGTGATCCTCGTGGGCGTGGGTCAGCAGCAATCCCACCAGGCGATCGCGCCTCTTGGCAATGAAGGCCGGGTCGGGAAGGATGACATCGACCCCCGGCGTGGTGCCGTCGCCGAAGGTGATGCCCAGATCGATCATGATCCAGTCTTCCTTGCCCGGCCGGCCCAACCCATAAAGGTTGAGGTTCATGCCGATCTCGCCGGCACCGCCCAAGGGAACGAAGAGCAGTTCGTCATTCTGCCCTTTGTTCATGGAGACCTATTTTTCAGGTGGATGGCATAGAGGCCGCGAAGCGTCAGGTCCAAGTCGGCATGTTCGATGGTTTCGGTGGCCTCGATAAAAAGGGGTGCCAGACCGCCCGTGGCAACGACCTGCATCAGCGTGCCGAACTCGTCTTGAATACGTTCCACAAGACCTTCGATCATGCTGACATAACCCCAGAAGATACCCGACTGCATGGCATCCACGGTGCCCTTTCCAATGATGCTTTTAGGTCTGGAGACGGCCACCCGGGGCAGCTTGGCGGCGGCTTGGTGCAGGGCTTCGAGAGAAAGATTGATGCCAGGCGTAATGACTCCACCGCAGTAGTTGCCGTTCGTGTCCACGACATCGAAGGTGGTAGCCGTGCCGAAGTCGAGGACGATCAGTGGGCCGCCATAGCGTTCATGGGAGGCGACGGCGTTGGCCAGGCGGTCGGCGCCGACTTCTTCGGGCCGGTCGATCAAGATCTCGATGCCCAGTTCCACTCCGTCGTCCCCGACCACCAGGGGATCGCAGTCGAAGTACTTCCGGCACAGGGACTTGAGGTTGAACAGCGTGGCCGGCACTACGGTGGCGATGACGGCCGCCGTGATTTTATCGCGCGGAATTGCGTCCAACTGCATCAGTTGACCCAACCACACCCAAAGCTCGTCAGCGGTGCGGTTGGTATTGGTCGAGCTGCGCCACTCGCCCCGGACGCTACCGTCGCTGTCGAATACGGCGAAGACCGTGTTTGTGTTTCCCGAATCGATGGCGAGAAGCATGGGTCTGAACCTTTCGCTCAGGCAGCGAAGAAGACGTCGCCCGAGGTAATGCACCGCGTGCCTTCCGCCGCCTCCACAATCAGGGCGCCTTGGGCGTCGACTCCGGTAAAGGTGCCGGCAATGGTTTCCCGTTCCAGGCGCACCGTCAAGGGGGCACCGATGCCTCGGGCGCGGCGCAGCCAGGCCTTGCGCACAGGAAGGAAGCCCTGTGCCAACCAAGTGCCGCACCAGCTATCGAAGTGGTGGCAAAAGGACGTCAGCATTTTGGCCACGTCCAATTCTCCGCATCCTGCGTCTCTCAGCGATGTCGCGGGAAATTCGGCGTCCGGCGGGTGGTGATTGATATTAACGCCCACCCCGACTACCAGCCAGTCGGGCACAAGACCGTTCCTGGCCGACGATTCCAACAAGATGCCGGCCACCTTGTTTCCGTCGATCAGCACGTCATTAGGCCATTTGCATTCCACGGCGGATCCCGCCAAAACGCCGGCCACGGTATCGGCGACCGCCGTGGCGGCGACGAAACTCATTTGCATAACCTCGGCCGCCGGGCGGTTGGGGCGCAGCAGTACGGAACAGTAAAGGTTGCCGGGTTCCGAGACCCATCCCCTGCCCCGCCGTGCCTTGCCGGCGGTTTGTTGGCGTGCCCAGACGACGGTGCCGCCGGCGGCTCCTTCGCCGGCCAGGCGCTTGGCCGCTTCGTTGGTGCTATCGATGCTATCGAAGCTCACCAAGCGGTAAGCGTCAGGAAGCTTTAGCGCTTCCGTCATTCGAGGAACATTATCCCGCGAACAGGGCCGCCGCCGCCGCTTGGGCGCCTGACAGCAAGGGAGACGGATAGATGAAGAAAAGGACGATCGCCAGACTGGTGCCCACCAGGACGACCCCGATGTCGCGGTCGATAGGCTTGTTCAGGGTCTCGACCAGATCGTCGAAGTACATGACTTTGACGATACGCAAATAGTAGAACGCCGCTACCACGCTGCTTAGTACGCCGAGTATGGCAAGCGCGTAGAGCTCCGCCTGGATCGCCGCCAGGAAGATATAGAACTTGGCAAAGAATCCGGCCAGCGGCGGGATCCCCGACATCGAAAACATGAATATGGAGAGCGCCAGGGCAACCAGAGGATGGCTTTTGGCGAGACCCGCCAAGTCCGAGATATTCTCCACCATACGGTCGCCACGCCGCATGCATAGAATACAGGCAAAGGTGCCCAAGTTCATGAACAGATAGATGGCCATGTAGATCAAAACACCGCGCAAGCCGACCGCGTCGCCGGCGGCTAGGCCGATCAACGCATACCCGATATGACCGATGGAGCTGTATGCCATCAGCCGTTTGATGTTCGTCTGATTAATGGCGGCGAAGGCGCCGAGCACCATGGATGCGATGGAGATGAAGACTACGATCTGCTGCCATTGCGCCACCAATTCGCCGAACGGGCCGATCATGACGCGCAGCAAGAGCGCGACGGCGGCAATCTTCGGCGCCACCGAGAAGAAGGCGGTGACCGGTGTCGGTGCTCCTTCGTAAACGTCGGGCGTCCACATGTGGAAGGGAACGGCAGAAACCTTGAAAGCCAGCCCCGCTAAGATGAACACGATTCCGACAATGAGTCCCACCGATGGCGCCCCGGCACCGTGGAATTGGGCAGCCAGTCCATCGAAGTTTGTCGTGCCGACGAAGCCATAAACCAGCGAGGCACCATAGAGCAGCATGCCCGAAGCCAAGGCACCGAGCACGAAGTACTTGACCCCGGCCTCGGTGGAGCGCGTGTCGTCGCGTTGAAAGGCGGCAATGACGTAGAGCGACAGGCTCTGTAATTCGAGACCTAAATAGAGCGCGATGAGATCGTTGGCCGAGATCATCATCATCATGCCAAGCGTTGCGAGCAAGATCAGCACCGGATACTCAAAACGTGCCATGTCCTGACGCTGCATGTATTCCCGCGAAATGACGATGGAGACCCCGGACGCCAACAAAACCATGACCTTGGTGAAGGTGGCGAAAGAATCGGTGATGAACAGGTTGTTGAACGCGAGCATTCGCGTACCCGAAACCGTCATCACCAAAAGCAGCGTCAGGGCCAGGGTGACGACGCTAAGCGAAGAGATGAGTCGCGCCGTTCGGCTGTCTTCGCGGACGCCCCCTTTCTGAAAAACGCCGAGCATAAGGAGCGCCATGGCGATAAAGGCCAGGAACAGTTCCGGCAAGGCCGGTATCAGGTTGGGAACATTCGCCGAAGGCACCTTACTCTCCTTACCTTACCGACTGGCCGGCCAGCACGACGGCATCGTTCAGCGCCCTCGCCGTCTCGACCTGGCCGATCAAATGGTTCACCGAGGCATGCATGGCGTCAAGGAAGGGCATGGGATAGATGCCCATCCAGATCACCACCACGGCCAGGGGGGCGAACACGGCAATTTCACGCCCGCTGAGATCGAAAATCTTCTGCAATGACTCCTTGGTCAGCTTGCCGAAGATGATGCGGCGATACAGATACAGCATGTAAGCGGCGCCAAGAATTATCCCGGTGGTGGTCAGCGCCGCCACCAAGGTGTTGACCTGGAAGATGCCAACGAGAATCAAAAACTCACCGACGAAGCCGCTGGTTCCGGGCAACCCCACCGAGGCCATCATGAACAGCATGAACACAAAGGCGTAGGACGGCATTCGGTGGACCAAGCCTCCGTAAGTCTCAATGTCGCGCGAATGCATGCGGTCGTAAATAACGCCGACAACAAGGAACAATGCCGCCGAGACCACGCCGTGGCTTAGCATTTGGATGATGGCGCCCTCTATCCCCTGCACGGTCAGCGTAAATGTCCCGATGGTGACGAATCCCATATGGGCGACTGAGGAATAGGCGATCAACTTCTTCATATCTTCTTGGACCAGCGCCACCAGCGACGCATAGATCACGGCGATGACGCTCAGCGTGAAGATCAGCGGCGTGAATTCGACGGTGGCGATTGGAAAAAGGGGCAAAGAAAAGCGCAGAAATCCGTACCCACCAAACTTGAGCAGCACGCCGGCCAGGATGACCGAGCCCGCCGTCGGCGCCTCGACATGGGCGTCGGGCAGCCAGGTATGGACGGGCCACATCGGAACCTTCACCGCGAAGGAGGCAAAGAAGGCCAGCCACAGCCACGTCTGCATGGAGGCCGGGAAGGAATGCTCCATCAACGCCGGGATCGAGGTCAAGCCGCTTTCAAAATACATGGCAAGGATGGCCAGCAGCATGAGCACCGAGCCGACCAAGGTGAAAAGGAAGAACTTAAAGGCCGAATAGACTCGGCGCGGTCCGCCCCACACACCGATGATCAGGAACATCGGGATCAACACGCCTTCGAAGAAAATATAGAAGACCACCAGATCGAGGGCACAGAACATGCCCAACATCATCGTTTCCATGATCAAGAAGGCGATCATGTATTCCTTCACCCGATCGGTGATTGATTCCCAACTCGCCAGCACGCAGACCGGTGTCAACAATGTCGTCAACAGCACGAAGAACACCGAGATACCGTCGACGCCCATGCGATATGAGATGTTGAAAGCGGCCATCCATTCCACTTCTTCTTGGAACTGGAACTCTGCTGTCGAGGTATCGAATTGATGCCAGATGAAGAGCGACGCGATGAAAGTGGACAGCGAGGCCCACAGCGCCACCCAGCGGGCGTTCCGCGCCACCACCGCCTCGTCGCCACGGATGGTGAGGATGGCAATGGCGCCTACCAGCGGCAGGAATGTCACCACGGAAAGGATGGGGAACGTACTCATGAAGCTTGTCCAACCAAATACCAGGTGACCAGTGCGGCGACGCCGCTCAACATGACGAACGCGTAGTGGTAGAGGTAGCCGCTTTGCAGACGTGCCGCTCGGCGCGCCAAATTCAGGGTCGCGGCCGCGATGCCATCGGGACCGACGCCGTCAATCAAATCACCGTCGCCGGTCTTCCAAAAGCCGCGGCCGAGAACGAAGGCTGGGCGTACAAACAATTTGTCGTATAGCTCATCGAAGTACCATTTCTTGAGCAAGAATTGGTGGATACCTTGAAAGCGATCGGCCAGGGCCGCCGGCAGGCCGGGCGCGACCACATACATCACATAGGCCAAGGTGATACCGGCAAAGGCGACGATCAACGGCAGCAGCTTCACCCAAGCCGGCACATGATGGGCGTTCTCCAACGCCGGGTGGGCCGGCAGGACCAGGATGGATTGACCCCAGAAGCCCACCGCCGCCTCGCCGACGAAGGCCTCAAAGCCAATGTAACCGGCAAACAACGCCCCCACCGCCAGGACAAGGAGCGGCACCAGCATGATTTTGGGTGATTCGTGGACGTGGGCCATGGTCGTTTCGTCGGCCCGGGGCGTCCCGTGAAAGGTCATGATCAGCAGTCGCCACGAATAGAAGGCGGTTAGGAAGGCGGCTATAACCCCCATCCAGAAGGCGTAATTGCCGATGCCGGTGTGCGCCGCGTAGGCTGCCTCCAAGATGGTGTCCTTGGAAAAGAATCCGGCGAACGGCCAGATACCGGCAAGCGCCAGCGAGCCCACCCACATGACGATGTAGGTAACAGGTATCGTGCGCCACAAGCCGCCCATATTGCGCATGTCCTGTTCGTCGGACATGGCGTGGATGACCGAGCCGGCGCCGAGGAAGAGGAGCGCCTTGAAATAAGCGTGGGTCATCAGGTGGAAGATGCCGGCCGAGTATGCCGATACGCCGCAGGCAAAGAACATGTAGCCAAGCTGCGACATGGTGGAATAGGCGATGACTCGCTTTATGTCGTTTTGCACGCAGCCGATGGTGGCGGCGAAGATGGCGGTTGAGGCACCGACGATGGTGACGACCGCCAGGGCGGTATCGGAATATTCGAACAAGGGTGACAACCGAGCCACCATGAAGATGCCGGCGGTGACCATGGTGGCAGCATGGATCAGGGCGGAAACCGGCGTCGGGCCCTCCATGGCGTCGGGCAGCCAAGTGTGCAGACCCATTTGCGCCGACTTGCCCATGGCGCCGACGAATAGCAAGAGACAAATAACGGTTAATGCGTGAAATTCACCGCCGAAGATATGGAGCGTCGCGTCCGCCTTGCCCTGGGCGGCGGCGAAGATGGTGTCGAAATCGACCGTCTGGAACATGAGATAAACGGCGAAGATGCCCAGCGCGAACCCGAAGTCGCCGACGCGGTTGACGATGAAGGCCTTGATGGCGGCGGCATTGGCGGCCGGCCGGTCGTACCAAAATCCGATCAGGAGGTAGGAGAGAAAACCGACGCCTTCCCAACCAAAAAATAGTTGAACCAAATTGTCCGATGTCACCAGCATCAGCATGAAAAAAGTAAACAAATTAAGATAGGCCATGAACCGCGGGATGCCCGGATCATGGTGCATGTAGCCGACGGAATAGACGTGGATCATGGCCGAAACCACGCTGACGGTCATCACCATAACCACGGACAACGTGTCCATGCGTAGCGCCCAGGAGACCTCGAGCGCACCCGAATCGATCCAGGTGAACAGCTCCACCGTGCCCGTAATGCCACCCGCGACGACGTCGTAAAATACGAAGGCCGACAAGATCGCCGACAGCCCCATGGCGCCGCAGGTAGCCCATTGAGCGGCCCGGTCGATGCGGGCGCGGCTTTCCTTATCCGCGGGCGTGACGAATGCCAGGATGCCGGCAATAATCGCGCCCAGCAACGGCAGGAAGACGGTGATGGTGTACATCTCTTCCCTCACCCCTTCATCATGTTGATGTCTTCTACCGCGATACTGCCGCGATTGCGGAAGAAGACCACCAGTACGGCGAGGCCGATGGCCGCCTCTGCCGCCGCCACGGTTAGCACGAACATGGCGAATATCTGACCCACCAGATCGTTCAATTCGGCCGAGAAGGCGACCAGATTGATATTGACGGCGAGCAAGATCAGTTCGATCGACATCAAAATGACGATGACGTTTTTGCGGTTCAAAAAGATTCCGAAGACGCCAAGTGCGAACAAGATCGCCGCGACGCTGAGGTAGTGGGAAAGGCCAATATCAAACATCAGATCCCCTTTCCCGTCGGCACTTTGCGCAGCTTCACCGTTTCCTCGGCGCGGCGGCGCAGTTGGTCCCCGATGCGCTGTTTGCGTACGCCCTCGCGGTGGCGATGGGTGAGTACGATGGCGCCGATCATGGCGACCAGCAATATCAGGCCAGCGCCTTGGAAGAGATAGATGTAGTGGGTATAGAGAAGTTCGCCCAAGGCTTGGGTGTTGCTGAGGGTCTCGGGCGCTGGGGCCGGTGCGGCGCCACCCGACGCCGCCTCCGGGGCCAGGGTCCATCCGCCGGCGATAACCAAAAGCTCGGCCAGTAAGACCAGCCCCACGACACCGCCGATGGGGAGATACTGCAAAAAGCCCTGGCGCAGTTCGACGAAGTTGATGTCGAGCATCATGACGACGAACATGAACAGCACCGCGACCGCTCCGACATAGACGACGACCAAAATCATAGCCAGGAACTCGGCGCCCAAAAGCACGAACAGGCCCGCACCGTTGAAGAAGGCAAGTATGAGGAAAAGCACCGAATGCACAGGGTTGCGCGCCGAGATCACCATGACGGCGGCGGCGACGGCCACGAACGAAAATAGATAAAAGGCCAGGGCCTGCAAAATCATGCCGGTCCTCCCTTCCAGGTCTTGTCGATAATTGGCAACACGTCTGCCGTTCCCCCTATTGCCCCGGCGCTACCGATAGGGCGCGGTCTGCGCCAGGCACTCGGCGATTTCTGTTTCCCACCGATCGCCGTTGGCGAGCAGCTTGTCCTTGTCGTACATCAGTTCCTCACGGGTTTCGGTGGAGAATTCGAAATTGGGCCCCTCAACAATGGCGTTGACCGGACATGATTCCTGGCACAAACCGCAATAGATGCACTCCAGCTTGTGGTATGT